>JAABUY010003211.1_pt1 | contig 18365 bp, 22 predicted proteins | sample 5560271 | NCBI WGS metagenome assembly JAABUY01 (sample SAMN10711886, study PRJNA513374) | rock metagenome | isolation source: Antarctica rocks | place: Antarctica: Victoria Land, University Valley
CGCGCGACCAGCGCTGGTGGTGGTCGTTGGCCGAGGGGTCCAGACAGACCGCGGTCATCTCCCACCCGCTGGTGTCCTCGTCCAGCTCCGCGGCTTCGCCGCCGCCCGGCTCTGCCTCGTCCTGGTCGTCGTCGTTGCCTCTCGAGGCATCCCAGCGGGAGCACGGGTTCCACACGCGGCGCGCCATCAGGGCGTGCCCGGGGCAGCCGGTGTGCACCGCAGGGTCCAGCTCGTCGCCATCCCCGTCGAGAAGTGACCGCAGCAGCGTCACCGGTCGCGGAAGGTTCATCGTGTAGGGCAGCACCGTCAGCCCTGCTTCGCGGGCAGCGTCCTCCATGACTGCCCGGTCGGCGGCCTCGGCGCGCAGGTCACGCAGCCGCTGGACGGTGTGGGCGAACTGGCCGGATCCCGCCGTGCGCAGCAGGTCCGCGACGGCGCCGTCGTCGGCGTCGAACTCGGCCACCACGGCGGCCTCCTCGAGGGTCAACTGGTGGTCATCCGCTGTCTGGACAGCGACTTGGGACCGGGCCGCGGTCAGCGCGGCGTCGATGCCGGCGCGCGGGGTCTTGGTCCGTCGAGCGATCGAGGCAGCCGTCAGGCCGAACGCGGCGAGCTGGGCGACCGCCCCGATCCGCTCTCCGGTCGACAGAGCCGCACGGTGCTCGTTCTCAGCCCACTGCTGCACGACGCGCTCGGCACTGTCGCCCTCCTGGTCGGTCCCGGCGATCAGGACCGGGACGCTGCCCAGCCCGACCTCGACTGCGGCCAGGGTCCGACGGTGGCCCATCCGGACCCGGAGCTGCCCGTCCGCAGGCGGACAGCCACGATCGGCACGAGGACTCCGTGCTCGCGGATGGAGGCGACCAGCGTCCGGGTCGCGGCGCTCGACCCAGACCGTCCCGGCTCGGTGGGGCCGGTGCGGACATTCCGGTGCACCAGCAGCTCGGCTGGGTCGACGTCGACCAAGCCCATCGCGCTGGCCGGGGTCGCGTCGGGGTCAGCGGTGCCCGTGCTCGTCGTGTCCTGGGGTGTGGCGGAGCTGTGCTGTGTGGTGCCGGTCATGCGATTCCCTTTCGAACATTCGTACATTGGTTCTGGTATACCGGTATTAATAGGAAGCCTGTAAGTGCTCAGGCGGCGAGGTGGGAGGCCAGTCGGTCGCGTAGCCAGGGCGCTCCGTCGGGGAGGAAGACGACGTAGCTGGCCTGCCAGTCGACCGCGCGTCGCCAGACCAGCGGGTCGTCGAGGTTGCGGCTCACCAGGAGCACCGTGGAAGTCGCGGCGTGGGCCAGGACGTCGGCCAGACTGGGCACGAGCAGCAGGAGTCCGGCGCCGTCCCCGATGCGGTCTGGGCCGGCCTCGCGGGGGTCGTCGTTTTCGTAGCTGACGTGGTCCACGGCCGGGACCAGGTTGCGAATGGCGGTGGTCAGGACCGCGTTGCGGCTGACGAGCAGCACGGCGGCGCGATCGGTCCGGGCGGTCTGGGTGTCACCGAGCTTGCTCATGGGGGTTCCGTTCGGGCGGGTGGGCATCGTCTCGAATACCTCTGGTCCAGGTTATACCGGTATTCATGTCTAGAGGTAGGTCAGGTGTTCTCGGTCGTCGTGGGGGAGCGGTGGCGCTGGATCTCGGCGTAGGGGACGGTGTCGGTCCAGTTGTAGCCGGTGGTGACGGAGACGGTCTTGCGGTTGACGCGGACGACCTCGACCCACCGGCCGCGGATGCACACCGCGTCGCCGCGGTGGACGGTGTCCTGGGTGTAGCCGGTCGCGGTCCCGCTGCTGATCTGGTCGGCGCGGACGGTCTGCCAGTAGGCGTGGTGGTTCCGGTCCCGGTCGAGCTGGGCGAGCAGTCGGGCTCGGTGCTCACCCTCGGCAGGTGGGTAGGTCTCGACGTACCCGCCAGCGAAGGTGTGGGAGTAACCCGCCAGTCGCCGTTCGACGTCGCGGATCGCCGCTGCCAGGCGCTCGACCCGGTTCGCGACGGTCACCGGGCTGTACCGGGAGCCCGTGCCGGCGGCGGCCTGGGTTGTAGCGGTGCTGAGCGTCGCGCAGTTCGTCGCGGGCGGTGACGGCGCGGTCAGACAGGGTCGCGATCCGTTCGCGGTAGTGGGTGTCGCGGGCCTGGGAGTGGTGCCCGACGAGGACCGGCTGTCCGAACGGGATCACGGCCGCCATCGCTGACGCGGTGGCTTGCAGGTGCTCGGCGTGCTCGGCTCGGCGCTGTACGGCTTCGCCGAGGTTGGCGACGCGCTCGGACTGCCGCGTCCCGCGGTCGGCTTTGATCTGTCTGGCGTCCCGGTGTCCGGAGTCGATGGTGACGGTCACGGTGAATCCGGTGTCGCGCAGCCCGGTCGCGGTCGTCTCGATCCGGGAGGTGTCGGGCGCTGCGTCCCGCGACCGGGGCACGTACCAACTCCCGAGGTTGCGGCTCCACCGCCAGGCGTTCGCCTTCAGGACGGGAGCGGACCCGTCCCCGCGGGCGATCCCGGCGACCAGGGTGCCCTCCGCCGCTGTGTGGCTGATCACCAGGTCGCTGCCGGTGTGGGTCTCGTCGGACATCGTGGCTCCGTTCATGGTCGGGGCTGGCGACTAGCTCATTACCTCTATTACGGTGAATACCGGTATTGACGTCAAGCCGCTGACCTCAGGAAACGGTCCTCCGGACGGTGGTGCGGGTGGTCGGTTGCCGGGTGTCTCCTCACCAAGGTCGGGGTGTGGGGCGGAGTCCCGCGGCGTGTGGGGGCCGGCCCGTCAGGGCCGGCGGTAACCCGGGTGGGTGGTCAGAACGGGGGTGGAGCTGGTGTCCCCGTCCCTCGGCGCGGCGGGACCCTGACCGGGTCGTGGTGGCGGGGGCAAGGGCGCGTAGCGGCGCAGCGGACCCTTGCGGCCACCGCCGCGGGCTGGTCCCGTCGAGGCGGTGGGGGACGGGGACGCCGGCGACCCGGACCACCCACCCCCACCAGCAGGGCCGCTCGCGGGGGCCCTCCGTCTGGTGGGGGACTGGGTCGTGTCTGGTCGCGCAGGATCGCCGTGTGACCGAAGTGGGGCTGCTGCATCACGTGGAGCTGTGGGTGGAGGACGTCGCGGTGGCGGAGGGGGAGTGGGGGTGGAGGGGGAGTGGGGGCGGCTGCTCGGCGAGCTGGGGTGCCGGTGTGTGGACCGGTGGCCGGCTGGGCAGAGCTGGGAGCTGGGCGGTACGTGTGTGGTGCTGGAGTCCGGGCCTGCGCTTGTTGCCGGTCGTCACGACCGGCTGCGGGCCGGGTTGAACCATCTGGCGTTCCATGCCGGCTCCCGGGATCGGGTGGAGGAGCTGGCGGACGGGGCGGTCCGGCACGGGTGGACGCTGATGTTCCCGGATCGGCACCCCCATGCCGGGGGACCGGACTCCTACGCCGCCACCTGGAGAACACCTCCGGGTTCGAGGTCGAGCTGATCGCCGCAGTGGACCGGGCCGACTGAGTTCTGCCGCTGCTCAGCTGAGCAGGTCCTCGATCACCGGGGCGAGCCAGACGGTGACCGCCACCTCGGAGCTGGCCGACGATTCGGCGAGGACCAACTCCGTCGGGCTGGGTCGGACGAGCCACGGTCCGACGACGGGCCGCACGGTCACGGACAGCTCGACGGGGCTGCAGGGGCCGGGCCCCGGTGGTGGGACGGGGTCTGATCAGGCGGGTGGCGACTCGGCCGACGGTCGCCGCGGCGGCGGCGCAGCGGTGCGACCGGGACCAGATGAGCGCTGCCGGGAACTGGGCCCTGGCCAGTTCCCGGAGTTCCGGGCACTGCTCCAGGGAGGCGAAGTTCGGGGGCGTCGGCCCACAGCAGGGGGGAGGACAACACCAGCTCGGGCTCGGGGCAGCACCGGTCCCACTGGGCGGCTGCACTACTCCGGTCTAGCGCGGTCAGCCGGGCCAAAGCCAGGGCGGGGACAGCTCGCGAGGTGAGTCCGACCAGCCCAGCGCTGTCGCGGATGTGCAATGCCAGCAGGGATCCCACGCTCAGCCAGAAGCGCGCAGCAGGGCTGACCTGGGCCTGTTCGCTGGTCGCGTGCATCGGCTGAGTATCTGCTGCCCGGACCGGTCGGCGGGTGGCCCACGCGGTCGCCGCGAGCCCGTCACCGGTCCGCGGTCAGGTGCTGGTCGCCGGGTTCGGATCGGCCGTGGTCGGCGGATGTGGTCGGCGGATGCGGTCGGCGCACCGCGGGCCAACTGATCGGACCGGGCGCACAGTCCCCGGCCGCTGGTGGCGGGGCGTAGGTGCCGGCCCCCCGGTTGGCGGCGACACGTTGCCGGTGGGACGGCGCCGGGCCACCGGTGGGGGTGGTCCAGTCCCGCATGCGGGTGACCAGCCACCCGGCGGGGTTGCGGATGGCGCCGGGTCCGCCGGTGGTGGGGGAGTGCCGGCGGGGCCCGTCGAGGGGGTGGTGGTCGATGGCGTGCAGCACGTCGGCGGCGGTCCACCCGGCGTGCAACCAGGGGCGGAGCAGGTGGCGGAGCAGCCGGGCGCTGATCGGGGTGAGATCGGGGGAGGCCCGGCGCAGCTGGTGGGCCAGGCGGAGCCGTTCGGCGCGGGTGCGGGCGGGCTGGTGGGTCGGCCAGGGCCCGCAGGTCCGGCACGGCACCAGCGGACCGGCGTTGTCCCCGGCCGGGCCCGGTTTGGCCGGTTCTGGTTGGTGCTGTCGCGAAGCGGCGTCGTTTCCGCCGCGCAGCGGCTCTCCCGCTTGGGCTCGGGGGGTGGTGCAGTCGTGTGCGTGCGCGCGCCCGGGTTGGGTTGTAGCTCCGCTAAACCACATAGGGGTGTCAGTTTCATCCACAGCCCCACCGCCGGGCCCCCTCTGCGAGGGGTGCACGGGGGTGCTGGGGGTGACCTCGTCGGCGGCGCGGGGGTGCCGGGACCGGTCGCCGGTCACCCGGCCGTCGTCGCCGACGGTGAGCTGGCCGGTGTGCCAGCGGGGGTCCAGCGCCACCAGCCCCGGGTCGGGCGGCTGGCGGGTGGTGGGGGTGTCGGGTTCACACGGGACGTACACGGCGGCCTCGTTGACGGCCTCCCCGTCCGGGCCCCGGACATCGCCGACCAGGGCCAGGGGGGTGGTGGTGTCCAGGCGGCGGCCGGTGGAGACCACCCCGAGCAGGGACCGGGCGCGCAGCCAGGCCAGGAACCGGGCGACGGTGGACCGGGACACCCCGACCAGATGCGCGAGGCGGTCCCAGCCGCCGGCGTAGGTCCCGGTGGCCACGTCCAACTGCCGGGCCGCGACGGTGGCCAGGCCGATGCGCCGTTCGGCGGCGTCGAGGCGGAACTCCGCGAGGGCGGTCTCCCGGACCCGGGCCAGCCACCGGTGGGCCTGGCCGGCGCGGCGGTGCCCGGGGGGGATCGCCCGGGCGATCCGCAACGGGCTCGGGACCCGCCCGTAGGCGGCGGGGCCGTTGCCGACCCGGGCGGTGTCGGTCCAGGTCCAGCCGTGCCCGTCCGCGGAACGCAGCCGCTGCTCCCGCCGGGCCCACCCACCCCGCCGGCCCGGCTGGGATTGACCGCTCGGGTGGCGGGGTCGGCGGTGGGGGAGCCGCACCGTCTCCACCGGCCGCCCACCGGCTGCTGAGCTGCGGGGACGCGGCTCAGCAGCCGGTGGGCGGCCGCGTAGTGCGGCGCGGGCCGCCAGATAGGCCGGGGTCGGCCCGACCCGCCCCGTCATCAGGGCGGGGGTGGGCTCGAACAGCGCGTCCGGGCGGCCCAGGGCCGCCGGGGCGGTCACCGCCGCAGGCGGCGCCGGCCACGCGCGAGACAGGGGACGGGTGGGGGAGTGGACTCACGGCACGCCGATGACACGGCTGCCGACCATCCACGCCCGCCCGGACGGGGCGAGGTAATGTCTCCTCCTGCAAGGTCTCGAAGCCCTGCACCCGACAACAGCGGCCAAACTGAGCATTCGGGTGCGGGGCTTCGTGCTGTCCGGACGCCGGTCGGCGCCCGAAGGTGGGGCTAGGACGCCAGTAGCTCGTCCTGCTGGTCCAGCGGGTTGTCGGGCCGTGGTGCCATCACCAGTGCTCGGTCGAACGAAGCGGCGACAGCGTTCGCCACCACGTCGCTGCACGACAGGTTCTGCTCGGCCGCGCGCTGCCGGATCAACGACTCCAGGTCCCGGGGCAGCCGGGTCGTGAGACTCCACGTACCGATCGGTGCCGGCTTGTTGCCGGTACCGCCTGGGCGTGCTCCTAGACGGGCCATGCGTAGATCGTCGCCCAGAATCGATTCACACCCACGGATTGAACGCGGCGTGTCGGGTAGCTGTCTTACCGTCCGGAGCGGTGCACCGGCTAGATCAACTGGGCAGGGCTCTTCGCGACCCGCCAGCGCCGCTGGCGGGTCTAGTCGTGCGATGAGCACCTCGACGGCGGCACCGACTGGATCGCCAAGCCGGCTGAGCCACCCGAACCGCCAGCCGAGTTCGACGGTGCGATGCTCGCCAGGTGGTGCAGCGACGGCGGCTGGCGGCAGCTACCGCCGCCGCGATCCTGACCGTCACGGCCTGGACGACAGCAGGCTGCGCTGACCAGAAGGCCGACGACTTCGAGAAGCCCGCGGCGGCGTGCATCGGCGCCGTCCGGCCGAAGGTGTCCGCCGCCGAGCAGACGGACCTGTCCAGCTGGCACAGCCACGTCACCCGGCAGGGAACGAACTGGCAGGTCGAGGGCCAACTTCCTTCGACCGGCCGCGACGTCACCTGCCGCGTCGTCCCCGACCCGTCCAACCAGCTCCGCGGGATGCGGGTGGACAGCATCCGCCTCAGCCCCGCCAAGAGCGGCTGAGGCGGAGTCAGACAGCCCGGGGGACCAGACCGACTCTGGCGGATAAGTGCCGTTTTGCATGACAACGGGGACTGGCGACTGCCGGTGACGGGGGAGGTCCCGGTCGGCCTGGCAGCCTGGGACGGCGAGGTGACGTCGTCCGTGTGGGGGTGGCTGTGGAGGTCCGGGTCGGGGCCGTGCTGCTGGACGCGGCGGCGCCGTTCGACGCGCTCGGTGACGTCGCAGGATCGGCGCGATACGCCGAGCGGGCCGGCCTGGACTCCCTGTGGGCCGGTGACCACCTCCTGCTTGGTGAGAACCCGCTGCTGGACAGCACCCTGACCCTGGCCGCCGCGGCTGCCGTGACCCGCACCATCGCCATCGGGTCGGCGGTCTTCCTGCCGTCCCTCCGGCCGCTCGCTTGGGCTGGCCGGCAGGTCGCCACCCTCGCCCACCTGGCGTCCGGCCGACTGGAGCTGGGCGTCGGGGCCGGCGCGGGCCCGGAGCAGGAGTACCGCGCGGCGGGTCAGCAGCGCCGTGACCGCGGGCAGCGGACGGATGAGTTCCTCGAGGCCCTTCCCCGCCTGTTGGCCGGTGGCCCGGTGACCGTCGGATCGGGGGACGACACCGCCACCATCCGACTCCGGCCGGTGACCCCGATGCCGACCGTGTGGATCGGCGGCTCCTCCCCGGCGGCGCTGCGGCGCACGGTCCGCTTCGGCGACGGCTGGCTCGGTGCGCTGCTCACCCCTGTCGAGTTCGGCCGGACCCGCGACCGCCTGCGGGAGCTCCCCGACGCCGCAGGTCGCCCCGCCCCGCACCTGGGACTGGTCACCCACGCCGCGATCGCCCGCACGGGTCACCGGTCCCTCGAGGAGGCCGCAGCAGCGGTGCTGCGTCGGTCCTACGGGTTGTCGCAGGAGCAGGCCGAGCGGCTGGCGGTGGCCGGTGCCCCGGCCGAGGTCGCCCACGACCTCGCGGAGTACGTGGCCCTCGGTGTCGAGCACCTCGTCGTCATCAACGACTGCACCCCCTGGCGGCAGGCGTGCGATCTGCTCAGAGAGACCAGGGACGGACTGGCACACATTTCCGGTACGTAAGCGGCCGGGTAGTAGGGAGGTCTCGGGTGTGGTGGGCGAGGCGTACGAGCCCAAGGGCAGGGAGCCGCGCCGGGTCTGTGTGACGACCGTCTGGACGGCGGGGGAGACCGGTTCGAGCGGGTCTGTCGCGCAGGCACGCACCGTCCGGTCGCCCGGGGCGCGGGTCCTGTCCGATCGTGCGGGCTGGAGTCGGCAACGGGGCCCGGGCGCCGAGCCGGCCAGCCCGTGGGTGGCGTCAGTGACGACATCGGCCGGGTCGTTGACCTGCGAGGTTGAGCGTGCCGCGGTGCGTTGTCTACTGTCAGTGCACCCCCCCAGTCGCTTCGTCGGCTGGGTGCGAGGCCCACCCCGGTGGGCCTCGCCTTTTTTGTGCTACCAGCTGTTCGGCTTCGGCAGCGGCGTCCCGGGGATCGAGTCAGGGAACTGGGCCGCGCCCAGCGCGGTCGCCGAGACGCGGAGGGTGAAGCTCGGCTTGCAGCGCATCAGCGCCTGGCTCGGTTGTCGGTGCGGGTTGACCAGGCCCACGGTGTACCCGAGGTCGTGACGGACCAGCCGGAGCGGCTCGGTGAGATCCGAGTCGTTACTGACCACCACGAAGGCGTGCGCGGCCTGCCGGAACGCGTCGGCGACCAGCTGCACCGCGAGGTTGACATCCGAACCCTTCTCCTCGCTCTTGATCACCTCGACCGTTCGTGGACCACCGGCGGTCGGCGCGGCCAGCGGCATCCGCACCGGGTTGACCACGAAGGACCCGAAGTGGATCTGTACCCGGGGCAGGGTCCCCAACGCCCGGAGGTAGACCTGCTGCCGCAGGTGCGCGTCGGGGTCATCCGGCCGCGGCTTCACCCGGGCCGTGAAGTAGTGGATGGTCTGCACCTGGTTGCGGGGCAGCAGCCCGTCGAAGAAGGCCTCGAGGTCCAACTACCGGTACCGGGTCCCCCGAAGCGCGCCGTAGAACAGGTTGAAGCCGTCGTCGTAGACGTTGGTGCGCACCAGCAGACCCTAGGGATCGCTCGCTGGTGATCCGAATCCACTCATCGGGAGCCGAGGACCGCCCGAGCACTCGCGAGGCGCCGTTCCCGCGCACGGTGGTTCCGGTCGGCGGCTCCCCGGTTCGGGTGACCGCGACCCAACCGCTACCGGAGTGGCCGACCTTCATCCAGGCCGACCGGCCGAGGGTCTGAGCGCAGGACGGGGGAGCGGTGAGCGCCAGCGTGTTTTCGTCGATGGCGGGCTCGTACGCGGCCTACGCGGCGGCGGCCGTCGACCTTGATCCGGCGGGTCGGCTGCGGGCGTGGGACGGGCTGCACTTGGCCGCTCATCCCGGGCTGTTCGCGTTCGTCGGTCAGGTCCACGACGACGCGGGGGAGTGCGGCTCGGTGGGCGGCGCGGACCTCGCGGCGCGCGCCGCTATCGTCCCGGGCGGCGGAACCGCGGGCTGTCGCCCTGGTCACGCGGCTCCCGGTGGAGCTCGCGGGATTGCTCGGCCCGGACCGTGTGCCGGTGGTCCTGCTGGCGGGAACGACCGCGGTGAACGGGTGGGTGGACGTCCACGAAAGCCGGCCGACCCTGTTCCTGGAGCTGACGCAGCTGCCGCCGGCCCCGTACGACGCGGTCCTGATCGCGCACGAACTGACCCGCGTCGCCCACCAGCGCCACCGCGCGGGCGCGTGGCCCGAAACCGTCGCGGCCCTGCTGTTCGCCGAAAGCCTGGCGACCACGGTGTCCCGTGACCTGGTCCCAGGGCTGGGCGACGCCAGGTACCTGTGGTTCGCCGACGGCCACCAGCCGTGGCTGGACGCCTGCACCGCCGCCTACCCGACGGTCGCCGCCGAACTGGTCGGCGTCCTCGAGTCGACGGACCCGGTGGTGGGCCGCCGGTTCTTCTCCGCCGGCGCCGGGCACAGCGGCACCCTCCCGGTCCGCGCCGGTTACTACGCCGGGCTGCGACTGGTCGCCGAGATGCGCGCGACCGTGGATGACATCGCCCTGGCCGGGTCGGACCTGGCTCGGATCACCGCATCGCTGCGTGCCCGGCTGAGCAGTCGAGGTCGACCTGAGGATCGGTGAGGCCGCGGCGACTGGTTGCGGCCAGGCCAGCGGCTGTCCTGGTGCGGTCTCGCCCCTGCCTGGGAGGGCCCAGCCTGTGGTGATGACACCGTCGACCACCCCCACGTCGTACCGCGGTGAGTTGGCGACCTGGTTCGCAACTCACGCCGACGACAGCGCCTACAACGCATTCCTGGACCGCCCGGCCGTGCTCGCGCTCATAGGGGACCCCCGCGGCCAGCAGATCCTGGACGTCGGCAGCGGAGCCGGTCACTACGCCGACGCCCTCACCACGGCCGGTGCCACCGTCCACGGCATCGAAGGCAGCCCCGAGCTTGTCGCTCATGCCCGGCGGCGACTCGGGGACCGCGCGCAATTCACCCGACACGACCTGGAAAAGCCGCTGGACTTCGTCGCCGACGACAGCGTCGACGGCGTCCTGATGGCACTGACCGTGCACCACGTCACCGCCCGCGGACAGCTGTACGCCGAGCTGTTCCGCGTCCTGCGACCCGGCGGGTGGCTGATCCTGTCCACCGACCACCCGGGCGTGGACTGGGCCAACGCGGGCGGGGACTACTTCGCCGTCGAGCAGGTCGACCTGCGATTCGGCGGCGGCCGGTTCAGCTCCCTGGCCTGGCGGATGCCCCTGACCGTCCTGCTCGCCGAGGCCCAGGCGCCCGGCTTTACCCTCGACCGCCTCATCGAGCCCCGATCCGTCCCAGCACTCCGGGACCTCGACGCCGACCTCTACGAGCACATGTCCACCCACCCGACCTTCATCGCCATCCGCCTCACCAAGCCAGCGGCTTGACCGAGGGGGACTGGAACTCCCATTGGGCGGCCTGGGTGGCGGGCTTCCGCCTTGGGGAGCTAGGAGGTCTCCTGCACCGACCCCCGTCGCCAGGTCGTGTTCCCGACGGCGACGACGGCGACTGCGGCCAGCAGCACTCCGCTTGCGATCAGTGTCGTGGCTGGTCCGAACGTCGAGGCCGCGACGCCGAGCAGCGGCGCGGCCGCCACGAGGGTCGCTGCCTGGGTGAGGCTGAGCAGTGACTGCACCCGGGACAGGAACCCCTCCGGGGTGGCGAGCAGGATCAGCGGGATCGTGTGGGCGGTGAACAGGGCAACCCCTGCTCCGGAGAGCACCGCCGCGGCGACGGAGACCGGGAGCCCGCCGGCCAGCCCGAGGGCTGTCAGGGCCAGGCCGGCGATGAGCAGTCCGAGGGCGGCGACAGGCCCGGGCCGGCGGGCGGTGCCGGTGCGGGCGACGAGAAGGGTGACGGCGATCCCGCCCAGGCTGAGACCGCCGAGCAGCAGCCCGCCGCTGGCGGCGGTCCACCCGCGGGACCGGACCAGCAGGGGGACCAGGACGGACCCGACGGGGACGAACACGCCTGCGGCCAGCGCCACCAGGGCGAAGGAGGAGCGGATCAGCGGCTCGCGGGCGGCTGTGGTCACCCCGGCACGGGCCTCGGTCCACAGCGACTGTCGGGGACCTGTGGCGGCTGCGCGGATGCCGCGCAGGCTCAGCAGCACGATCAGCACCGGTGCGTAGGAGACCGCGTCGAGGGTGGCGGCCACGGTGAAGCCCGCAGCGGCGACCAGGATTCCGCCGAGGGGGCCGCCGATGAGGTCAGCCAGTTCCCCGCCGGATCCCCGCAGCGCGACTGCCCGGGCGACCTGGTCCCCGGAGACCAGGTGTCGGGGCATCGAGCCCTCCGCGGGGAGGTAGAACGCTGTGACCGCGCCTTCGACGACTGCTGCGGCGAGCAGCAGCCACAGCGGGGTGCCGAGGACCGCAGCGGCGACGGCGAGGGCGGTGGTCGCCACCAGCAGCGCTGTGTCGCCCGCGATCATCACGGCCCGGGCGCCGACGCGGTCAGCGATCGCGCCGCCGACCAGCAGCAGGACAGTCCGGGTGCCCACGAGCGCGGTGATGACCAGACCGGCCGCCGACCCGCCGTGGGCACTGGCGGCCCAGCCCAGCGCGAAGTACAACGCGGCAACCCCGACGTTCGACACGGTCGCGGCGCCCACCCAGAGCACGTAGGAACGCGGCAGGGGCCGCCGTGACGGGGCGACGGTCCGGGCGGTCACCACATGCTCATCGTCAAAACTGAGTCGGACCAAGTCAAGTCAGCTACCTGGTGGGACTCAAGTCGCGGAGCTGGCCAGGCGTGCGCTGTTGACCATCGTGGCGGCCCGGCGCGTTATCGAGGTGGGCGCCCGGTGGGAGCAGTGGCTGGCCGGGTCCATAGCCGGGAGGTCGTCGAGCGGGCGGCTGGAAGGCAAGGGTCATGAGCCGGTGAGTTCGTCGACGAGCTGTCCCAGCCGGTGGGTCATGAGCTGTTGCTGGTGTCTCGAGCCGTAGTGGAGGAAGGACGGCCAGGCGACGATCAGGAGGACCAGTTCAGCGACCGCGAGTACCGGTTGAGGGTCGAGGTCGGGTCGCAAGCCTCGGGTGGTGAGGTAGGCCTCCCACATGGCCTCCCGCGGGGGTGTGGCGCCCGCGAACTCGGCGCGCTGCCAGAGGAACGCCAGGTCCAGGAAGCCCGAGCTCAGACAGACCTCCTGCCAGTCCACCCACACGGTGTCCCCCAGGTCGGAGCGCAGCAGGTTCCCGACGTGACAGTCGCCGTGGGTGATGACCCGGGGCAGGGTCTCGTCCAGCTCGTGTCCCACGGCGATCAGCTCGGTCGCGCGCCGGGCCAGAGCGCCGAACCCACGAGCGGTCCACCAGGCGACGGCCTGCGCCAGCTGGTCCGAGGCTGGCCACGGGCGGTGCTCCAGCCACGGTGGTGTCGTGTCGGGTGGGCGGTGCAGGTGGCCGAGCTCGTCCGCGAGCGCCGTCCACTCCGGGTCGGTCACAGCCGGTGCCGGTGGGTAGGGCGGGTGTTCGGCGAGGAGGAGACGGATGACCCCACGGTCGCTGTGAGCTGCGATCACCGCAGGCACAGCGACACCGAGGGGCCCCACGAGCTCGCGGTAGACCCCGAGTTCCCGCCGGGCACGCCTGAGCCACGTGGGATCCTCGGTCACCTTCAACACGGCGCGCCCGGTGGGCAGCTCGAGCAGGAACATCCGCGCCCCCGAACCTCCAGCCGTGAGTGTCCGTAGCACTCGATGCGGAGCCTCACAGCCCAATGCGGCGAGGCTCGCTGACACAACTTCCTCCGCGACGTTCACGACCACTACCGTGACATGACCGACCGACAAAGCTCGGGCCGCCGCCATCGGCCGAGCCGACCTAGTCGGCTGGCCGCCCAACCCGAGGATCTGCAGGTCATCCACGCCTGAGTGCCCGACCGGAGTGACGCCACCAGATGCTCAGGTGTGGACCTCGGGGGACCGAGCGGCCGCCGATGGCTTATGTGGGTTATCAATGGGAAGTCGACCCCGACACCGCCGCCGCGGACTGCGCCGCTCGCCGACGGCACGCCCAACGCGACCGGCTGACGGTCCGCTACGACTGGATGGCGGTGCCGGTGTTCACCGATCGACGCCCACCAGCCCTCGATCGCGGAGGCACCGCGCGGGGCCGGCGGAGGCTGGCGGCCGCGGTGAAAGCCGGCCCGGGAGCTCGGCGTGGTCTGCGGGACTACGCCGGGTTCCGGAAGTTCTGGACGGCGTCGACGGTGTCGGGGTTCGGCAGCTACGTGACCGCCCTCGCGGTCCGGGTCCTGGTGGTGGTCACCCTCCACGGGAGCGCCCTGCAGGTGGGACTGGTCAACGCCGCGGGCTGGTTGCCGTATCTGCTGTTCGGGGTGCTCACCGGGGTCCTGGTCGACCGGGCCCGGCGGCGGCCGCTGCTCGTGGTCACCGACCTTGCCCGCGGCGTCCTGCTGCTGGCGGTGCCGGTGCTCGCGGTCAGCCATCACCTCCAGCTGCCGGTGCTGATCGTGGTGATGGTGATGTTCGGGGCGCTGTCGCTGGTCAACGACGCCGCGTTCCAGTCCTTCGTGCCCCGCCTGGTACCCGCGGGGCTGCTGACCCCGGCCCACGCCCGCCTCGACCAGAGCGACGCCGTCGCCCAGACCTCCGGGCCGGCCCTCGCCGGTGGCCTGGTGTCCCTGCTGGGGGCGCCGTGGGCGGTGCTCGTCGACGCGGCCAGCTACCTGGTGTCCGGAGTGCTGATCGCCCGGATCACCGTGGTCGAGCCGCCCCCGCCCCCGCGGCCGGTCACCCGCGGCGGTGTCCGCGCGGAGGCCCGGGAAGGTCTGCGGTGGGTGTACACCCATCCGACCCTGCGGTCCTTCGCGGTCGGCACCCACGCCTGGTTCGTGTTCAACGGGGTGGCCGGTGCGGTCCTGGTGCCGTTCGCGCTGCGCACGCTGGGATTGACCCCGTTCGGGCTCGGGCTGGCCCTGTCCGCGGCCGGGGTCGGGGGCCTGCTCGGCAGCCTCGCCGCGACGAGGCTCGGGACCAAGTTCGGGGCCGGCCGGCTGGTCGTCGCCTGCTGGGCCGCCCAGGGGGTCGCCTACGTCCTGCTCGCGCTCACCGCCGCCGACTGGTCGGGGTGGCTGCTGTTCGGGACCGGGCAGCTGCTGTTCGGGCTCGCACTCGGCGCGGAGAACGCCCCCTCGATGGGTTACCGCCAGGCCGTGACCCCGGACCGGCTGCAGGGACGGATGAACACCACGATGCGGTCGGTGAACCGGGCTATGATCGTCATCGGGGCCCCCATCGGCGGGCTGCTCGCCGACACCATCGGCTACCGCCCCATGCTGTGGATCGTGGCCGGCGGCTTCATCGCCGTCGCGGCCGGCCTCGGCCTGTCCCGATACCGCACCGCCCACCTCGGCGACGTCCACACCCGACCCGCCTGACCGACGCATCAGCACGTCGCCCGCCGGGGCCCTGCGCGCGCTGGTTCAGGCGCCTTCGAGGTCGTGGCGATCCGCCCAGGGGTCGGTCGCGGTGGTCGAGGAGATCGTCGCGAACCACGCCCGGGTGGCCGCGACCCGCCGACCTGGCGCGGGTGCGACACCTCGGTGATCCGGTCGGTGTGGCACCGGGTGCGGACAGGACGCGACTGTCGGTGGAGTCGGGCCAGGGCTCGGCGCGGTGGGTGCCGGCGGCCGCGAGTGGCTCCCCGCGGAGCCGGCGGCCCACGTCGTCGGCGAGGGGCGGCAGGCCGATCCCGGCTCGCCGCCGGTCGATGACGCCGACGTCGACGGGGGTGGCGAAGACGGGGTGTCCGTCGATGATCGAGTAGCCGGTGGTGAGGACCGCGTAGACCGGTGGCTCGCCCGCGACCCACGCGACGCCGTCGACGACGTGGGCGAGGTGGCGTGGGTGGGCCTCCCCGCTGTGGACGGCGGCGGTGAGCAGCGGGATGCAGCCCCGACGGAAGGCGTGGTTGTCCGCGGACCCGATGGTGGTGACGGCCGATCCGGCGTGTTGGAGGACCGGCCACGCGGCGTCGGCGCCGTCCTCGCCGACGAGGCTTCGACCCGGCCAGCCGTGGGCGGCGACGATGTCGCGGAGGCTGGCGGTGTTGCGGGTCGACCACCTCGAGGACACACCGCACGGGCGGTGGGGACGGGGGCGGCTCCTGCCACTCGAGCATCAGATAGGGCCAGGGGGTGTCCGACGCTGCTGACTGGGTCGAGGTCCATGAGGCCCGGTAGGTGTCCGCGGTGGCGAGGAAGGCGGTCAGCGCAGCGGTGTCCGCGGCACCCATCGCGATCAGCTCGGCGTGTAGGGACTCGTCCATGTGGGCAGCTCCAGTGCTGAAACGACCCGCGTGTGCCGACTGGATCAACCGGTTTCTGGGGGCGGTGTGCGGCGGGCCTCGTCGAGTTTGCGGTGGACCATCGACAGGGTGGTGAGTAACTCGAGCAGTTCATCGTCGGTGACGGTGCGCCTGACACGGGGATCATGGGCGACCGGGTTCCGATACAGCCCGAACACGCCCTTGACGAGGTTCGCGAACCCGGTCTGCTCACCGCGTTCGGTCTCGGTCTGACCTCGGTTGACGGCGAGGGTTGGGCGGCCGGCCTTGCCTCGTGCGAGGACCGCGTCGACGAGTTCGGCGCCGTCGCCGGTGTGCCCGCTGAGGTCGCGCAGGCGCTGGGCGACACCCTTGGTCGCTTCGAGGGTGGCGTGGAAGGCGTCCTTCGCGAGCAGCTCCTGGGTGCAGTAGTCCAGGACCGCCTGGTGGGTTCCGCGCCGGCGGAGCTCGGTGCGCAAGGTGTTGGCGTGGCGGGCGGCGTCGCTCAGGTTGGTGGCCTGCGCGCCCCGGGCGACGCCGCCCTCGTCGTTGACACAGAGCCCGAGGTACACGAGGACCTCGTTGAGTCCGTCCTGCCGGAGGGTGAACAGCTGGGGGTCGTTGCGGTAGTGGACGGGAGCCATGGCGCGGTTGATGAACGCGATCACGCAGTTGGCTGCTCCGTCGTGTCCCTGGCGTTGGGACAGCGCCTCCTGGAGACGGGTCCGCTTCGTGATCCCGGGGTGGGGATCCGGTATCCGGACTTGGGCGAGGAGGCGCCCGATGTCGGACCCGCTGAGTCCTGTCTGGGTGTGGCCGAGCACATCGGCGACACCCTGCACGTACTGCTCAGGCCATGGTTCGTGGCGGCTGGTCATCGCGCCCGGCGACTCTGGGGGAGGAACCGGGGAGAGCTGGTGTCGTCAACGATGACCGTCCGGTTGAGCTGCAGAGCCGTCCGCACACGCCGGGTGGCGATCTCGCCGGTGTGGATCCACTCCGCCAACGCGATGCCGTCACCGCCCGACAGCCCCCGTTCTTCGTTGATCGCATCGAAGCTGACGATCTCACCACCGAGGCCGTCACGCAGCCAGGCCGCGACCGTGCTTCTGCCGGAGAAGGAACGCCCGCAAAGCACGACCAGGCGCCCAGCCGGTCCACCCGCGAGGCCCCCCGCATCCGGTTGCGGCGTCATGGTCACTCCCGCACCTTCCCCCGGGCTCACCGCCCGCTGTCGACCCGGTTGTGCGGCGGCGGGTCCGGCGATCACACCCTCGGGCGTCAGGATCAACCGGATGGAGACAAGCGTGATCCGCCCGGCTGGCGCCGGTGACCTCGACGCGGTCCTCGACCTCGCCGCCGCCCGCCGGCAGCAGTACGCCACCTACCAGCCCCGGTTCTGGCGGCCCGCCCCGGACGCCACCATCCGGCAGGCGCCCTACCTGGCCGCCCTCATCGCCGACCCGGCCGTGATCACCCTCGTCGCCGTGACCGGGACTGTCTTGGTCGGGTACGCCGTCGGGCAGCTCGGTGAGGCTCCGCCGGTGTACGACCCGGGCGGGCTGACCTGCACAGTCGACGACTTCACCGTTGCCGACCCGGATCTGTGGGCCACCGTTGGGGTCGACCTGCTCGCCGCGGTCACCCGCGAAGCCACCGACCGGGGCGCCGCCCAGGTAGTCGTGGTCACCGCCGCCCGCGACGAGCCGAAACGGGCCGCCCTCGACCGTGGCGGGCTCACGCCCGCGTCGGAGTGGTGGGTCGCCCCGACCGCACCCCCGCGAGGATCCTGAGACCAGCCGGGCGGCGAGGTACGCGGCGAGCTGAGTGACACCTTCCCAGGGCGGATCCAAGTGGACCACACCTTCAGCGGCCGCGATCAGGTGGTGGCGGCGACTGAGGGGCCTGTGTCGCTCGACGGCCGCCCGACCCGAGGAGGTGACGCAGTCAGCGGGCCCGTCGGGGCGAGTTCCGCGACCGATCGCCGATCGACGTCCCGTCGGCCGCGACCCTGTTCCCGTCGGAGTCGACCAGCTCCTGCCCTGGACCGCGGACCATCTGCCAGGTGAACCCCCGGCGGGAGAACACCGACCAGGCGTTGAGCCCACCGATGACCACGCCCAAGGCGCACCACCCGATGAGAAACCAGCGGGCGTGACCATGGGCGCTCCCGAGCTTGTCGATCCCGATCCCGAGCATGACGGCGGCGACCACAACGCTGATGAGACCAGCTGGCTTACTCGGCTTGACCCGGAACACGGCGTCCTCCACGGCTCGTCTAACAACATCGATGCAACCGGATGACGGTAGCATTTCAGGATGAGCTACGCCCTATTCGGAATCCTTGCGGATGAGATACTGGCCCTTGTCTCAGACGACTGGGTGATGGCAGCAGAAGTCATTGGCGTTGCGCGGGATAGTGGAGCAACCGATCCGATTGATCTGCGGGATCTCTCGGTCGGCCTAGTCTCGAGGTTGATTGTCGAGGGGTTCGTCGAGCCAGGTGACTTCTCGTCAGGACACTTCCGGCCGTGGGTGACGTCACCTGGGGAATCGATAGCGCGAATTGTCGCCGACTGGACTAGCCGAGAAGGTAACTGGTCAGGTGGTCGTTAGTGGGGGTGGTAGCCAGGGGTCGCCTGATGTGAGGCGGGTGAGGGTGGCGTAGAGGTTGAGTTGGTGTTTTCTGGTGGTGCCGGTGTAGGAGCGGATCGCG
>JAABUY010003212.1_pt1 | contig 18364 bp, 17 predicted proteins | sample 5560271 | NCBI WGS metagenome assembly JAABUY01 (sample SAMN10711886, study PRJNA513374) | rock metagenome | isolation source: Antarctica rocks | place: Antarctica: Victoria Land, University Valley
GTCCCCGTCGATGTCCGCCCCGAGTTCCGGCGGCGCAGCCCAGTCCCCGTCGATGTCCGCCCCGAGTTCCGGCGGCGCAGCCCAGTCCCCGTCGATGTCGGCCTCGATGTCGGCCCCGATGTCCCCTGCGGCCTCCGGCTCCGCTGCGCCGGCCGGCGCGGGCTGCACTGCCACCAAGCTGGGCTACCCGACGATCACGAGTTTCAAGGGCGTCAAGGTCGGGTTCTCGCAGTCCGAACCTGACAACGCTTCCTTCCGTGCCGCGGAGACGAAGTCGATGCGCGACGAAGCCACCAAGCAGGGCGCGGACCTGCTCTACGCAAACGCCAACAAAGACCCGCAGAAGCAGATCGCCGACATCAAGGACCTGATCACCAAGGGCGCCAAGATGTTGATCGTGGCGCCGCTGAACAGCGACGGCCTGCAGCCCGCCTGGGATGCAGCCGCGGCCGCCAAGGTTCCGGTCGTCACCGTCGACCGTCTGGTCTCCCAGACGCCCTGCAAGGACTACCTGACCTTCATCGGCTCGAACTTCGTGAAGCAGGGCATGCGCGCGGCCGACGCCATGGGCGAGGCTCTCGCCGGCAAGGGCAACGTCGCGATCCTGCTCGGCTCCTCGGGTAATGGTGTGACCACCGACCGCACCAGCGGCTTCGTCGACGAGATGAAGGCCAAGTACTCCGGCATCAAGATCTCCAAGCAGCAGACCGGTGACTTCGACCGGGCAAAGGGCCAGGCAGTGGCTTCCCAGCTCCTGCAGGCAGACCCCACCATCACCGGCTTCTACGCCGAGAACGACGAGATGGGTGTCGGTGCCTACAACGCTGTCAAGGCATCGGGCAAGGCTCCTGGCAAGGACATCAAGATCGTCTCGGTCGATGGCATCAAGGACGCCGTGTCGAAGATCGTGACCGGCGAGTACACCGCGGTCATCCAGTCCAACCCGCGTTTCGGTCCGCTGGCGTTCAAGGCGCTCATGGACTTCGAAAAGGGCACCCCGGTTCCGGCCAAGATCATCATCGACGACGGCGACTACCTGAACGCCGCCGCTGCCAAGTCGAAGTTGGACCAGGCTTTCTAAAGATCGATCTGCACCGCAGGCTCCGCACATCGGCTCTACACGTGGAATTGAGTGAGACGCCCCGCATGACAGTCACCAACGGCATGGCGCCGGAAAGCCCGCAGACGGCACCGATCCTGCAGGCCCTGGGAATCAGCAAGACCTTTCCCGGAGTCAAAGCCCTGTCGGAGGTATCGGTCAGTCTGCGTGGCGGCGAGGTGCACGCTCTCGTCGGTGAGAACGGTGCGGGCAAGTCCACGCTCATCAAGCTGCTGACCGGCGTCTACCAGTTGGACGCCGGTCAGCTCCTGCACCACGGTCAGCCCGTTTCCTTCGCGAACCCTCGGGCCGCGCAGGACGCAGGTATCAGCACCATCTACCAGGAGGTGAACCTGGTGCCGCTGCAGAGCGGCGCCAGGAACCTCTATCTGGGTCGCGAGCCGCGCACCGCGCTGCGGTTGGTGGACTACAAGAAGATGAACCGGGACGCCAAGGCGTTGCTCGACGATTTCAACATCGACGCAGACCCGACGGTCCCGGTGCCGACGCTGGCACTGGGTGCGCAGCAGATGATCTGCGTCGCGCGAGCGATCTCCCTGGACGCGAGCGTCGTTGTGATGGACGAGCCGACCTCCTCGCTGGAGTCCCGCGAGGTGGAAACCCTGTTCCGCCTGATCGAGCGGCTCAAGTCCGACGGCATCGCGGTCGTCTACGTCAGCCATCGGCTCGACGAGCTCTACCGCATCTGCGATCAGGTCACCGTGCTCCGTGACGGGCGCCTGGTGCATTCCGGGCCGATCTCCGAGTTGCCCCGACAGCAGTTGGTCGCGACCATGCTGGGTCGGGAACTTCTGGAACAGCACTCCCGCTCCGCGAGCGCCGGCGCCCCGGACGAGAGCGCCGCCCGCGCGGCGCCGGTTCTTGTCGCCACCGATCTGGATCGCCGCGGACTGCTCCACGATGTTTCCCTCGGAATCCGCGCGGGTGAGGTCGTCGGCCTCGGTGGCCTGCTCGGGGCGGGTCGCAGCGAGACAGCCAAGGCGATACTCGGCGCGCAGATCATCGACTCCGGCACTGTCACCGTCAACGGGGAGACCATTCGATCCGGTTCGCCGGCGCGGTCCATCCAGGCCGGAGTGGTGCTGTTGCCCGAGGATCGCAAGGCGGACGGCATCATGCCGAACCTCTCCATTCGCGACAACATCGTTCTGGCCGCTCTTCCCAGGCTGTCGAAACGGGGGGTGTTCTCCGACAAGGCCGCAAAGAAATTGGTCGACACCTTCATGAAACGGTTGAACATCAAAGCTTTCGGGCCGGCCCAGAAGGTCGGCACGCTATCCGGCGGTAACCAGCAGAAGGTTCTGCTGGCACGCTGGCTCTGCCTCGAACCCAAAATCCTGATGCTGGACGAGCCGACCCGCGGCATCGATGTCGGCGCCAAGGCGGAGGTTCGCCGTCTCATCGACGAGCTGGCCGAACAGGGCCTCGGCGTGTTGCTCATCTCGTCGGAGACCGAGGAACTCGTCGACGGCTCACATCGAATTCTGGTGCTTCGGGATGGGGCGATCGTGGACGAACTCGAAGGAGAGCGGCTCACCGAAGCCCAGCTCGTGCAGGCGATCGCCGGTTCCGCCGACAACGAATCCGGAGATTCCGCGCATGTCTGAGGCAGTTCTCCCACCCACCCGGACGCTCGATCGCGGAAAGGCGTTGTCCTTCCTCCGGGAGAACGGCGTCTATTTCGCGTTGGCGCTGCTGGTGCTGTACAACGCGATCTTCACCCAGTTCTGGCTGACCCCGAGCAATTTGAAGCTCCAGTTGGTACTGGTGGCGCCGATCCTCATCGTGGCCCTGGGAATGGCGCTGGTCATTGGCACCGAAGGTATCGACCTCTCGGTCGGTGCCACCATGGCGATCTCCGCGTCGGTCATCGGCCAGTCGCTCGATGCCGGCCTACCGACCTACGTCATCGTGCCGTTGGTGTTGATCGCCGGCATGGTGGTCGGATCGATCGCCGGCTCCCTGGTGGCCTTCTTCGAGGTGCAACCCATCGTGGCGACCCTGGCCCTGCTGGTGGCCGGGCGCGGCATCGCCGTACTGCTGCAGGCCAGCACGCTGAGCGTGTCCGACCCGACGTTGCTCAAATTCGGTTCCGGCTCGTTCCTGGGGATCCAGGCACCGTTCTACGACGCCCTGATCCCGGTCATCATCATCGCAGTCGTGGTGCGGCGCACCATCTTCGGCCGACGTATCGTCGCCATCGGTGACAACGTTCGAGCCTCCTACCTGTCGGGCATTCCGGTGCGCAAGACGTTGCTGGCCGTGTACGTCGTCAGCGGGCTCCTCGCTGCCTGGGCCGGGCTGGTCGTGACGACGTTCACGAGTACGAACGACCCCAGCACGAACGGCCTCGGCTACGAGCTCTATGCGATCACGGCGGTCGTGGTCGGCGGCACGGCCCTGACCGGTGGGCGGGTGCGCATCATCGGCACGATCGCCGGGGCCCTGGTCATGCAGGTTCTGCGCAGCACCCTGGCGTTCCATAACTTCAGTGACGCGGTGACGCAGATGGTGACCGCGGTCATCATCGTCATCGCAGTCCTCGTCCAGCGGAAGCGAGCGCGTTCATGACCAGCGGCGACAGCCAGGGACTTTCGATCGACTCCGCGCGCGGCGCCGGTGTCGAGGCCTCGTTGGAGGCGACGTCGAAGAAGGCTCGGGTCGCGCACCTGCTGCAGCGTGACGGTGTCGGTGCGCTCGTCGTCCTGGTCCTGTTCGTCATCTTCGCCTCGGTCACCGTCGGCGGATTCGGCACGCCGGGCAATCTGCGCAACGTCCTGATCACCGTGTCGTTCCCGGCGATCATCGCCATCGGCATGACGCTGGTGATCGTGACAGGCGGTATCGACCTGTCAGTCGGCTCCGTCTACGCCCTGTCCGCGATCCTGTGCACCAAGGTGCTCGACGTGAACAAGGGCTACGGCAAAGGCGCGTTCCTGGCAATTGTGATCGCGCTCGCTGCGGCCCTGTTGATCGGGTTCGTCCAGGGCCTGCTGATAGCGCGAGTTGGCCTGCCGCCTTTCATCGTGACATTGGCCGGTTTGTACGGCGTCCGCGGGCTCGTCTTCTTCGTCAGCAACAACGGAAACGACGTCTACTCGGCGCCGCAGAGCGGCGCCTTCTACAAGTTCGGCACCGGTTCGCTGTTCACGCTCGGTTACCCGATTCTGATTGCGCTCGTCCTCTATCTCGTGTCGCACGTATTGCTGTCCCGGACCTCGTTCGGGCTGACGACCTACGCGCTGGGCGGCAGCGAAGATGCGTCCTCGTTGATGGGTCTGAAGGTGCGGAGCACCAAGACCCGGCTGTACGTCGCCTCCGCGGGTCTGGCCGGTATCGCCGGTGTGCTCGCCGCCGGATACAGCCAGTCCGGCACGCCGGACCTCGGCACCGGATTCGAGCTCAACGCCATCGCGGCCGTCGTCATCGGCGGCACCCTGCTCACCGGCGGTGCCGGATCGCTGATCGGCACGGCGGCGGGCGTGCTGCTGCTCGGCGCGGTGAGCAGCTACATCAACCTGGGCACCAGCCTGCCGCAGGCGGCGCAGTCAGTGGTCACCGGCGTGTTCGTCATCGCCGTCGTCATCGTGCAGCGGTACCTGAACAAGGTGCAGCGAAAGTAACCGCAAGGCCGGCGGTGCACCGCGCGGCTCGAGTGAATCTGTCAGGATCGCAAGAAATTGCCGACCACGATCGCCCAACGGTTCCTGTGCTCGATCTCGATAAAGTGACCGGTGTCGTCGAACGGGAGAAAGTTCGCACCGGGAATGCTGTCGGCGATCTCACGCATGTGCTCGATGGGAACCTGGGTGTCCAGTTCGCTGCCGACGACCAGCGTTTTCGCTGTGATCGCGGTGGCCGTGCGCAGAAGGTCGAGCCCGCCGACCATTTCCGCGCCCATCGGGCCGGCGGCGGCGAAGTTCATCGGCGCCGCGCATAGCCGCTCCAAAAAGGCCGCCTGGTCGACACCGAGACGTGCGACATATCGATTCATCACAGTTCTGAAAGCATTCCGACGGGTGATGTCATCGCCGGTCGTCCGCATTACTGCAAAGGCGTCGTCCGCTGCCGCGAGGCGCTCGCCGCCGTCCGGAACGGTGGCCGCGAAACGCTTGCGAGCGTTGGCAAGTGCCGTCATGAATGGCGCGTCCACCCGCGCCGGACCGTTGACAAGTACCAGCCGGGCGACCTGGTTCGGATATGCGCAGGCGTAGGCCAGTGCGGTGGAAGCGCCGTGGCTGCTGCCGTACAGAGTCAGTGTCGGCACTCCGAGGTGCAACCGAAGTTCCTCGACATCTTCGACATATCCGGCCATCCGGTATCCCTCTGGCGTCGGTGGTGGATCCGACCTACCGGTGCCGCGCGGGCAGAACACCAGCGCAGACAACCCCTGGAGCCCGCTGTTGGCGAAGTACGTTTCGGGGTCGAGGCCGGGTCCGCCGGGAAGCATGACCACCAGTGGACCGTCGCCGCGCCGGTGGTAGCTCAGCGTGCGAGAAGTGTTCGTGCGGAAGGTGATCATTTGTGTTCCCGGAATGCGACGGTCGCCGGCCGGCGCGCGGAGCCGATCAGGTCGGTGAGTGGATCGGGCTCGACGGGACCGGACGAATTGGAATCGGAGATCACGGTGAGCCGCGCAGCACTCCGGTCGGATTTCTCCCACGGGGACCCGTCCAGATTTCGCGGTGTTCCGGTTCGGGCGAACTCTGTCCAAGCGTGCTGGAGCGCGTTCGAAACATCCCGGTCCACGTCTTCGTATACCTGCGGCGGAACCATACTGCCGAACAGGTAAGGGATCTCGGCACTGTGCTTGGCCAGCAGGCCGGATTGGCGGGCGCCCGGGGACACTCGCGCAAAGCGGTAGAAGAAGGGCGTGCGACCCAGTTCGGTCAACCGTTCGATCGTCGCGGACGCCGGCTCGTGCCAGACCGCGACCGTGATCAGCTCGGCCAGCGCTTCGTAGGCGGAAAGGCCGGAGGCCGCGAAGTGCGCGAGTATCTCCGGGCTCCGATTTCCGCCCAGGGCCTTGCTCATGTGTTCGAGCGTGGCCTGGGTATACACCGCAGCCGGATCGAGTTCGGGGTGGGCGTACAGCAGAGTGGGCTGGACGAAGAACCTGGCCTCGTTCTGCGTGCAGCCCAACATCACCGGCACCTCGGGTGGCCATCCGGTGAAATCGTCGTCCATCACGTCGCCGTCGGCGATCGGATACCAGACAAGGTTGGCCGGGGTGTGCACCTGCCCGGTCGGCGGGAAGATACCGGACAGGGCCAGCGATGCCGCCCGCACCTTCTCGGTCGGAACCTGCCGCAGCACGTCGATGTCGTGGCTGCCCAACTGATTGAAGAGTTTCTCGGTAGCGGCGGCGGACCTCTGGTAGGACGGGGAGTCGACGACGGCGTAATCCTCGAAACCCGCGCTCTGGATGATCGCGCGATGAAAAAGGCCCTTTGCCGTTTTGGTGGAAAGGAGCGCGCGAACGGCCGCACCTCCGGCGGACTGTCCGAAGATCGTCACATTGTCAGGGTCGCCGCCGAATGCCTGGATGTTCTTCGAAATCCAACTGAGCGCCGCGACCCAGTCCAGCACGCCGAAGTTCGACCCGACGTCGGGGTGGGTCAGAAATCCGAAAGCGCCCAAGCGATAGTTGACCGAGACCACGGTGACGCCACGGCGGGACAACTCCTGGCCCGTCCACAACTTCATCGAGGCGGCTCCATTGAGGAATCCACCGCCGTGGATCCACACCATCACCGGTTGCCGCGATGCAGGATCGGGATCCGTCGTCCAAACATTGAGGTAGAGGCAACCCTCGCTCGGTGGTGCTCCGACGTCGAAACCGGTGTTCGCCGTTTGGATGGCAGCGTTGCCGAATTTCGTGGCGTCTCGCACGCCATCCCATCGGGCGGGGGTTCTCGGCGGCTGCCAACGCAGTTCACCGACAGGCGGCTGCGCAAAGGGCAGACCGAGGAACCGGTGGACGCCGTCCTGTTCTGCACCGCTGAGAAGTCCCTGCTCTATCCGGATGTTCCTCATCAGCACGGCCTTTCGAGTGCGAACGACGATGGAATGCAGGGGCGACGTCTGCCACCGATCCAGAAGTTCTGGTGAACGACCCGTCGTGACGGTCGTCGCAAGGCTAGGACAGGCCACGGCCATACGCAAGGGTGCGTTTCTGTTTGCGCGCTCGTCGGATCAGTCGCGGTACGCCGGAGCGCGCCCGGATCCTCCGGTGACGCCGGATGCCAGCAGGGGCAGGGTGCGCCTGCGCACGATCTCCGACAGGACCACCACGCTGGTGGATCGGACCACCGATGAGCATCGGCTCAAACTGAGCAGCGTGGCCTGCAAATCGTGGTGAGAACGTGCAGCCACCCGACACAGGACATCGCCGGCGCCGGTCGTGACATACGCCTCGAGCACTCCGACGATGCGCTGCAGATCGCCGGTGATCTCGTCCAGGGCTCCCTGGGCGATCTCGAGCGTGACGAATGCCGCCACCGCATATCCGGCCGCGGCCAGATCGAGGTCCGGACCGTAGCCGACGATCACTCCGGCCTCCTGCATCCGTTGCAGCCGGGCGTGAACGGTCGCTCGGGCGACCGAGACGAGTCGGGAGAGTTCCAGTTCGCCGGCCCGCGGGCTCTCCTGCATCACTGTCAGCAGGCGAAGATCCAGGTTGTCCAGAGGGTAGGAATCCATCGGTCTCCTCGGCCAGTCGATCAGATGGACAGATTGTAGAGCTTGCCCGGCCATGAGCTGAGCAGCGAATACAGAATGGGTAGCGGAAAAGGTCATCGTTGTGCAGCCGGCCAGGTCGGAGTTTCATGGCTCGGGACTGCGGCGACCCGGCCGCGTCGGGCGCATACCAGGAGACCGGCCGATGACCATCGAGCAGACGCTGACCAGCGACGAGAAGCTTGCCGATCTCAACCTCGACGAACTGCGTCAACTCGTCGGTCTTGTCGAGTACGACGCCGCGGCCGACCCTTTTCCGTTGATCGGTTGGGATTCGATCGGTTGGGTCGTCGGCAATGCCACCCAAGCCGCGCAGCACTACCAGTCCGCCTACGGCATGGAGCTGGTCGCATATTCGGGACCCGAGACCGGCAATCGCGACCACAAGTCGTTCGTTCTCCGCAGCGGCGGTGTGCGCTTCGTCCTCAACGGGGCTGTTGCACCCGACAGCACATTGGCCGATGTTCACCGGCGGCACGGCGACTGCGTGCAGGACGTGGCGCTCCAGGTGCCCGACGTGGACAAGTGCATCGCGCACGCCCGCGCCCAGGGAGCGACCGTGCTCGAGGAGCCCAACAACGTCTCCGACGAGAACGGCACCGTCCGTCGGGCTGCCATCGCGACCTACGGACAGACCCGGCACACGCTTCTCGACCGCTCGGCCTACCGGGGTCCGTACCTGCCTGGCTACGTTTCCCGTACCGGAACCCTCGTCAAACCCGCCGGCGCACCGCGGCGGCTCTTCCAGGCACTCGACCACGTCGTCGGAAACGTGGAGCTCGGCAAGATGGATGAGTGGGTGGGCTTCTACAACCGGGTCATGGGCTTCACCAACATGGCCGAGTTCGTCGGCGAGGACATCGCCACCGAGTATTCGGCCCTGATGAGCAAAGTGGTGTCCAGTGGCAACCATCGGGTCAAGTTTCCGCTCAACGAGCCGGCCCTCGGGAAAAGGAAATCACAGATCGACGAATATCTCGAGTTCAATACCGGTCCGGGGGTGCAGCATCTCGCGCTGGCGACGAACGACATCCTGGGCACCGTCGATGGGCTGAGTGCGCAGGGAATCGAATTCCTCACGACGCCCGATTCCTACTACCAGGATCCGGAACTGCGCGCCCGCATCGGAAACGTCAGAGCACCGATCGAGGAACTGCAGAAGCGCGGGATACTGGTCGATCGGGACGAGGACGGCTATCTGTTGCAGATCTTCACCAAGCCGATCGGTGATCGGCCGACCGTATTCTTCGAATTCATCGAACGGCACGGCTCGTTGGGGTTCGGCATCGGAAACTTCTCGGCCCTGTTCCAAGCCATCGAGCGCGAACAGTCGTTGCGTGGGAATTTATGATCAGTCGGGAACGCCTGCCGTCAGGCGCAGAACGGAGAAGATCATGACCGATCGGTCATTCGCCACGGCGGAAGCCGGGAACGAAGTTGCGGGCGGTGAACCGGTGGCCTCCAAGCTCGAGTACCAGTCGGGGTTCGGCAACGGTTTCGAGTCCGAGGCCAGAAAAGGGGCACTCCCGATCGGGCGGAATTCACCGCAACGGTGCGCCTTCGGCCTGTATGCCGAGCAGTTGAGCGGCTCACCGTCACGGCGCCGCGACGGAGCAACGAGCGATCGTGGTTGTACCGAATCCGGCCGACGGTGCGGCATTGGGGAAGATTTCGGAAGGTCGAATCGGAACTGTGGTTGACCGCTCCGGACGTGGCCTGGGAGGTGCCGCCAGGGCCGATGCGGTGGGATCCGATTCCGGTGCCGGACGAGGCGCTGACCCTTCTGACCGGAGTGCGCACCATCACTTCGGGCGGCGACGTCTTCTCGATGGCAGGTGCTGCGAACCACATCTTTCTGATCACGCGGTCGATGACGAATGAGTATTTCTACAACGGTGACGGCGAAATGCTGTTCGTGCCTCAGCAGGGGAGCCTGCGGTTCTGGACGGAATTCGGCATCATCGAAGCCGAACCCGGCGAGATCGTGGTGATTCCACGGGGCGTCAAGTTCCGGGTGGAACTCGTCGAAGGACCGGCGCGTGGTTATCTGTGCGAGAACTACGGCGGCTCGTTCACGCTGCCCGAACGCGGACCGATCGGGGCGAACTGCCTGGCAAATCCGAGGGATTTCCTCACTCCGGTGGCTGCGTACGAGGAAGTCGACGCGCCATCCCGGCTGTACGTCAAGTGGGGCGGGGCCCTGTGGTGCACCGATCTGGACCATTCTCCACTGGACGTGGTGGCCTGGCACGGCAACTACGCACCCTACAAATACGATCTGCGCCGGTTCTCGCCGGTCGGTCCGCTGCTTTTCGACCACGCGGATCCATCGATCTTCACCGTGCTCACTTCCCCCTCGGAGACACCGGGAACAGCAAATGTCGATTTCGTGATATTCCCGGATCGATGGCAGGTCGCCGAGAATACATTCCGTCCACCGTGGTACCACCTGAACATCATGAGCGAATTCATGGGTCTGATCCACGGTGTGTACGAGGCGAAGCCGGAAGGGTTCGTGCCGGGAGGATTCAGCCTGCACAATTCCATGCAACCGCACGGCCCAGACACCGAGGCTTTCGAACGGGCCTCCTCCGTCGAACTGGGTCCGGTGAAGCTCTCCGGGACGATGGCATTCATGTTCGAAACCCGGTTCCCGCAGCGGGTCAGCAGGTATGCCGCGCTGCTGCCGCAGCTGCAGCAGCACTACGCCGATTGCTGGATCGGCCTGGACAGGCGTTTTCCGACGGCAACGACATGAGCGCCGACGCGGCCGGCGGTGTGGACGATACCCACCGCACCGACCTCGATAGCTGGGTCGAGTCTGCCAACGGTCACCCCGAGTTTCCCATCCAGAACCTTCCCTTCGGAATTTTCGCGAATACCGCCGACAGCCAGAACGATTCGAGCCGCAGGGGCGGTATTCGGATCGGCGACGAAATCCTGGACCTGCGGGCCCTGGCCGACAGCGGGCTGCTGTCCGGGGCGGCGCAGACTGCTGCCGCGGCAGCGTCGCAGAACAGCCTGAACCGATTGTTCGAACTGGGCGCCGAGCCCCGGAAGGCCCTGCGCGCCAGGGTGTCGGCCCTGTTGACTCGGCGGACGATCAACGAGTCGGCAGTGGCCGGCATGTTGTGTGCCGTGGCCGATGCGCGGCCGGCCCTACCGGTGACGATCGGGGACTACACCGATTTCTACGCCGGCATCCATCACGCGACCGCTGTCGGTGAGTTGTTCCGCCCGGAGGATCCGTTGCCGCCCAACTACAAATGGGTACCCATCGGCTACCACGGACGCGCATCGACCGTGCGTCCGAGCGGAATTCCGTTCCGCCGGCCGAGCGGCCAACTCAAGGGTCCGGACGATCCGGCACCCTCGTATCTTCCTAGTCGCCGATTGGATTTCGAACTGGAGTTGGGGGTGTGGGTGGGTACCGGGACCGAGCAGGGGAGCCCGGTGTCGATCGGTCGGGCCGCTGAGCATGTCGCCGGATACTGCCTGCTCAACGACTGGTCCACCAGGGACGTGCAGTCCTGGGAATACCAGCCGCTCGGACCGTTTCTGGCGAAGAATTTCGCCACCACCGTATCCACCTGGGTGATCACTCCGGAAGCGTTGGCGCCCTTCCGCGCAGCCATGGCGATTCGACCGGTGGGGGATCCCGCGCCGCTGCCGTATCTGGACGATACCGACGATCAGCGAATCGGCGGTTTGGATTTGGAGCTCGAGGTACTGCTCAGCACGTCCACGATGCGGGCCGACGGAGTTCCGCCACACCGGCTGGCGCTCAGTTCCACCGAGCACATGTACTGGAGCGTTGCGCAACTCCTTACTCACCATGTGAGCGGCGGGTGCAACCTGCGTCCGGGTGACCTCCTGGGGACGGGAACTGTTTCCGGCCCGACCGACGACGGGCGCGGGTCGCTGCTGGAACTCACCCACGGTGGCCGCGACTCGATCAGACTGCCGACGGGGGAGATTCGGACCTTCCTCGAGGACGGGGACGAAGTTCTGCTGCGGGCCAGGGCCAGCAGGGCCGGCGCAGTGTCGATTGGTTTCGGCGAGTGTCGGGCCGTTGTTCTGCCTGTGTTGCCTGCCGGCCCGTCGACCGGATGAACAGCCCGTTCCGGGCCCATTTGTGATCGTCCTGCTCGGAGCCGGCCTCAGCTCGTGGCGGCGATTTCGTCCGGACGGTCGGTGACAAGCCGGCTCACCAGATCCTTGGCATGCTGCGTGTACGCCAGGAGCGCGGTCTCGGCCGCGGGTGTGTCGTTCTTCTCGAGTGCCTCGACGATCGCACTGCGCTCGGCCTTGAGGACCCCGGCGACGTTCACCCAGGCCGACGGCGATCGCGTGGCCACCTTTTCCGCCAGGGTGATGTGCGAGTCGATCAGGAACCCGGAGAGATTGATCAGCAGAGCATTGTGCGAAATGCCGACAAGGGCCCGCAAGAATGCTGACAGAGCGCCCGAGAAGTCCGGGTCCGTGGCCCCCGGTTCGAATCTGTCCGCGGCGGCGCGGAGGGTGCTGAGATCATCCGGGGTGGCATTGGCTGCAGCCAGCTGCAACGCTTTGATGTACAACGCTTGTCCACCCGCACAGTGACCGATCTGGAGAACCGCCGGGTCTACCTTCCGCATCCTGAACTCGGACAGCACGACTCTCGTACGCTCGCGCTCCAGGCTCTCGGCCACGTCGACTGGGGCACCGGGTGCCGGCCGATTACGGGGCATTTCTGAGTCAACGGGTGGAAATCAACTATTTCGCGGCCGCGTTGCTGCTTCCACAGCGGACGGCGGTGCCCATGCTGCAGGCCGCGAGAGCGGCCAAGGACATCGCCATCGAGGACCTGCGAGACGCGTACGCCGTCTCCTCAGGAGACCGCTGCCCACCGTTTCACCAACCTGGCGACCGAGCATTTCGACCTGCCGGTCCATTTCATGCGGATCTCGTCCTCCGGTGTCATCCACAAGGCGTACGAAAACGACGGTGTGCATTTTCCGAGTGACGCGGTGGGGGCCATCGAGGGCCAGCGGGTCTGCAAGTACTGGACCGCCAGAGTCGTATTCGATCAGCCGGACATCTCGGCGGCATACCGGCAATACACCGATACGGGCTCGGGCACGTACTGGTGCACTGCCATCGTCGATCGTACGTCCGGCGGAGACTTCTCGGTCAGCGTCGGAATGCACTACGCCGACGCGAAGTGGATGCGTGGGCGGGAGACCAGGGAGCGGTCCCGATCTCGCTGCCCCGACCCGACGTGCTGCCTGCAGCCGCCTGCGCAACTGGCCGACCGCTGGGCGGACAAGGTCTGGCCCAGTGCCCGGGTGCACTCCCACCTGTTGGCGGCCATGCCGCCGTGCGTGTTCCCGGGCGTGGACGACACCGAAGTACTGACGTTCCTGGACCGTCACACGAATTGAACGGGCTCGTCGGACTCGCGGACCGGCGCGTTCCAAGGTTCCGACCAAACGCTGAAGTCCGTTTTCGTTTAGAATCTGCAGATGCCTCGCCTCAGTGAGCAGACCAAGGCCAAACGCCGCGCGCACATTCTCACGAGTGCCTGGATCTGTTTCTCCCGCAACGGCTTTCATCAGACCTCGATGGACGATGTGATCTCCGAGTCAGGAATGTCCTCCAGTGCCGTCTACCGGTACTTCCGCAGCAAGGACGATCTCATCGACGCCACCGCCGAACAAGGCATGACCACGGTGCGCGACGTTTTCGTGAACGCATCGGAGCAGGAACCACTGCCCAGCCCGCGTGAACTGGTGTACTCGCTCGTCGAGGCACTGCATCGCAGGGCAGCTCACTCCGAGTACGACCTGACCCGGCTGGCATTGCAGACCTGGGCCGAGGCGGTACGCAACCCACATCTGCACGAGCAGGCCGGAATGCGCTACGGCGAGTCACTGATCAGCATCGAGGCCATTCTGCGGGCCTGGCAGGTCCAAGGTCAGATCCGCGGCGACATGGAGCTGGGTTCGGCAGCGTACGTACTGTCGAGCCTCATGCATGGACTGATCGTGAACCACCATCTGGTCCGGCCCATCGATGCCGCCGACGTCGCCGCCGGTCTACAGACCTTGGGCATCCTTGTCGATGACGGAGTCGACCGGCGGTCGATGATCGCCGACCGTCACGCATGACCCAACCGACAGAGCACGATTTTTTATCAAGGGATGGTGATCCGGTGACCGATGTCGATTTGTCCGAACTGAGCCCCGTAACCGGCGGATCGTCGAAACTGAACGGTTATCTGGCCGTACCCAGCGGCGACGGACCGTGGCCCGGAGTGGTTCTGATACATGAATTGTTCGGGCTGGACTCGAACATGCGTCGTTCCGCAGATCGGCTCGCCGATGCCGGTTATCTGACGTTGGCAGTGAATCTGTTCACTGCGGGCGGGAAGCTCCGGTGCCTCATCTCATCCTTCCGGGCGCTGAGCAAAGGGCAGGGTCAGGTCTTCGCCGATATCGAGACGGCCCGGCAATGGCTGCTTCGTTCGCCGCAATGCACGAAGAAGATCGGTGTGATCGGCTTCTGCATCGGCGGCGGATTCGCGCTGCTCACGGCGAACACCGGGTTCGACGTGGTCGCCGACAACTACGGGCATGTGAACAAGAATCTCGAAGCCTCGCTCGAGGGCGCTTGTCCGGTGGTTGCCAACTACGGCGCCCGGGACCGTACCTTGCCAGGGGCGGCGGCCAAGGTTGAACTGGCACTGACCAAGGCGGCCATCCCGCACGACGTGAAGAACTTTCCGACCGCTGGGCATGCCTTCCTGAACGAGACGGAAAGTGGACCGCGTCCGCTACGGCCGGTATTCCGAGTGCTCGGTATCAAGCCGGTTCCCGAAGCGGCACCGGAGGCGTGGGCCCGGATCGAGGAATACTTCGCGCGCTATCTTCGCTGACGACAAGTCTTGGCCGACAACATGCGCACTCATCGCCATTTGCTGAAAGGCACCGGCTAACGGGAATCATTCTTCTCGGCTCGTCGCAGATGGGGGTGCGGCAACTCGTCGAGGATCAGAATGGTTTTGGTGGCCAACACGTTCGGCATGGTCTGGAACCGATTGAGCACCAGATCGCGCAGGCCGGCTGCATCGGTCGCCCTGACGAGCAACGCAAGGTCGTCATCGCCCGAGATCAAAGCGGCATGTTCGACCTCGGGAATGACACTGATCTGCTCGCGAACCGCTTTCCAGGACTGCTGAGCTATTCGCAGGTAGACGTAGGCGGACACGCCGTGACCGACCAGCAAGGGATCGGTGACCGCTGTGTAACCCGCGATGACGCCGAGTTGCTCGAGGCGGGAGACACGGGCGTACACGCCTGCCCGTGACACATGCACCTGTTCGGCAAGCGCCCGCATCGACAGTCGTGCATCTGCGGACAGCGCAGTGATGATGGCGCGGTCGGTCTCATCCACGATCATCTGTCCAACAGGCACGGACGCAGGCGGCACCTTGTCGGTCATCTGGCCGATTCTGCTTCAGTTCGAGGCCATATGTCCAGACTCTGAACAAGAGCTAGGACGATCGGCAACGACTGCGGCATAGTCGAGTAATCCTGAACCGCGGCAACTGCCGCCGATGTTGGAGGTGCTCCATGCTCACCGCCGCGCGCCCCGACGTGTTCGACCGAGCTCTGTTGCCCAGTGACGTCCCGCTCGTCCTGCTGTCCGAAGACGGGTGCTGGACACCGGACGCAGGCTCCGGTGTCGACGGGGCGCAGAGCACCACCCTCACGCCGCCCACGGATGAGGAACTGACAAAGTTGTACCGCGCCATGGTGATCGGCCGCCGGTTCGATGCGCAGGCCGGCGCTTTGGTGAAGCAGGGGCGGATGGCCGTCTATCCGTCTTCGCGGGGTCAGGATGCCTGCCAGGTCGGCGCAGTGCTGGCCCTTGAGGATCAGGACTGGCTGTTCCCGACGTATCGGGATTCTGTCGCCGTGATCACCAGAGGCGTCGACGCCATCGAGGTGCTGACCCTGCTGCGCGGCGACTGGCACAGCGGCTACGACCCCTATCTGCATCGAGTGGCCCCGCAGTGCACGCCGCTGGCCACCAACGAATTGCATGCCGTCGGGCTGGCTCGGGCAGCCGTGCTCAAGGGCGAGGACACCGTTGCCCTGGTGATGCTGGGCGACGGAGCGACCAGTGAAGGTGACACGCACGAAGCGCTGAACTTCGCTGCTGTGTGGAAGGCACCGGTGATCTTCTTCGTCCAGAACAACGGCTATGCGATCAGCGTGCCATCTGCCAAGCAGAGCGCGGCTCCTTCGTTGGCCGCCAAGGGAATCGGCTACGGCATTCCGTCGTTGTTGATCGACGGCAATGACGCGGCCGCCGTCTATTCGGCGGTGAAGGAGGCGGTCGCTCGGGCCCGGTCGGGAGGCGGGCCAACTCTCATCGAGGCGATCACCTATCGAATGGATTCCCACACCAATGCCGATGACGCCACCCGCTACCGATCTGACGAGGAGGTGCAGTCGTGGGTGGCGCGCGACCCGATCGTCAGGCTGGAACGGCATCTGGTGGAACGGGGATTGCTGGACGAGGCTTCGCTGCAGGCGGCCCGGGACGCCGCCGAGGCGTTCGCCACCTCGACCCGGACCAGGATGAACGACGAGGTGGACCCGGATCCGGCCGACCTCTTCAAGTTCGTCTACGTCGAGCCCACCGCATCCCTGCAAGCGCAGCGTGCTTTCCTGGCCGCCGAACTTGCCGAAACCGATTCGCCCTCGACGACGTCGGCCGGCGGCCGACGTGGCTGAGAAGTTGGGAATCGCAACGGACGCGGCCCCGACCGAGGAACGGCAGAACGACGGAATCCCGCTCGCCCCCAGGCCGATCACCATGGCCGGTGCACTCAACCAGGCTCTCTCCGACGCACTGTCCGACGACCCCCGCGTGCTGGTGCTGGGTGAGGATGTCGGCGCGTTGGGTGGCGTTTTCCGGGTCACCGACGGATTGGCCACGAAGTTCGGCGAGAGCCGCGTCACCGATACCCCGCTGGCCGAATCCGGAATCGTCGGAACGGCTATCGGAATGGCGATGAACGGTCTACGGCCGGTGGTGGAAATGCAGTTCGATGCCTTCGCCTATCCAGCTTTCGAGCAAATCACCAGTCATCTCGCCAAACTCCACAATCGGACCCGTGGGGTCGTCACGTTGCCCATCGTGGTCCGAATTCCGTACGGCGGCGGAATCGGCGGCGTCGAACATCATTGCGATTCCTCCGAGGTGTACTACGCCCACACTCCTGGCCTTCGGGTGGTGAGCCCGGCGACTCCGGGTGATGCATACACCCTGCTCCGGCAGGCCATCGACTGCCCTGATCCGGTCATCTTCCTGGAGCCCAAACGCCGGTACTGGTCGAAGGAAAGTGTGTCGCTCGACCGGGAAGGTCCGGCGATCGATCGAGCCGCGATCCGGCGCGAGGGTTCGGACGCCACCTTGATCTCCTACGGCGGCACGCTGGCCACGGCTCTGGAAGCGGCGCAGGCGGCACAGGAGGACGGACTGAGTCTGGAGGTCGTCGATCTGCGCAGCCTGTCCCCGTTCGATGACGCAACGGTGAGTGCATCGGTTCGGAAGACGGGCCGAGCCGTGGTGATCCACGAGGCGTCCGGCTTCTGCGGATACGGCGCCGAGGTGGCCGCTCGGCTCACCGAGGAGTGCTTTCATTTCCTGCAGGCGCCGATCCTGCGGGTCACCGGATTCGATGTGCCCTATGCGCCACCGAAGCTCGAGAAGTATCACCTGCCGACCGTGGATCGAATTCTGGACGCGGTGGACCGACTGCAGTGGCATGACACCGTCGTGCTGCCGCGAGGCGTGGCCTGATGCCCGACTTCCTGCTCCCGGATCTCGGCGAAGGCCTGACCGAGGCGGAGATCGTCGCCTGGCTGGTCGACGTGGGTGACGAGGTCAGCATCGATCAACCCGTCGTGGAAGTGGAGACGGCCAAGGCCGTCGTCGAAGTACCGGTTCCCTTTGCCGGCCGGGTGATGGCGGTCTTCGGTCGACCTGGCGAGTCATTGGCCGTCGGATCGCCGTTGATCACGGTTGTGGACAACGCGATCGACGTCGAAGCGGGGGCGCTCCGGCGCGAGAGTGCCGAAGCGCCCGCTTCTTCCGAGGTCGGCATCGTGGCCAAGGATGCGCTTCTCGGCGAGCCGGCAACGGAGCAGGCAAGCGGGAATGTCCTGATCGGTTACGGCACCGGCGCCCCGGCGCCTCGCCGCAGCCGCTCTCGACCGACCGAGCAAGCTTTGTCCGGCTCGGTGGGAATCGTTCCGGTGGTGGCGACTTCGACCGCCGGCACCGCGGACGCAATCCCGAACAACCGGACCGTCATTTCGCCTCTGGTCCGAAAGCTGGCCCGAAGTGCTGGGATCGATCTGGCGACCCTGACCGCCACCGGCACGGCCGGCACCGTCCGTCGTTCCGATGTGGAGAAAGCGATCGCGGCTCGATCAGCCTCGACGTCCTCCA
>JAABUY010003213.1_pt1 | contig 18363 bp, 18 predicted proteins | sample 5560271 | NCBI WGS metagenome assembly JAABUY01 (sample SAMN10711886, study PRJNA513374) | rock metagenome | isolation source: Antarctica rocks | place: Antarctica: Victoria Land, University Valley
CGCGGTTCTGTCAAGTGCGGAAAGCAGCCGCGCCGCCGTAGCCTACCCATGCAAGACCGTCGACGCCTATATAACCGCCATCCCAATGACCCGGTCCTGATGCCCTCTCCGCCGCTCACCAGCCCAATGCTACCGATCGGCCGCAGGACTGCGAGACCTGGCGAGCGGCGCCGGCCATGGACGGTCATCGTCTCCGTGCTGCTGCACCTGGCGGCGCTTGCCTTCTTGCTGACGGCGCGGCGGGCGGAGCCGCCCACGCCGGTTGCGCCCTCCTATGACCTGGTTTTCGAGAACGGCGGCTCGTCCACTCCGCCCACGGCGCCCGAGCGGTCGCTCGACACCCCCTCCGAGCCGCCAGCCGCCGACCTGCCGCCCACGCCGTTGGTCGAGCCGCCGTCGCCCGAGCCGCCGGCAACGCCGCTGCCAGAACCGGCCCCCACCCCCGAGCCGGCGCCTGAGCTACCCCCTGCCGAGCCGCAACCTCAACCTGCGCCCGAGCCTGAAGCCGTCCCGCAGCAAGCTGTTCCGCAGCCTGCGCCGATCCCGGAGCCTGCGCCGGCTCCGGAGGCTGCACGGGTGCCTGAGCCGCCGACGGTGCGGCTCGGGGAGCCAGGGCCTGCGCCGGCGCCGCTCTCGCCCCAGGCGCTGGCTCCCGAACTGCCGCCGCTGGTTCCGCCGCCGCCGTTGCCGCCCGCCCCGCCCCGTCCGCGCCAGCAGGCGCAGCAGCGCCCCCTGCCCGGCGCGTTCCCACCGCCGATCGACCTGAACTTCGGCCCTGCTGCCTCCCGCGCGCCGGCGCCGCGCGTCGCCGGGTCGTCGCGCGCGATCGACCTGTCGCTCGGCGCGCCGAAGCCCGGCCCCAACAAGAGCGAGGCGTTCTTCGACGTCCGCGTCGCCAACATCGGCGCTGACTGGGCGCAGGGCCTGGCAGCCTACTGGCGCAGCCATCGCTACTACCCGCAGCAGGCGGCGCAGAATGGCGAGGACGGCACCGTCGAGATACAGCTCGTCGTGAACCGGCTGGGCCGCGTCGAGTCGGTCGAGATCCAGCGCCGCTCCGGGTCGCCGTGGCTCGACATGGCCGCCGTCGGCACCTGGCGCAACGCGCAGCTCGCGCCGCTGCCAGCGGAGAACACCGACCGCACGATCACCATTCCGCTGACGATCAACTATGTGTTGATCCGTTGAGCCATCGCCCCGTTGCGGCCAGCGGCCACCTTTGGTATTCTCCTGGCCGCGCGGATGTAGCTCAGCTGGTAGAGCGTCAGATTTCCAATCTGGATGTCGCGAGTTCGAACCTCGTCGTCCGCTCCAATCCCAGGGCATTGCGACTCTCAGGGCATTGCGATCCCCGTTGCCAGGAACCCCCCATCCGCTGCCAGCACATGGCCGGTGACATAGCTGGCGTCGTCCGAGCACAGGAACGCCGCAACGCCGGCGACCTCCTCTGGCGTGCCATAGCGGCGCATCGGCACCTGCCGCAGCCAGTCTTGGCGGATCGCGTCGGTATGGACCGCCGCCACCAGCGGCGTCTCGATCGGGCCGGGCGCTATGACGTTCACCCGGATGCCGTATTGCGCCAGCTCGACCGCCATCACCTGGGATAGCGTGACCACCCCGCCCTTCGACGCGCCATAGGCCGCCCGGCCCCGGTTGCCGCGCAGGCCCGACACCGACGCGATGTTCACGATCGCGCCGCCGCGCTCCAGCATGAGCTGCGCCGCCGCCTGGCCCGCCAGGAACGTGCCGCGGAGGTTCACCGCGACAAGGCGGTCGAACTCCGCGGCCGGCGTGTCGAGGAACGGCATGTCGCGCCCGATCCCGGCCGAGTTCACCAGGATGTCCAGCCGGCCGTGCCGGGCAACGACCGCCGAAAAACACGCTGCGACCGATGCCTCGTTCGCGACGTCAAGCGGCTCCGGCTCGATCCCGTTCAGCGCTGCGGCCCCGTTCTGCACGGTGCGGCCCTGCGCCGAGAGGTCGGCCGCGACCACGCGCGCACCCTCGGCGGCGAGGCGCTGGGCGACGGCGGCGCCGATGCCGGACAGCCCGCCCGTGACGACGGCGACTTTTCCAGCGAGCCTCGGAGCAGCAGGGACCGCGGACATGCTGGGCCTCTCGGAATTCAATGCGGAAGCTTCCCGCAAACGACCGGCCCTGTCACCATGGCAGCATGATTCCGACCAGCAACCTGTCGAACCTGCTGTTCCAAACCGCGCAGCGCCATCCCGAGCGCCCCGCCCTGATCCGCGGCGGCCGGACCTGGAGCTGGGCCGAGCTCGCCACCCGCGTCCGCGCCGCCGCCGCGGGCCTGGACGCCCGCGGCGTGGGCAAGGGCGACCGCGTGCTGGTCCACGCCACCAACGGCACGGCGCTGTTCGAGACGATGTGGGCCACCTGGGCACTCGGCGCCGTATGGGTGCCGACCAACGTCCGGCTGACCCCAGCCGAGGTCGCCTACCTCGCCGGCTCGTCCAGGGCGGCGGCGCACATCGTCGGCGCGGCCTTCCCGGACCACGCCGCCGCCGCCGCCAAGGCCAACCCGGCCCTGCGCCTCAGCGTCGCCATCGGCGAGGGCGCCTTGAGTTGGGACGGCCTGGCCACTGGGAGCGTCCTTCACGAAACCCCCGCGGACGTCGACCGGGACGACCCATGCTGGCTGTTCTACACCTCCGGCACGACCGGGCGGCCCAAGGCCGGGGTGCTGACCCATGGGCAGATGGCGTTCGTCACCCTCAGCCACCTTTGCGACCTCATGCCGGGCACCACCGAGCGCGACGTCTCCCTTGTCGTCGCGCCGCTGTCGCATGGCGCCGGCATCCATGCCGTGGCCCAGGTCGCCCGTGGTGCCGCGAGCGTGCTGCCGGAGTCAGAGACGCTCGACTGCGCCGAGGCGTGGCGCCTGGTGGAGCGGCACCGCGTCACCAACATGTTCACCGTCCCCACCATCCTGACCATGCTGACGCGCGACGCCGCCGTGGACCGGCACGACCATGCCTCGCTGCGCTACGTCATATACGCCGGGGCACCGATGTTCCGCGCGGACCAGCAGCACGCACTACGAAAGCTCGGCCGTGTCCTGGTGCAGTATTTCGGGCTTGGCGAGGTGACGGGCAACATTACGGTGCTGCCGCCGCACCTGCACGCGGCCGAGGACGACCCAGCGGTCCCCGTTGGCACCTGCGGCCAGGCGCGCACCGGCATGGAGATCGCGATCCTCGGACCCGACGGCGCGCGTCTGGCCGCGGGCGAGACCGGGGAGATCGGCGTGCGCGGCCCGGCCGTGTTCCTCGGCTATGCCGACAACCCCGCGGCCAACGCGCAGGCGTTCCGGCACGGCTGGTTCCATACCGGGGACCTCGGCCACCTCGACGAACGCGGCTTCTTGTTCATCACCGGACGCGCGTCGGACATGTATATCTCCGGCGGCAGCAACGTTTATCCGCGCGAGATCGAGGAGCTGCTGATGCTGCACCACAGCGTCGCCGAGGCCTGCGTCGTCGGCGTGCCGCACCCGAAATGGGGGGAAAGCGGCGTGGCCGTGCTGGTGCCCCGCGACGGCGCCCGGATCGACGCCGCTGCGGTGTTCGCGCAGCTCGACGGACGCCTGGCGAAATACAAATGGCCGGCCCGGATCGAGGTCTGGGACGCGCTGCCGAAATCCGGCTATGGCAAGGTGGTCAAGGCCGACGTGAAGCGGCTGCTCGCCGAGAAGCCCCGACCACCTGAAGCCTGAGCGTCCTACGCCGCCGCGCGCACCGTGACCGCGTCCAGCGCCTGGCCGAGATCAGCGAGAATATCGTCGATGTGCTCGATCCCGACCGACAGCCGCACATAGCCGGGGCTGACGCCCGAGGCCATCTGCTCCTCCGCCTCCAACTGCGAGTGCGTCGTGCTGGCCGGGTGGATGGCGAGGGTCCGCGCATCGCCGATGTTGGCCACGTGCAGCACCATCTGCAGCCGGTCGATGAAGGCCCGGCCAGCGTCGGCGCCGCCCGCCAGCTCCAGCCCCACCAGGCCGCCAAAGCCGCCGTGCATGTAGTGCGCCGCCCGCGCCGCCGCGACGCCGGTCTGCCGCGACGGGTGGATGACCCGCGCCACCTCCGGCCGTTTCACCAGGAAATCGACGACGGCCTGCGCATTGCTGCAGTGCCGCTCCATGCGCAGCGCGACCGTCTCGATGCCTTGCAGGACCAGGAAGGCGTTGAACGGGCTGAGCGCCGGGCCGAGGTCGCGCAGCAGGGTCACGCGCGCCTTCAGCACGTAGGCGACCGGGCCGAGCGGCTTGGCCGCCTCGACCCAGACCGCGCCGTGGTAGCTCGCATCCGGCTCGTGCAGCGCTGGCTGGCGCTCGGGGTGGGCGGCCCAGTCGAAGTTGCCGCCGTCCACGATCAGCCCGGCGATCGACGTGCCGTGCCCGCCCAGGTACTTGGTCGCCGAGTACACGACGACGGCTGCCCCGTGGTCGAACGGGCGCACCAGCAGCGGCGCCGCCGTGTTGTCCATGATGAGCGGGATGCCGAACCGCCGGCCGATGGCGGCGACCTCGGCGATCGGGAACACCTCAAGCTTCGGGTTCGGCAGGGTCTCGGCGTAGTAGGCGCGGGTGCGGTCGTCGGTCGCGTGGGCGAACGCCTCGGGATCGGCCGGGTCGACGAAGCGGACCTCGATGCCCTGGTCGCGGAAGGTGTTGGCGAACAGGTTGTAGGTGCCGCCGTACAGGTTGGTCGAGCTGACGATGTTGTCGCCCACCCGCGCGAGGTTCTGCACCGCGAGCGCCGACGCCGCCTGGCCGGACGCCACCGCCAGCGCCGCAGCACCCCCCTCCAGCGCCGCGACGCGCTTCTCCAGCACGTCCGCGGTCGGGTTCATGATGCGGGTGTAGATGTTGCCGAGCTGCTTCAGCGCGAACAGGTCAGCGGCGTGGTCGGCGCTGTCGAACTGGAAGCTGGTGGTCTGGTAGATCGGCACTGCGACCGCGTTGGTGGCGGGGTCGTGGCGCCAGCCGGCGTGCAGGGCCAGGGTCTCGGGGTGCTTGGAGTCCATGGGGGCGGTTCCTTCGATTATGCCCCGCATAATAGGCGCGGGCGGCGGTCGCACGGAAGTGCAAACCCAGGGTGCCGGGGCGCGTTGCGGCTGCTGTCAAGGAGAAACGACCATGGACGCACAAACCATCAAGCTCGCCGCCGCCGACGTGGAGGCGACCCCGTTCCAAATTCCCGGTGCCGAGGGCGAGTTCCGCATTCAAATCCTGAATGAGGACCAAGCGCGCGGCGTGGTGACGACCATCGTCCACCTGCCGCCCGGCGGCAAAATTCCCGCGCACAAGCACCAGGCCGGGGCCGAGATGCACTATGTGCTCGAAGGCGACTTGGTCGATGGCGGGCAGGAGCTGGGCGTCGGCGGCTTCCTGACCCACGCGGCCGGCCAGGTGCATGGCCCGCACGAAAGCCGCGGCGGCGCGAGGGTGCTGACCGTGCAGCAATGGCAGTCGAAGGACGGCAGCTTCGACTTCGAGCCGGCATGACCCCCATGCTGAACGACTCGTTCCCGGAGCTTCCGGCCGGCGCCTTCGCCAAGGCTGATCCGTCGCCGGACACGCGGTTCTATGCGCAGGCGCGGCTGGTCACGCATATCGACGACGCGGCCATCACCGCGGTCACGGCGCTGTATCGCCAAGTGTTGCCGGCGGGCGGCGTGGTGCTCGACCTCATGTCCAGTTGGGTCAGCCATCTGCCGGACGATGCCGCCTATGCCGAGGTAATCGGCCACGGCATGAACGCCAGCGAGCTGGCCGCGAACCCCCGGCTGGACCGCCGGTTCACCCAGGACCTCAACGCCGACCCGGTGCTGCCCTTGTCCCCGGCCAGCGTCGACGCGGCCTGCATGTGCGTGTCCATCCAGTATCTCCAGCGCCCGGCCGAGGTCTTTGCGAGCTTGGCTAGCGTGCTGCGCCCAGGCGCCCCGGTGGTGGTCACCTTCTCGAACCGCTGCTTCCCCACCAAGGCGGTGGCGATTTGGCAGGCGTTGGGTGGCCCCGACCAGTGCCGCTTGGTCGAGCTCTATTTGAACCGCGCCGGGTTCCAGTCGGTCGAGAGCCGCACGCTGCGGGATGGCCGGCGGAGTGATCCGCTATGGGCCGTGGTTGGGCGAACGGCGGCTTAAGAATGGTGGGCGCCGTTGGGTTCGAACCAACGACCCATTGATGCACCGTAAGTTAAAGCAGACGGCTTCCTTCGTAGCTGGCTGGACGGGCGCCAAGTCCTCAATGCGCACCCGCAGCACGCGGGCGAACGTGGCGAAGAGTGCCACGTCGCAGCTACGCAAGCCACCCTCGATCTGCGCGAGGTGGGGCTGCGTGGTCCCAGCCGCGGTTGCCAAGGCCGCTTGCGTCAGGCTGCGGTGCTTGCGCCAGAACGCCAACGACGACCGCGCCGCCAGGTAAGCGTCCAGCTCGGCGTCTGAAAGCGTCTCCATCGCGCCGGTCGCGACACCGCGCATAGCCTGGGCATGGTCACGCGCATCGACCAGTGCTTCATAATCGGCCCGCATCAAAGTGGTGGCGTCGTTGTCCACACTGTCTTCCGTTCAGTCCTCAAGCCGAAGGCGCTCGCAATGTCGGAATCGCTGCAATCGTCTCGGCCATGGCCTGCTCTGCCTGCCATAAGTCGTGCGCCTGTTGCATCCGCAGCCATAGGCCAGGGCCGTTGCCGCAGAACTTGCCGAGCCGCAGCGCCATCTCCGGCGTGACGCCGGCCCGTTCCGCCAGGATGGCGTGCAAAGCTTGTCGAGACACGCCAAGGGCTTCGGCTGCGCGCAACACCGGCAGGCCAAGGGCCGGCAGCACGTCCTCGCGCAAGACGGCGCCGGGATGCGTCGGCTGGTAACCGCGGCCACCTGCTGGGACGACGCTTGGCTGCATGGCGTCCTTCTCGGACCGGGGTTTCGCGTTTGGCATCAGTGGTAATCCTCAAAGTCCACGGCGATGGCGTTCTCGCCTTCCCAGCCGAAGGTGACGCACCATGGCCCGTTGACGTGTACGGTGTAGCGGACCGGCTTGCCCCGCGGCTTGTGGAAGTCGAACCCAGGCACGTCCATGTTGTCCGGCATCCAGGCCGCATCCAGGGCGTCGAGGCGACCCCGAAGCCGGTCCACCAGCTCCGGCGCGATCTTGCGGGCATCCTCCTTCGTCCAGAAAGCCTTGAGCGCATGGCTGCGGAATGAAAGGATCACCGTGACACTGTAAAGTAATGCCTTACAGTCATCACGCTACGGCCCAGGTTCCTGCTTTGCTGCAGGCGGTTTCATGATTGGCGTGCGCCCCTCTGGCGCGTCAGCCAAGGCCAGCCCGCCGTCCTTGCGCACAGGATGCCGCACCAGCACCGGTCGGCAATCTCAGCGAGTCGAGCGGCTTCGTCACTGAAGGCCTGCTGTGGCTTGGCGACTTGATCCGGGGGCACTGGCACATGGCTGATTAAGCTGGCGGCCAGGCTCGCCGCCATCGAGGCGCGCCTTCCATAGCCAGGAACGAACCGCCAACGAACGACGGAACTCCCGGTAGATCGACGGAACCGCCGCCACCAACCCATCGAGATGGTGGGCGCCGTTGGGTTCGAACCAACGACCCGCTGATTAAGAGTCCTTGGGTAGCGCTTTCCGCTGGCCTACGCAGCGTTCCGTAAGGCACCATTTAACCAGTAAATTCAGCCACTTATAGTTTGACTGGCCTACGTTGGCCCCCGTCGCTTTCCGCTTGCATCCGCACCGTGTGTCCGGTCAATGTCCGGTCAGGGCGTTTCGATCTTGCAAGGGATATGGCTGATGAAGGTGGCAAGCGAGGGCCGCGCGAAGATCATGAAGGCCACGGTTGACAGCGCGTGGCGCCGGCGGGCGGCAGGCGAGCGGCTGGTGATCCGCGATGCGGCCTGCCGCAGCCTGGCGCTTGTCGTGAACGTCACCGGCATGACGTGGCGCTATGACTACCGCCCCCGCGGCCTGGACCCGCACACTGGCCGGCGGTGGCCCATGCAGTCCCTCACGCTGGGCAATCCAGACACGCACAGTCCCGAACAAGCCCGCGGCGCCGCCGGCAAGGCCAAAGGGCAGGCCGCATCGGGGCGCGATCCGGCGTCCGAAAGGCGGGCCGCGGCGGATGCGCAGCGCCGCGCCAGGGGCAACACCCTGGCCCGGTTGCTGGACGAATACGCCAAGGTGCTGCCGACCCGGCCCAAGCTGCGCGGCAATGGCCTGGCAACGGCGCGGCACGTCAGGGAGGAGACCACGCGCGCCCGCGCCGCGGTGGCCGCGATGGACGCGCCCGCCCGGCCGGCGGCGGACCTTACGGCGGCGGACGTGCGCCGGCTGCTGGACGCCCAAGCCGCCCGGCCTGCCACCGCCCGCGCCCAATTCGGTGCGCTGTCACGTTTTCTCGACTGGTGCCAGGACGCCGGCCACGTCGAGTTGAACCCGTGCGCCTTGGTGGCGAAGGCCAGGCGCCCCAAAGGCGTCCAGACACGGGCGCACTATCTGACCCTGCCGGACCTGGCAAAGCTGTGGGCAGCGGCGGACAGCCTGGCGCATCCGGTGTGGCGCGACCTGGCCCGGTTCCTGATCGCCGTTCCCTGCCGGCGCGGCGAAGCCGTTGCGCTGGACTGGCGCGACCTGGACATGGACCTGGCGTGCCCACAGTGGCGGCAGGCGGCAGGCACCACGAAGAACGGGGAGGCGCACAGGCTGCACATGCACCCCCTTGCCCTGGCCGTGCTGCGAAGCCGTCACGCCACTGTGGGCAAGCCGAAAGCCGGGCTGGTGTTCCCTTCGCCCAAGGCCGGCAAGGCGGTGGACACGTTTTCTGACATGAAGGAGGCGCTGGACAAAACCGCGGGGATCGCCGGCTGGCGCTGGCACGATTTCCGGCGCAGCTTCGCAACCGCGCTTGGCGAGGCCGGCGTGTCGGAAGCCACAGCCGACGCCATGCTCAACCACAAGGCCAGCGCGACCCGCGGCGGCGTGCTGGGCATCTATCAACGGGCCACCAACTGGCCCGGCCAGGTGGCGGCAATGCAGGCATGGGGCGCGGCGCTGGCAACGGCGCTGGACCCCAAGGCCAAGCCGGCGGCGGGCGCAGTGGTGCCGATGCGGCGCGGCAAACGGGCGGCATAGGGCCGCCGATGGCGAGGCGGCCCCTGGACCCCCAACGGCGAACGGAGATCGAGACGAAAGGCGAGGTGGTCTATAGCAGCCCGGCCGGATGGCGGCAGCCGGCAGCCTCATTCACGCCGGACGTTCAACGGCGCATTCTCGACAAGACAGGCAAGCCGTTGCGCGTGCCGCGCAACGTGCAGCCTCGATTTTGGCAGATCGTGGAACGAACCAGCCATATGTTTGCATTCGACGCGCAACTGGACCGTTCACCACAGCCAAGTGCGTTGCAAGTCAGAACGGCGCGGGCCGCCGCCGAACGTTTGAAATTTGCTTTGCCGCCGATACTTGGGCAGCATCCATCCGATGCGCAGATTGTCCTGTGTGCTGCGTTGTCAACGTTCGTGAAAGACTTGGACAAACATCACAAACCGCGCGCTGCAAAACCAAAGCACATGGCTGGCCGCATCTTCATCCACGACATGGGCTGTATCTACGCTGCCGCATTCGAGGGTGTTCCGTCGGAAGCGCCGGAAGGGCCTTTCGCACGGTTTGCGTTGGCCTGCCTGGATGAAACGCAAGGATTACCGGAAACGCTATCTGGTGATTGGGTGCAAAAACACGTTCGCGAATACAACAAGGTGGCCGCGCGACATAGCGGCAACCCGTGGGCACTAGGCGAGCATCTGGCATGGGACGATCCCCCGTAAAACAGTGCCCTTTCGTCCGACGGCGCCATAGGAGGCTTTACTTGCAGTTTCGCAACGTTGCAACACGCTACGGAGGCACACGGTGCAAACCCCCGCCCTACACTTCCCCACGCCGGCCCCGCGCAAGCGGCACAGGCCGGACCTGACGACAACTGCGGCGAACCTGCCGCCCCGCATCGCGCGCCGGGATGCCGCGCCGGTCCTGTATGCGGTGCTCGGGTTCCCGGTGTCCCCTCGCACGTTGGAAAGCTGGCCGGTGCCGACCCGGCTGGTGAACGGCAAGGCAACCTTCGACACTGCCGAGTTGCTGGCGTTCGCTCGGTCCAAGCTGGACGCGGTGCCGGCAATCCAGGGTGGCCGGGGCCGCAAACCTACGGCCTGAACAGCCGAAAGCCGGGCGTCTTAGTGGCGCCAGTCGCCATGCGCGCGGGCTACGTCCACGCAGATAGCCAGGTCATAGCCCTGTGCCACACACGCGGCCGTTGTGGGCACACTGACGGCCGGCGGCGGGGCTGTCAGGCTTTCGCGCATCAACCCGGCGATCAGGAACGCGAACAGGCACAGCGCGGCCCGCTTGGCGAGGATGCGCTGTGCCGGACTGAGCGGGGCAGGCGCCAGCCGTAGCAGCCATAAAACCGGCGGTAGTGCATGGCTTGAAAGTTCGTTTCATTTAACGTTTAGGGACTTCCCATGTCATACATACACTTTCCGCCAGAATGCGCGCAAGACCCGGTTATCGGCCCGCTAATGCAGCCGACAAATGATGCGCAAATTAAAACATATGAAAATGCTATATTAGCAGAATAGAAATACGCCGAGACAGGATACTTCCTCTCGGACGTAGCCAAAACGCGCGTTGGTCATAATTTATTTGTTTTTGGTCGCCATTTTATGCCGTTCTCCAAGATTGCAGGTCCCGAAATAGTCATGGAATCATACAGCAAATGGCACGGATATGATTGTTTAGTGATTGTAGATAACAACACTGGAATAGTCGATCAAATCTGCACCTTTACAAGAGACAGTTACCATCTAGAAAAAGAGCTAATCGACCGTTTGCTGCAATTTCGTCGTTGCCTTACTTGCGCTGTTCATTCACTCGATAGCATTGCGATGAATGCCGCTATAGCCGACTGCATCCGCCAAATCGACAAGCAGCGAATGCGGCAACGCAAGCGGCGTGAGACAGTCCCATGAGCGGCGGCCTAGACGTGCCGCGGGACGGGGAGGCTACAGCCGGCATTGCTTACGAGCGCATCCCGGCTGAAATGCGCAGGTTCGACCAATGGGTGTGCTGGAAATACGGCGTGGCACCGTCCGGCAGGCCGACGAAAATCCCGATCCAGGCCGCCAACGGGCGGCTTGCCAGCGTGGACAATCCTGGCACCTGGGGCACCTATGAGGCGGCCGTTGCGGCCGTGGCGGCGGGACTGTGGGGATCGGCCGGGATCGGCTTCGTGTTCGGGCCGGATGATCCCTTCGCTGGCATAGACCTGGATGACGTAAGGGATGATGCGGCGGTGCAAGCTGCCCATGACGCGATCCTTGCGGCGTTCCCGTCCTACACCGAAGTTTCGCCACGCGGGCGCGGCCTGCACATCATCGTGCGGGGCACGATCCAGGGCGCCAGGCGACATGGCGTGGAAGCCTATTCGACCGGGCGGTTTTTCACGATGACGGGCAACGTGCATCGCGATCTGCCCATCATCACCCCGCTGAAAGAGTTGATGGCGGAACTGCAAGAGGATTTGGCGCCTGCCCGCACGGCACACACGTTGATATCGACCGTACCGCAAACCTTGGATGATGCCGCGATTATCGAAAGAATGCGGGCGGCGAAGAACGGCGAAAAAGCCATGCGGCTTGCGAACGGCGATGCCGGCGCACTCGACGGGTCCGACCGTTCGGGATCGGCCGTTGACATGGCGCTGGTGAACGTCATCGCCTTCCATACGAAGTGCGTCCCGCAGATCGAGCGGATATGGCTGGACAGCCCGCATGGGCAGACCCCGGCACGGCGCAAGAAGCTGGCGCGCGTGGACTACCGGATGCGGACGATACGGCAGGCATTCGACCGATACGAGGCAGAGAAGGCGGCATTGAACGTGGTGAGCATAGAGCCGTATCTTGCCAGCGTGGCGGAGCGTGCCAGGCAGCCGGCCGGACTACCGGCACCTGTGGGCAGGCTGACCATAGACGGCGTTGCGGACCCGACGCCGGGCGGCGCTGGGCAAGCTGCGGACGTGCCCGCGGCGGCAGCCCTGCTTGGCGTGCCCGGCATGGTCCTGGACGCCGCCGGGCACGCGCGCCAACCCGACCATGCCGGCACCTGGACCGGCCCTGGCGCGGCGCCGGGCGGGTCTGTGGCGGCGGTGGCGGGCGGCGATGCCCACAGGGTTGCGATGGGCGCCGGGGCGCAGCCGCGAGCCGTCCTGATGCCTGCCGCCCCGGCCCCTGTGGGCAGTGTTCCCGCCCCCGCCGCCATCCGCCTGCCGGTGGCAACGCCGTGGACGTGCCTCGATCCGGCCGCCCTGCCGCCGCGGCAGTTCCTCCATGCCCGCCACTACATCCGCGGCGTGGTCAGCACCACCATTGCGCCAGGCGGCGTCGGCAAGTCGCAACTGGCGATCACTGACGCTATCGCCATGGCGGCCGGACGCGACCTTATCGGCAACAAGCCGGCCGAAAAGCTGACGGTTTGGTATGTCAACTTGGAAGACGGCCGTGACGAACTGAGCCGGCGGATCGTGGCAACGTTGCTTCGCTATGGCCTTACGCCGAATGAACTAGGCGGCAGGTTGTATGTGGACAGCGGCAGGGATACGCCGCTTGTGATCGCCAAAGCCGTCCGGGATGGCGCGGAAATCACCGCGACGTTTGCCGCGCGATTGTGCATGAGATGGCGTCGAAGGGCGTTGACGTGCTGATTATTGATCCGTTCATCAGCAGCCATCAGGTTGCAGAGAACAACAACGGTGCTGTCGATATAGTTGTGAAGGCATGGGCCGCCATCGCCAGCGCGTGCAACTGCGCCATCGAACTGGTTCACCATGCGCGCAAGGGCAACGGCAACGAAACCACGGTGGATGATGGCCGGGGCGCATCGGCACTGATCGGTGCCGTGCGTTCGGCCCGCGTGTTGAACCGCATGAACGATAAGGAGGCCGCGAAATGCGCTATCGCGCTTGGCGAGCGTGCCGAATACGTGCGGGTGAATATCGTCAAGAGCAACCTAGCCAGGTCAACGGAGTGCCCACAGTGGTTCAGGTTGGCATCGCACATCCTGCCAAATGGCGACGATGTTGGAATTGTCGAAGGTTGGAAGTGGCTTGCCGTCGTTGCCGCTTCAGAGTTTGACGAAGCGGATCGGAAAGCCGTTCAAACGATTGTCGGAAGCGGCAATTACAAGCTGCACCGCACTTCAGGACAAGAATGGGTTGGGCTGCACATTGCCCCCGTTTTCGGGCTGGATCACATCGCCACCAAAGAGACAGAGAAAAACCGAATGGTCAAAATCATCAACATGCTGATTGCGGAAGGCGTCATCAAAGCGGTCAGAAAGAAGGATCGCAACAGTGCCGAACGCTCATTCGTTGAGGTCGGAACGCCCGTCGTGGCGATCAACCTGCAAGGGGTTTCGGCCCCGTCATCAGTCCCATCAGTCGGCCATCAGTCCATCATTGATGACTGATGGGCCACCGCCATCATTACATCAGTCCGGCCCCCATAAGGGAAGCGATGGGGGCCGGACTGATGGAAGGTGATGGCAGGCAAGGTGGGTGGGTTCGAAGGAACGAAAGAACCGAGACAGCTACCCGGCCGGACACCCGCCGTTCCCTACCCACTGTGGGCATATCGATCAGCATGAAGGAATTGCCGCATATGCCTGATGGTTCGCATACCGTAGCTGTTTACGAGATCGAGCAAGTTGCGATGCCTGCCGCACCTCATGGGCAGCTACAGCTTGTTCCGGCTGCATCAACAGGCGGGTTGCAGCCGGCCCACGGCAAAGCCGTGAGCGGCAGGCCGTTCAAACCAGGTCAATCGGGCAACCCGGCGGGCCGTAAGCTAGGCAGCCGGAACAAGCTGTCTGAATTATTCGTCGCTGCCATGCGGGACGATTTCGCACAGAACGGGCCGTCAGCAATAGCGGCGTTGCGTGAGCGTGACCCCAACGCATACCTGACAGCAATTCGCAGCATGGTCCCTAGCCACGTCATTGCCGAGAGTGCCGACAAGCTGCCTGCCGTCAACCTGGACGAACTGAGCGACGGGGAGTGGGCCGCCGCCGCCGATGCGGACGGCAACCCGCACGATCACGCCATGCGGCAGGCGCGGCGCAACAAGGCAATGGGGATGGTGCTGGACGGCAAGGCCGCATCTGTTTGGGACGCTACGCGGACGCTTGGCGCCGATCTGTAGCCTTGCCGCTGGGCAGAACCGGGCTGGGCCGCGCTGAACGTCGCAAGTCCGGCCCGCCTGGCGGCTTTTGGCGGCTGTCCGGTCCCCGGGGGGGAACTGGCCGGCTGCGAAAAGCCACCAGCGACGCTAACGGCTTTGGTGCCTTGTCTCGGCCAAAGCCGCGGGGCGAGTCGATTTCCATGGCGGACAGGTCGAGTTCGCAGACGATGCGCAGCGTCTCCGCGGTTGGCGTGTCCGCCAGGCTTTGATGCAGGGTATCGAGCCACCGCTGATAGCCGGCTTGCAGCTCGATCAGTTTCGCCGCGGCATCGCGCCATCGCGCGGCCGGCTGCGGCGATCCGCCGGACGGCGGTATCGCACCTTCACGCCCGCAGGCGTGGCGTCCGCATGGGCAACCCGGCAACGGGCCTGCCGCTCGGCCGCGATCATTGGTCGATTGACGACGGGCTTGGGTCAACGTGCCATCCTGCCATCATTGGTTGAGACCGGCCGATACCTTACAAAGTAGGCATGAGTTGAAGTGTTGATGACGCACTGACAACAAAGTGTTGGGCCTCGTTAAGGAGCATGTTGTTAAGTGCATATATAGACATAAGATTGTTGTCCAAGCTTGTATCTTGTCTTTTATCCCACGTAAGTAAAATACACATTTTAGGTGAAATAGGCATCAATATTTGCCTTGTCAGGCTATTAATACTTAGCAACTTTACTACTCCGAATTGTGGTGCTGTATCGCCAAAACTACAGGATTGTCACTAGTAATAAAACCAAGAATACTGCTAGTTTTTATTAATGATATATTCATCTCCCTTATTGAAGAATGCAAAAAATCAATTTCTCGTAGAAGAATGTAAGTCATAGGATTGTCTAGGGCTTGATCGATTTCAGAATGGGAATAGCGCCTGGGATTTTGTGCATTAAAGAAAAAGGGTATGTCAGCCTGAAATTTATTTTGAACATTCTTCATTGGCACCAGAGAATTTTGTAATAAACCCCTCGTCCTAGGAGTGCGATGTGCTTGAGCACTTATAAGTCGCAAAAACGTATCTCGATCATCTTCATTGAAAACTGTTCCAGTTTTCTCTAAATTATTTCTAGCAATAACGTAATCGTTTTCCAAACTTCTAAAATAACATTCCCACTTTAAATCTCTTTGCCGTTTTTCCTGGAAGTCTGTGTGAATGTCGTTTTCCTTCATAATCTTACTTGTCCTGCGTTCCTCACTAGGTTTTCCAACTTTGCTATGTACATGAACCAAATGTTTCCGCCTGAAGCTTCTAGAGGCCCACGGCCTTAAATAAGTTATTGCCACATAGTGTTGTTCTACTGTGTCATTATCACACATAGGCAGGCTGTTCCTTTTGAGTTTCCGATTAACCACAGAAAGCTAACAGGCATATTCCGGTAAAAAGTCATGCGGGTCGCTCTCTATCGTGACTGGCGGCTTGCGGCGGGGTGCGGGCGGCGGCAGTCCCCGGACCTGGCGCGTCGCCAGCTTGACGGCCGCGCCCCGCCGCGCGATGTGCGGAGGCGCCGGGCTGCCGGCCGCGTCCGCCAGGGCACGCGCGGCCTGCCACTGTGGGCAAACCACGGCGTCATGCAAGGCGGCGGCGGTTCAACCGAGTTCGGCGGGGCTTGCTTGGGCCGGGCAGGAAATCCAGCCTGCCGCCATGTCGAGCAACACCAGCCAGGCCAAAGCGCTTTCGATCATGCATCGGGCCATGGTCGCAGACTATGCCGCATGGTCGCTGATCGTCACCTGCCGGCCCTGCGATGCGCCGCGGACGGTCCCGCTCGCAACCTTGCCACCGGACCTGACCATCATCCAGGCGTTGATGCGGATGTGCTGCCGGGCCTGCCGCGGCCGTGTCGAAGCCACGATCTTGGACAACAACCTGCCGGGATGGCGCGGCCGGGCGGTGCGGGTGTGGGGACCGGGGAGCTACGGTTGAGGCAGGCCGGACGCCATCACGCAACGGGCTGTCAGGGGGCGTCAGAACGCTTTGGGCAAGCCGGCCTGCTTGAGCACGGCATTCGCGGTGTGCCGGCTGACGATGCCTTGCGGAACCGTGAACTGCGCTTGCGTGATCGGGGACCACCAAAGTTCATGGCTGCCCTTGGCAGGCCGGACAAAGGCGCAGCCGGCATCCCGTAGCAGCCGGGCCAGTTCCCGGTCGAACGTTCCTGCCACGCCCCGTCAGGCCGGCTCTACCTGCCGCGTGACGCTGAACTGCAAGCTGATCCCGGCCGGCGCCGTCCCGTTCGCCGCCAGCAGTTCGCCCGCGACGGCCATCACGCGGTCAACTAGCGCGTCCAGGGTCGGGGCTTCCGATACTAGGCCGGGCAGATCGTCGCTTTCAGCCCACCATACCCCGGCGTCGGGATCATAGGTGGCGTGAACGTGTCTGGTATCCGCCATGGGCAGCCCCGCTTGCTGACACCACGGCATAGTGCCGCGGCGTCGGTTGGGCAAGCTGGCCAGCGAAGCCAGCCGCGTCCCGCGGGGCCGTGTCAGGCCGCGCTTTTCCGCAACATCATGTTGCGGACAGTCGTGCCGTGCCATGCCCCGCCGCGCGCCGTCCGCACGCCCCTGGCATTGAGCGCTTCGGCGATGTCCCGGTAGCTGGACGCGCCGGCCGCCTCGATCTGGCGGATGACCGGCAGGACGTTCACGGCGAAGGACGCGGCCAGCGTCCGGTTGCTGGCAGCCGCCTTGGCGCGGGCGTCGGGCAGGTTGGTCCGGTTGCCCAGCAACGCGCCTTGGGCCTTCTTTTGCGCCAGCGCGGCGCGGGTCCGCTCGCCAATCAGGTTCCGCTCCTTCTCGGCTAGGGCTGCATAGACGTGCATCATGAACGGGTCGCAATCGGCGCCTAGCTCGGCAACGATGAACGGCACCCGGTGCGACATGAGGCCGGCGATGAACGCCACGTCGCGAGACAGGCGATCCAGCTTCGCCACCACCACGGCAACCTTCGCCTTGCGGGCCTGTGCCAGCGCTTCGCGCAGCACGGGGCGGCGGTCCAGGGCATCGGTGCCCTTGCCCGTCTCGACCTCGACGTGCTCGCCAGCCAATTCCAGCCCTTCGGCCGCGGCGAAGCGCGCGATGGCTTCGCGCTGCGCATCGATGCCCAGGCCGCTCTTGCCCTGCCGCGCGGTGCTGACGCGGATGTAGGCGATGATCTTGGAATTTGCGGCGAGGGTCATGAGGTCCGTCCGGTGCTGTGCATGGATTATACCATACTTAGAATATGCACAAGCACTTTGTGCAGCGTGCCAGGCCGGACCCGATGCCAGGCGCCTTGCCGCATTCCACAAGGCGCAACAGCGGGCCGGGTGGGGTATCAGCTTGCGCGTCATCGCGGGCTGTGCCGGTGGCAGGGTTGAGCCGGTTCCGGGCCGGCAAGCAACCCGGCCGGCATCCATCCCAGCGCACCCCTTCCGCTGTGGGCAACCTGCCGCTCGGAACCGGCGCGCACCACTCGATTATGTGATTGACGCCTGCCGGCCGTTCCGCCGTTTGGCGGGCCGATGCGCCGCGGCGCGGCCTGCAACCCCTTTAGGCGCCGTCGCCACCGTTGCCGGTCAGGACAGCAGCCCGGTTCCTGACCGGACATCTTGGCCCATGTGTCCGGTCAATGTCCGGTCAGGAAATCGGGCCGGCGGGCGAAAGTGCCGCTAACCCTTTGAAAACATGGTGGGCGCCGTTGGGTTCGAACCAACGACCCGCTGATTAAGAGTCAGCTGCTCTACCAACTGAGCTAGGCGCCCGCCGGACCCGGCTATAGCAGCGTCGGCCCGCCTTGCAAAGTAACGCGCGCATCATCGCCCGTCCCGCAACGCCGCTTGCATAGCAGACCAGCCCCGTGTCTCTTGCAGGGGTAGGCACGACGTGGCCTACGGGACCGGCAGGAGGTTGGGTTGGCCTACGCATTGCAGCAGCTCATCAACGGCGTCACGCTGGGCATGATCTATGGGCTGATCGCGGTCGGCTACACCATGGTCTACGGCATCATCGGCATGATCAACTTCGCCCATGGCGACGTGTTCATGATCGGCGCGTTCCTGTCGCTGATCTCGCTGACGCTGCTCT
>JAABUY010003214.1_pt1 | contig 18358 bp, 19 predicted proteins | sample 5560271 | NCBI WGS metagenome assembly JAABUY01 (sample SAMN10711886, study PRJNA513374) | rock metagenome | isolation source: Antarctica rocks | place: Antarctica: Victoria Land, University Valley
TAAAGCCGCGCGCCGCGGCTTTGCCATGCGTGACAGTATATAGATAGAGCAGCCTGTGGCTTCTCTCCACAATCTAGATAGATTCCATCATATGTGATACTGTTCGCCCTACCCTTTCAATAGCATTATAGTTCTTCATCTTTTTTGAAACAAATCTTCAACATATCTTTTTTCTCAATTTGATATATATTCTTTCATATTGAGTCTATTATAATAAATTTATAAAAACATTAATATATAATCTGATGTATCTGTCTGATTTCTGCGTTTCAACAACGTCTGCTTCTGCATGTAAATTATTATTCAGTAAACTTTATACTTGTTTAAATAAGCATTTGTTTAATATGTAATTTTAAACTTCGTGATATAAATAATTATGAAATAATTTATTAAACTTTTAAATATGTTGTTAATTCTGTATTACTTGCTGTCAATCTTTCATTCTTTTGCACATTAGCAATCATGATGATGAACTGAACTCTGATGTTTGCTTTGTAAACTATCTCTTTCTTTATTGAATGATTAAGATAAATTAATCGATAGCAAAAGATCTTTCGATTGATATCAATTTGATGCACTCATTTCTTGATCTGATTTTTCACGTTCATTGTGAATTGAGATTTCATAATCACTATGTATCGAGCGTGATGCATCATGTAACTCACATTCATTACTTGAAATTCTTCAATGATTATCTTGAGATTCTTTTTTTCATCTTTACTCTTTTTCTGAAAAATGTTTACAAGTTTTTGATGATCATCTGTGCTGAGTTGTGAATGCATTCATTCAACTTTTCACTCAATCTTTAGAAGTCACTGTTGTAAGATTAATCTCTTCGCTAATGAAAATGTAATAATGTGCATGATAAACAGCAAAGCTAAAGTTTGTAAATAAGAAGTAGAAATCAAAAAACTTATCAATCATATCATGAAGCACACTACAAAACATATCAAGAATATGATGAATCAATTTGATTATTTGCTTTCATTCTTATGATGTTTCTGAAGAAATCAAACTAATCTTTGAATCTTTGAACTTTTTTCAATCAGTGTATTTAAGTTTTAATGATAAAGAAAGTTTTTATTTAAATTGATGATGCATCAATCATTTTTCTCAATGTCTTTGATGATTTCAATGACTTGATTGAATTTCAGCAATCTTGTCAATCAGAGTAGTGTGATGATGCTTCATGCATCATTGATCTTCTTTCTATACTGCGATAAATTTAATATAAACTTCATCTTTTTTATATTGAAATCTTGCTTATTTTATGTCTTTAGTTTTTTGACATAAATCTGCTTCAGTTTCGCAGTGATTCTTTTCATTTCTGTCTTTTTCTGATTTGCATATTTGACATTAATATCAATTTTGATATCAAATTGATGCTGCAATGAAAGATCGAGAATGAATTTATCATTCAGAGATCAGATGATGCAATCATTGAATTATATCATGAAAGTGATCATTATTGCAATCAACGCTTGAACACAGAATTTCATTTCTGCAATCTGTTCATTTTTCTTCTTTAACTTCTTATATTTAAAATCAAGAGTGATTAATACATTCACTGTATAAAGATTGAGCTTCGAATCTTTTAATCACATTAATGTCTCAAGACAGATGATCAATTTCATCAGATCATTTAATCTTCAAGACATTAATGTTTCTGAAAAAAATCAAGTGTTTGAACGTTTGTTTCTTAACAGTTTCAACATGATTCTGAGTGATTCAATCATCATTTTATGATCTCGATCAAATTCATTCTGATAGAAGAAACTTCAGACAATGAATGATATTTCATACTTAAAATTGTACAGAGTCAATTCAATCTTGACATTGATAATTATTCTTGTTTTCTGATTGAATGTTCAATTAAACTCATTTTTATGAATGATTTTCATCATTCACGTAGAATATGATTCTGACATCATTATCACTATGAAGCATTCTTGTTCAAATAAATCATGATGTTTGTGATCAAATAACAGCAATGTTAATTCAGTTAAAGTCATTTTATTATTGACTTTATCATCATCATGCATTAAATGATATCTTAAAATCATCTTTTTATGATTGACATTAATGCACATTCTTCATTCTTTGATTCAATTACAAATCAATGATTTAAAAACAAGAATCAGAACTGATTCATGCTCAAAAGTATTTATTCAGACAGTTGTCATCGAGACATTTTCATATGAATATTCAAATGATCAAAAATTCTTGAACAAGCATCGTGTTTCTTGTTCTTGAAATGCGTTAATGCTGTTCTTGATGAGATGCATATGATCTTTGAAAGTTTTTCACGTCAACATGATGATCTTCTTGACTATGTGAAGTAAACGACTCAGCATGATGTGAGTAAATGTTATGAATGTCTAAAGTTTTAAAAAAGTTAAATCATACTATTCATTATAATTAAAATGATTTGTATCTTGTCATATTTCATATTCATTTCTAAAATATCATCATAAGTCTTCAAGTGATTTCTTTCTAACATTCAAAATACAATGTGTCACGATCCTAGCCTTGCCAGGCTCAGCCTTCTAGCCCTGCCAGACCTACCCTCGCTCCGTCACCTTGACTAGTCCCTATCGGGCCTAGCGTCGGCTAAGGGACGCACATATGTAGCCAGCTTCTTTCCTGTAGCTACCTTCTTTCCTTAGCATTTATCTTCTAGTTAAATGACACCCATATTGACTCGCTCTATGCTGGCCCCTAACACAATGTACAGCTGATAATAAAATGAATTTCACTTCATTTCTGATATTTCTTTGTTCATAACTGTTGAACTATGCTCATTAGAACTCATCTGTAATCACTTGCAGCAGCATTGAATTCAATCATTATTTAATTGCTTGCAGACTTTCAAGATAATGATGATTGTCAATTTAATGCATTTCATTAGTTACAATTTACACAGAACACAGATGTCATGACATGCATTTATTCTTCATGATGAGAAAGTTTGAATCTTCTTCTTTCATCAGATCTTGTAAGATCTGATCTGAATCACTCAACAATGATACAGAGCGCAATCATTGCAACTCAGCATCATCACTACTATCAATGATTGAATCATTACTATACTTCAAGTCTTCATCATTGAATTTCGTAATTTTATTCTTTTCATCTTTTTCTTTCTTTTGATTCAGCTGTTTCTCTTCATCAATTACAATCATGTTTTCTTGATTGAAATTTAGAATTGAAAATTGAGATGACACAGTTTGTTTCTATGATTGCATAGTGAAAATAATCTTTCTGCAATCATTCTGATGACTGCTTTTGATTACGACTCTTCAGAACATTTCATTGAAGATCAATGTCAATACTCTTTTTCACTTCATTCAGATCAGATCATTCTTTTCTGAATGCAACTGTTCATCTACAATCATTTGAAATCTCTGATAATTGAGATGAATAAATTGACTGAACTTTTCAATATTTTGTCTTGCAATCTCTTCTGTATTAAACATCGTTTGTTGCTTATAAGCTCAAATTTTCAAGATCAGCAGTTCAAAAAGAATGAACATCTGCAAATTAAAGAATTTCATCATCATCATGTTTGAGATTACGACAGAAGCTTCTCTTTTTGCGACTGATGAGAATGACTGAATATTCATTGACTCACTCTTTACACGCTTGAGTGCATTAAAGACGTGCAGATTCATGATTTTAAGCATCATTATTCATCATTGTTCTGATATCTGTCATTCAATTTGATCTGTGATGATTTCTTTAAAAATTTTAACTAGTTTGATCTTTGAAATCTTATATGTGAACTTTATTTTCAAATTCAACAACTCTGTTTCTATCATCTTCATCTGAATTTTCTCTTGAATGATTTCAAACTGAACTTTCGTTCATTCAAATTCTTGCTAACATATCTTGATGATCACATTAGTTGAAGAATTATCATATCATTGCTTTAATGATTGCATTGAAAATTCAGTTAAGATTGAAGACATCTTGATATGAATTGACTCACTATACTTAAATGAAACTTTTCTACTGAGACTCACTTTCATCTTTGATGATATTGACTACTTGATGACTTGAATAAGCTGATGAGACTAAATTCAATAACACGATGAAATCTTTAAATACTAAATGTTATGCATGTTTTAACAAAAGATACAAGATGTGAGCTGATGATGATGTAATGAAGTTGCAAGAAGTGAGTGAGTAAAGAAGTTGCAAAAAGTGAGTGAGATTAATCAACAATTCTGAAGTTAAAATTATGATGATTAAATTTGCTTTGCATACAACATGTCAAGCTACAAGACATGAAAACAGCGATATTTAATATTATTTCTTTACTATGAGTATTTATCTATTCTTCATCATTCAATTTATCTGTTCATCACAAGTCATTGAATGTAATAAGTATGAAAGTGCAAGACAGAAGTGACTAATCTTTAAACTATATTACGCATTTAATTTGCATGAAAAAGTGAGCAAAATATATAAAATGAGATAGAAAAGCTGAAAAAAATGAGTGAGATCATGCTTTTAAATAATCTTATATGATTTCTTTTAATTCTATTGAAGATTATGATATCATTAAACTAGCATGTATTCTATCTGTTGCATTTCAATGTGCATCGCATTTTTATATTTTACAGATTTTTATGAAACATTCAAATTGCATCTTTGCTTGATAACAGAATGCATGCAATTGCATAACTGATCATTGAAGAACTTTCTGTGCTTTTTTTCAGTTTTAATGAAGATTATGATATCATTAAATTAATAAATATTCTATTCATCATATTGTTAAACTAGCAGCGACATCAATCATATGACAACGACGTTCGAGGAAAAAATCGAGATACTGCGAGAAAAGTTCTTTTCTTCATCTTCTCAAGCGAATGTCAGCGACATCGCAGAGTCATTCATATCTCTGACAGTCTCATTTAATTTACGCATCACAGAAAATGAAGTGAAGCAGACAATTAGACGAGTAAAAGCAGACAAAGCGTCAGACGCTTCAGACATTTCAAACAGAGCACTTCAAGCGAGTCTCGCAGAACTGATCTCAGTACTGACAAGTTTATTCAACGCATGCGTAACACACAAGTATCATTCAAAGCAGTTCAAAAAGATTCAGACAATAGTACTACGCAAATCGAAAAAAAGCGACTATATCAATTCAAAAATGTATCGACTCATTGCTTTGCTCGATATCATGAGCAAAGCGCTGAAGTCAATCATGATCAAAAGACTGAGTGACATAGTCAAGATTCATTGCATGCTATCAAATGCTCAAATGAAAGCGAGATGCAAGCGATTCGTGATCTCGACTTTAAATCTACTAGTAGATTAAGTTCACACAGTGTGAGACTGTGAAATCAAATATGTGATCTTCATGCTAAGCTTAAACGTCGTCGAAGCGTTCAATCGAGTCTCACATGTCAGACTTCTGCACACGCTGAAAATGAAAAGAACATCGAGTTACATAATCGAATGAACACGCAGCTTTCTAAAGAATCGAGAGACATCGCTAATATTTGATGAACAAATGAGTGACATGCGCGAGATAAATGCAGACATATCGCAAAAATCTCTCATTTCATCGATTCTCTTTCTATTCTTCAACGCAAGTTTAATCGAAAAATGCGAAGCACTGAGAATTAAAATCGAAGTGCTCGACTTCGTAAATGATATTAACATTCTAGTCTACGACAGATTCACTGAAGAAATCTGCAGAACACTGAGCAAAGCACACGACGTCTGCGCGAAATGAGCTTGCACTCATGACACAACGTTCGCATCAGAAAAGTATAAGCTTACGCATTTCACTAGAAAATCGAAAAGATTCGACATGACGACTAGCATATAAATAGAAAACTCAGTTATCAAATCAAAATCAGACGTACGAATTCTAGAGATGCAACTGAACATGAAACTGCGATGAGATGCACATCTTCGACAAATAGAGATGAATCACGTCACAAGAATGCTGACACTTAGTTATTTTGAAGTCTTCACATGAGAAGCTATCTTCACAAAAGCAAGACAAGTATACTCAGCAGTAGTGAGATCAGAAATCACATTTGAAGCGTCAGTCTGACATCAGCGTGACAAGAAAGATGAACTGTCGAGCAAAGAACGCAGACTAGAAACACTTCAGAATCAGACTCTGCGTCACGTAGCAGAAGTGTTCAAAAGAGTAAGCATCGAAACTCTAGAGACAGAAACATACACAAGCTTGCTACATGTTCATCTGAACATGCTACAGAACAAGATCACGCTACACAGTTGAGTCAATGATCGAACACAAGAGATCAGACAAGCATGCGAGCTAATACGCGCTCGTTTGACAAAAGTTAATCGCGTCATTTCTCGCTTACTCATCATCAAGAAAATAGTACTTCTGAATGTCTTCATTCAACAAGGTGCGAAGATACAGTTGAAACGCAGACGACGCTTTTTCTTCTTCACGATTTCAACAAGCGATAGCATCGCAATAGCGCAATATCACAAAGATCAATAAAATCAACGATGAGAAAAGTACAGAGAACGCGTCGCAGATGTCAACACAATTTCAGCACAAAGATTGCATCTGAGCAATAAAACGATAAAGATGCGTGATGATTTTCAGAAAGCAGAAAGCACTCTCGCAATGCACATCAGAATTGAACGCATAGATCTGAACACTTATCTGCACTCTAGAAATGTTTCAGGCACGAATAGCTCGCGATGCAACTGCGAATAAAGTCATCAGACGACGAAGCATGTACTCATGCACTGCTCGAACTGATCGCATCTGCGATCAAGAATGCTACAAGATGCTGACTTCTTAAACTATCAAATAATCATCATCATCATGAAGAGTCTCAGAACAGTAGCGAAGATGATGATGAAAACAAAGCTCTTGAAGCAATTTAGAGTGACTAGAACACTCATTCTCCAACGTGCAATCAACGCGAACAAATTTGATACATAGTCTTAAAACTCACTGTTTCAACTGCGTGAAGCAATCGTATAAACTGCGAGTGATTTTCTACCTCAGAGAATTTTGTTCACTCGATACAAGTAGCATAGAGTTTCTCATGAGTCAATCTAATCGATGTCATAAGAATGTATGAATTTATTATTATTATTATTATTATTGTTAAACTAGCATGTATTTTATTCATTGCATTTTGATGTATTGCATTTTCAGAATTTACTGTTTATCATGAAGTATTTAACTTGCATTGTCTTTGTTTAAGAATAAAATGTCTGTCATCTTAAAACAAATCATTAATTTCTTTTAATGCTGATATATAACAGACTGCTACTATAAATATGTGATCAAGAATTCTGTTTTTATTCTATTTTAATGCACGTTATAATAATGTTAATTTAACACATTCTGTTCAAGAAATAGAATAAACTAACTTATGATCTTTCTTGAATCTTGCATTGCAGCGTTGCTATGATTTCTTCAAAGATCTGAAATGAAATTGATTTTCTCAAGATTTATGTTAAAAGTATCATAAATATCAACTTCAATTACTGAGTATAATACGAATGAGCAATTGAAAAGTTACATGCACTAGTTTACAGTTTAGCAGACATTGCATGTTTAAAAGTATTGTTTATCTTATTGCTTAAGTATCATGATTATCTTTCAAAGATGAAACAGAATCGCGTTTGCATGATCTGTGAAAAGTTATATACGACAGTAAAAGATCTTGAACTTCACGTTGCATTCTGTCGAGTACAACGTAGAAAATTCAACAAAAAGATGTTTAAAAGAATGATCATGTTACGAATGTATCAAAGATCAAACTCTAATCAATTCATAATGAATGCTAGCGAGTACTCTGTGTAATGATTAGAACTAGTCAACAATTTAGTTGAGATCTGATCTAGATTTGATCTAGATCTGACTCAGCATCTGTTTCATTTCTTAGCATCTTTTAATCAGTTTCTATTGTCTTCTAGATAAACACACTTCTTTGTGTTATGAATAGTTAATAGATGTCTATGACAAACACATTTCTTTGTGTTGCAAACATCTTTTGAATCAACATCTTTCTTGTGTTTCAACACGTTCTCTTTGAAACTAGCGTCGAATCTGAGTAACTACTATATAGAGCATGTTCTTCTTGTCTTTTGTATCTTCTTTCTTCAATATTCTTAAAGTCTTAGTTATAGCTATTTCTATAGATCAAACATTCTAGTCACGCACGCACTCTGATTAGTTTCTAAGTACGATTTCAACATCACTTTAAGAATTCGTTAATCACATGATACTGATTTCTATACTCATTCAAATTCACTCAACTGATAACGAAATGAGTATAAAGAAATTTGTGTACCTGATGATTGACGACATTGAAAGACAGAACAACATCAAGAAATCAATAAAATCAATGAGAATATATGATCATGTGATTGCTAAAGAATTTATCACTCAGTCAGTAGCATCAGTTCAAATCGATTAATAGAATCAAGAGATTAAGATCTTGATTGCTTGAGAATCATCAAAAAACTCTTTCTTTAAATCAGCAACACTCTTTTTTGAAGACTAAACAACTTGAACAATGATCTCACTATCTACTGTCGAGCATCATTCTTCGCTCGATCATCAATTCTTCGTTATGACTCGTTCATCTGTGAAAAATTTCTCTGAAAGTTATCAAAGTCTTTATTCTCATGTCACTTCAGATTCAGTCATCTATTCTGAGCTATCATCTCGCATATTGAAATATCTTAGAATCGACTTCATACAAAAACATCATCATTCTTTGTCTCATTCTCAGACTTTCAATGAATCTTTGAAAGCTTCTACTCTCTGAGATATAAAAAATGTAAAGCAACTACAACACTGAGTCAAACAAGATTCAGAAGTATTTCTAGAAGATTTAAATAGTCTTCAAACTCAACAAGATTTAAATGTGAAAGCTTGTGAGTTATTTGACAAGATATCAAATGAACAGATATGAAAGACTCATTTTGAGAAAATGAATTAAGTCAAAGAATGATCTGATCAATTGAATCAAACGCTTCAAAACAAATTGACTGAAGTACAACATCAAATGCAATCATCTAAAGAAATCACTTCTTTTCTTTCTATGCTATTTAGTTCATTCAAGCGATTTCAAAAGCTTTCGAATTCATTTCTGTTTACTGATGAAAAAGAATCTATCTGAAATGATTGACAAGAAAAGATTCATGACAAGCTAGAAATCAACATTGATCATTTCAACAACGACAGAGTTATACTAGTCTACATTCATTTTCGAATCAGCGAGAATGCAGTCAAAGTCATTCTAGTTAGACGTCAGCGAGATTCATTGAATCTTTATTTCACAGTCAATGATCTACTAAATGAACTTGCTCAGTTATACGATGATCTCAACAAAGAGACAAACTTTCGAAGAAAATACATGAATCTCACTCAAGAAAAGAGCAAATTCAATGATTTCTATTCAGTGTTTCAATGTCTATTCTTCTATCTAAAGTGTCATGAAAAGCAATTGATTATTGATCTACAAGACAAGATAGTTTATCGTCTTCGTGCAGCTTGAAGTAATCAGTTGATTCAGTTAAAATCTCTTAATGAAATTCGTAGTTATCTGATTCATTTGAACAATGAGCATCGAGTCATGAATGACATCAAGAAAAAGAAATTTCTGATCAAAGTCAGAAAGCAAGTCATCTTTGCTGAGAAACAAGATTCATTGAATCTCTATAAAAAGATCGAAGTTACTATCTTCGTTGATCATTCAAAGTCGCGTGACGCGATTTTAACTAGCATCAAAGACACTGATCTACAAGTTGAAATCTGTTTCATCTGTCACAAATCAAATCATACTTTTAAAGAGTGTCTTGATCAATCTAGAATTAATGTTTTAAAAGATGATGAGTTTGATCATTCTGACTCTGAATCAGATTTCGATTTAAAAAACTAGCTATTTCTTTTAGAATCATTGAAGAGATAAAGATCATATTTTTGTGCAATCTAGTTGAAATTCTATCAGAAGAAAACTACTTCGAAAAGTCGTTTCTGATCGATGCAGTTCTCATCTTTCAGAGCAACTCGTTCAGTCTGCGATCTTTGATAAACAGTGATTTCGTCGCTTACACGCTGATACATGACAAACTAGTCAATAAAGTATGTCAGAAGCTCAAAATACAATCTATATTACTGACAAAAGAGAAGTTAATATGAGAATATGATGAAAAGCTATTCAAGAAGATTATTACTCATAAGATTCTACTCAATCTTACAATCAAAAGTCATAAGAAACTAACTGTGTCAATGTTGATAGCTGATATCGAACATCATGAAGCTATATTGAGCAAACTCTGAATGAACAAAAATGAAATATTATTGAACATGAAACATGATACTATCGTATTTCTCGATCAATTAAATATTTCTATTTCGATCTTTTCGATTTCGTCAAATACAAAGTACTCAAGTTGATCGCGATCAACTTCGATTTCTTTCGCAGCTCACAGCAGTGTCTCTAAGATACTCAAGCATTCAGTTTCAATCATTCAGAAAGAATCATTCTCGATTCAAAACATAAACGTCGTTTCTTTTTAAACACTGATAAAACGATCAAAGAAGAATCATACAGAGCTTTTTGCTATGTTCATTGAAGACATTGATAGGAAAATTATCTACAATACTCAATGTAAACTAGATGTCATAAACGTCTTTTCAGTCAATGAAACGACTCAGAATCTAGAAGATATTAAAGTCAAGTTATCATCGAAATATCAGAATTTTCTAAACATCTTTGATCGAGTTCAAGCAAATAAGCTATCGTCTCATCATTCTTATGATCATAAGATAGAACTTACTAATGACGCAACATCATCTTGCTGTTGAGCATATTGAATGTCTTTCTACAAACTTCAGAAAGTAAAGAAATATCTGAACGAGAATCTTTTCAAAGAATTTATAATCTTTAGCAAAGCTTCGTATTTCTCACTCGTTCTGTTCATTTTAAAAGCAAATAAAGATCTATGATTCTGCATTGATTATCAAAAGCTCAATGCTATTATCAAAAGAAATCACTATTCTTTATCTTTGATAGATGAGATGATCAACAAAATAGTTGATTGCAAGCATCTAACTTAATTGAATATCATTTCGATGTTCAATAAACTACGAATGCATTCTGATAGTGAGAACTACACTATCTTTATTATCGCTTTAGAAGCATACAAATCAAAGATGCTATTCTTCAAACTTATCAATGATTCTGTCTCATTTCAGCAGTATATGAATGATGTTTTATGAAACTTTCTAAATGACTTTTGTCAAGTCTATCTAAACGACATTCTGATCTACAGCAAAACTCAACGAAAACATAAACAACATGTCAAAATGATATTGAATCGCTTGCGAGAAGCTGATCTACAGATGAATATTCAAAAGTGCAAATTCAATGTAGAAGAAATCGTCTTTCTAGAAGTCATAGTATCAAAACAAGATCTTTGTATGAATTTTATCAAAGTGAAAGTCATAATCAACTGAACTACGTCAATCAATTTAAAAGAAGTTCAGAGCTTCGTGAAATTTATTAACTTCTATCGTCGTTTCATTAAGAACTTCTTGAAGCTAGCTAAACTCTTCATTCAGCTGATTAGAAAGAACACATTTTTTGTTTGAAACAAAGTCTGTGTTCAAGCTTTTAATGATCTAAAGAAACAGATCAGCTTGATCTCAGTTCTATGACATTTTGATTTCAAACGACAGACTATTCTGAAGATTTATGTCTTGAACTATGTCAAAGAAGAAATACTATTTCAGTACGATGATGAGAATGTTCTTCACTCGATAATCTTCTACAGCAAGAGCATGATTCTCGCTGAATGCAATTATCACATCTATGATAAGAAACTGCTGATCATTATTTGATGTTTTGAACACTGAAGATCTGAGCTTGAATGCATTAAGTTACTCATTCAGATATTCATTGATCATCAGACTTTGAAAATCTTCATGAAAAACAAACAGTTAACTTGATGTCAAGTCAACTATTTAAACATTCTGTCAGAGTTTAACTTTCAGATCATTTTTTGATCAGGCAAAATGAACACTAAAATCAATGCTTTAATCAAAATGTCTCTGATCGACGTTTCTGAATCAACTCAGCGTACTGAAGATCACTATCAGATTATTCTGATACTCGATAGAATAAATATTCTAGCTATCAAATCTGAAGTTGATTTCTATTAGCAAGTAAAAGATGTCAACAAAACAAATGAGCTTTGCAATGAGTATAAACAAGCTATAAGCGAAAACAAGCTCAAGCTACATAGCACTAAACTGAAGAAATGCGAAGTCGTTAACAATGTTCTATTTAGAAAAGACTTACTGTGAATATCTGAGAGTAAGCGTACGAAATTGCTGCAGAAAATTCATGATCAATCATTCATCTCTCATCTCGACAATAAAAGAACTGTCGATCTAGTTTAACGTTTCTACTATTGATCAGATCATTGAGCAACAATTAGACAGTACATTTGAAACTGTCATGTCTGTCAGCGAAGCAAGGCATGTAAAGATAATATCAATGAACTTCTTCATTCTCTTTCGATTTCACAGAAATGCTGAAAAGATATAGCTATAAACTTCATCATTGAACTATCTTTATCAGAAAGTTATAACGTCATTTGCATAATCATATATCATCTCATCAAGAAACGTCACTATGTCTTCTGTCATTGAAAAGATGAAAACATCTCAGTCGAAGAAATCATTTGAATCATGCTATGAAACGTTTATTGACTTCATGATCTATTCAGTTTCATTATTTCAAACAGAAATTCTCAATTCATATTAACAATGTGACAAAGTCTTTGCAAGTGACTAAGAATCACGACTAGTTTATCAACAGTTTATCATTCTGAGATTGATGATCAATCAGAGTGAATCAATCAAGAGATTGAACATGAGCTAAGAATTTATTGCAACTACATGCAGAATGACTGAGCAAAATGACTTTCAATGATTGAATTCAGCGAAAATTCTAATATTTTCTTGATCATCTCAATGATCTCATTCTACTTCAATAAGAATTTTCATTCTCGAATGAGTTTCGATTCAGATACGACTGACTATAAAACAACTCATGAACGTCTTGAAGCTAGAAAAGCAGATGATATTATCATTTGAATGAAAGAGCTTCTTATCTTCAATTATCAGTAATTGAAAAAGATGAAGCAGATCATCAAAGCTCAGATCAATAAATATAAATGAGATGTCATTTATGAAGTAAATGACTGAGTTTGATTATTCTTTAAAAACATCAAAACAACAAGATCATGCAAAGATTTAAAAGATAAACAACTAAAACTTTATCAAATCACTGTCAAAGTTGAAATCTTCTATCATTTTCATCTATTGATAAGCATGAAGCAGCTGCATTCAATGTTCAGTTCAAAGCTATTACATTCTTATCTCAATGATTTCTTATCAGAACAGCATTCAAAATCACTCAGATCTTTCACTATTGAAGATGATGAGCATTGAAAGATAGATGACATTTTGAACTTTAAACGTTGTTGAGATCGAATACAATACAAGATCAAATGAACGAGACTAAATCAAGACAACGAATGATACTATGTCGATAAAAAAGAATTCGAGAACTCGAAAAAAGTTCTAGTCAAATTTCATAAGCTTTATTCAGACAAGTCACACTAAATTGAAAAACAGTGAAAATTTGTGTTTCATTTGTTCTATTCATGCAAACATAAATTTTCGAAGAAGAAAGTAATGTTACGAATGTGTCAAAGATCAAACTTTAATTAATTCGCAGTGAATGCTAGCGAATACTCTGTGTAATGATTAGAATTAATCAACAATCTAGTTGAGATCTGATCTAAATCTGATCTAGATCTGACTCAGCATTTGTTTCGTTTTCTAGCATCTTTTAATCAGTTTTTATTGTCTTCTAAATAAACACACTTCTTTATGTTACGAGTAGTTAACAGATGTCTATGACAAACATATTTCTTTGTGTCGCAAACATCTTTTGAATCAACATTTTTCTTGTGTTTCAACACGTTCTCTTTGAAACTAGCGTCGAATCTGAGTAACTACTATATAGAGCATGTTCTTCTTGTCTTTTATATCTTCTTTCTTTGATATTCTTAAAGTCTTAGTTATAGCTATCTCTATAAATTAAACATTTTAGTCACGCACGCACTCTGATTAGTTTCTAGACATGATTTCAACAGATCAAGAACTTAACTCTGCTGATGATGAAAACGTTTAAAAAGAAGACAGAAACAACACATGAATCAAATAATTATATATTAAAGAAAGAGAAGATTTGAGTTGATGTATCATTTGAGTCAGAAGAAAACAAATACTTTGAGATACAGATTGCTGAAGCGATGATCGATAATTCAAATGAAAAGTCGAATTACTTTTCTTGAGATTCTGATATTTTCTCGTTCTTTTCATCAATCGATGTCAGAAGCTATATGAATATCATGAAAAAAAAGACAGAGAAGTCGCTCAATCATATTTCAAGACAAAGAAGATTCATAACTGATTCAGCAATGAACTCGTTTATGAAGAAGAAGAATACATTCAATCGACTTTATTATTTCTTTGCATCAGCGATGAACTATGCATTAGTTCATTGATTTCTTCATTCTAAATGTACTCAAGAATTCATCAATCACTTCTTTCAAGACAAAAGACTCAAGAAGATACATGATTTCTTGAACTTCAAAAATGCGAAACAGCTATATCGATTGATAAACAACATTTCAAGAGACATTTTCGATGACAAGTGACTTTAATATTCTTTCAAAATCACTTTTGAAGTTATCAACATATCAGCGAAGAAATACTACGTTGAATATCATGACGTGATATCAATCATACAATTTTTCATTGATCATTCGTCTTTTGCAGACAAATTGACATATGCATCAATTCAACAGTACAACACAAATGAAAGTCAAATATACAGTAAGATGCATACTGTGAACTGATGATGATACAGACAGAATGATATTTCAATTGATGATATGATTGTTTCTGTGTTGCTTGAAACAGATAAGACTGTTTTAATTTAACATCATGATGATGTTACTGTGTGATTAATATATTTCACTATTGATAATTTGACTCAAGAAACTCGATGAAGTCAAATCAGTCTTGAAACTCTGCTATTGAGATTCATTTTAATAGTGAAAGAAATTGATAAAGAAACTAAGTTCAATATTTATCACACAGCTATGACTAAAATTCTAAAGCATAAATCAGATCTTTCGTGATTCTTTCAACAATGCTGAAGACGCTATGAATCATTACAGCACTGAAAACTTATGCAATCGAAAGTGTTTCTTTGCTATGCACAGATGATTTCACACGTCAGTGCTATTTTATACTTGAATCAATATTCGCGAATTATAAAGAGTAAATACTTATTATCAAAGTCAAGATTAATCAGCATTGTACACTTTGTACTGTATCTTCAAACAGACATCAGAAACTTTGCAAACATTGATCAAAGCAAACATATGAATATACATAAAAACTGATTCAAATTCAACAAACTTAAGCAATTACAATTGAACAGAAAAACATCAACGACAATGATGATATATTAAACGATACACAAGTTTATGTAGCAGATAACTTTGCATGAAGACATCACTTCATTAACATTCATAATTTCATGACTTTCAATTTTTTGCATCAGCTGTACAAAGAATGAATTATGCAGCTGATGAAATACATAAAGAATCTGAACATTAAGTTATTGAAAGAAAATCTCGATCAAAAATGAAAGTGAGAAGATCAAATAATCATGAAGAATCTCTTGAGTTTGAATCAACTGAATCATAGATTTTAATTTGTATCAAAATACTCAGATTTGAAGATGTTCAAGCATTATAATATCATTAAGCAATGAAGCGATAATGAACAGAAGAACATAATGCATCAAATTATATTCATTATAGCTTCGATGTTTACAACGTATCAATCGACTGCAATGCATTGTGCTCATGCTATTATTGACTTTATTGTAATAGCTCATTACACTTTTCATGACATGAAATTCTTGAAGTATCTTGATCATGCACTTTATTGCATTGACAAATTCAAAGACGTCTTTACATCGACAAATTCTCAAGTGCTAATTAGTCAATCACACGCAGCTAATCATCACGTTGACATCGTTGACATCGTTGACAGATAATCAAATCAGAGATTCAATCAAACATCACTAAATTACGTCATTAATCTCGTACTTAGATCTGATAGCTGGTAAATTGAATCATTTATCTTTGCGCATAGATAATTAGATGATTAACAGCATCATTAAACAGTTTGACAACATCTTCGTTCTTCGCATTCTACATGCTCATCATTCTACTCGTCATTCTACATACTCATCACTCTACTCGTCATTCTACATACTCATCATTCTACTCGTCATTCTACATACTCATCACTCTACTCATCATTCTACATGCTCATCATTCTACTCATCACTCTACTCGTCATTCTACATACTCATCACTCTACTCGTCACTCTACATACTCGTCACTCTACATACTCATCATTCTACTCGTCATTCTACATACTCATCATTCTACTCGTCATTCTACATACTCATCACTCTACTCGTCATTCTACATACTCATCATTCTACTCGTCATTCTACATACTCATCACTCTACTCGTCACTCTACATACTCATCATTCTACTCGTCATTCTACATACTCATCATTCTACTCGTCATTCTACATACTCATCACTCTACTCGTCATTTTACATACTCATCATTCTACTCGTCACTCTACATACTCACCACTTTACTCGTCACTCTACATACTCATCATTCTACTTATCACTCTATATGCTCGTTAGCCTACTCGTTAGTCTACTGATCAGCTTGCTCGCTTCAAAACATGCTTCATGCGACGTGTTCAAACACACGTCTTTCGTGCTTCATACATGCTTCATAGCACATGCTAATTAGCTCAATAGAACGCGCTCTTCATGACTCGATATCGAACTTTCTACATAGCTTGAAAACAGTACTGTTACCTTTATGATTAGTAATCTTCGCTTTCAGCCGAAGATCGACGTTAGAAAATTTAGGAAATTCAGAGTATTTACTTCTTTTCACTTCTTTCTTTCTTCGTAGTTCTACTTTCTAGAACAACAACAATCATATTTCAACAATGCTAACTAGCTCAATAAAATGCATTCTTCATGACTCGATATCGAGCTTTCTATCAAATTCGCTACTGAGCTTTCTATCGATCTTTCTACTGATCTTTCTACTGATCTTTCTATCGATCTTTCTACTGAGCTTTCTACTGAGCTTTCTACTGATCTTTCGATCGAGCTTTCTACTGAGCTTTCTACTGATCTTTCGACAGAGCTTTCTATCAACCTTTCTACTGATCTTTCTACTGATCTTTCTACTGATCTTTCTACTGACCTTTCGATCGAGCTTTCTATCAAACACTCTGCCAAACTTTCTACATGCTTCAAATTACTCGTCGATCGAGCGCATAACATGAGTCGAACAGTGCTTTCTACATGACTTCTTTCATGATTCTCTACCAAGCACTCTTCATGTTTCTCTATCGAGCATTCTTCATGTTTCTCTACCAAGCACTCTTCATGTTTTCCTACCAAGCACTCTTCATGTTTTTCTATCGAGCACTCTACATAGTCAACAATTCGTTTAAATAGATGATTAAATAACTAGTTAAATAATAAATTCATTGATTTAATACTTTGCTTTTACATGCGCTTGAACATATAGAATTGAGCATATAGAACTGAGCATATAGAATAAGAATAATCATTGTCAGCAGTATCATTCATGTCGTTTTGATGATTCGTGTCATTTTGATGATTCGTGTCAATGTGATAAACGATGTCATTTAAGCTATTAAACATGCGCTCGCAGTTAATCACGTCAAAGTGATCTTATAAGAAGAAAGATTGATCAAAATGATAAATCATCTAATTTATTGACTAATTATATGATTAAACACTCGACGAAATTTCTTGATGTAAAGATTCATGCTCAAAGATTTTTCATAGAAAGACTGCAGATGAAAATGATGATGATAGCATTAATTTGAAGAAGTGACATTTCAATTTTTCTAAGTTTCATGTTATATCACACTATAAAGAGTTTATTGAACTTTATGAAAGTGTTGAAGATTTCAACATTGAATATTTTGAAATGATACATAAGTACTTAATAAAGTGCTTCTATCAACTCATTGTTACGATCCTAGCTACGCACCTATGTTGGTAGCTATGTTGATGGCTATGTTGGTGGCTATGTTCATGGCTATCGCCGGCCGCTCGTCACTAGGCTATCGAATGGTTCCGAAGCCAACCC
>JAABUY010003215.1_pt1 | contig 18357 bp, 14 predicted proteins | sample 5560271 | NCBI WGS metagenome assembly JAABUY01 (sample SAMN10711886, study PRJNA513374) | rock metagenome | isolation source: Antarctica rocks | place: Antarctica: Victoria Land, University Valley
GTGATCATTTGGACTATCCATGCTGTCTTCCCGCTGAGTAAGATTTTGGAGCGTTTGCTCACAGGACCCTATAAAGAACTCACAATCATATCTTTCCCAACGCTGGTTCAATCCTCCCGAGATCAATCAGAGCTTCTTGTTTTCTTCATTTGTGGCATTGATGGGATAAAGATCGCTTGGTTCAATTGCAAAGTTCTGCACTTCGACATCTCAAGGCTCTTCAATAGAACAAGAAGTGAGTCTAAAACACCACAAAGAATTGATAAAAGACACAGCTTTATTTTTGGTCTCCTTACCGCTCTATCTGCCCACCCATTTGTTGCATCCGCTTTCCACATCTTGATGAATGCTCGCATCCTTGAATAAGCGCTTAGCGGCGCGAAACGCGGGTAACCGTCTCGCGGTCGTACCTCAGATTCTTGAACGCTTCTAAATTAAGTACTTCGTAAAATAAGATAGTACGCGAGAAAGTATGCTGCCTTAAGTTGCGTTTCAATATAGACTATCTCATCCGATAGTAATCTTTTATATACTTTCAATCTGCTCAAAACGTCACCACCCATCTATATCAAATGCGATTCCAGTTAGGGGGTGTGTTTCCTACAGGCCAAAAGCTCACAGAAAAGTGGATTGGACGCCGTACTTAAGTATCACAAAAGCTGTTCATTGCCGGAGCCTGAGACTTTTGCGGCTCAAGAGATTGTGATCGGATACTTGCTGAACATTGTGGTCTACCCATAACGCCAACGCTTTCCCTGTCCCCTTGAAAACCTTTTCTCAAATCACTTCACACACAGTCAGTTGCTATAGCCGTTTCCACTGGACTCACTGTTACCGAAGCGAATATAAGGCTTCAGAATATCATGGTTAGAAAATTCCTGGTACGTTTCGGGTACTTCATCAATCTCAATCCCTTTCTCAAAGACAAAGCTCGGCGTTGCTACCCCGCTCTCGATGAGCCTTTTCAAAGGCTCATGCAGAGTGTTTGAGGTTACTGAGCCCCCCTTCATGAAAATCGACTTTAGTCACATGATTTTGAATGAAAGGGACAAGAGGCCTTTCTGAGTTTCTGGCGTCGGCGCTCCTTATCTTGGATTAACGCCGCTTCTTGAAATATAAGCCATCTTACTTGCCTGGGTCCGATGGAAGATACGCTCCGATAACACCAATATCAGCTCCTGATTTTGTGACATTAATGGCATTGGTGAGGACTTCGTTGACTGCATTTTTGCCAGAAGCATCGACGCACTCGAAACCTACGCAATCGCATGAACGGTCAAAACCGCGAGGCTCGTATTTCATGATTTGCGTAACAGCATCACTCTATGAGAAATCGATGGGTACGGCGCCGATGCTTTTGACCTTTTCTAGTCGGGCTGGTACGCGATCGATGCTGTAGACTTTGCTAGCACCTCTGAGAATAGCAGAGTATGCGCACAAGAGGCCAAGAGGTCCTATAAAGGTCAAAAATAGCTCTGTTAGGGTTGTCTAAGACCTAGGAGTTGGACATCATACCAGCTCCAAACACAGCCACAGTATCTCCGGGCTGAAACCTGGCAAAGTTGAGGCAACTCCAAGCTGTGGGCCAAACATCGCATAGAAGAAGATAATCGAGCTCGTGTTCAGTCCCAGGTGGCAAGAGTAGCGTTGTCTGGGTAGCATAGGGTACGCGAACATATTCGGCTGTTACGGGCTGTTATAAGTCAACGGTTTCATGGAGCAGAGACAAATAGCGGGTTACCTTGTCCGCCGTTGAGCTTGACGCCCTGAGGAGCCAAGGAGAAGAACTCTCCCTCATACGGAGGGTTTACAGTCTGGCAATATGCCCTCAATCCTCTGATACACTTATCGCAAAAGCCGCAAGACGTTTCGTCATAGACAATCACTCGATCGCCAGCCCGGAGGGTCGTCACCCCTGCGCCGACCTGATCGATCACATCAATCATCTCATGGCCCAAGGTTATTGGTGGTTTATCTGTGAGACGGCCGCGGTAGATATGGATATCTGTTCCACATATTCCAGCAGTGGTAAGTCGGACCACAGCGTCTAAATGGTGCTGAATCTTGGGCCGAGCGACGTCTTTGACTGTAATATGAAATTGGTTTCCTTCCCATTCTATAACTCGCATGCTATGGCCTGGTATCTTTGCCTGTCCCGAGGGAGTTTCGGGACGTTTGAGTGAATTTTCCATGATTTTGTTGTTGATAAATAGGACTTATGATACCGAAGAATAAGACAATCACAGATTTGAATGGTATTGTATTTGCTGAAAGAACGTTTGAGTATGTCCTTACATCTCACAACTATTTATATTTCCTGTCAACTTTAGCATATTTAAAGCTTCTACTCGGCTGACGTGAGAGGCCTCCCTTCCTTTCCGAGATCTCAGCTTTGGCATGATACATCAAATGATGAATAAAACTGTTGGTTACGCTTTCATCAAGCTATCTTCAGTGTTGGTAAGTGTCGCATCAAATCAAACAGCTGCAGTGGTCGCATCGGCAGAGGCTGGCACGTCAGCTGAGATTGGCATCAAGGCTTCAGCTTGTACTCGTGGTAGTTTCGAGTAAGAAGAGACCTCTGCCTTTGAGCAACCCATATGCTCTATATTAATCTATGGGCACTTTAGCCCTGGAGTAACGTACTAGGCCCTAGACCTATTCACATTTACTAATCTTGACAGCAGCAGCAGTTCGGTCGTTATTATGCTCGAGCATTCGGCATTCAGCAGGTATCTCGATGATACGAGATCGCAGAGGAAGGAGGCTGATTGAGCTCAATCGATTCAGGCGTAGCCGCCTCGGCCATCGACTGCTGCCACCATTCAGTAGAACATCTTTCTGGGTCAGAGGATCTTGAATGAATCACTGCTGGATTCCTTATAGCGATGGATTATCAGCGGTAACAAAGCCACGGAGAGGATACTTGCAACTGCGTGGAGGTAGCAATCTCAATCGACTGCTTGTCGTTCATTAATACCATATGGTTACATCTCGAGAGCAACTAGACGTCTCTCTGAGATCTTTTCTTGACGCTATTATAGACCATCGTGGAAACGAATGATATTCTAACTACATTCAGCATGCTTCTTGAATCGATATGTATACTGAAATATACGAAAACTTCAACATTTGAATATATCTTTCGACATGAAGCGACAAGATGAGATGAGAAAGAACTGTATAAAAAGAGATACATCTTGACACAATCGCCACTCAATCCTGAACAACTTGCGTGCTGTTTATATCCGGGATAAGTGACAAAGCTTCGGGAACGCAATATTACCAGATAAATGAATAACGAGCCAGAATGAACAGGACGCTATACATATTGCTGACATAAATGCAAGTCAAAAATACCTATTGAACATAATAAAGACACTGCACACCAGCACCATGATGACACGTGAGACAGCCCAAGGACGCCGGAATCCCAGAGGCTGTGCCCCTTATTTCTTCTGATATACGGTAAGTCCTCTCAAACATTTCATTTCCATAGCGTACTCTGTCGGTTGTGTCTTTTATCTGCCCACAGAAAACAATCCCGATCTGATGAAGCCATCTCGTCAACACCTCCTTTGTCCCTAAGACAGCCCCGTATCTGATAACGGTTGATGGCTTTCTTCTCAGAGTCAGAAGGGCTGTAATGTTTGGCGTCTTGTTCTTCGCGGATGTACTGATACACTGTAGTGACCCTGCCTCTCGCGCGATAAGTCTACCATCAATCTCGCCGACCGCAAGGATCAGGGGAGGTGATTTATAGGCTACGGTATGCCAGCTGGTATGAACATGGTTGTTAGGAGCTTTTAAAGCTTGGCTATCGCGTCCACAAAGGAGATGTTCTGGAACCCAATAGCTAAGTTTTCCTTTGAGATCCCTGGCCGCAGAGTTTGTAGCCTCGATCAACTTGTTGATCCTCTTTGTGGCCAGGCGGACAAGTTCGTCGCCAGGAATGGCGTTTCCTGTCACAGATACGAATGAAGTACTCTGCCTCGTCCGCAATCGACTTAAGGCGTTGTCGTGAGTGAATGTTGGAAGGCCATTACAGAGAAGTTTCTTCAGAAGTTCAATGCAGATACCCTCAACCAAATCGGCGCCGTACATCAAAAGGTGCAGCCCTCGTGCTTCGCAGTATATCAGTACCATGCGACTAGATGCCACATTGGTCGCAGTGATTGAATCTTCTTCAATGGAATTAGCTACTTTGTATCTGCGCTTGGAGAAAGTTGTAGCGAAGCTGAGCTGAGGAGTTACAATTGCTGGGACACTAAGATGTGCTTGCGCTTCAAGCGATTCCTGCTCGTATTTGATAAGATGCCCCTTTTCAAATTTGGATGTCACCGAGAACTTTGAGGCAATCGGCTGCTCAGGAGTAGTTCTGCTTTCGGCAGTCCAACCCAAGACGCACAAACTTGTTGTGAAAAGCCTGTGTCCATTTTCTGTCGGACCCAGAGCAACCTTTATATTCGATGTGCATCTGAGTCCTCTACACAACAAGGTGTCCGAACTGAAAACGTGCCACAGAAACGCTTGTGCATCCTTATCTTTACACTGAATGTAATCTCCACCTTCGCTTTGGAAAGTGCACTGACAACCAGGAACTCGTTGAACGGAATTGTCAAAGAGTGACCATAACGCAGCTGCTGTAAGAACGAGGCCGTCTTTTTGGTCCGGAAAAGGATGGGGAAAGTTTTGATGCACTGCAGGGGTTCCATGTGGTAATAGCTCATCCCCAGCGGTCTTTTTCTGGTGAGGCATCGGAAGCAATCTGAGGACTTTGCCTCCTTCGATTTTCTGCCGCCAGCAGCCAGAGCCAGATCCTATTCTATCATCGCACCCATTGTTATAGGTTAGAACGCTTGCGTTCTCTTTTTCCAAGTCTATGATCTGAAAATAACGGGATATGGGTGCTGCATTACTCCTGCCGTCGACTGCAAGTTCCAACCAATGTAGCACTTTCTTTATTTCAGCAGTTTCTCTAATATACGGATAATCGGATTTTATTACAACACACCACTGAGCCGTCTCTTTCTCGATACTTATGACAGCACTGTGTGAACTATATTCTCGCGATTGCCGCGGTTCAGACGTCTCTCGACCTTCTTGGTCACTATGATGCCTGCCATATGCCTTGAGCGATTCTACATCGATTGGCCCCAGTCTACCATTAAGTACAGAGCTTGAACCTTGCACACCGATTCCATTAGCAGCTTCAGATCCTCCAGTAAGTGTTTGAAGGTCTGTTACATAATGGCGAGGAGATCGCCCACGCACAACTATGGGAGCAGAAATACTGGTGGCAAACTTGACCCACTCGTATCCCGAGCTTTGTCTGTCCAAGGTCTCAGCAAACAGCTCGACGAGGAGATGGCAATACTGCTGTGCGGCCCCTCTCTGACCATTGTTGGCAGTAGCTTTCCCGAATTGAATCCTGTCAAATATCGCTATTGTCTCGCTTTGCTGCTGGGTGGGCGCATAGGAGGCATAACCCGGCTCATAATCGAAAGTCTGAGAATCATCTATACCTAGCGATCCCAATGGACGGGGCATCAATTTCACTCTACCTAGAGATGATATCGGTCCTTTCTCCCATTTAAGACGGTGTTGTACCAGCGGGAAACCCTTTCCATGTTCGCCGTCAACCCTGGCAGAGATACAGATGGCAATTGCTTGAATCTTGTATAGCCTCGGCATCGGGTCATCACACCGACGCAATCGCAAATTCTCAAGGTTTGTATGGTGAAAAGGCTTGAGGCTATATGAGCAGGCCACCGAGAAATAGTTGCGGCGATAACACTCCCAACCCTGTTCCGGATCAACTTGAATAAACCCTTTGTCAATCTTCGCTTGGATCTCAGCATGTACAGGTGAACCCTCAATGTCCTCAATGTGATGCAGGGTCTTCGTCTCCATGAACGGAGGCATAGTATTCTGCGCATTAGGCTGATATGAAATATCAGAGACGTGCTGTGTTCTGTGTGTTATAGTCCTGGGTGGAGCACTTTTGTAAACTGGCGCATCTTCTAGTTTTAGTTCTTGCCAATTGAATTGCCACTGCGTCTTTCCGTCGTTTTCTCGAAGTGTGTGCTCAATCATCATAACAAGGAGTTCCAGCAATTCGTGTAACCCACCCAGTTGGGCAAACGCCGCCTCGGCGATGGACAGCATAGCGGTGCGCTCATTTGAATCCCTTAAGAGTAGTGCTTGGCCAAAGAGGTGTGCAGACGGTAGACTTTGAATCACTTCGATTATCCCTGGGTTGATGGGTATGGAGTTATCACCCAGGCCATATGGTATTGAATGTGTAGGGGGGAGTTTTGCAACACGATAGGATCTTTCTGCAAAGTCGGCTGACGTCGGAGCTTGTATCCATCTCAAATATTGTATGGGTAGACCCGCCTTGTGCACAATATCACCGATCGTACCGATTGTGAAGAAGCTTTCTGAGAACGAAACATGGGATTGCTCATTCTCTGCGCTTGGAGTGGAAGGATAATGAAGATTATCGTCAGTTCCAGTTTCAGAAAAGCTTCGTGGAAACGAGAAATCAGGTTGCTTGGATTCTGCGCTTAGATGGGGAGGACAGTGAGTAGAAGATGTTGTAGTTCCCATGTCTGCACGAGACGTGTGATTTGGGTGAGCTATAGGTGTCGATATACAATCCTCGAGCTACAAGGCTTTATATCTAGAAGTACCGCGGATTAAGACACTGTTAGAGAAACAAAGCCAGAATAGAGTGGTAGAGAGGCCTTGATCGACCGATGACGGGTAAAGCTTCGTTTGTCAGTGTCGTTGCCAAGCAAGGCAGAAAAAGGCAAAAAGCTGCCTAGCAGCGCCAGAATATCCCTCATAAACCCAACATTCAGTATTGCAGAGGAAATCGAATTGAAGAGAAGATAATACGTGTTGACGACCAAGCACAGTAGCAATAGTCAAGTCAGCGGCCACTGCCTGATGGGGGAACGCTGGTTAGCCATGGGTGCCATCTCTTCTAGACATCGCTTAAGTAGACAAGGCTACGTTCTTCCACGAGTACGAGAAGGCTACGTAATTGATGTGCGAATCTGTGCATACAAGCATAGTGCAGGAGAAGGATTCAAAGCACCGCCGCTCAACTCCGTTGGTGTAAAGTTGTAACAGCTGTCAGGAATCATGACAGTAAACACTACCAGAGGTATTGATTGACGAAGAGATATTCGCAGAAATGAACGATTGCAGTCGAAACAGGGTTTGGGTGGCTTTGAACTATCTACATAGATAGGAAGATGTTGGCGAACGGTCAAACAACGTTGCTTAGCGTCATTCAAACATGATCCATCATTAACAACGCCATAGCATATCGTTGTATCGTTGTATGCATAACCTGTGCCGTTTTTTTGGATTTGCCGAGAGCTTCACCAAAATTAGTGGAAAATCTTCAAAAGTGCAAAATAAGAAAACAGAAATTGTAAAATCAATCTCACTGTCCCCCCTCATGCCGTAGCATTAGGAATTGAAGTTATATTCACCTTAAGGCTAGCCCTATCACTGCTGCCACTGCTGCCACTGCTGTCAGTCTCAGCATGCCGCCGTCGCTTCTCTCAGCGACGTGAAGTCGTATTCATATTCATTTCGATCATTCAGACTTCACTGCCTTCATATTTAAAGTCATCGAAGTTAGCATGACTCAGATCAGAAAGATGAGAAGATCATACATCATCATCGACATGATCACTGCTTTCACAGACATAGACGAAAGATTTTTCAAGCTGAGCGACTATCATGCAGAGCAGCTCATTGAATATCTGCATCAACATCTTACTGTTTATCAAGACGAGATGATCTGATTTCTGTTTGACGAGTTCAGCATAATCATTGATCAAAGCACTGTATTCAGATTGTTAGTCACATGAAAATGAAGCAAGAAACTCATCAAATGCATGATAATTCAGCAAAGTGAAATCTTGAGAAAGAAGTGAAAGCTTTGTTTGATTGACTGAACAGCAGATCAGCTGATGTTTCTGAATGAAAATGCTGCATGCAAATGAACAAATAAAGATTAAAATCAATGCTTGAAGCTTTTATGCTGATTCATTAACTAAATGATTAAAAGTATGACTGATCTTCTATTAAAGTTTCTTTACACGTCAGTCAAATGCTTAAGTGATCAAAGAGATGAAGCATACTGTTGATATACATGATAGAGAAATATATGACATGAAAGATGCATCATGACTTCATAATCAAGATTATCTTTCTGAACTTCATGAAAATTAAAGTTCTTTCTCAATGCACTTCAGATGATTCTGAATCTCACTTCATCATAGTTATGAATAATGCTTAAATTCATTAATTTATTATACTAAATCAGTTTTGTATGAAGTTTGAAGTACTGCTGATCAAGCTGTCATCATACTCATCTGATTTCAATTTCATAGAAATCTTCTTCACAATGCTGAAAATCTGAATTAAGAAAAACATTAAGCTGATTCAGTATTACACAGAGTTCAGAGATGAATTTGATGAGTTTTTACATGATGCAGTGAAATCACAGCAATCATAAATAAAAGATGATTTAAACAATCTGTTTTGACTTGCTGATATAAACTATAATTCATAAATGTAAATAAACTGCTAGAGAAACAGATACTTAAGCTCAGAAGTAGTAATCATTTTCTGAAACTTTTTTGCAAACATCATTATCACATTTTAAATCATCAAAGTACTTCTTCTTTTTCTTCTGCTGCTGTTACTATTTTTATTTCTACTTTTACTTCTGCTTCTGATTCTGAGTTTAATTCTGAGTCTGATTTTGAGTTTGATTCTGAGTCTTTATCTGTGACTGTGACATAAACATAGTTTCAATTATTGATTCAACATGTAAAAATCTTTGCAGTTTTCAAATATTATATTTGCTGACATCATGAGTTAACTGTATATCAATGTCAGACTGTATATGCATGTTTTCTTAATGAGCTTCAGACTTGTTCTTTCAGAATTGCAATATTTGCAAATTGTAATCTTAAGCATTCAGCTTAATGTATGCAGTCATGAACATTTCTCTTCTCTTTTTCTTCTATAAAATATATCATTGAACATACTTCAGTAAATCATCATCTTCAACAGAACTGCTAAGTCACATAGTCAGTGATTGTTCAGATGAAGATGACTTTCTCAACTTATTCAATCTTCTCAGCTTATTCAATCTTCTTAGCTTATTCAATCTTCTCAGCTTATTCAACTTCTTCAGCTTCATTTTTTGATTGATTCTTCTTCTGTTACTTCTCTATCTTCTGCTCTCATTGCTGTTACTTCTGCTGTTGTTTTAATTCTTTTAATGTCATCAAATTTATCAAATGATCAAAGTCAGAGTTGAAAGAAGCTGAAGTCTTCAAAGAAGAAAAAAGCTTAATTATTGTCTTGACAATTATCTTTGCAGTCATCTTTTTGCTCTTTGCAGCAGTTGATTAAGCTATCTTAATTATATTCTTTGAAGATGTATCAATAATCATCATGTCATTATTTTGATTTATGACTGCAAATCAGTCAAACATCTGAGCAGAGTTTAAAAACATATGCTGATTGATAGCGATAATTCAGCACTGATTTTTCTTGTTCTTATATATTCTATCATGATATAAAAGCTTCTTCATAAGCATCTTGACTCAATCATGTTCAGAATCACGTAAATTTTCTCTTTCAAGTCTTTTCTTCTTTAATTTAGTCATTTGAGTTACTGATATCTTTATGACAGCAGAAATTGACTTTACAGAAATCTCATCACTTTGAACTCTTTCATATTGATATATCAGATGTATGCTCAGATTCTTCTTGTCAGCATTGAATTTGACTTAAATGATGAAAGCTACTTCTTGTCACATATTCAACAAAGTGATATAAGTCACAAATCTCTTCTTCTTCTTCATGTTGATTCAAATAACAAAGATGATGACAGAGACTTTGAAGCAAGTTAAATCTTTGTCATCTGCTCAGCTTTATGCATGTGTCTTTTATTTGAAGCTTAAGAGCTCAAGATTTAAACTGCTGATGAGATCATTGTTGATACATTGCAAGATTTCATCATGTACACTTGAAATTTTATAAAGAAGCTGACAGTTCATTGAATATGAAATCATTTCTGAAACAGAAGACTCTGAGACAGTAAGCTTTAAGACAGCAAACTTTAAGACAGAAGACTCTGAGAATACAATGATGAGAACAATGATGATGATGATGATGAAAGCAACAACAGATTTGAAAGCTTTACTTTCTTGTTTCTTCTTTGACTTTTGAACTGACTGAGAGACTGATCAAGAAACTGACGAAGAAACTGATGAAGAGATTGATGAAGAGATTAATGAAGAAGCTTTGCTATTTAATTAAGTATTCAAATCAACTTCTATGACTGACAAAGTCTTTGAATGCAGCTGATATCATTGATGAACTACATCAGAAGTCTGAGTCTCATTATGTGAAGCTTGCACACTACAATAAAACTTCTGAGTCTCTGAATTATCTGAACTGCAAAATCATTCAGACGAGAAGAACAATAATGACGAGAAGATCATAATCATGACAACAGCAGCAGCAGCAAGAATAGAAAGAGCACTTCTATTGTATGTTAAAGTCTTTGAAACTTCAGATGATTCAGATGATTTAAAAGTCAATCTGAGCTTGCTGAATGACTTAAATGTTGCTCTTTTTCTGAAATGAGTGACAGCAGAAGAAGCAGTAGTAGAAAAAGAAACAGTGAATCTTCTGAAAATCATGACAGATGAGTATAACTTCAATTTCTAATGCTACAACATGAAGAAAGACAATGAGATTGATTTTACAATTTCTGTTTTCTTATTTTGCATTTTTAAAGATTTTTCACTAATTTTGATGAAACTTTCGACAAATTCAAAAAAACGACACAGATTATGCATATAATGATATGCAAAATCTGTGTCGTTTTTTTTAAATTTATCAAGAGTTTCATGAAAATTAGCGAATCTTCAAAAAGTGCAAAATAAGAATCAGATTTGTAAAATCAACTTCATTGTTCTCTTGATGCTTCATATATAATATATTCAATGCTTGATATGTGATTTATTCAATGCTTCATATATAGTATATTCAGTGCTTTATATGTAATCTACTCAGTGCTTCATATATGCTTTATTCAATGCTTCATATGTAGTATATTCAATGCTTCATATGTGATCTACTCTGTGCTTCATATGTAGTATATTCAATGTCTCATATGCAATTTATTCAGTATCTTTTATGTGATCTATTCAATGCTTCATATGTAGTATATTCAGTGCTTCATATGTGATTTATCTAGTGTCTTTTATGCGACTTACTGAATAGATTGTATATACTACATATGAAGCATTGAATAAAGCATATATGAAGCACTGAGTAGATTACATATAAAGCACTGAATATACTATATATGAAGCATTGAATAAATCACATATCAAGCATTGAATATATTATATATGAAGCATCAAGAGAACAATGAAGTTGATTTTACAAATCTGATTCTTATTTTGCACTTTTTGAAGATTCGCTAATTTTCATGAAACTCTTGATAAATTTAAAAAAAACGACACAGATTTTGCATATCATTATATGCATAATCTGTGTCGTTTTTTTGAATTTGTCGAAAGTTTCATCAAAATTAGTGAAAAATCTTTAAAAATACAAAATAAGAAAACAGAAATTGTAAAATCAATCTCACTGTTTCTTTTCATGTCGTAATATTAGAAATTGAAGTTATACTCATTTATCATGACTTTCAGAAGATTCACTGTTTCTTTTTCTGCTATTGCTTCTTCTACTGTCATTTATTTCAGAAAAAGAGTAATATTCAAGTCATTTAACAAGCTTAAATTGACTCTTAGATCATTTGAATCATCTGAAGTTTCAGAAATTGATAGAAGTGCTCTTTCTATTCTTACTGCTGCTGCTGTCATCGTGATTGTAATCTTCTCATCATCACTCTCATCATCATCATCATCATTACTTTTCTCTTTTGAATGATTTCAATGATCAATCAGTTCAAATGATTCAGAGACTCAGAAGTTTTATTGTAGTGTGCAAGTTTTACATGATGAGACTCAGATTTCTGATGTAGTTCATTAATGATATCAGCTGCATTCAAAGACTTCATCAATCATAGAGATTAATTTAAATACTTGATCAGATAGCAAAGCTTCTTCATTAATCTCTTCATCAATCTTTTCATCAGTTTCTTCATCAGTTTCTTAATTAATTCTTCAGTCAGTTCAGAAGTTAAAGAAGAAATGAGAAAGCAAAGCTTTCAAAACTGTCATCATTTTCATTATCATCATCATCATCATTCTCATCATTGTATTCTCAGAATCTTCTGTCTTAAAGCTTGCTGTTTCAGAGTTTTCTGTTTCAAAATCTTTTATCTCAAAGTTTTTTATCTTAAAGTCTTCTGTTTCAAAAATGATTTCATACTCAATGAACTATCAGCTTCTTTATAAAATTTTAAGCATACATGATAAAGTCTTGCAGTATATCAATGATGATTTCATCAGCAATTTAAATCTTAAGATTTTAAGCTTCAAACAGAAAATATATGCAAAGAATTGAATAAATGATAAAGATCTGACTTACTTCAGAATCTTTGTCATCATTTCTGTTATTTAAATCAACATGAAGAAGAAGAAGAGATTTGTGACTTATTTCACTCTGTTGAATACATGACAAGAAGTAGCTTTCATCATTCATGTCAAATTTAATGCTGACAAGAAGAATCTGAATATACATTTAATATATCAATACAAAAGAACTCAGAGTGATGAGATTTCTGTAAAGTCAGTTTCTATTGTCATGAAGATATCAATGATTCAGATGATTAAACTAAAGAAAAAAAGAATTGAAAGAAAAAACTTACAAGATTCTGAACACAATTGAGTCAAGATGCTTATGAAGAAGCTTTTATATCATGATAGAATATGTAAAAATAAGAAAAATCAGCGTTGAATTACTTTTATCAATCAGCATGTATCTTTAAATTCTGCTCAGATGTTTAACTGATTTGCAATCATAAATCAAAATGATAACATGATCACTATTGATACATCTTCAAAGAATATAATTGAGATAACTCAATCAACTGCTGCAAAGATTAAAAGAGCTGCTGCAAAGATAATGATTAAACTCTCTTTTTCTTTAAAGACTTTAACTTTCAGCTCTGAATTTAATCATCTGATAAATTTGATTACATCAAAAGAATTAAAACAACAGCAAAAGTAACAGTGATAAAAGCAGAAGATAAAGAAGCAAGAAAAGAAGAAAAAAATGAATAAGATCAATCAAAAAATGAAGCTGAGAAGATTAAACAAGCTGAGAAGATTAAACAAGCTGAGAAAGTTATCTTCATCTGAATAATTATTGACTATGTGATTTAGCAGTTCTGTTGAAGATGATGATTTACTGAAGTATATTCAATGACATATTTTATTGAAGAAGAAGAGAAAAGAAGTATTCATGACTGCATACATTAAGCTGAATGCTTAAGATTACAATTTGCAAACATTGCAATTCTGAAAGAACAAGTCTGAAGTTCATTGAAAGAACATGCATATACAATCTGACATTGATATACATTTAGCTTGTGATGTCAGTAAATATGATGTCTGAAGACTGCAAAGATCTTTCAAATCAACAATTAAAACTGTGTCTGTATCATAATTATAAATAAAGACTTAAAATCAGATTCAGAAGCAGAAGCAGAAGCAGAAGTAAAAGCAGAAGCAGAAGTAAAAATGAAAATAGCAGCAGCAGCAGAAGAAGAAGTACTTTGATGATTTAAAATATGACAATGATGTTTATGAAAAAGTCTCAGAAAATGATTATTACTTCTGAGCTTAAATATCTGTTTTCTTTTTATAGCAGTTTATTTACATTTATGAATTACAATTTATGTTAGCAAGTTGAAACAGATTGTCTGAATCATCTTTTATTTATGATTATTATGATTTCACTGCATCATGTAGAAACTCATTAAATTCATCTCTGAATTTTGTGTAGTATTAAATCAGTTTGATGTTTTTCTTAATTCAGATCTTCAGCATTGCAAAGAAAATTTCTATAAGATTGAAATCAAATAAATATGATGATAGTTTAATCAGCAGTACTTCAAACTTCATACAAAGCTGATTTAGTTTGATAGATTGATGAATTCAAGCATTATTCATGATTATGATAAAATGAGATTCAGAATCATCTGAAGTGCATTGAAAAAAAACTCTAATTCTCATGAAGTTCAAAAAGATAATCTTGATTATGAAGTTATAATGCATCTCTCATGTCATATATTTCTTTATCATGTATATTAACAATATGCTTCATCTTTTTGATTGCTTGAGCATTTGACTGATGTGTAAAGAAATTTCAATAGAAGATCAGTCATACTTTTGATTGTTTAATCAATGAATCAACATAAAAACTTCAAGTGTTGATTTTAATTTCTATCTGTTCACTTGCATGCAGCACTTTCATTCAGAAACATCAGCTGATCTGTTATTTAATCAGTCAAACAAAGCTTTCACTTCTTTCTCAAGATTTCACTTTGCTGAGTTATTGTACATTTAATGAGCTTTTTGCTTCATTTTCATTTGACTAGCAATTTGCATACATTACTGACATTGATGATGATATTAAATTCATCAAACAGAAATTAAATCATTTTATTCTGATAAACAGTGAGATGTTGATGCAGATATTCAATGAGCTGCTCTGCATAATAATCACTCAGCTTAAGAGATCTTTCGTCTATGAAAGCAGTGATCATGTCAATGATGATGTATGCTCTTCTTATTCTTCTGATCTGAGTCATGCTGACTTCAATGACTTTAGATATGAAGGCAGTGAAGTCTGAACAATCAAAATGAATATGAATATGACTTTGCATCACTGAAGAGAGCGACGGCGGCATACTGAGACTGACAGCAGTGGCAGCAGTGATAGGGCTAGCCTTAAGGTGAATATAACTTCAATTCCTAATGCTACGGCATGAGAGAAGGCAGTGGGGTTGATTTTACAATTTCTGTTTTCTTATTTTGCACTTTTGGAGATTTTCCACTAATTTTGGTGGGGCTCTCGGCAAATCCTAAAAAATGAACAAGGTTTCGCAATCAACGATATCTTAAATAAATACCTAGCCATTGGAGATAGAAGGTCATAATCTAAAATTACAATCACCGCACGAGGTAGAGCTCTAACATCAGCACCCACGCCATCATGGCAAGTCTCCCCACCGCCGCAAGGCCTAGATTACCCAACGATTAACCCTTCCCCACAGGCGTCTACCCACGACTCCAAAAAGCGTCTTGCCCTCGCCATAATTGACTTCCTCTCCACCTCCCTGAAAGATGGCACTCTCACTCCTGAAGACGCTGAATCAGTCGAAGTCGCTCAATCCTGCATCGCCGACACCTTCCACGTCGACCCCACCAACAAAGCCGCCATGCAAGATGCTATTGGCGGTCAATCTCTCCTCAGCATTTACGGTGTCTACGAGAAACTCAAGGGCAAATCCACTGCTAGTACTGCAGGTGCCAGCAGCGCGAGCGAGGGACGACCAAGTACACCTATCACGCCCAGCGCATCGAAAGACGGTGGAGCCAAACCCGCCGGGCAAAGTGGTACGAACAAAGAAGCAGAAGGGTGCAAGAGTAATGGCAATGCGGCTATGGCGAGGAAGGACTACCCAGCAGCAATTGACGCGTACAGCAAAGCTATTGCATTGGAGCCGCTGAACCCTGTCTACTTATCCAACCGCGCAGCAGCGTACTCTGCTTCACACAAACACCACGAGGCACAAACAGATGCAGAAATGGCAGTGGTCGCGGACCCTAAGTACACCAAAGCATGGAGTAGGCTGGGCTTAGCGAGATACGTGCTCGGAGATGCGAAAGGAAGCATGGAGGCTTACGCCAAGGGCATAGAATACGAGGGGAATGGAGGAAGTGACGCGATGAAGAAGGGCTTCAAGACCGCGAAGGAGAAAGCCGATGAGGAGGAGAAAGAGGGTCACGGTGATGAGAATGAGGATGACGTGGGAAGTACAAGAGGAGCAGGCGCTGGTGGCGCTGGTGGCGCCGGAGGAATGCCAGACCTTGCTTCGCTAGCAGGAATGATGGGAGGAGGAGGAGGCGGCGGCGGCGCAGGAGGCATGCCCGACCTCTCCGCCTTGGCTGGCATGATGGGCGGCGGACGAGGCGGAGGGGGCGGGCCGGATCTCAGCTCCATCATGAACAATCCGATGTTCGCAAACATGGCGCAGAACCTGATGAGCAATCCTGGTGCTATGAGCGGCCTGATGAACAACCCGCAAATAAGGCAGATGGCAGAGCGTTTCGGGATGGGCGGTGCTGGTGGAGGACCAGGGGCAGGAGCATCAGCAGAAGAGGCTGGTGGAGAGGCACGTGGTGGCGCTGGAGGAGGGGGTATGCCGGATCTTGGAGCGTTGTTGCAGGACCCGAATATCGCGGAGATGTGAGTTCATGCTATAAGCTACAAACCTCACTCAAACACTAATACATCTTAGGGCGCGAAATTTGATGGGCGGAGCAGGGCGAGGTGCTGGCGGGGGTAGAGGATCTGGTTGAGGCTGTTGCATAGATACAGTTCGAATAGAGAACAGTCTAGTAAATTATGAGTTTAACGTAGTACGAAGCGCTTTGTTCCGGTCGTGCAGCCAATTATCGCCAGCATTGCAGGATGAGCTTGTGCCTCACCAGCACACATTTGGTTCTCGAGTGGGCATGATTGATCTTAGGCTGAAACAAATCTGACGTCTTGACGGGCAGTACCAATATCTACCTTCTAGTGCACACAATGGTTTTCCGCACCTATGCGTCTATACCCACGCTTATTTCCGAACAACATCTCTACTCCGCAACCCTCAACCTCTCCACCCCCTCCGCCTCCACCTCCTCCCCCTCCTCCTCCTCCTCCTCCACCTTCCCCACCAACCCCCTCTCCCACAACTCCCTCCCCGTCATCCTCTCCTCCCCCCTCCCCCCCTTCCTCCTCCCCTCCCCCTCCTCCCTTTCTCTCCTCTTCTCCTCCTCCCTCCCCTCCGCCTCAGCCCTGAACCGCTCCCTCCACTCCCAAAAGCTCTCCCGCGTAACCGCCTGCCCGTGAAACTTGCGATTCTCCTCTTCCTCTCTTTCCGTCGCTTCTCGATCTTTTTCTGCCTGCGCGGACGCCTGGCGGGCGGCGATGAGGGTTTCGGCGTGCTCTTTTAGCGCGCTGACGAGGGTGAAGATCATGGCCATGCCGAGGTTTTCGGTTATGGTTGGGGCGAGGGCGGTGAGGAGGTTAGGTTTGTCGGAGTGGATGTCTAGGAGGGGGGTTTTGGGGGCGTTGGGGGGGGCGGAGAGGTCGAGGAGGGGGGGGTCGTCGGGGTAGGTGGGGGGGAGGGTTATGGTGAGGAGGATTGTGGCTGGGGTTGGGTTAGTGGGTGGTGTTGTCGGGAACGGGTATTCCGAGCTTACGGGGTTCGGATTCGTCGTCATCGTGCTGTGTGATATCTAGTGCTATCGAGATCCGGTAAGCGGTTTCTGAGATATCTGATAGCTGTCAGCGACAAAGGTCGTAAGGCCATAGTAGATATATATGGATACCTGTGATTTCGTCAGGGAATATCGAGTCGAGGACTTCCCTCTCCTCTGTCTGCTCCTCACGACCCATATTTCCATTTCTGCCTCTATGTTTCTTCCCACCACCAAAACTTCACGACATGAAGTCCATAAGGCTAAGCGATAGCGGGACCGGCCCGCGCACTATAAACGGGAGTTTCCGCAACTCAATCTAATTTCCAACCACACAACAATGAACGCGCGAAGAAGTATTCGCAATCTTTTCGCCAAAAAATATGATAAGAGTGTTCCCCTTCTCGTCGTCACATTAATATCACTTGCAATCGTTGAACGGCAATGGCAAGGTCCAGAACCCGAAGTTCTGCGGTAAAGGGGCAGAGCGGCAACGCAAAGGAGAGAAATGCAGCAGTTCTACATGGAACAAGAGTCCCGCGACCTTCCTCCTTCAAACCCAGACCAACGCCTGCCTCCCTCCTAGCTCAAGCCACAACTTTCCTTCACACCTCTCAACCTGATGACGCTCTTCCGCTCGCTCTTCGCGCCCTGGCACTTTCTCAACCAGACCCCTCAAGCCCCACACCAAAGGCCCTCCCCGCCCTAAACCTCCTCGCAGAAATCAATCTCGAGCTCGGCGATGCCGACGAAGCGCGCACTTACTTCCTACAAGCCGCATCGCTCGACCCCGACGGTACGACCCCCGAAGCCGACGGCGGCGGGGCAGAGAAATTCCTCTGGCTCGCCCAACTGA
>JAABUY010003216.1_pt1 | contig 18357 bp, 27 predicted proteins | sample 5560271 | NCBI WGS metagenome assembly JAABUY01 (sample SAMN10711886, study PRJNA513374) | rock metagenome | isolation source: Antarctica rocks | place: Antarctica: Victoria Land, University Valley
CGCATCGTCGAGGACGGCACCGTCGACGACCTCCGACGCCAGGGCGGCCTCTTCCACCGCATGTGGCACCTCCAAGCCCACGGCCTCTCAAGCGACGATATCAAAAACGCCGCATGAACCAGCCGCGAGGCCAAGACATGACATAGGTGTTTCGATGCTGTCTTCGAGGACGGAATTGCGGTGGACGCGCCCCGGACACTGCCGGCATGATCCGCGACGGCCCCTCCCGATGGAGTCTATCTCATGACGACGGCCCGAAAAACCGACCCGCCACCACGCCTTAAGAAGCTCGCGCCGGCTGGAGGACTGCCGACGGAGCATCATACTCGCCGTCGTCCTTCCAAGCGTCGATGAAGAGCCTGGCATGATCGCTGAACGTCGTGTAATCGATCGTCAATTCGTCACCTTTTGCAATCTGCTCGGCGGTGCTGAAATTGATGCCGCCGTCGGAGGTGACGTTCGGCCGATCCGAATGGTTCATATACCAGCCGACACTCATGAGATTGAAATTAGCGGGCGCAAGAAAATCGCCGCTCAGCAACGGGCAGAAATCAAAGTAGATACTGCGCAGATCCGGGTCATCTATCTCATGAACCCTTTGCAGAGGCACCAAGACCGTATCGCCTTCGTCAGCGTAAAAAGGATTGATGCCGAGGGGGATGTCCCGGATCGCAAAAACGCCCACGCCCCGACCTGGGGAGGGCCGGAGCCTGGTGAACAGATGTTGGTGGGGAAGGAGCCCATCGATCTTCGTCATATGCTCGAATGCTGAGATGAAACCTGGACTTCGGTTATGGTGTGGAGAAGTCCAGGTCAACGGCTTTCAGCGATCGGCCTTTTCTCCCGCAAGGGTGAGTTCGAGATAGCGCTTCGTCGTCGGACGGACGAGATCCGCAACCTTCTGGGCCATCCCTTGCTCTTCTCTCAAGGACTGCTGGAACCCTGTCAGATGAGCCGACTGGCCTGCGGCTTCGGCGATCGCCAGCAACGACGTATAGGCGGCGATCTCGAAATTCTCGAAAGCCTGGTTGGCGAAGGAGTTCTTCAGGATCTCGTCCTGGGCCGGTGTATGGCCGAGCGCCATCATGTTGCCGACGAAGCCGAGGAACCCCTCCTTCACGGTCGAGGGAGTGGCGTCAAGCGACGTCAGTGCTTCTTCCAGGCGATCGCGTTGCCCATGCGTTTCGCCGATATGGCGTCGCAGGGCCGCTTCCATCTCGGGATAGTGCTGGAGCCGCTCGACCTGCCTCTCCATGATCTGCAAGGCCATCATCTCCAACCCGTGCGTGCTTTGCAGGGACGTCACGTAGATCGAGCGGGTTTCGAGAGCCATGGAATCGCCTTTCGATGAGCCGCCGTCCGGTTTCAACGACGCTGACGGATGTGATATTACTGAGCCCTGCAACACGCGGCGACGGTCGCCGGTTGCCTCGTTTCCGAGGCCGTGGCACGATGTCTCGCTTCAGCGCGTCGAGGTCGCTGACGTCCATCATCGGCAGGCCGAGGAGATCGAGGGAGCCATCCAGCCATGAAGATCACCGGCGTCATCCTCGTGCTGATCGGCACCCTTTGGATGCTGCAGGGCCTCGGCATCGTGGGGGGCAGCTTCATGACAGGGCAAAGCCAGTGGCTCTACATCGGCATCGTCACGGCGATCGCCGGCATGGCCCTGTTGGCCTGGGCTGCCCGACGGCCGCCGGCGCTGTGGACGACCGCCCGAGCGAGACTCCTCCTTGTTCCGGGATAACCGGGCGATGCTCGGCGAGAAGCCGGCCGACAATGACCGACCGGCAATGGAGACGACAATGACCCCCGCCACGAGGCCCAGTATCGGAAGGATCCCCTGCATTGCCATGAGCGCGGCTGTTCTGATGGCAGTCGTAAGCTCGACCGCGGCGGTAGCGGCGCCCAATTGCATGGCGCGGATCCTCGCGGACGTCCCCGCCGAAGAAGCGCCAGAACAGATGAAATCGAAGACCAGCGGCACCTTCGGCCCGATCACTCAGATCAAGGTCAACAAGACTAGCGGCAAGATGGTCTATTGTACAAAAACGTCGTACTGTTACGGGTCGAATGCGTTTGAGATTACGACGCCCTGCCGATTGAAGTTGGATAAGAGCGTCAACTACGGCGACTATTTCTCGTACTTCACCAGATAGCCTTCGACACAGCGCCGAAAATGCTGCGCTCGGTACGGCACCTGTCGCCATCGACATACGTGCTGCCAACGCAGATATTGGCTGAATCAGCCTCTATGGGCGAAAAGCCAAATTTGGCTCGGCTGTGATGGTGGGCGCTGTAGGTCTCGAACCTACGACCCGCTGATTAAGAGTGGCCTGGATACCCCGGACAAACCCGGACAATCAGTGGCGTTCAACCCAGTAACCGAAGCTTCTTTCCTCTTGCGCGACACGAATTGTCCGCTATTGTCCATGTCACGGGGTAACAGTTCAAGACACACTGATGCTGTTACCCCAAGCGTCCCCCTCGCAAATCAGGTGCGTGTCAGCGACCGGGGTAACGGGAGGGTTTACATGGCTTCGGAACTCACCCCTGTCGCCATTGAACGGATGAAGCCGGGTGCCTCGCGTCGGGAGATCCCAGACGGACGAATAGGCGGACTTTACCTGATCATCCAGCCGTCCGGCGCCAAGTCCTGGGCGTTTCGCTACCGGGCCGCCGGGGTGCCGAAGAAACTCACGCTCGGCAAGTGGCCGATGGTCGACCTCAAGACCGCCCGTGAGCATGCAACGCAGGCTTACCTGTCGTCCCAACGAGGTGGCGACCCTGCAGCCGAAAGGGTCGCCGCGCGCGTCGCCTCTCGCGCCCCGAAGGTCTCTGCGGACCGAGACCTTGTCGAAGAGGTGGTCGACGCCTTCATCCGCCGCTACGCAAAACCGAATCAGAAGTCATGGGCCGAAACCAAGCGCATCCTCGACCGTGAGGTTGTGAACAGGCCCGAGGGCCAGGGTTGGCGCGGCCGGCACCTCGCCGAGATCGGCCGCGCCGACGTCCACGAGCTGCTGGACGGCGTGGTGGATCGGGGCAGCCCGATTATGGCCAACCGGGTTCTCGCGGCGCTGCGCAAGATGTGCGCCTGGTCCGTCGACCGCGGCATCATCACAGCCTCGCCTTGCACCGGGATCAAGGCCCCCACGGCCGAGCGGTCGCGCGACCGGGTCATGTCGGACGATGAGCTGCGGGGTGTCTGGGCGGCGACGGACGCGATCGGCTGGCCGTTCCGCGACCTCGTGCGGCTCCTCCTCCTCACAGGACAGCGCCGGGACGAGGTCGGCCGGATGCGGTGGTCGGAACTCGACCTCGACGGCAAGACCTGGACCCTGCCCCGCGAGCGCGCCAAGAACGGCGTGGCCCATGTCGTGCCGCTGTCCGAGCCGGTGCTCGCCATCCTCTCCGCCCTGCCCCGGATCGGCGCCAGCGACTTCGTGTTCACGGTCACGGGGAGGACGGCCGTGAGCGGCTTCTCGAACGCCAAGGAACGGATCGACGCCCTACTCGCCGTATCGCACGGCGAGCCTGTGCCGGCTTGGGTTTTCCATGATCTCAGACGGACCGCAGCCACCGGTTTGGCGCGGCTCGGGACCGCCCTGCCCGTGGTCGAGCGCGTCCTGAACCACGTCTCGGGATCGTTCGGCGGCATCGTTGGCGTTTACCAGAAGCACGGTTTCGCGGACGAAAAACGACACGCCTTGAACGCATGGGGCGCCTTCGTCGAGCGGCTCGGAGGTGAGCCGGGTGCGAACGTGGTCCAGATGGTGAGGGCGTCGTGATCAAACTGAGACCATTCGCCGATGAGAAGGACCTTGCTCGCGCCGTCTCCGACTACCTGACCGAACATGGGCAGGAAGCGATGAAGAACACGCGGCGGCTCGACCCGCAGGGTGAGCACTTCTATCAGCAAGTCACGGAGCACCTTGGGAAGCATTACAATCAGCTTACGCAGTTGATGAACCTGACCATGAACGATCAAGCCTCAGCGATGGGGCATGAAATGCTAGCGAAGGTGATGCTTGCCGCTTGGACTCTCGGAACAGCCGCAGCAGTCGCCCCGGAGGTAAAGCAGAAGCTCGCCGAGCGGAAGACGGCCGACATGCGCAAGGCTCGGAGCGAGACGCCGGCAGAGCTGGCGCTGAGCGAAGCAATCGAAGCCGAGCGGGGCGGACGGCCGGTGACACAGCCGAAGAAGGAAGCCGGCGCGATGCTCGACGCCGTCAACGCGAAACTGGTGGATGCGGGACACGCCACCGTCAAGCTCGATGTCGTCCGCAGAAGGCTGGGGAAATTGGTGCGCTCTTGAAGAACGCACCTTTGGCTCCGGTGCGCTCTTGAAGAACGCACCTCGCGTTGTTGCTTCGGCCTTCGCGACGGTATGAATGATCACCTCGTCAAACCAAGACGAGGGTTCACATGTCCGACGAAACGACCCGGGCTTATCTTCCGGGACCTCAAACGGCACGCCGCTACGGCGTGTCTGATCGCACCATCTCGCGCTGGGAAGCAGATCCTGAACTCGGGTTCCCGCAGCCCATGATCGTCAACGGGCGCAAGTTCCACCCGCTCGACGCTCTGGAAGCCTGGGAGAAGACCCGCGCCCTGCCCTCCAATAATAAGAAGGCGGCATAGTCGGATGACCCAGAGGAAGATGAGGGCGGCCCGCGCCAACGGGACCGCCCTCGGGATTACAAAGCCAACCAGCTTCGGTCCCGACTGTACCAAACCCCTCCCTGAGTTCCAAGCGGCTTTCGTGGCCGCCCGCTACGGCCTCGACGCGACCCGCGCCAAGTTGACAGCCGAGCTGTGCTGGAGGCGCGCATGAGCGCTGCCGTCCTGCCTTTTGAACCCGCCGCGGCCCTCGCCCGAGTCGCCGCTACTCCCACCGGCTATCAGATCGAGTGTCGCGGCCTCCATGGCGTGCGTCACTACGACTTCAGCAGCGTCGGCGAGGCCGCCGAGTTCGCCATCCTGCTTCGGGACGAAGGTCGCTGGCGCTTGCGGTTCAGCACCGGCGCCGAGGTTGTCCGGGCTATCGTCGATGAAATCGATGGAGAAGAGGCATGAGCGCGCTCTCCCGCGATCTCGCAGGTGTCGAGCGTAAGCTCCTCGCCGCCTTTCCAGACCGCAGCACAAGTCGCAACAGGCTCGCCGAGTTCGACGAGACCTTCGGCGAGAGTTGCACCGAAGCGGCCGACACCGTCGCTTTGGCGATGGACGTGATGAGGCCGACTGAGTTGGCCAGCCTCGCGGAACGTGTCGCCCTGACCGTCACCGACGCGATCAGGACCGCGGCGCTCCAGGTGGACGTCGCCGAGTCGCCGTGGGTTCGCCAGGGGCAGCGCTGGGCCGTGGAGGCCTATTTCGCGCGGATCGCTGAAGTCCGGGTCACTATGGTGTCAGGAGGGCGCGCATGAGCGCCCTCGTGCCTCCGGGCGACTTTTTGACCCGTACCAATCGGCGACGCATCAAGACCCTCTCGGCCGCCGTAGGGCGAGTGACTGACGGCGACGCCCGCTTCTTCGAGCGTTTCCCTAATCGTCGGCATCGCGTTCGGCTCGCATCCGCTGCGGAGGTCGAGACCGACGCCATCCTCAAGGGTGAGCCCGACATCTCGACGGGGTCCGGCTCACGGTGGGTGACGATCGTCAAGCAGCTCGCCCCGGGCGTGAGGCTTCGGGCCGTCGAACGCTCGATCGGCTGCGAAGCGAACGACTTTGATCTGAGCGAAGAAATGGCACGCTGGGCTTACGACCAGATGGTTGTGCCCGGATCATACATGTGGGAGCGCGAGCGGCAGATGGTGGCCGCGCTGGCGAGGATGGGGGCGCCGCGGTGACCGCCCTCACTCTCCGCACCATCGCCCGCGCCCTCGGCGGCGAGATCACGGCCGGCAAGGTCATTGCGCCTGCGCCGGGCCATAGCCCTCGGGATCGTTCGCTGTGGGTGATCCCGTCTCATCAGGCGCCGAACGGCTACCGGGTTCACTGCTTTTCCCCGAAAGACGATTGGCGGGAAGCCCGCGACTATGTCGCCGCCCGGCTCGGCATGGCCCCGGATGCCTGGAAACAGCCCCAGGCCGCCCAACAGCGGCCCGTCGCCCCATCGCCCGTGTCAAACGACGATGTGGCCCGTACTGCCCGCGCTGCGGCCATATGGCAGGAAGCGCGCGACCCGCGCGGCACGCTTGCAGAGGTTTACTTGCGCGGCCGTGGCCTCGACCTCACCGACGACGTGGCCGGCGCGGTGTTGCGGTTCCACCCGGCATGTCCATGGCGTGATGAAGAGCGGCAACAGACAATCCGCGTTCCCGCCATGATCGCGTGCATGCGGGCGACCGCCGGCGACGCCATCACGGGCATTCACCGGACCCGGTTGACGCCGGACGGGACGAAGATCGGTCGGCGCATGCTCGGCATCGTGGCCGGCGGCGCCATCAAGCTCGACGCTGACTGGGACGTGACGCACGGGTTGCATGTCGGCGAAGGTGCCGAGACATGCATGGCAGCGCGCAAACTCGGGCTTCGGCCGTGCTGGGCTCTCGGCTCGGCCGGCGCGATCGCGGTGTTCCCGGTGCTGCCCGGCGTCGAATGTCTGACGATCTTGGCCGAGCACGACGACGCAAACCGGCGCGCTGTCGACACCTGCGGCGCCCGCTGGCATGCGGCCGGGCGTGAGGTGGTCGTGGTCGAGCCCGCGAGCGGCAGCGATATCCTCGACGCGCTTCGAGGGGCCGCCTGATGGACGACTCCGCCAAGATTTACACGACGCGGCGCTGGGAGCCGCCGCCGATGGACGATGTGCCGGTCGGTCGCTTCGATAACGAGTCGAGCGTGGACCGGCCATCGCCCATCTCGCTTGTCTGGCACGGCGACACGCCGCCCGAGCCGCCACCGATGCTTGTCGAGGGACTGCTCCCCCAGGGTCAACTCGCCATCGCGGCCGGGGTTTTCTCTAGCGGTAAGACCTTCGTGATCGGCGACCTCGCGGCATGCGTCATGCTCGGCGTACCTTTCGCGGGCCACGAGGTGTTGCGACCTGGTGGCGTGCTCTGGCTCGCGGCCGAGGGCGCAAACGAGGTCGACGCCCGGATCAAGGCCGCGGCGCAGGTACGCTCGGATGAGGATGCTCCGGCGCTCCCCTTCGCGCGCCAGGCCTTCGATGTCCCGAAGCTCACGGCACCCGACGCGGAGGCGCAACTCGTGGCCCATGCAGACGCCTTCAAGGCCGGGCTCGCCGAACGGTTTGCCGGGACAGAACTCGTGATGATCGTGATCGACACGCTGGGCAGCGCCGCCGGCTTCGTGGACGGCAACAGCTCGGCCGAGGCGCAGCGCGTCATGGACATGCTGCGGCGGGTGAACGTCGCTACGGGCGCACTCGTGCTGCTTGTCGATCATTTCGGCAAGATGGTCGAAACCGGCGTCATGGGTGCCAGTGCCAAAGCCCAGAGCGCCGACGCCGTGCTCGGCATCCTCGCGGACAAGACCATTGAGGGTGAGATAAGCAACCGGCGCATGGCCGTCGCCAAGCTTCGCGGTGGGGCCGGTGGGGCTGTGATGCCTTTCAAGTTGCGCCAGGTGCCTATCGGTAGGTTCGACGGCACGACGTGCGTGGTGGATTGGCAGGAGCCGGTTGTCGGGACAAACGGGGCACAAAAGCCTGCGAAGTCGCCATGGAACACGGTAGCCGAGCGCACCTTCAAAGGCTGCATGGAGCGGGCTCTCGACGATCATGGCAGTGAACAACAGCCCTACGGCCGACAAGGGCCGAAGGTAAGGGCCGTGCATCTGTCGAAGGTACGGGCGGCTTTCGTCCTCGAATATGCGGTGGACGTGGATGATCTGGCAAAGGCAGCCGACGCGAAGCGCAATGCCTTCAAACGCGCTCGGGAAGGCGCCATGCGCAAGGGGCTCGTGCAGACGAAGCAGATCGGCGTCAGCCTCGTCGATTGGATCTGGGCCGTGAAGGACGACCGGACGTCCACTGCGGACGCGGACGATCCCCTATAGGGATCTCGTCCGGTTCGTCCGCGTCCGGTGGATGATGGATGGATAGGACGTGCGTCCGGTTCGTCCGGTTCGTCCAGTCGGCTTCGATGGGGTGCGAGAAGGCAGCCCCACGCACATACCCCGTCCACGTTCCGGCCACTCTCGCCAACCTCGCGGCATCCGAAATCCCGCGCACCTGTTTCATAGACAGGTGCTCTGTCCGAGAATGTCCAGCATTGTCAATATTGTAGAGCGTCCCGGCGCCGTGCAATAATCCGAGGCTAACTCTCGGGTAGCCATGAGCAGCGTTGCAACATTCCCCAAGCCGTTGAAGACGACTCGCAGCCGCGTCACGAACGGGTCGGCGCTGCATGCCGGTGAGGTCGACGGACGGTCGGCGGCGGCCAAGCGCTTCCGCGACGTGCTGACCGAGATTCTTTCCGACCTCGGCGGTAGCGAGGGATTGAGCGAGGGCCAGCGCCAACTCGCGCGCCGCGCCGCGATGATGAGCGTCGAGGCCGAGCGGATGGAAGCCGAAGCCGTGGCGGGCGGCAAATTAGACCCGGATGCCTTCGGCGCGCTCGCCGACCGGCTTGGGCGGGTGTTCAATCGATTGGGCCTTAAGCGAGTCGCCCGCGACGTGACGCCGACCATCGCCGAACTGATGGCGAGGCACGCTTGAACATCGTCCAGGCCCTCGACGACCCGGCCGTCTTCCGGGGAGTCATTCCCAACCGCACGACGTGGGGCGCTTGGCGCGGCTTCCTGAAGGCCTTGTTCGGCCTGCCGATGGACGATACCGAGGCGGAGACGTTCCGGGCCTGTACGGGCCGCACAACGCTGCCAACGGAGGCTTTCGCAGCGGCTTGGCTCGTCTGCGGCCGGAGAGGTGGCAAGAGTTTCGCCCTGGCGCTTATCGCGGTCTTCAAGGCGTGCTTCGTCGACTACCGCCCTTACCTCGCCACGGGGGAGCGCGCCACCATCGTGATCGTCGCGGCCGACCGGCGCCAGGCCCGCGTGATCTTCAGGTATGTGGTCGGCATCATGCAGGCCGTGCCGGCGCTGCGGGCCATGATCGCAGGCGAGACGGCGGAGGAGCTGCGGCTCACCACGCCGGTTTCCATTGAGGTGATGACTGCTTCGTCTCGCACGATCCGGGGCTACGCGATCCCGGTCGCCTTGCTTGACGAGGCCGCATACTGGACCGTCGAGGGCTCGACTGATGCCGACGTCGACATCATCGCGGCGCTCCGGCCCGCCATGAAGCAATTCCCCCATCCGATGCTGTTAGGGGCGTCGAGCCCCTATGCCCGGCGTGGCGCCATGTGGGAGGCGTTCAAGCGGCACCACGGAGTGGACGACAGCCGCACGCTGGTCTGGCAGGCCGCAACCCGCGTCATGAACCCAACGATCCCGCAAGCCGAGATCGACGCCGAATATGAGGCCGACCCCGCTCGGGCTGCGGCCGAATATGGCGCGCTGTTCCGCAGCGACGTCGAGTCGTTCGTCACCCGCGAGGTGGTCGATGCCGCCGTGGTCCCTGGCCGATATGAACTGCCGCCCATGTCCGATGTCCGCTACAGCGCTTTCGTGGACCCGTCCGGTGGATCGGTCGACAGCATGACGCTCGGCATCGCTCATGCCGACCGGGACGGCCGCGCGATCCTCGACGCCATCCGGGTCCGCAAGCCGCCCTTCAGCCCCGCGGCCGTGGTGTCGGACTTCTGCGACGTCCTGAAGAGCTACCGGGTCAACCGGGTCACTGGTGATCGCTATGCCGGGGAGTTCGCCCGAGAGCCGTTCCGACAGGCCGGCATCACCTATGAGCTGTCCGATCGGCCGGCATCCGACATCTTCAGGGACGCGCTGCCCCTGTTGAATTCCGGCAAGGTCGAATTGCTGGATCATCCCCGTCTTGTTGCCGAGCTATGCGCCTTGGAGCGCCGCACGGCACGGAGCGGCAAGGATAACATCGGCCACCCGCCCAAGGGTCACGATGACGTTGCTGTGGTGGCGGCCGGCGCCCTGTTGATGGCGGCCGCCGGCAAGGCCCCCTTCGTCGTCACTCCCGCGATGCTTCAGCGTTTCAGTCGCCCTCGGCCTGGAACTGAAGGTTACTACAAAAGACACGGATATTGAAAGGAAACAACTATGTCCCGTCCCCGCAAATTAGCCTTAGACAAAGATACCGCACTTGAAGACGGCCAGTGGGAGAAACTGGTTACTTTCCTGAAGCCTTTGCTCTCTGCCGAAGACATGCAGAGCGTCGAAGACATCTGCCGCGGTGGTGGCGACGCCCCGGATGAGCCGGCCTCTGGCGCGTCCGATGCCGCCCGGACCCGGCAGATGGCCGCCGTGCCGAGCGTGAAGTACGACGCCACCACATTCCCCGACCGCGCGCGATTGAAATGAGCAAGCCCGACAAGCTGCGCATCGTGGCCCCCGCCCGATCGGCCGAACGCGAAGCCCTCGGCCGTGCCATCGCCGAGGCCGCTCCGGTGGTCGCTGCGGTCGACAAGGCCCGCGCGGCAGCCGAGGCCGCCCGTGGTCAGCTGGCCGGTGCCGTCGGGGCGGTTCCGGCCGCCGAGAGAGCTGTCGCCGAAGCCAAGGCGCACATTGTCGAGGACCCGTCCGCCGAGCGCGCTGAGTTGCGGGCCCTTCGTCAGGCCGAGACCGACGCGCGGGACGATGTCGAGATCGCGCGCGAGATCGCGGGTCGCGCCGAGGCGACACTGACCGAGGCCGAGCGGTCCGCCGGCTACGCGCACGACAAGGTCGCGTCCGCGGCCGGCGCCGTGATGGTGGCATGCTTCGCGCCTGCCCTTGAAGCCGCGGAGCGCGCCGGACGTGAGTTCGCGCACCTCGCCTTCGCGGCCGACGCCATCGCGAGCTTTGCGGACCATTGGTCCGGGGAGCAAACTCAACTGAGGGGCCTCGTGGGCACGATGAACGCTCAGTTCGTCTACCGCAGTGACGGGGCAGCCTTGGAGGCCGCGCAGGAAGGCGCTTCAGCGCCGTGGCGTGCTGCCCATGCCGCGCTGCTTGCCGACGCCAACGCGCCCTTGCCGAAGGTGCCATGATGGATCTCACCCCGGCTGAAGCGGTCCTGATTGGCCTTGTCCGCGGCGCGGGCGGCGACTTCAATATGACGATCGCCGTGAACGGCGGGCGATGGCTCACTACCCTGTCTAGCTCGAACGACGGCCTTCTTGCGGGTACTGGCAACAGCTTCGCCGAGGCCATGGGGGCCGATGCCGAGCCCGGCGGCGACCCTGGCGACGGCGAGGCCGCGCCGGCCGTCCGTGCCCTCCGCGTGGTGGCGGGCATCGACTATCAATCCGAACAATCGAAGGCCGCAGCATGATAACCACCACCACCCCGGCCCTCGCCGTATCCGGCGCTTCGGGTTCGATCGCCATCACGGCCGCGGGCGTCGCCGCTGGCACGGCCTCATTGCCGGTTTACGCCGGCCCGCCGAACGTAGCGCAGCCCGGCGTCTATCTGTCGGCCTCCGCCGATTTCGTCGGCGCCTTCGTGCTTCAGCGGCACATGACCGGGTTCCGCGCCGGCCCGACCGACGCGCCGCAGACCATCGCCCTGGGCGACAACATTTCGCTCACCTTCGCTTTCAACGGCCCTCTGGCGAGCCTGTCCGGCATGGATTCGATCTTGCTCACGCTCACGGCGCGCACCTCGGGCACCCTCACCATGAGCGTGACGCAATGACCAGTTTCGCGCCGTTGCATACCGGCGCGAATGGCCAGCGGGCGGTGCCGAAACACCCGCAGCGGGCACTCTCGACACCTCGGAGTGAGCCCGCATCGGCTCCGCCGCCGGAAACAGCGGCGGAGCCCCTCACGCCCGAGCGCGACCCGCGCCGCATCCCGATCCGCATCGTGTCGCGCCGCGCCATCGAGGCGTTGGTGGCGAGCTTCAACCGGAACGCGACCTATGCCGAGTGATGTCCGACACCTCGACGCCACCCTCGCCGTCCTCGCCCGCGAGGCGATCACGAAGGCCAACGTCCCGGTCGACCGCGTCGAGGTCGAGGTCGAAGCCCTGCTCGGCGTGCTTCGCGCCGAGGCGGCCGACATGCAGGCGGCCGGCATCGACGTATCCGAAGTGCGGGCGACATGCGAGGGCTGGGCACACCTCCGGACCGGCATCCTCGCGACGCACTACGCGGAAGCGTGAGTCTCATGTCCCGGAACTGGCTCCGGTCCTGCTCCCTGTCGCTCACAGGCGCACAGAAATCCCGCACCATCATGGGCGGCGGGCCGGCCGATCTTCGCATCACGTTCACGATCGCGGCATCGACGATCCAAAGCCCGAATCAGGGCCGGTTCTCCATCTACAACCCGAACGGGACACAGTCGCGCAGTTCATGAACAAAGAATTCAAAAACCTGCAGTTCTCGGCCGGCTATCAGGACAACATGGGCCTGATCTACCAGGGTGACATCAAGCAATCGACCTACAACAAGGAGAGCGCGACCGATACCTTGCTGACCGTTTATTGTGGAGACGGGCAGCTCGGCTACCAAGCCTCGCGTGCGAACAAGACCTTGGCGGCGGGTTACAGCCCCATGGATAAGGCAAAAGTCGCCCTAGACGCCATGGCCCCGTTCGGGATCACGCTGGGGATGGTCAATGTGGACTTGTCGCAGCCGAAATACCCCCGCGGCCGGCCCTTCATCGGCATGGCGCGCGATCTCCTGCGGCAGGTGGCGCTGTCGGCCGGCGCGGTGTGGAGCATCCAGAACGGGCAGGTCCAGATCATCGATCACAAAAAGCCCGTTCCCGGTTGGGCCTTGGTGCTCAACTCGCGGACCGGCATGATCTCGATACCGACTCAGACCGAGGACGGGATCATCGTCCAAAGCCTGCTCAACCCCGTCCTGAAGGTGAACACCCACGTCCAGATCGCTCAGGACGCCATCAATCAGGCCGAGCGCGACAACGGCCTCACGGCTCAAGGTCGCGATGTGAACGAGAAGAATATCAACCTGAGCTATACGGGGAAGATCGCTGAGGACGGCCTATATCGCGTGGTGTTCCTGCAACGCGATGGTGACACGCGCGGGAGCGAGTGGACCGACACCGCGACGTGCATCGCGATACATGGCGGCTTCATCAACAAAGCCCAGGCCGACGCCGACCCAGGGTTTTCGTTGAGTGAGGAGTGAGGTCGAGCGCGCGGGGTCGATGGTGACCTTCTGAGGGTGATAGCAGGAAACGACGGCTGGCCTGGCGCGGATGCCCAGCCATGCGGGATCGGGTTGCTGCCGCGCCACGAGGTGAGGAATATAGGAACATTCGAGCGGCTCCGTCGTCTGCCGACACCGCAACCGATGGTAACATGCTCCGATTCGGGAGTCGGTCAGCCGTGAGCCGATCGATGTTGAAAGTCGAGCATGCGAGCCCGAGGCGCTTTCGTCTTGTCCACATGCAGCCTGCTCGTCCTCGGCTTGTCGGCCTGTACGCTCATGCCGGACACGGCAAAGCTACACGACGTGGCGCCAGGACCCGGCGTGCCGTTGCCCGTGCCTCGACCGCACTTCGCCCATATCCGTCCAAGGCAGCGCGTAGTGGCCTCCATGCCGCCGCTGCGGGGCACCATGGCGCCAGTCGAAAGCCCGCGCTCGCCAAGCATCGAGAGCCGCAAGGCCGTGCCGGAACCGCCGACCCCAATCGACCCGGCGAGCGCCACGGGTTCGCTGCGTGTCGGAAAGCCCACACCGGTGCCGCCCTCGGGGAATTTGGCCATGCCGCCGCTCCGTGGCACCGTGTGGGACGTGCCGATCTCGGGAAGCGTACCCACACGATCGGAGACGTGGGAACCGGCGCGCTGATGCAGCCGCACGAGATCAGGTTGCAGGTTGCGGCCATCAACCTCGGACGACGTCATGGCGTTCATTGTCGCTAGGACGGCCCTGGACGGCCATCGCCAGCGCGCGGCACACTCGGGCCAAGGCTCACCTCTATTCGGGGCCGGTGGCGTCAGACACTTTGTCCTTATCCATGGCTGCCTTGAATGCAGCGCGTGCATCCTCGACCTCTTTGTCGAGAGGGTCTTCGCCCATCCCGAAAACGGCTAAGACGGTTTTGAACCAAGCGGCGATGCTGGCGAACATCGAACCCACCATGTCCTGAGCAAAAGCATCTTACGCCGTTCTGGTTAGGCCTTTCTGGCGACATTTACCGGCCCGCCCCAGGTCGCGCACTCACAGGCCGTCTCGGCGTGCAGGAACTCATACAGCTCGGCAAAGTGCCTGGGAGCGTGCCCGCTAGGCATCCTCCGCGATGGTCCACAGTGCCAGGGCAACAGCAACGCAACCAAAAAAGGTGATTGTGACTAGCAGCATGGGCAGCCCTTCTTGGCCGAAGCTATGGGCTCTCTCTTTGTCCCATCGTGGTTAACAAAACGTAAACGATCTGAAGGAAGGTCGAGTCCATATCGGCTTCCGACCACCACGGCATTGCGGCCGACGTTAGGGCCGGACGAGCCGTCCCCAGGCGCGACCGGACCCGCATGAGCCAGGAGAATGACAACGGCGGAGTAATCCATGTGCGGACGGTTCACGCAGCGCTACACCTGGTCCGAGGTCCATACCTTCCTCAACGTCTTCGGCACGCCGCTCAACCTGCGGCCGCGCTACAACATCGCGCCGACCACGACCGTGGACGTCGTGCGGCTTGGTTCCGGAGGCAGGCGCGAGCTCGTCTCGATGCGCTGGGGCCTGGTTCCCATGTGGTGGCAAAAAGCCCTGAAAAGCGTCCCCGCGACCTTCAATGCCAGGGCCGAAGGCATCGCCACGAAGCCGATGTTCCGCGACGCCTTCAAGCGCCGCCGCTGCATCATCCCGGCGAGCGGCTTCTATGAATGGACGGGGCCGGCCAAAGACAAGACTCCCCACCTGTTCTCCGCTGCGGACGGATCGCCCATCCTGGCCTTTGCGGGCTTGTGGGAGCGGTGGAAGAACCCCGAAGGCGAAGAGGTGCTGTCATGCACGATCATTGTCTCCGGCGCCTCGGCATGGATGGCGCCGTACCATGACAGAATGCCTGTGCTGCTACGTGAGGCCGACTTCGGAACCTGGCTGTCAGGCGAGGCCGGCCCGGAGGTGCTGCAGCCGGCGGCTGAAAGCGCGTTGCGGGAATGGACCGTCGATAGGCGCGTGAACCGCACGGGCGAAGACGACGATGATCCGACGATCATGGAGCCGGTCGCGATGGTGGGATGAGGCTATTCGAGACCGGCGACGCGGCAACTCATGGTCCCGCTCTCTTTCGTATGTAAAAAGCCGACTTGACCATAAACGGTTTGACCTGCACCGATATTCTTTACGTAAGTGTAGTCTTGATCAATCGGCTCACCGTTCTGTAGCAAAGTACAAACAACCTGAGCAGACGCGAAAGTTGTGGACGATGTATTACGAAGCGTGAAGTTAGCGGACGTGAAGGGTCTTCCGGCATTTACCCGGCCAGGCAAGACTTGCAAATCTGATATATCGCCGGCCGCCATTGCAGGCGAGAAAAACAGCGCGGCGGCGATGGCGAGGGCGAGGCGCATGGTCACGGTGCGGTGTAGCCAGATATAGTCGGCGTAACAGGCTTGAGGGAATACCCCGCGTCCAGAAGTCTTTTCATGTCGCTGGACGTCTTCGGGAACACCACCACCTTATCGTCGATGATCGATACGCTGCCGATGCTCACGAAGTCCGCCGAGACGCCAAGCACCTTCGCGACCAACTTGTCGGGATCGGTCTCCGCCTGACGCTCCCGCTTGTCGATGGCGTCGACGTTCTTTTTCAGGTCGGACACGTCGGACTTGATGACGTCGAGGCCGTCCAAGATCTTCTGAATATCGCGGCCTTGTGTGTAGACGATAGGCAGGACGAGACCCGCCATCAGCACGGCGATCGGAACGCCAATGCCGATGATGAACGGCTGCGCTGATACGAAGGTGTTGCGGACGGACATCGGACTAAGATCGGGCGCGGGCGCGTGTGTGTCAACGCGCGTCCTTGTGGTCCTGCAGCAGCCCCAGCCCCGTGAGCCAATCCTTCAGCGCCAGCCGGATCGCCTCGGGCGTGTCGCAAACTCTGGTGTAGGTCGCAGGATTGGCTGAACCGGCCCTGGTTTCAGACTTTGACAACCTCTGGAAGTCCGAAGCAGAATGCGAGGAGGCGGTTTTGCTCCTGAACCTTCCGAGTGCCGGAGAAGCCGAAGCCCTTGCGCAACCATTGAGACCTAGCATGTCCAACCCAACCGCTCTATCCGCCATGCGTCAGGAGAACCTGATAACACTCAGAAGCACCATTGAGACGATTAAGCAAGAAGCCAAGGCGGAGGGCAGCACGCGCTCTATTGCACGTGCTTTAGATCTTATTGAATTAGTTTTGAGAGCACAGGAAGACCGCTTAAAAGCAATGGATGTGGTAGCGGCAGCGCTTAAAGCTCTGTCCGAAAAAGTATGAAACCTATGAGCAGGATGAGTTTTTCGCTGTGAGTAAGTGTCAAGGTCTGATCCTCCTGCAGGCCACTTGCCTCCGGTCGGGGGCAAGTGAGCGTCGCCTCGGATGCGGGCAAGGCTCTGCACCCCAGATGGCCCGTCTCATTGGTGATCGATCCCCAGGTAGCCTCTTGCCCTCAGGTGCTCCGCCAGTGCCCGGCGCACGGCTTCGGGGCGAGATGGTGCAGGCTCGGGTTGGTCGGCCGCGAATGCATCGAGGGCATGAAGCATCGGGCGCTCCATGCGTACGTTCACGGCCTCGCTATCGACCGAGGGTCGACCACGTCCTGATTTCTTAGCGCTGCTAATTGACATAGCAAAATTGTAGCGCCATAAAAGGCGGGCCGCAACGGTGTTCGAAGCACCGTGCGGCCCTGACCACAGCGAAACTGGAGTTCTCGCAATGGCTATCGACGCCCATAGCACAACCGCGCCCGCCGATCACCGGGCCTTATTACGAACCTGGGCCGGCGCCGTGCCGGTCCCCACGCCGGCCCTCACGGCCGAAACCGTGGCGATGCTCGACGCGATCCCGGCGGACGTGCCCCACCGTGGGGCGCCATTTGCGGAAATACAAACTGTCGGAATTCCTACAGTTTCCGTTTCTCAGGGCGACGCCGCCTCTCAGCGCCAACCCCATGAAATGATTTCAGAAAATGACGGTGTCGGAATTCCGACACCGTGCATTTCCCAAAGAGAGGCCGCCGACGTGCGCCATGGTGGCGCGGGTGGGGTTTGCGCCACGGTGGAGCAAACCCCTAGCGCTGCCCGAGCCCTCCACATGCGCCGCGCCCTGGAGGGCGCCCTCGACCACGGGACGGCGTTATTGGCCGCCCTTGGGCTTCCCAGGCTCATTGAGCCCAGCTTCGTGCCGCTCGACCCCGCCACGATCGGCGACGCCCTCGACACTGCCATCGCCACCCTCGACGCCCTCGACGCGCCCGGCGTGGACCGCGAGGACGACGGCACGGCCGAACCCTGGCTCGGCTGGATCGATGGCAGGCCGGTCCTGTCCGACAGCCACGACGATCGCGAGGCCGAGGACGATGACGAGCCGATCCTCGGCGCGCCCGAACGGCATCCGTCCTGCTACCAATTCGCCTTGTGCGATGCGACCTCTTCCCAGGAGCATTGGGCGGACGGCAGCGCGCGGAACGACGAAGCCGAAGCCGTGAACGAGGACGGCGGCGACATCCTCGACGAGGGTGAGGAGACCCTGGGCTGGGCCGCAAACGTCGGGCAACTCGCGCTCGGCCAGACCACGGCCGACGGAGACGAGACGGCGCTGGAGCGCCACGGACGCGGGTTCCTCCGCAGCGGACCCGAGGACGCCGAGGACGACGATCCGGAGGGAGGGCAGCAGCGCGACGAGGACGCCCTGTTCTGGTCAGTCGACGTCGGTTGCGCGATCGGCACGACGGTGAACCGGGATGGCGCCTATGTCTGACCGCCGCTCCTTCCTTCGCGGTCTCGCCACCTTGCCGTTGATAGGTGGCGGCGTGACGCTCATCGGCATCCCCGGCGCGCCGGTGCCGCTATCGCAAGCCATGGCGGCTCCCGGCCACGGCAACCCGCGAGAACGGGCGCGCTATGCCTGGGAAGCATTCTCAACCGCCATGCGCGAGCTGACGGCCGGCGCAGATGGGTGGTGCGTCTTAGGAGCGGCCGAACGGGTCACACCGCTCCCCTACCTGCCCGCAGGAGCCTTCATGCGGGTGGCCGCGATCCACTACGTGCGAGACAGCGATCCGCGCTGTCCCGGCCTCATCGTCGAGCGGCACGAGGAACTCGACCTCGGCAGTCCAGGCGTCGAGATGGATACGCACTCGCGGCGCGACCA
>JAABUY010003218.1_pt1 | contig 18351 bp, 17 predicted proteins | sample 5560271 | NCBI WGS metagenome assembly JAABUY01 (sample SAMN10711886, study PRJNA513374) | rock metagenome | isolation source: Antarctica rocks | place: Antarctica: Victoria Land, University Valley
CGAGAGCATGCGGCTCCGGGCTCCGCCCTCCGCCGCATCCTCCCGCATCACCGCAACCCGCCTCAGACTGGGGAATATTCAAACGCCCCAAAGTGGGGAATTTTCAGTTGACGATGACAATCAGGAGTGCATCGCTCTGGCGCGACCAGTCAAACAACTTCAGCGCCGTCTGGACGGGCGGCGTGAGCGGCTCTTCGCTACGGCTCTGGCGTGTCCATTCGACGATCTGACTCTCGCCTGTAGAGTTATTCCTTCGTGAGTAGGCAAGGCGGCTGCTGTCGGGCGTCCACTGCGCATAGTCCCGGAGGTAGCTATCGTCCGTACCCACCGGAGCTTCCAGGCCATCCGCCAGCCTCGACTCCAGCAATTGCCATTTGCCTGCACGTACGCTGGAAAATGCCAATCTCTTGCCGTCCGGCGACAGAGTATGCAGCCAGGCCTCAACCCCGAACGAGGTAATGGGACGTCCTGAGCCGATGATCCGGCCATGTGTGGCATCGAAAGGAAATAGCCAGGCCCGGATATGCTCCGATTCTTCGGTGAAAGCAAGCCTTCTCCCATCGGGCGAGAGGGAGAGTTCCGTGTCGAGTCCGGCCCCTGTGGTGACGCGCTCCATCGAAATGGTCCGCAAAGTCCTGGGATCGACAGATATCCGCCATATGTTTCTGGCACCGCGAAAGGTGCGCTCGAAGTAGATGGATTTTCCCGAGGGGTGCCAGCAGAACTTGAAATCCGCGGCCCACTCGTGTTCGTAGATGCGCGCACTTCTAGTGGTGTCCGCAGCCACCTCTCCGATCTGTCGCAATATCTCTGGAGAGACCTCGGAAGCGACCGCTTCGCCCCCCGAGACAGGTCCGGTCCAGAAAGTGGGAACTGGATCTGCGTTGATTAGAGCAGAGACTCTTTTGCCGTCGGGATGCCAATGCCGCGGCCATAATTGGCATGTGAAGATTTCGGGTGAGTTGTGTCAGGATCTCGCGGGGCGGAGCGCCTGCGACATCCACAACATAGAGCCGGTTCAACCAGCCGAATTGAGTTGTCTCGAACAGTATCTGCGAGCTGTCGGGCGACCATTGTGGATGGTACCCGAACGATGCAACCTTCCTTTCCATACCCAAGCCGCCAAGCGCAGGCAGGATATACAAACCTCCCTTTTCTCCTTCCGAACGATAAGCAATATATTTGCCGTCGGGCGACCAATCCGGCTGCCAGTTCTGGCCTGGTTGATGAGTGATACGCAGGGGATCCCCACCGCTGATCTGTTGCACCCAGATGTCGAACTTTCCACCACGATTGGAACTGTAGGCGATGAAGCGGCTGTCAGGGGACCAAGTGGCACCGATCTGCAGTCCATCATCAAAGGTGAGGCGTGTCAGGAGATGTTGCGCTGCAGGAGGCGCAACGCGATGCCCGTCGTAGACGAACACACTCGCAGCTACGACCAAGATGAGTGCGCCAGCCCCTGAAAGGACAGTCAAGGGGCGCAAGCCTGAGTTGCGCCGCTGGACTGACAAGGCATGAGGCGGGAGAGCTTCGTTGCCGAGCCCTGTTTCCACAGCTCCCCCATCTCCTCGGATCACCGGAACCATAAAACGATAGCCGCGACGCGGCAGGGTTTCGATGAAGGTGGGATTTTCGGCCGAGTCACCCAATGCTTCGCGAACTCGATTCAGGGCCGCGTTCAACCCGTGTTCGTAGTCCCCGTATGAGTCTGCGGGCCACAACTGTCTTTTGAGTTCCTCTCGTGTGACGAGGTCGCCGGGTCGGGAGAGAAGTGTTGCGAGGACTTGATACGCCTGCCGGGGCAGACGGACGCGCATACCTTTACGGCGCAACTCCTGGGCTCTAAGGTCCAACTCGAAGGAGCCGAAGCTGAGGATCTCTGCGGGGTGATTAACGTCACGCACGGGCGACTCGAATCTGGGCACATAGAAGTCTACGCTGAAAAATGCGAGCTGGAAACCCATGCGGCTGTGCGGTAGTGGTGCAGTTTGAAATCCACCCCAGGTAAATTTTGGACTCAGAACGAAAGGGAGGGAGCGGTGCCTATAATTGCAGCCTACAGAGGTTTGAACGATGTCAAGAATTCTGCTTGTGGCGTTTGTGGCAGCTTGTACGGCTGGCCGACTCCTCCATCAGTATCGCTCTAGAGCAAAGAGGGTCTGACCGGACACGCTCTCAGGCTCTCAGGAGAGGTGCAAGGGAAACCGGCCCCCAAGAGGGCCGGTCAGGTTGTGCTACGCCGGTTACTTCTTTGGGACGTGTTGTCCGACAGTGGTTTTTGGGTGCGATTGTGCGTACACTTTCGGAACGAAGTGTCCTGTGATTGCGCTTCTGTAGACGAGTTTCCTGGACATTTCTAGGACCCTCCTAAAGGTCCTTTGGGAGTGAGGGTTATCCCTTCAGTCTCGTGCCTTCAGCACGGGACTGAAGGGGGTAGCCTGCCGCATTCCTTTTGGAAGGCAGGGAATCCCTTTAACTAACAAATTTTGTTATTGACTTTAGAGGGGTATGAGCTTTAGGCTCTGAGGAACGGATGGCCCCCTTTGGGTCAAGCACAACTCGGGTTTTCGAAACTACCCCACTTGCCTAAGGTGGGGTTTGTGCTGCAATTTCGTGTCTCCTACGTACAAGTACCAGCGTGGCATTAATTTCAGTGAGACGCAACTGGTTTTCGCCAAATTTACGCTGCCATAGATTGGCGGATTTCAAGGATCGCTACGAGTTCTTCCATAGACCAGACGTGGTTTGCGAGCCCCGCTTCCATTGCCGGTGTGACGCGGAGCGTCTTGTGTACTCGGACGAAGTTGTAGTGCATGAAGTACAGAGAAACCGCGTGCCCGTGGTTCTCCAGCTTCTTTGAGAAGCCGTTGGTTAGCCGGGTAAAGCGGCGCATGGACATCCGCATGGTGAGGTTCTGACGCTCCACGTAGCTCGTGCTGACGTGCTTTGGATCAGGTACACCGCTCACCGTCTTCATGTCGCACCCGATGCAGGTAGCGGGGCTGTAGCGCGTGTCGTTCGCCTCATAGCCGTAGACCTTGTGCAGTTGGGCATAGTTCACATCCCCGCCGAATGCCTCTTCCACAGCCTTGAGGTAGGGCTTGTGAGCGTCCGTTGTGATCTGCGGATTGCTAACGATGCGCTCGCGGCAGTCCTGCATGAAGTCCATAGCCCATCCGGTGGTGCGGCCTCCAACAAGGTAGGAGACGATGAGCTTCGTTTCGGCGTCGATAGCGGTCCACGTCCACACGTCACCCCAACCCGCCGCCTTCTGCTCAAGCGTGACGTTCTTCGCCTTTGCTCCGCAGAAGGCCCAAATCTCGTCGCACTGGAGACGGCGGACCTTCAGGTTGCGGACGTTGCGATGGTGGTAAGCAGCAGCAGCGCAGCCCATGTCCTCAAGCAGCTTAAGGACAGTATGCTTCGCAACTCCGGTCATCCGGCAGGTTGCATTGATGGAAACACCCTCGACCAGTGCCGAGATGACTTGGACGCGCTTTGCTGTGCTCAGGCGGTTCATGAGTAAAGAATAGCACTGCTTGCAAATCATGCAAGCAGAAATGCAAGCACGTGCTATTCTTTCTGTGGAGGTCGCCCATGGAAGAGCAGATCCTAGAGAAGGTCCTAGAAGGCCGGGCTATTGGAGCAAAGAGACTGGCCGACTCGATGACACCCGAACAACGCAAGGAGCGTGCAGCGAAGGCTGCCACCGCACGGTGGAAGAAGAGAGACGGGCAGGTCAGGCCGAGAAACACGGGCCTTCCCGTGGCGGCTTACAAAGGGGTGCTCGCCTTAGGCGGAGCCGAAATACCTTGTTACGTGCTAGACACCGGGCAGCGTGTCATCGGACGCACCGCTTTTACTGAGGCCATCACTGGAATCAGGGGTGGCGGAGACCTCGAGAAATATTTGGGGGTTTCGTCGCTAAGACCTTTTATAAACATGGACTTAGTGCTCGAGGGAATGGTGGCGTTTTCGCTCCCCGAAGTAGAGGGATTGGATCGGAGCGTGAAGGGTCTTCCTGCCGACCTCGCGATAGACATTTGGCGGGGGTTCATCTCAGCCATGGAGCAGAGTCTAGGGAACAAGGAAGTGCGACTCACGGCTCGGCAGATTCAGATGGGCATGAAAGCAAGCATGTTGCTGGCTGCGTGCGCAAAAGTGGGCTTAGACGCCCTCATCGACGAAGCTACCGGGGCGCAGTACGACAGGGCAGCGGATGCACTCCAGGTCAAACTGAAAGCGTATCTGGAGGTCGAGATGCGGAAATGGGAGCCGACCTTTCCAGAGGATCTATGGTTGGAGTTTGCGCGCTTAACAAAGTGGCAGGGTACCGTCAGTAAACGGCCAAAATACTGGGGAAAGTTGGTCATGGAGCTGGTCTATGAGTACCTGGATAAAGATGTAGCGAAGTGGCTGAAGGAGAATGCCCCTACTCCGAAAAAGGGTCAAAACTATCATCAGTGGTTGTCCGGGCAATATGGTCTCCGTAAGCTGGTAGAGCACATCTGGCAGCTAATTGGCATCTCGAAGACTTGCGAAACGATGCTAGAGCTTCGGAGGAAGATGGCGGAGTTGAACGGCAAAACTCTGGTTCAAATGCACCTCCCGCTGCCAAACATTCCACAGCACTAATCCTTTTCCGTGGCCTCTCTCACGATCCGCGCGGCGGCCTGGCTGAAATCCTCAGCAGCCCGTTTCTTCTTTGGGGGCTTAGGTTTCTCAGCTTGGGGCGGCTTCTTCTCTGTCGTCTTCATAAATCAATCATCGGCTTCCACCCGGCGGGTCCGCAAGCCCTGTGGATTTCAAACTGCACCACTACCGGCTGTGCAGATCTCGCGAGATCGGGATGAGCCGTGATCGGTTCGTCTTCCGCGTAGGCGACCCTCTGTTTCAACTGTTAGGGAAGGGGAACTTAGCAGATGAGGCGAATGGGATACGTATGGGCGTTTATAAGTATGGAGGTAGACGTTAGGGAGGTGCACTCTGCTTTGCGAAGCCGAGGTGTCCGCCATGAAGCTTTTGCTCGCGACATTGTTTCTGCTTGCATTTTCTGGGCAAGCTCAGCACCTAACCCTCAAGATAGTGCCGGTGCAGCTTGGCGCCTTCGGGTCCTCGATTCCAAGCTCGGTCACGTTCTCTTGCACTACGAGCTACGCTGCTAACCGCTGCGTCTCCGATTGCAATGCGTTGGCCCAGGTGCTCACAAAGTATCCGATCGAAACAATGGGGAAGTGGCAGTTTGTGCTCGCCAGCTCGGACCGCTGGGCAGAGATCATGAGTTCGCTTGGAGGACATCCTAGTAGTCCTGCGTTTACCGTCCTGGATTCCCGGGTGACGGTTTTGGAGGAGGCCCTGTTCCGTGCCCCGCCTTCCCGAAGTACCGAGCTGCTACAACAGTATGGAGTTTCCCTTGATCGCCTTCTCGATTACGCGGTGACGCATGAGTTGGGACACGCCATGTGTCACGACTGGAAGGAATGGACAGCTGAGCAGGTCGGTAGGAACCTTCGGGCTCAATTGCGGATACATTGTGCTGACAACAACCGGCGCGGTGAAGCGAACCCGCATGTTGCGATCCTTCACTGATTCCTGAGAGAAAGGCACTGAGAATTGCTCAAGTGGCGGCTCTCTCGAGAGTTCTTCGCCACGAGCTCTCAACGAGGTTGCGGATTGCAAGCCAGATTCTCACGAAGAGTCCGCTCGAGCTCTTCGAACCCACCGATGCGGCCGGCCCTCGATCTAGATCAGTTCGCCCATGTTCTCCCGCCGCCAAACCGGGGCGATACGTTCCACGATACAACCGCGAGTGCCGTCATACTCCACAGCTTCAGTCTCATTCCAACCGGAACGCGCATCACCGGACGATTGATCGACGCCAAAGCAGCGGGCCACTTCAGCGGAGCAGCCGAGCTTTCGCTGGAGCTGGTGAGCCTTCGTCTCCCGAATTGTAACACCGGTCAGGATGTCTCGGGCGTCACAGAGCCGGCTTCGAACAAGGCCGCAGGGCCGGGGAGGAAACACAGCCGCAAAGACGGGAGGCGGTGCAGCTCTCGGCGCGGTGATCGGTGCCGTGGCAGGGGGTGGGGCAGGAGCAGGAATCGGCGCACTGAGCGGCGGCGCACTCGGAGCAGGATCGAACGGCCTCACACGCGGTCAAGAGATCGAGGTAAAGCCCGAGCAGCTACTTCAGTTCCGCACGGCAGCTCCACTCCAGGTCACCATCGTTCGAGTTGATGGTAAGCAGCTCGTCCCCAATGCCGCCACCGGAGCATCCGTCCAGATCCGACCCGCAGAGCAGCCCTAAAGCCTTTTTGTTCTCTCCTAGAGAACACCCGCCCTCAAAGCGCTAGCGTAGGGCTCGGCACGGCCGCTTTCACCTTTATCGATCCAGTGGCGGCTCCCCCTGCAACCCTGATCTGCCGGCGTGGTTTGCAATTGGAGTGAAGGCTCCCGGTGTTCCGGGAGCCTTACTATTGGGCGGGGTTGATTGTGCGGATAGGGGAAGCCGGAAACGAGGGAACAGCAGATTCCAGCAGTTTGGAACAGGCTGAGTATGCGCAACGCGGGTGTTCCTGCCAATGACCGTTTTGTGGTACTCCGCACTGCATTGAGTTGATGTGGGCGAGAAGGCGTACTCGTCTACACTAATCATGGTCAGTTCGGGACGTGTGGCCTATCTCAATAGGGGCACCCCTAATGGAGATCATCGAAGGCGAAGTCTTCAGCGGCGATTCTGTGGAACTCGAGGACAAGCACTTCATCAATCGCAAGTTCATCGACTGCATTCTGGAGTATCACGGGCGGGAAGTTGGACGACCGAACCCAGATGAACGGCTGCCGTCACGTGTTTTATGGCCGTGCCCGCCGCACATTGCACTACCTGCAAGGCGTCGGTCTGATGCAATACTCCCCTTCGGATTGGGGCGTCCACTAGCAAATGCACCCCCCTTGCTCTCAGAATCGTCTTCTCCGGGCTAAGGAGGCGGCCCAGGAAGCGTGCGTTCAGGGTCACCGGACCGTTGAACGACGCGCTCACTCCGAGTGAAGCCAAGCAGTTCGCCTGGCGAGCGGAGAGCGGAACCATCCAGAGCTACCGGCATGTTGAGACGGGCCGGCACCTCCACATCGAGGGGAGAACGGGTCAGTTCTACGTCAGGACCGCGATGAGATCAGGGCGAAAGGAGCGTTAAACCATGCCATGCCGGCAGGACAGGAGCAGTCGCATTCGTTGGATGTGGAGCACGAGCACAGCATTGGGTATGGGCTCGGCTTGGGCCTTTGATTATGGAGTGGCGGCCTCCTCTGCCCGAAGCTCGTAGCCCTCAGATCGACTGAACTCCTCTTAAATCATTCAAAAAAAGTCCCCTGTGCAGGAAAAGCCTGCGCCGCCTAGGTTGGAAGCCCGATTGCACTGTGAGACAGGGTAGCTGGGAATAGGGCAGGAAGAGATCGATGTCGGTAAAAGCGCGCGCCGTGAGAGTGCATCAGGTTCCGGAGAGAATAACGTTCAGCGGGGAACGGTGCTTTCTCGAAGACGTGCGCAAGTGTGGACAAAGTCAGCGTCTTCGCCTGGTCCTTGACTGTTCCAAACTGCAGCATCTAGACACCGCTACCCTGCGATGCTGCTTTGCTGCCTGGAAGAGGTCATGAAGTGCAATGGCGACGTCCGGCTTGCATCGCTGTGTCAAGAGGCGACGGCGGGTGCAGCGCACTATTAGGCTCGCGGTGCCTTTTCCGGGCCCCCAGCGCAAACAGCGCGCCACCGCCAACCGCTTCCGCACTCGCCTTGTGACGGGTGTCGCTGTCGAACAGGCAGGTCTCGAGGTATGTGATGCCGACATATGCCGGTTTCGCCCCGATCGGCGCTACGGTATGCACTCAACGGATAATTCAGTTCGGGGTTTGATACGAAGGGCGAGTTGACCGCGCAGGAGCTGGTAGACCTCTTGCATGCCTGAGCCTGTCTTCGCGGACACCTCGAAGATCTGCATCCCTGGGCGAACGCTCTCGATGTTGTGGCGGGCAGCCGCGAGGTCGAATTCTGCGGCCAAGGCCATATCCATCTTGGTGATGACGGCCACGTCGGAGCTGTTGAAGATGGTCGGGTACTTCAGAGGCTTGTCTTCGCCCTCGGTCGCGGACAGAAGGACGAAGCGTAGTTCCTCTCCGAGGTCGTAGCTCGAGGGGCAGACCAGGTTGCCGACATTCTCGATGAAGAGGAAGTCGATGCTGTCGAGAGGCCAGGAATCGAGAGCGGTTTCGATCATTTGTGCGTCGAGATGGCAGATGGTTCCGGTGGTGATCTGCTTGACGTTCGGGGTTGCGCGCTGGAGCCTCGCGGCGTCGTTCTCGGTTGCCAGATCGCCGACCAGTGCGGCGACGCGGAATTCGGTCGCAAGTCCCGCGAGAAGCTTTTCAAGGAATGCAGTCTTGCCGGATCCGGGACTGGAGACGAGCCCAACAACGCAGACGCCGTGAGCGCGGAACCGGTCCCGGAGAGCGCGGGCGAGCAGATCGTTCTGTTTGAGGACCTTGGCCCTGACCTCGACCATGCGTGTGCTCATGCGGCGACCTCGAGTGAAGCGACTTCGATCTCACGTCCGGATACGATCTTATCCGTCGGCGTGAGACAGTCAGGACAGCAGATCTGGTAGACCGATGGAGGGGTTCGATTCCTTTGGCACGACGGGCAGTAGACGACGAGCGGGATGGTCTCGATGACGAGCCGCGATCCCTGGAGAGGGGTACCCTCGCAAGCGAGTTCGTATGAGAAGAGCAACGCGTGCTTGTCGACGCCGGAGAAGACGCCGAGTCTGAGATGGACGATCTCGACATCGAGACCTCCGTGGCTTTCGGACTCCTCGGCGATCTGATCGATCATGCTAATTGCTATTGAAAGTTCATGCATGTGCTGCCTTTTCACGTACAGGCTGACTACATCGCTCTCATTTTCATGTAGCGGCGAAGATCGGGAAGTGCCGACGCTGCTACGGCTAGAAGGAAGAAGCCAAATACACCGAAGACAATTCTTTTCATGACGTCACCTTTCAACTGTTTGCGATCGCAGATGGGATTCGGTTGAGGTTGCGAGGAGACGCTGGGCCAGACGCTCGACCATGTCCGACGCGTCCTCGACAACAGCTTCCACCGGCGTTGACAGACCCATGCGTCCTTCGAGTTCATCGCCGAAGTCATGGGGCTGGCAGCCGACGATGAAGATTTTTGCCGAAATTGAGCCGATGGACGACGCGAGATTGAGGACCCGCACAGGATCCATGCCGTGGGCGTTAAAGGCCATGTCTGGCGAGGATGAGGTTCCCATGGCGGCGAGGTCGGGCTCCATGACGAAGAGCGTGCCGGGAGCTTCGCCGCGGGGCAGCGCGTCGATGAGGATGACACTGTGCCAGGGATCCAGCAGCGCGTAAGCGAGGTCGAAGCCGCGAATGCCGAAGTCCTTGACGGAGACGGATTCGGGTAGACGGCGCTTCAGCAGCGAGCGTGCAACCTCGACGCCGAATGCGTCGTCGCCGAGGAAGATGTTGCCGATGCCAGCGACCAGAATGGTGGGGTTCATTCGGTGGCTCCGCGCTCCACAGGCTCGACCTCTTCGGGAGAGAAGAAGAAGCGATGACCGGGCTGGCGTAGCATGCCGAACTCGCGGCCGGGGTCGTCGTCGAGGACGACGGCGAACTGAATTTGGTCTTCGAAGTCCTGCTCGATGGCCTCGATGACGGCGACCTTGCCCTTGAGCGCGATATCCATGATGTCGGCCGACTTCTGGGGCCAGATACGGATGCGGTCACCGACGCGAAGATCGATGCCGAAGACGCGAACGCTCTCGGGTGTGGAATTGGTCTCTTCGAAGGGATTCCAGTTCCCCGTCATAAAGCGTCCTCTTGAATTTCGCGCAGGGAACGGACGATGCCGTGGGCCATCAGCATGGCCTCGTTGCTGAGCGACTCGGTGCGCTCGAGAATTCTTCGGGCGCGGGGATCGACCTGGCGCATCTCCTCTTTCTCGGCGTCGGTCAAGGTGAGCACGCGAAGCGTCAGCATCTCGTCCATCTCGGTGCCGTCAAAGAAGTCGCCCTCGCTTTCAGGCGCAATTTTGGGGTAGTCGTAAAGGATTATTGGCGAGCAGAGCATGAGGGTGCGGTCAGGTTCTTCGCCCGCAAGAACGGGGAAGACACCGAGGTTGTTGCAGGCGGCCACGGAGGCGCTGTGCGTTGGCGGAGGATCCAGCAGCGATACGAACTCGCCGCCCGTAATTCCCAGCACCAGGTGCGCGGAGACAAAAGATTGGGAGAGTGCTTCGTCGCGCTTCGCGTCGGCACCGCTTGAAAGAGAGCTGAAGTTTTGGAGTTCGAGGCGGAGCCTGTAGGAGCCATCGGGGAGGAGCTCGGCCGTGATGCTCAGGAGGGCGTCGAGGTCGAGCGCCGGTGTGCTGCTTCGGCCGTCGGGCAGGATTGCGCCCTCGAGATGGAGAGGGACTGCAAGGGGGGCGATTCTGAGGTCGTGCAGATCGATGCAAGGGTGTTCGGAGGTGCGTTCGACGGCTTCGTCCCAAGCCAGGGAGGGGTCGGATAGTTCGTGCGGGCCGGCTAAATCCTGTTGGCGAACGAGTTGAAGGAAGCTGATCTGGAGGTCGATGGTCGCGTGCTGGTCGGCTACTGCGAGGAGTTCGGCGACGAGCCGGAACGGCTCCTGTGGGCGCTGTTGCACGGCGTAGATTCGGGGGTAAAGGGTTCCGAAGTTCCAGCGCTGCCGGTTCTTGATCGCGGACTTGCGGTAGGGATAGAGGATGTAGCCCTCGTAAAGGATGGCCGCGGCAATCTTTTCTACGCGGTCGAAGTTCATGAGCGGACCTCTTCGGTCGCAGTCTCCGCAGCCCCGACCATATGCGCGATTGCCTGCTCCCATGTGGGTAGGCCGTGGCGCACCTTGTACTCGTAAAGCTGTGTGAAGGCGTCGCGCTGAAGACAGAGCCAGGCGGTGTTGGGGAAGTGCATCTCCATCATCTCTTTCCAAACGGAGACGGGCAGGCGGAAGTTCGCTTCGCGATCCCAGGGCACCTGCGCGACCTGCAGGACATCGCCCGGCCCTTTGTAAAATGCTGTTCCGCTGAACATGACGCAGACCGGGATGTCTCCGGCGTCGAGAGCGTGAAAGTACTTGGTAGTTGCGACGTTGAAGTCGAAGGTGCAGGGGAGTTCGAGATCAACGAGGATGCCGCCGGTGAAGCCCGGGACGGCAACGCTGGTGTTCATCCAGAGCAGCGGGCGGACGGTTCTGGCCCAGCGCTCGGGTGTTCCGAAGAGGTCGAGCAGCTTCTCCTGCTCCTGCGGAGCATACCGGCGCTTCGCAGGTTCGATCTGCACCTGACACCGGAGCGTCAGTGAATGGATGGACTCGGAGTCAGGAAGGTTGGTGATCCGCAGCTTGAGCGCGAGCAGCGGCACGGCCGCGTGTGGGACGGCTTCGGCGGCTTCGATCTGGAAGTGGAGCTCAGGCATTTGGGAACTCCGTGACTTCGACGCCGAGGAACCTGAGGTGATCGAAGAAATGCTGGATCTCCTTCCAGACCTCGGGGCCGCCGGAGAGTCCGCGCCAGTGCATGCGGATCAGTCCGACGAGGCGGTAGCACTCGTCGATGGGAACGATGAAGTATTCGGCGGGCGTGCTGATGCGATTCACCAGAAAAGCTTCCACGTCAGGCTCCATGGAACGAAGGGATTTGTTTTGAGCGACGATATCTTCCCAGGACTCAAGGCTAAGGAGCGATTCGGTTGCGCCTGCGGGGCTGGGATACATGGCGAGCACACGGGCGGCGGCCGCATCGCGATAGAAGAAGGCGAGGCTGATGGGAATCATGAACGACTCCCATTGCAGATCGGTCATGCGGAAGTCGACGAGGCGGCGAATGCGGCGGGGAACACGGAGGAAGTGCGCGCCCTCCTGCCCGCAAAAGAGAATCACGCAACCATCGCACGCGCAGCTGATCTGTCGCGTCTTGGGGTCGAGCAGATGCTGGTGAGCCGGCGCGAGCGGGGCGCTGCAAAGTTCGCAGCGCTCGTCCGGCTCGGCGGACGCGCGGCGCTTGGCGAGCTGGCGAAGAAATGAGGGTGTCGCGTCGCGCTCGGATGCACCATTGAGAGCTTCACTCATCGCGGTCCTCAGGCGGGTGGAAGGTTCGGCATCTTGGGGTGAATCGGCTTGCGATCATCGATGTTGATTCCGGTCGCGTCACCGGCCTTGCGCGTCGGTCGTTGTGCGATAGGCGCGGAAAGCTCCTCCCCCTTCGGTGTTCCGGGACTGTGGGCGGGCCTGTCGACCGTTGTGTCCTGTGTCATGGCTTGTGTTCTCCTCACTTGAGCACGACCAGCCTCGAGGCGCTGGCAGAATCGACCGCCGCGTTCTCCGCGACGATCTCCTTGATATCAGGGGCGACCTCGTACAGGGCATCCTCGACAGCGTTCTTGAGCGTGAGCGAAGAGGACGGGCAACTGCCGCAGGTGCCGTGAAGACGCAGGCGAACGATGCCGTCGTTGACGGCGACCAGCTCGCAGTCGCCGCCATGGGATTTGAGGTATGGCCGCACCGTCTCAATGCCGCGCAGGACGCGAGTCTCGATTGCGTCCGGGTGGAGGGAGTGCAGGAGAAACATGCTCGAGACGAGGTCGTCCTGCATTGCCTCGTTCAGCGCACGCTCTCCGCCCGGAATTTCGAGACATCGATCGATCAGGTTCTGAAGTGCGGCTCCATGCAGCTCGATGACGGACTGCACCAGTTCGAGCGCAGCCGCGCGCACCTCTGGTTCGTTCGCCTGATTGAGCTTGGCCGCGAGCATTTCGACCCGTTCCGTCTTGGCGCTGAACTGCCCGCGAGCGGGCGGCAATATCGGTTCCTGCACGACGGCTTGCTGCACGCTTGCAGCCATCACTCGGTCCCCGCTGCTGCCCCGAACATTGGTGAGTGCTTGACCTCGACGATTTTGCCGTCGCCGACGAACATGTGCACTCCGCACGGAAGGCACGGATCGAAGCTGCGGACGGTCCGCATGATGTCGATGCCCTTGAACTTATCCGGCCCGTTCTCTTCAAAGATGGGCGTGTTCTGTACGGCGTCTTCGTAGGGCCCCGGTGTTCCGTAGGTGTCACGCGGATTGGCATTCCATGGCGTTGGCGGGTACGGGTGGTAATTGGCGATCTTGCCTTCGCGTATGACAACGTGATGCGACAACACGCCGCGGACGGCCTCGTGGAAGCCGCAGCCGATGGCCTCTTCAGGGACCTTGAAGTCAGACCAGGTGGAGGTGCGGCCGGCATGGAGCTCGGCCAGAGCCTTTTCGACGAAGTGCAGCGCCGTAGCCGCGGCGTAGGCCTGGAAGTAGGTGCGGGCACGATCCCGCTCAATGGTGTTGCTCCACTGCGGGATCTTCCACTCGAAGCGAGTTTCGGGCAGTAGCGCCGTCTTCGGGAGATTGATTTCGACGCTGTGGCCGGTGGCCTTCACGTAACCGATATCGACCAACCCGGAGAGCGCGGTGGACCAGAGACGTGCGATGGGACCGCCACCCGTGTCGAGAGCAAGGTAGTCGCCAGTGCGCTCATCGTACCAGCGCGGCGACATAACCCAGGTGTAGTTGCCGCCGAAATCGCGCTTCTGCGGACGCGGAAGCGTAGTCTGATTCCAGGGATGGCGCTTGTCCACGGGATTACCCAGCGGGTCCCGCTTCACGAAGGTTTCGGAGCCCTGCCAATCGTCGTAATAGGAGCTGCCGAGCAGAATACGGATGTTGAGGTTGATGTCAACGAGCGAGTTGGTGACCAGCTTGCCATCGACCACGACGCCGGGGGTGACGAACATTTTGCGTCCCCATGCGGCCATGTTCCTGTAGTCGTAGTCGCAGTGGTCGGGATCGTTGTAGGAGCCCCAGCAACCGAGCAGGATGCGGCGCTGGCCAACCTTCTCGTATCCGGGCAGGGCCTCGTAGAAGAAGTCGAAGAGATCGTCGTGCAGGGGGACGACCTTTTTCATGAACTCGACGTATTTCATCAGCCGGACGAGGTAGTCCGTGAAGAGCTGAATGGTTGGAACCGTGCCGACGCCGCCGGGGTAAAGCGTTGACGGATGGACGTGACGGCCCTCCATGAGGCAGAACATCTCGCGCGTGAGCCGGCTCATCGCGAGGGTCTCGCGATAGAAGCTTCCCGTGAAGGGATTCAGGGCAGTCATTATCTCCGAAATGGTGCGGAAACCGTGCTTGTCGGCGTTTCGGCACGGGGTGGCTTGTGCCTTGTTCCAGACTCCGGGATTCGTCTCCTTGACCATCTGTTCGCAAAAGTCAACGCCGACCAGATTGTCTTGAAAGATGTTGTGGTCGAACATGTATTCGGCGGCTTCGCCGAGGTTGATAATCCACTCCGCGAGCGCAGGCGGACGGACGCCGAAGGCCATATTCTGCGCATAGCAGGCGCAGGTGGCGTGGTTATCACCGCATATGCCGCAGATGCGGCTGGTGATGAAGTGAGCATCGCGGGGATCCTTCCCCTTCATGAAGATGCTGTATCCGCGAAAGATCGAGGAGGTGCTGTAGCACTCGGCGACCTCCCGATTCTCGAAGTCAATTTTGGTGAAGATGCCGAGGCTGCCGACGATCCGGGTGATCGGATCCCAGTTCATCTCAACCAGGTTGCGCTGCTTTTGTGCGTATTCGGGGATCGTTTCCGCAAACGTTGCCATCGCTGTCGTCCTCTTCCTGGTTAGTAAGCAGTGGGGTCATAGCCAGTGGTCAACTCCGGCCTGTTGTGGCGCCACTTGGGCTCTTTGTTCAAAGTGGTGTTGGTGATGCTGCGCATCGTGCGAATGAAGCGCCCGTACGTCCGGATGGTGTTGGTCGAAAGCTTCGCCCCGGGTGGCTCGTCCATGAACGGCATGAACTTGTCCGGGAAGCCGGGCATGGTGCAGCCGATGCAGATGCCGCCGACGTTTGGGCATCCGCCGATGCCGCGCATCCAGCCGCGCTTGGTCACGTTGCAGTCGACCACCGGCCCCCAGCAGCCGAGCTTCACGAGGCATTTGGAGGAGCCATACTCGGTAGCAAAATCGCCCTGCTCGTAGTAGGAGCCGCGATCGCAACCCTCGTGGACGGTCTTGCCGAAGAGCCACGTCGGGCGCAGCTGCTTGTCGAGCGGGATCATCGGCGCGAGACCGGCTACTTGGTAGAGAAGGTAGAGGACCGTCTCCATAAAATTGTCAGGCTGCACCGGGCAGCCGGGCACATTCACGATGGGGAGGCCGGCCTTCGAACGCCAGTCCCAGCCAAGATAGTCGGCGAGTCCCATGCACCCTGTCGGGTTGCCCGCCATCGCATGAATCCCGCCGTAAGTGGCACACGTGCCGGCCCCGATAATGGCAAGCGCCTTTGGCGCGAGGCGGTCGATCCACTCGCAGGTAGTGATCGGCTGACCAGTGATATCACTGGTCCCCATCGCCGCCCAGTAGCCCTCTTCCTTGATCTTTTCGTTCGGAATGGAACCCTCGACCACGAGAACGAAGGGATCGAGCAATCCCTTTTCAGCGTCGTAGAAGAACTTCATGAACTCGTCGCCGTTCTCGTAGGCGAGCACAGGGTTATGGAGGTGAACCTTTGGGAGTCCGGGAATCGCACCTAGGAGAACATCCTCGATGCTGGGCTGCTCGGCGGCTGTAATGGAGACGCTGTCTCCATCGCAACTTAGCCCGGCGGTGATCCAAAGGATGTGTATATCGGAAACTGCGGGCGCCTTGGTGATCGTGCTTGCGATTTCAGCCATCGTAATTCCTCCAGCCACAACACTTGAAGCTGTCAGGCTCCAAACAAGAAACTGAGATACGAACAGCACACTTCGTTCCTGGGTATGCAGGAACCGAGGGACAGAACCTCAGAGGTAGAGTGGGGGTGAACGCGGGGATGGTTGTTGTAGAACAAGGCTCTCACCTTACGAAGCCAACTCTGACCCGATACGCCTAATTGCGAACGCAAGCGAACGTACGCCGCCCAGACGTGCTTGTCAAAACAAATCGCCGCCAGATTGCAAATAAGTTTTGGATGGTCAATTCGGCAGCGAGATCGCTGTCAACAGATCCGGGGAAGCTGTTCTCCGAACATGACATCCAGTACCCGCGTGCCGCCGATCTCGGTCTTCATCAGCACCATGCCCGGATGCTCTCCAACTACCTCGCCGATGAGGACTGCATCGCGCCCATACTCGTGACGCCTCATCTGGGCAAGCACGGGCTCCGCCATCTGAGGAGAGACGACGGCCAGCAGCTTGCCTTCGTTGGCTACATACAGCGGATCAAGCCCAAGCACCTCGCAGGCGCCTTTGACCGACTCACGAATAGGGATCGCAGTTTCGCGCAGGAGCATGCCGACACCGGAGGTCTTCGCGATTTCATTAAGGCTCGTGGCGACTCCCCCGCGCGTCGGATCGCGAAGACAGTGAATGAAGTTCTGATCGGTTGCGGGCGGCGGCGTCGCCAGCATGTGGGCTACAAGGCCGTTTAATGAGGCGCAGTCGCTCTCGATCGCGCCTTCGAACTCGAGGCCCTCGCGTTGCGACATGATGGTCATGCCGTGATCGCCGATGTACCCGCTGAGCAGGATCTTGTCACTGGGGCGGGCGCGGTCGGCAGAGATGTGGAGATCGCCTTCGATGACGCCTATGCCGGTCGTCGTGATAAAAATCTGATCGCCTTTCCCGCGGTTGACGACCTTGGTGTCTCCCGTGACCAACTGCACACCAGCCTGCTCGGCCGCCATGCGCATGGATTCGACCACACGGCGAAGATCGTCAACGGCCAGGCCTTCTTCAAGGATGAATGCAGCCGAGAGGTAGAGCGGGCGTGCTCCGCTCATGGCGAGATCGTTGACCGTTCCGTGCACGGCGAGCCGGCCGATGTCGCCGCCCGGGAAGAAGATGGGCGTCACGACAAAGGAGTCGGTCGTGAAGGCCAGACGATTGCCGCCGACCGTGACGACGGCCTGATCGTCGAGCTTGTCGAGAACGGGATTCCTGAAGGCAGGAAGGAAGATCTTCTCGATCAGGTCGGCTGTTAACTTGCCTCCGCTGCCATGCCCGAGCACGATTTGCCTGTGCTCGAAGTTGGGAATGGGACAGGATCCAAAGAGCGGTGACGCGGGTTCTGCTGTAGTTTCCGTGCCGGGCTTTGCGGCACCCTCTGAGACCTCCATGGCCTTAGGCTGCTCCCGCATCGACCAACTCCTTGCCCGGCTGCTGCGTCACGATGCCTGGAGCGATCTGCAGAAACGCATCCGGGCCCTGCGGGGTGAGGTGCCGCCCGTAGGCGTAGTAGGCCGCGCACGCCCCCTCTGCTGAAACCATGGTTGCGCCCAGCGGACGCTGCGGTGAACACAGGGTGCCGAAGGCGGCGCAGTCGTGCGGCTTTTTAATGCCTCGCAGGATCTGACCGCTGATGCAGATCTCGGGCTCGAGTGTGGCGATCTCGGCAACCTCGAATAGCTTCTCGGCGTCATGCCCGGCGAACTCATGGCGCAGGTGATAGCCGCTCATTGGGATAGTGCCAATCCCGCGCCACTTCCGGTCGCCCACCGCGAAGACCTTGTCGACAAGCCTCTGCGCAGGCAGGTTCCCCGCACGGTCAAGGACGCGCGAGTATTGATTTTCAACGGATGCCCTTCCCTCTTCGAGCTGCCGTATCGTCATCAGCGTGCCTTCGAGTATGTCCAGCGGCTCGAAGCCCGAGACGACGATCGGCACGTTGTACCGCGCGCTGATCGGCTCGTACTCGCTGTATCCCATCACAGCACAGACGTGACCCGGCCCAAGAAATCCCTGCACGCGATTCTCGGGCGAGCTGAGGATGGCAGCCAACGCAGGCGGAACCAGAACATGCGAGACCAGAAGCGAAAGGTTGTCGACCCGCTCCTCACGCGCACGCCAGGCGAGCATGGCGTTCGCCGGAGCAGTGGTCTCAAAGCCGATGGCGAAGAAGACCACCCGTCTCGTGGGGTTCGCCTTGGCGATCTTCAGGCAATCCAAGGGAGAGTAGACGATGCGCACCTCTCCACCGAGACTCTTGATGGAGAACAGGTCCCCGTCTGATCCGGGCACGCGCAACATATCGCCGAAGGAGCAGAAGATGACATCGCGGCAGCGCGCGATGGCGTGTGCCTTGTCGATCATTTCGAGCGGTGTCACGCAGACCGGGCACCCGGGGCCGTGAACAAGCTGCACGCCTTCAGGCAGCAGGTGGTCGATCCCGTTCTTGACGATGGAGTGGGTCTGTCCGCCGCACACCTCCATCAGGACCCACGGACGCG
>JAABUY010003219.1_pt1 | contig 18340 bp, 10 predicted proteins | sample 5560271 | NCBI WGS metagenome assembly JAABUY01 (sample SAMN10711886, study PRJNA513374) | rock metagenome | isolation source: Antarctica rocks | place: Antarctica: Victoria Land, University Valley
TTCGAACCGCCGTCTGCGCGCACCCTTTACACCTGCGGGTCGGTTGCGGGCCGATCGCGGGTTAGGGGGAGTGTTAGATATATAACCCACGATAGCTGTGCTATTAGTGTGGTGCCACCTTTTAACACTATTCATTGTTAAGCAGTTATTGTTTCATTGTGTTGAGAAGTGCAGTGCTTTATCTGCTTTCTTGACTTCTTTAGTCTTAGTGTAAGAAGCTGACAGAGTCTTCTTCTATCTTAGATGACAGAGCTTCTGCAATCAATTTAATTATATTTAAGTTGATTGCAGTCAACATTGACACATTAGATTCACTAAATAGACAGATAGCACAAGTATTCATTATTCTTTCAATAGATTACAAGCTCAGATTAGCAAGAGACTTCTTAGAGAAAGTGCAGACTGATTTAGTGCACATAGTTCTTGATAAGCACAATGATTCAGCAGCTTAATATGAATTAAGTATTGACAAATAAGCATTCTTTACATTACTGTAAGCAGACAGTACATACATATATCTCTTTTATTATTACATTCATCTTTACAACACACTCTTTTATCTTCAATTCTTATACTGTGTGTCAATCACCACTATGAATCAAAAGCATAAATCATTATTCTTTATAAAGCAACATTTAATTTCTGTTCTTACTTAAAAGAACTGTGAGAAATGATTTGTCTGCATAAAGAGATGATTGATTGATGAGAATCTTTAATATATAATAGAGATTCTCATTTAAACCTTTATAGACAACACATTTATCAATAATGTCTTTTTTTCTTTTTATTAAGCAATCTCAATTTTGAGAATCAGCAAATCAACAGCAGAGCTCTGTTCTGAATTACAATCTGCATCAATATTAATAATGAGAACTATTTTATGAATAAAATCATGATAAAAAAAGCTTGAAATGCTTTCTTCTTAAAGTATAAGAAGAAACTGCAGACAATTGAAAGACAATATTTAATGAAGTTTATTGAATATAAGATGTCACTGAACATAACTATTGATGAGATATAAACTTAACTCAGCAATCTTGACAGAAAGATTGCTGCAACACAGTTAAGACTTAAGAACTTCATCATATTTAAACAGTGATTTTAAATACTGCTTTAAGCACTGTCAGTGAAGTATACTGTTATCTGTGACATCATTGATGCTCAAAACATATTTAATATTGAGATGAGTCTGCAGAAACTTCAGAAGAAGAAGACACAACTGAAGATGTCTGACAATGCTTTATGAACTGAACAGCAAAGATAAAACAAAAGTTATTAAAAATGTTAAATCTCATGACATAATTACAGAAGATGCTTAAGCTCAAACAGTGATTACTTATCATTATATAGAACTTTAATCTGCTATCTTTATAATAATACTTACTGCAAACAGAACTGTGAATATATCTCTGTGATTTATAAGATTATATAGTCAGCAAAGACAGTCAAGAAGTAAGTTAAGTTGATTGCAGTCAACTTGCACAGAAACAAAAGAAGAAATTAGATATATAATGTAAAAATTGTTTTTGAAGAGAAATTCAGCATATAGAAGTCTGAAGCTGTAGATAAGTCTGATGAGAAGATTGCTGCTATCTTTAAAAATATCATCAGTAAGATTTCTTAATCAGACTGAGTTGCAGACTCTGATGTCTCATCTTATATAATTGATAAACTTTAGCTTTTCAGTGACTCTCTAATGCACATGTAACAACATATCATCAAAGTCAGAGAGAAAAGATTGTATGTTAATTACTATGACACAGTCATTATGTAAAGTAAGAATGAAAATTCAGTTCTTTTAAATTCAACACTCTATGTTTTAAAGCTTGAAGTCAATCTTCTGTCAGAAAAGAAGATGTGTGAGAAGAAACTGCTTAAATATTTTGATTATAAGAGTCTTTACATGCAAAATAAGAGTGAAAAGCTTATATTAAAAGCATTTAAGAAAGAAGAAGTCTACATAGTTAAGCACATCTTAAATGATTTTAATGAATTTGCTTTACTCTCTGTTATGCATATACAAAGTAAGTCAAAGATCACTCTTTCAGAAGTATGCAAGAACTTATAGATTCAGACTTTTAAGTTTATTATAGATACACTTAGTGAGAATGTGCAAATGAATGATGACACAGTTATGTTACATAACAATAAGATCAAGACATATAGACTCTGACATTGTTAATTTGCTTATCTTGATGCAGCTAAACTTTATGATTTTTACAAGATCATCACTTTGAGCAAGTCAATTCTCATTGTCAAGAATAATATCAATATGCATGAGATCTATGCTCTAACTAAGTTTATGAATCAATGAGAGCACAAAATAAGTAAAAAAAAAGTTAACATTCTTATTCTGATCTTCATCAACATATATGAATCTCTGTCTTTGTCATTTACTGACTATCAATACTTTTTAAAAATTGTAGACAATCACTTGCAAAAAATATAAACAATATCATTAAAGTGATGAGACAATGTTTTGCAGAAACTATGAAAGTAACAATTAAAGATTGAATTTCAGTCTGATGCAAAGATTCTTGCTGTATAAAGTGACAATGCAACAGAGCTGAGATCTATTCTTAATGAGTGATGTATATTTTTCAATATTGTATCACAGTACACAGTGCTTTACATATTAATTTAAAATGATGTGACTAAGAAAGCAATCAGAATCACTGAGAACTCAGTGTATATAATAATTAAGAAAACTAAACTCTCAATAAAGTTTTAAGCAAAGACTGTACAGATTGATGTTTATCTTTATAATTGCATAGTAATTGACTTCTTAATCAATGACAAATAAGTCACTTTAGAGAAAGTGTTCATTAAGATGAAATCATTTATTAATTATGTATGTATATAAGAATGCAAATGCTACTTCTATGTTGACTTAAAGTCTCTGTCTGAGGGCAGATAGAATAAGTTTATGAATTGAGAATGAGTGAGAGTATTTATGAGTTATAATGAGAAAATCACAAAGTAGTATTTGCTTTAAGCATCAGATTTTAAGTAAATCATTAAGAGTTATGCTGTCAAGTTTGCTGAAAATGAGAAAGAAGACAGCATTAATATAAGACTTTATAGATAAATACTGAATGTTCTTTTAGAATGAAAGTCTGTTAAATAACTGCATAAGACTGAAACTGCAGCTGCTTCACTGAAACAATTTCTAAAATCTGACATATAAACTTATGAGTTCAGATTTGTAAGTTCTCATTTTGTTGTTATGCTGTCAGAGAAAGAGATCACAGACAATTCATTGTTAAAGTTAACTGTAGTCAACTTTAATTACAATGCATTAAAGCTCTTCTTTTATGTTAAGATTTCTGTTAACAAGATCAGTCATTCAGATATAAATATTTCAATTAAGAAAGTCAAGACATTTCTGTATGTTGAGATATTAAAGAGAAGATGAAAAAACAATGATACTGATTTTAATGAATTTATAACAAAGATCTTAAGAGTTATGCTGATATTGACTGCATTCACAGTCAATGATGAGAATAATGAGAACTCAGTAAGAACTGATATCTTAACTTCTTTGATATATGCTGAAGCAGTGAGAGACTCAATCTGAGAAGAGATGTAAAAGAATATCATTAATGTAGAGCTGACAGTGTTTGCAGTGAATGATATTTAAGAAGAGACTGTTTCATTAAGAGAAATTAACATTGTAATTAGTAAGTAAATATTCAAACTTAAGCTGTACACTGATGATTTTCTTAACAAATTGAAGATAAAAGTAGTGATAAGAGAATTCTTACAGATATATAATATTGATTATGAAAACATCTTTACATCAACTATGAAGTTTAATACTCTCTGTATCTTTCTGACTTTAGTTGCACTCAAAAATTTAAAGTGTCATCAGATAAATGTCAACAATGTTTTTACTGAATCATTTTTAAAGAAAACAATCTACATAACATCATCTTTCAAAGTTACAACTATCTCTAACTGTACACTATGCATTCTGCATAGTCTATATGATCTGAAGCAAGCTGTCAGAGATTAACATAAACAATGTGTCACTGAGTTTCTTCAGTTAAATTTTCATTAAAGTAATGCAGATTTATGTCTTCTAATTTACACTGTCAAGAACATTATGTTACTTCTTTATATAAATGATATCATTATAATCTCATCAGATCTTTTAAATGTTCTCTGATTTAAAAAGTTTCTTAAGAGCTTATTTAAGATTAAGAATTTAAAAGAGATACAGAAAATTCTTAATATCTGAATAATCTGTAATTGTAAGAAAAGAATACTGTGCATGAATCAGATACACTATGTTAATAAGATGCTTAGAGATCTTTACATATAAAGTGATAAGCATTGATGCACTGAGATTTCACTGAATAAATATGACTCTCTTTACTCAGCTGATCTTAATGATCAGTGCATAGATTAAAGAAAATATCAGTAAATTATTAAAAATCTTATGTACACTGCAATTTATATGTACTTAAACATCTTCTTTATCTTAAAATGACTGAGTCAGTATCTCAGTGACTCTGCAGAACATTATAAGCATGTATTTAAGAAGCTGCTGTAATATATATGAATAATCATCAATCTTAAGATCATGTATAAGCTCAATAAAAGTCAAGATCTACTTAAATACTCTGACTCTGACTATGTATCAGATAAGTTAAACAGAAGATTTATTTTAGATTATGTCTATCTGTTTAAGAGAGAATCTGTGTCATGAGTTGGTCAGAAGCAGAAGTCAGTAATAACATTGATTATTGAGATTGAATACATAATCATATTAATATATGCAAAGACTGAAGTCTGACCCACTTAGATGCTAAGAGACATGAAATTAGGCAAGTATCTTGAAGTCAATTTACATTGTGTGAGCATTCAAAAGAATAAGATTCATAAAGAAAATATATTTCTTCAGCTTAAAAAGAACAATCAAGCTGTCTTGACACTGATTAAGAACACTTATATATATAAGTGATCAAAGCACATCAACATTGTCTATCATCACATCTGAGATCTGCACAAGAAAAATCAAATTCAGATAAACTTTATACTCAGTCAAGACATGATAGCTGATGAACTGATCAAGCTTTTATTAAGACAGATGTTTAAGCACTTTGTGTGTCAGCTGAGACTTGACAACAGTGAGAGTCAATAGATATAAATGCACTAAGTAAGAATGTTAAGAAGTATGATGCTCTATCTGCTTTCTTGACTTCTTTAATCTTAGTATAAGAGGCTGACAGAGTCTTCTTCTGTCTTAGATGACAGAGCTTCTGCAATTAATTTAATCATACTTAAGTTGACTGCAGTCAACATTGACACATTAGATTCACTAGATAGACAGATAGCACAAGTACTCATTATTCTTTCAATACATTGCACTGAAAAACATAATTATAAAGCTGCTGAAAAAGCTGATTGCAGAGTGAATTGCTGAGACAACAGAAATATATAATCTTTTTTTATAAAATTAAATAAAAGTAAAAAAAAAAGATCTATTCTTATTGCTTTAAAGCTGCTCACATTCTGTGTCAATACTGTATAAAAGACAAAGTCAGAGTGCATAGTCTTAATGTTTAATCTTGATTTTAGTGAGATATTTAATAATATTTTACATAAAAGATTATTATACATCATGCAATCTGCAGAGTTCTCATCATAAATTATTTACATTATAGAATGTTTTCTGATCAAATGTCATACAAAAATAATCTTCTCAGAATTTAAAAGTGACTAAATATTTATAAAAACAAAGATTTCTTAAAAAATTTTATTTTCTTTAATTCTTTTTCTGTTCTTTGTGTCAGAACTGCTGACAACATTTAAGTGCTCAGAGAACAAGATAATGATGTTTGACTTTGTAAATGATATAAATTTAATTATATAAGAAATCTCAACATAAATAAACTGTCACAGACTGAAGTCAGCTTACAGTCAATGCATTATATAAGCAAAGAGATATGAAGCAAGATTTGTATTAAATAAATATAAATTAATTTATTTTATAAAACATCATAAAGATCTCAGTGAGAATCTAATAAGCACAGTATGTTTTGATGATTAAATAATCTCAATAGAGACAACATTGCAGATATTGAGTGTTCAGATTAATATAAGATTAAGATGAAGAAAATATATATAATAAACAGCTTAAAAAGACATCATGACATTTAAAGCTCTTTTATGCATTACATCATTTATATAAGATTTATTCATAAAGCAGTCTTAACTGCTTTACACAGCAGTGATTTAATTAATTATATTATATAAATTGCAGATGTAAAATCTACAAAACAATAATGTCTCATTAATTATTTTATTTATTAAGTTACTGAAGTGTCTACAGAACTGTTGTCTAAGAAAGATAATGAAAGTTTATAAAAAAACATTTATAGCTATTCTAAAGTGAAAATTCAATGTTCAGTCTCTGAATCTGTACATGAAACACAAGATAATGCAGAGATCTTTTAAAACAGCTGATAATTCAGTCTCTACAAGAATTAAATAAGTAATCAACATAATTTAAACAGCACTTTGAGTCTCTATCAATGAAATGTTAAAAAGATGTAGACACAGCACAGTTTTCATAATTAAATTATTGATAATGATGAAGAGTCTACAGCAAAGAGTAATGATGTGAATAAAGAAGTAGAGACAGCTTTAGATACAATTAAGAAGACAGTAAATGAATTTATAGAAAGCATTGATTAAATAAATAAATTTAAAGTGAAAATAAAGATGAATCTGTAAGTCAGCAAGATAAAAAGCAATTATATAAAAATTAAATTGAGCTCAGTCAGTTCATCAACTTTACAACAATCTTTATAAGCATAAAGCAACAGCACTGTTTCTGCTCTGCATAAAGGTATTGAGTCTTAATGTTTAACTGATTTCTGTAAAAGTCTTAAAGATTGATAAGCAATATTTATGTAATTAATCAGTGCAAATCATGCAGCATATACTTCTTTTTTATTTAAATCACATCAATTTCTGCATTCACTACTTTCAGAAAACTAAAATTACAGATCTCTGCAGAGCTCTTTTCACAGCAGTTAATGCACAGTAAATAACTTAATGACTGATTATAAATGATTTACTCAGTCATCTCAATCTTGTGTGACAGATCACTCAGAAGAACACTTTAAAATATAAAGATTTTATATATTTAAATGACTGAAAGACAGTCTAATGAATTAAGATAGATTCAGTGAATTAAGAGAGACCATTTGCTGTTTAAAGTAAATGTTTAAGAGACAGACATAATACAGACTCATTGACACATAAAAAAGACAATAATAATTAGTTAACATTCTGTCAGAATAGTGTCTGCAAGGCAGGACTAAGATTTTCTCACTTAAGTTTTTTTGTTGTAAAGATGCTTTGCTCTCATAGATCTAGATAGGAACTGAATAGAGAGTTAATAGAACAAATAATAATAATTTTTTTCTAATAATTCATTCTAAATGTCAGTACATCTTATACTGATTGTAATTACATTAAATAAGATTCTTTAGTGCTTTCACTTTATTAAGAAACTTAAATGATATATATTCTTCTGTATGCATTCAATGTTCTTTATTGAGCATTATATAATCTATAAATAAGCATATCTTAATTTTATAACTCTTTCTTAACTGTTCTGACATTTTATAATCTTATATTACAAATTATATCATTATCATCAGCTCTTCTAGCTGTACAGATATCTTTTTACTTCTTATTTTTCAACAATAATAATAATTTCTTCTTAAAATATTTACTGCTGTTCTTAAAGCAGTCTTTTATGTCATTTTAAATATATATTCTTAAGTTGCTCATAGCTCTGCTTGAGTTTCATATTAATTTCTTAGTTATTGATGTTCTTTAAGTCTGCATTCAAATTCAAATACATTCAGATATCTTCATTAAGTTCTTTTATCTGAGTTTTACAAATATCAATTTCTTCAATCTTATCAGTATTATTTCTGACAACTTTCTTTAAAATAGCTAATTCTTTTAATTTACTCATCATAATATAATCATCATTATGTTTCTTCTTGAGCTTCTGTAATCATCATTCAGCTTTATCTTTACTGTTTATGTACACAAAGCAGTTATCATTGTAGCAGACTGTTTAGCTCAGTTAATTATATATTATTATTAAGTTCATTATTGCAACTTCTTTTCTTTATTATTAAGATTTCTTACAATCTCTAACAAAATATTTAAATTTGTTACAGTTATAACATTTATAAGTTTCTTCTCATTAAAAATAAAACTTATAAAGCTTATTCATACATCATTCTTACTTTGCTGATCTAGCTTATCTTAACTTTTAATTGTGCTTCTTAATATTATTAAGATTCATTGAGTCTTCTTGCATTTTAATGATGAATCATTGTTTTCATATTCTTAAAGTTATATAAGATTTCATTTTCTTCATTCATTATTTTCATTGTTGACTGTCAATGTTTAATAAAGATATCTATTATTTCTTAAAGTTCTTCAGCACAGCCTTGTTACATTATTTCATTTTTAATAAATTTACTTAATTCTTAATAAGATTACAATATTAAAACATTATTATCTTAATCTGTTAGAACTGCAATATACTGAAACTTTACTGAGTACTTAACTGCTGACTTATTCATCTTTAATATATAAAATCATTGTTTCACTACTCTTTTCTCATTAATTACTTTAAAAATCTTTCAAAAATCTTTATTAAACTTCTTAAAATCATCAAAGATTGTTTCTTTATTGACTTTGCATTTTCTTAATGATTTATTTAGAAACTTATACAATTTAAAATTGACTTAATTGAATACTGCATTCTTAAAATAAATTACTGTATATAAATCTTTATTCATTTTGAATTGAACTTCTTCTGATTGAAATTTATATATAAATTAAATTTTATCAAAAAGCTTTACAACTTTTCTCTTTTGCTGCTGAATCCATTCAGTGCTGATATCTTTAAGATGTTACTCATTTTATATAGATCTTTAAAATTTTAAAAATTAACTATATTGATTAAAGCTGCTTTCTGTGTGCTGAAGATCATACTTATATTGTAAGAATATTTAATATGTTACATTTTGATCAAAGATTTCTCTGATATAGAATTTAGAAATTAGAGCTTGTGATATAAGAGAAGTTTTAGATATGTTAAAGTTAATCAATAGATAGCAGTATGCTAAGTAAGAATTGTCACTGAATATACTCATTTTCTTAAAAAGAATGATCTGTCTATATACTGCTGTCTTGCTGTGCTCATTAAGGTCACTATGAGCATGACAAGCTGAGCAACCTTATATTCAACAGTATGCTGTCTATACATATAACTAGTTACTACATAATCACTATTGAGTATAATCATAACACATTATCATTCAATTCAGATGATTTCTCAGATCTAAATAAACTTAATGATTTAGATAATTCTACTGAGCAGTTAAAATCAGTTAATGCAGCAGTCACAGCATTCTACACTGCATTGTTAATTAGCTGCTGCAGCTTTTTCTGAGACAGATTAATCATTATAGATATTGATGTATCTTCAAATATAACTTTAGTAAAGTTTAACTTAACTGATTAAGAACTAAATGATGATGAAGAAGTACTGAAATGACTTAGTGTGTTGAGATTGAGATTTAACAGCATAATGATGAATTAGTGTAGACAATAATTGATCATAAAAGAATTCAAAGAATTAGATATATTAATGAGATCTGAAGATTCACTGAAAGTTAATGATTAAGTAATGACATCTGTAGCTTATTGAAGAAAGACAAAGTCTGTTTGTAATATAATGATGTCTGTAATAAAGATTTAAAGTACAGTGTTGAATAAGATCTGATTGTAAGATCAGATAAAGAGAAATATTTCTATTGATGTTGAAGCTGACTGAGTCTCTTGTATGACTAATTGTTTTAATAGTGTGTAAACTCTGTAAATAAGAGTAATGATATTGTCTAATATAAACAATACAAAGAAGCAATTAATTAATTTGTATTCTCTGAGCTAATAAGCTAAGATTACTGTCTGATTTAGTAGCTTATATGAGAATGTTGATGAGAAAAAGCTATTCTGATCTGATGTTTTAGTCAGCTTGATGATGATACAGTGAAGTGTAAAATGATTAATTTAAGCTAGAATGATAATTCTACTGATGAGGTGTAATGTCTGATGTGAAAGGTGTGAAAGTAACAGAACTATAAAGTGATGAGAAGAACAGTATAATGCTGTATAAAGACAGCTAATGAGATTCAATTTAAATGATTAAATTTCTAATGAAAGCAGTTGATACTATCATTTGCTATGAGTGAGTCATATAAATCATTTAAGTCATTATGTATTGTTTTAAGAAAAGAATGATTTTCTCAGCTATGAGCTATGACTAGTTATATAGTCATTAACTGAGATTGCAATCAGGCTCTTGCAAAGCAAGCAAAGTAAACTAGACAGGTGCAGTAAGAAGATAGAAAAGACAGCAATGTAAAAAGAAGTTATAATAATTGTAATAATATCTAACAATATATATATATAGTAATTTTCTTATCATAGCTACAAATCAGCTTTTTATACTTTTACAATTTTGACAAAATAATAATATTAACTTTATTATTAGCTTATATATAGCAACATTAAAATTCAATTCATTAAACTACTAATATTTTTATAAGTCTTAACATTATACTTTAATGTTGAGTCAACTGTCATTTTATGTCTAAATTACTTTTATTTAATCTTAATCTTTTAGTCAGTATCTTTTAAAGTGATTATTAAGTCAGATTAAAGTTTAAATTTCTAACTTTAGTTTAACTTACATTAAAATTAAAATTAAACTAAAGTCAGATTAGGTTATCTACACTAAATATAATAGTATATATTAAGTAAGTAAGCTTCTTAAGTAAATAAATGAGTCTATTTCTTAAATATTTACTTTTACTAATTAATAAATAATCTTTCTTAATTTATTATTATTATTTGTTCTATTAACTCTCTATTCAGTCCCTATTTAGGTCTATGAGGGCAAAGTGTCTTTACAAAAAAAATTATTTTAAAAAATCTTAATTCTATCTTGCAGACACTTCATCAATGTAATGCTAACTTATTATTATTGTTTTCTATATGCATCAATGAATCTATAGTAAGTCTGTTTCTTAAATATTTGCTTTCACTGATTAGTAGATAATCTTTTTTAATTAATTAAATTTAATTAAATTTATTAAATCACTATTTAATCATTCAGATATATAGAATCATTATAGTCTAAAATATTCTTCTGAGTGATCTGCTGCACAAGACTAAACTAATTAAGAAAATTACTAATAACAAGTTACTGAGCTGTCTGATGAGCACTGACTATCATAAATAAAGTTTTATAAAGATTTGTAAATTTAACTTTCTGAAAGTAGAGAGCATAAGAGTCTGTATAATTTAGATAAAAAAGAAAAATATAATACATAGTTTGAGCTGATCAGCTGTATATGCATTGCTTATTAATTTTTAAGATTTTTATAGAGACTAACTAAACATTAAGACTCAGTACTTCTGTATAAAGTAGAAATAATATTGTTACTTTATGTTTATAAAAATTATTATAGAGCTTATAAACTGATTATGCTCAGTCTATCTTTTAAATTGTTACTTTTTGTTATACTATCTTATGAATTTATCTTTCTTCTCACTTCAGATTTATTTACCTGTACAATATTTTCTGTAAATTTATCAGTTATTTCTCTAATTATTCATACTAATGTCTCTGTTTCTTCATCTGTGACAGTGTTCTTTTTTGTAGACTTTTAATCATTATTATTAATCTAAATATAAAAGCTACACTACATCAACATCTTTTCTGCAGTTCATTAATTAAACATTAAAGCAATATTTAGACTATATTAACTATTTAACTGATTTTTGCAGCAATCAAATAACTAACTGTTTATTTATTTATTTATTTATTTATTCTTCATACATTGCATGCAGCCTATAAGGCTATGACAGTTGAAAACAGAAAATAGCATATAAAACTCTCAACATAAGAAATTTACATACTAATGTGTTTTTTAATCACTTCTTCTCAGTCAGGCTGTTTTATTAATTATTAATTAACTTTTCTTTCAACTTCTTTTTTATTTAGTCAATTTCTTTCTTCACTTCTTCATCTAACAACCATTTTCTGATTCATACTTCTGTTTCTTTCAAAAACTGTAAAACAGCCTGAATTTCTTCTTTTAAGATAAAAAGAGTTCTGATTTGTAGTGATAGATCTTTTAGTTTTCTTTTTAGAACTTGTTGCTTCTGTTTAAAATGATGATAAGTAGTTAAAAGATGTTCTGATGTCTGTCTTTGATGACATGACAGATGACATTTATCAGAATCATAGTCAGATAGTCTATTTAAATAGAATTTAAAATAGCTGTGATCTAGTTTCATCTGAATAAATGTGAAAAACTGAAGTCTGTTGATGTTTTTAAGATTTTTATCCTGATTTCAGTGTGATTCAGCCTTCATTTTAATGTAGATGTGTTCTTTTTTAACTAAATTTCAGTGAATTTTTTTAGCTGACAAGCACTTCAGTCTTTATAAGACATTTTATATAGCTAATTAAGATGAATCTTTCAGAACAGATTTTAAACTTCTGTTTTGCACTTTTTTGTGCAGCTATATTTGTCTTTTTGTTATCAATAATGTCTTTGTGACTAGGAATTCAGTGAATGTGAGTTGTAAAATCTTAAGATTTGAGTATATACATTGTTGAATGACATTTAATCATTAAATGCTGTTTAGATTCTGATTTAATGTTCTGAAGTCTTTGAATTGCAGCTTAACTGTCATAAAAAATCAGATTTCTTTGATTCTTTTTAAATCAAAGCTTTGCATTCATTTTAGAGCCTGAAATATAGCAAATAGCTCAGCATCAAAGACTTTTAGACTATTTTCAAGATTTCATGATTTTTCATCACTATTTCTTTCACACATATAGGCTATTCTTGCATTCACATTGTCTTGTATTTTTGAATTTATTCATGTAAATCACTGTGTATTGTGAATTTCAGTTGTTTAAAAGAATTCTTTTAATCAGATTTAGATAAGTTTTTGTTGTTTAGTCTTTGTCTTTTTTGCTGATGTGAATGTTACATGATCTTTGACTGAAAGATGTTTCTTTCATGTCAGAATCTCTCATGTTGAAATCTCTCTTGTTGAAAGGTGAAGTAAATGACACAGATGGCTAGTGCATTGTTCTGATAATCTTAAAGATTAAGTGAGAAGTAGTGACCTCAAAAATTTTCACTTAATCTGAAAGGTTACAAGTTTGATTTCTACTCTCATCACAAATATCATCACTGAATCTGCCATGTTGAATAAGAAAAACAAGCAATGAAAAACTTTCACAGATCTTAGTTGTGTATAAAACACACTAAATTTACACTCATTTAGTCATTATTTGACACAAATATTTCATTTGTTACTACATAAAAGTTAATTAACAATCAAGAAAACAGCCTGACTGTGAAGAAATGATTAATAAGCACATCTATATGTATCTTTCATATAAGTTATTAAATGTATCTAAACATCTGCCTAGGAATCGCCATAGCCTTATAGGCTGCATGTGATGTATGAAGAATAAATAAATAAATAAATCTCATGTTGAAATCTCTCATATTAAATTCTCTCAGACTAGTTTCTGAGCTATATTTTTTCAATTTTGAGGTGTTTAGTAACAATTCAAATAGAATGTGTAAAATTCTAATTAATTAAGTTGAGTATTTCTTTGTGATTTGAATGCTAATTTCATTTCAGTTTAAAAATTAATTTTTGTTCAAATTCAATTCAGTTTAATATTCTGATGAGTAGATAATTGAAGTTCTTTATCTTATAGAATGATTTTCAGTCATGCAGACTATTCTGAGTGCATATAGTCTGTATGTTTTCTGAAATCTCACTATGAAAGAACAAATAGCTGCTTCTATTTTCATTGCTGAGAAAGACAATGTTTTAAAGATCTTTAAGATCTTTCTGAATGCTGAATTTTAAAGTTTCTGAAAAGAATTCAGAAACTCTTTCTGATTATTGAATTACACTTGACATTTATAGTCACTAATAGATATAATGCATGCAATATAGAGCTGTTTATCAGCAGCAGTTGATAAATTTTATTTTGAACTGAATAATTTGTGTAATAGATGTAAAGTTCTAGTTACAGAGACTATTTTCTTCTTGATATAATTTTTAAAAGTAAGTTTTTGATCAAATTACACTTTTAGTCATCATATAACTTAAGAAGATTTGATAATAATGTTGTTTAAAAGTGTAACAGTTGAAATAATTATTTCTTTGTCTTTATTGAAGTGTATAAGCTCTGTTTTCCTGTCATTAAAGACAATTGCATTGTCTTTTATTCATAAAAATAGTAATTTGACTACTTTTTAAATACTATACTATTTTTTTCTGCTGATTTGTTCTTAACTGTCACAGTCACATCATCAATATAGCTAAATATTTTGATTTATAAGTCTGTGTATTGTTTTTTAACTTGAGTAAACAGAAATCTGATATATATCAGAAACAGTATAAATGAAATTGATGAGCTCTGTAATATTTCAGAGTTAACTTTTTGATCAGAGTTTCTTTCTTCATCAAAGACAAGACTGACAGTTTGATCTGATAGAAATAATTGAACTCATTTTGTTAAAATGTGTAATAAATGAAGATTTTGCATGATTTTCAGCAGCTAATTCAGTGAAACATGATTAAATGTTCTCTTAACATTCAAAAGTAGTGCTGAAAGAGTTCTTTTATGATGATTTATTAATTAAATATTATGTATAAAACATAATACTGCATTTACAGTGAATCTTTGTCTTCTATTACTCATTTAATCTTTATAAAGCAGATCAGACATCTCAGTCAGTTTAGAAAGTCTTATGATTATTATTTTTTTAGATATTTTATCTAGACAATTTAACAGCATGATGATTTAATATGTCTTGAATGCAGAATAATTAAATTTTTCATCTTTTCTCAAAATAACATTAGTTGTCTGACATCAACATGTTGAATGATAGTCATTATTCAGTAATTTTGCAAATATAGCAAAAAATAGTCTTGAAATAGTCTGAAATGCTTATTGTAGAATTAAAAAAGAAATTCTTTCTGATTTAGATGCTTTTCTGAGTGATGAGGACTTTATAGCTTGCTTAACTTCTTTAAAAATAGTTAATTTTCATGTTATTGTGTCTAAATCATCAGATTTTAAGACTGTGACTGTTGATTCTGAAGATGATGAAAACATAATCTTTAAAAACATTTCAAATTTTTTCTGAAAAGTTATTTCAAGACTATTTTTGTGTCAAATTGATGAAATTTTGACTATTTTTCTAGATTTAATGAAGTAATATGCTGTAAACACATCTTTTTCTGTAATTATCTGAAGAAAAGTAATTCATAAGACTTGTTTGACTGTCTAAATAGTATGAAAGTATTTATTTTTAAAGAAAACAACTTCTTTTCAGTTACTTTCAGTTTTGTTAAATTTTCAGTTTCTTTTAGCTAAACTTAATGACTTTCTTAATGCATTAAGATCATCATGTCATTATACTTTAGTCTTTATGAAGAATTTTTTTTTAAACATGTTGATTTGCAGCATCAACAAATGACTATATTTTTCAAATCTTTTAGACTAAAATTTGAATTCTTTGTTAAATTCAAAATCTTTTCTGATTTTTTACTGTAATTCTTTTGCAAATTTTGTTCAGTCTGCTTTAACTGTGTTGTATAAAGAATTTAATGGATTTTTAATCATTTCAGCTTCTTTTATTGATATTATAAAGTGAATAACTTCATAATCTGAATCAATAGTCATTTCTTCATCAATTTGTCAGTTTTTGACAAAGATAAGCATTGCTAATGTAATAAATATTAAGTCAATTATAGAGAAACAATTTTCTGAGTAATGTGTATATATAAATTCATCAGATATGTTAAGAAGTTCACAGTCTTGACTTTTTAGTCATTAAGTTAATACTGTAGTTCTAATTGAATATTCAACTTCTGAATTTCATCATGTGTGATGTGCATTAAAATTGCTGCAGATTATAGATTTTAAAAAAAGCTGAATATCTTTTAGCTTTCTTTCAACTATTCATATATCACTATCATCTTCTTGTGATTTCTCATTGTAGATATTAAGAAGTAGCACAGTTTCTGAAGAGTTGTTGATAGATATAATGATAGTTTGTAAATCTAAATTTATAAAGATGTCTAATCTTAATGTACAGACAAAATTCTGTTTATTTTTGTTGATAAAGATCACTGTTCATGGCTTAACATCTAGACTTGATGAAGAAAGTAAAGTAGTAAATGCTGAATGTAAAATAGTTATTTTGTTATCTTTGAAAATTTATGATTCTTGAATTAAGACTATGTCTTTATTTATAGTTGAATTTAGCAAAGAATGCATAACATTGACATTTTTAATGCAGTTGTGTTGTACAATCTGAATTTTAGATGTTGATGTTGTGATGTTTATGAGTAATATGAATTTATCACTCATTATGACTTCATGACTAAATGATCTGTTGTTGAGAAAGTAAAAATAGACTGTAATGCTTTAAAAGTCATGCATTCTGAGCTATTTGCTCTATGCATTTCCTGACAATTGCTGCATTTCAACACAGTATGAATGTAAGTAGTTTTCTTTTCTATTTAAGAGCATAAAAAGCAATCATGTTGTCTGATGTTATGATCTTAAGTACAAATTTGACATTTAACAGTGTTTTGACACTTTGCAAAGTGATGTTTAAACTGCTGACATTTGTTGCATTGATTCATTGACTTATTGACATTATAGATAGCTGTTTTAACTGAAACTTCAGCTAAAATCAGTCTATTTCTCAGAGCTTTTTTGACCTCTTGATCTGAGTTAAAGACTAAAATCACTAAGAAATGTGCTTTTTGACTTTAAACTTCTTCTGAAGTTAATTATGTGAATAAGCAGATTAGTTTAAGATCTTTATTGAAGATTTTTAGTTCTTTTTTGATTAGTTGCATGTCATTTGCAGTGTTGAAAATAGCTTTGAAAATGTTATGTGTCACTATTTTATATCATTTTTCATTCTTTTTGATCTTTATAAATTCTAAAATATGTTGTCAGATTTTCTGATGTTTTAGAAGGTCTGCTGTGATAACTTCAGACATGATTGTTATGACTATGTTGAATTTTAACTGAGACATAGTCATGATGACTATCATGATGTTTGAGGTTTGCAGATTTGAGAACATTGTTGATGTTATTTCTTATAGAGATAAAGTCTAGTGTTTTGACAACAGTTGTTGATGTGATAATAAGATGTCTATCTTTATAGAATGCAGTGTTTTATGATGTAATAGTGAATTTTGATTTGCTGTTTTGAACATTTGTTCATGTGAAGGCTTCTAGATTTTTTTCAAGTGCAGCAGTGTAGAATTTTGATTGTTGATGTTGTAAAACAGTTTTTTAAGCTGTTTTAAGAGCTGTTTTTAGGTGTGTGATAGCTGTTTTGAAGTCATTTGATGTGAATGTGAATTGAAATTCTAACTAAAAGATGAATTTCTTTGCTGTTTACATTGTTTAACAGAGAATTTGATCTAATTTGATGTTCACTTCTTTCTTAAATTGATCAAGCTATTGTTGAACTGTTTATTGTTCTTTGCTGAAGTTTTTCTCTTCAGTAGTTAAAGAACTGAGGTCTTCTGACTGTTGAATTTCATCTATAGCATTAATGCTAATAGCTAGTTTTGACTGACTTGCTACTTTGATTTGCTGAAAGACTAGTTTTAGAAGGATTCTAGCTTGCTGAAGTAGCTGATCACTGTTTTGTTGAGTGACTAATGATGTGATGTTGTTGTCTAGCAGGTTGATGTGAATGCTAGAGATAGAATTTATTGAAAAGATAAAGCTATTCATAGCTTTTTGTTTTTTCAGAGGTTTTATGATCTGGCAAACTGATTGTCAGCAATCTTATTGTATTGCTATGACTAATCACTACAATACAACATAGAGTCAGACATTCTTCTACAGAGTCTCTGTCATGCTCTTATTATGTGACTTACAGAACTCTTGCTTTCACTTATTATTTGATTTTACACTTAAGACTTAAACTCAACACAAAATTCTTGTCTACACTTTAATCACAGTTTGCTTCTTAAGCTCATATTCTTCATCAGTGTGATGTCATTGCAGCACATTTCTTTTTATTTATTTATTTATTTATTTATTCTTCATACATCGCATGCAGCCTATAAGGCTATGGCGGTTAACACTAGAAATAGCACATAAAACTCCCAACATAAGAAATTTACATGCTGATGTGCTTTTTGA
>JAABUY010003221.1_pt1 | contig 18337 bp, 16 predicted proteins | sample 5560271 | NCBI WGS metagenome assembly JAABUY01 (sample SAMN10711886, study PRJNA513374) | rock metagenome | isolation source: Antarctica rocks | place: Antarctica: Victoria Land, University Valley
TCCTTGCTATCTTCTATACTCATTTACTCCTGATATGCTCGGGTAGTCGTAGGTGAGGTTGTAGGCGCATTTTGGAGGTGATTCTACAAATGTTCGGCGTCCTATGGTCAGCAGCCGAAGCAGGCGAGTAGGAAATAATGACTGGTAGGTAAGACATGAACAGGGGTGATTAGTAAGAGGTGACTAAGCAATAATATCACTCAGTGACCTTACTGACGTTGTCACAGCTCTTCATGAGTTTGAAATTTCAAGATTATAAGGTATGCTGCTGTCATGAATATGGGTTCTCACATACCTTAGCAACCTACCTAAGGTATAGCACTCTATCAATTCCAGTCTCATGTGCAGACAGAGCGACCTGCAACCTGCAAGGCAGACTGAACGCACGCTGCACGCTGCATGCACATGCAACAGCCAGACTCTTCCAGACCTGATTGTCTCCATGGACCTCCTATTGTGTCACTCCGCTGCCTTCGTGTGTTGCTGAACACCATCAGCATGCGGCGGGGTCGGTGTCACAGATGCCACCTTGCTCCCCTAGGGAGGGTAAGCGGCCGAGAGTCATCGGCAATTTGGATTTATGTGCGGCTTTCCACTGTATCTTCTTTTTGAATATTTCAAGATGCTCTCCTCTTGACTGTTTCAGACTTTACCAGCCGTCTTTATATCTTGCACACACCTTCTGTGTTGCTCTATCTCTACCATAACCCTCCTTTTAACACAGCTCAGTTTCATCCACCGCAGTCATGGTCATTGCTCTTTCCATGGCCGGACTCACGGTACGCACAAGTCTTGGAAATGCTTCTATTTGCAGAGAGTCCCTTTTCATCAGCTGCAAGCTGCAACATCAGCTAGTCAAGCGTTTTCCAAGGCAGTCAGCCACAGTCCTGAAGAACTAAGGCTCTGTCCGAATGCACTCTTGATGGCATTTCGCATCCCAATAGGCGAGTTAGTTGACACCTCGTAGATTAAGCACTCGAACGAGCAACGATACTAGTGATATTTGTGAGAATATGGGATGCCGAAGCAAAGGACCCTAAGTACTTCGTACAAACGATACCTTGGTGCTTTGTGGTCATACATAAGCTTTTCGTGAAGTCATGAGCAGCAGCTGAATCTCTCTAGATCGAGCCAAACCAAGCACCTATCAGTGGAACTGATGTCATCTCATCAACGTTTCATAAGCTGTAGCAAGAAGGTTTCTTCCAGCCCTTCCCGGTTATGCCTATCAACTTCCGCCATGGCGACGACATATGCCTCGCCATTCCCATCAGTGATCAGGAGAGAATCATAAAATGTCTGAGCACGAACGTGGTGTAGCGTCTCCAGTGGGACAAGTAGCTCAGTTGCTGGCTATTTCGATACTGTGCAGATGGAGTTTGGCGACTTCGCTTCTCGCGATGGGGCTTCCACATGCGCCAGCTCGTCCTCCTCATCAGTATTAAACCTGGCGGGTCTCCACGCAACGCTGCTCATCTCCGTACCAGGAAAGAGCCTCGTAGTCGAGTCCAGAGCTTGGGGTGTGGTGAGCCTGCTTCCGAGCTTCCGCTTCAGCGTCACAGATTTCGGCGCTGTTGGCCAGCGAAGCCTTACAGAAGCCAAGTCGATCCTTATGGGTTTGTCCTGAAGCAGAGCTGCTTCGTGAAGTGACTTGATCCATCCTATAGGAGGCTTCGGGGGCGCTGGAGGAAGATAGCTCCAGGCAGTTGAAGATCTACATTCCCACCTAGCAGAAGCCAGAGTTTTGATATGCCGGTCAGATGGTGAGTAGCGCGGCTCTATTGGCATAGGCGCTCCTCTACTGGATGGCCGTGAAAGAGGGTTGATCCTTTGGCGCTTTGCAGATGGACTTTCCTCTGCTGTGTCAACGTGCAAGATCTCAATGATATCAGCTTTCTTTGGCCGAGGCTTCCAGTGTCTGGTCGCCCTTAGATATACGGCCTCGAACTCGTCCTTGTGGTACTCGTTTGTAAACCACGGATGATTCAGTGCCTCCTTGACTGTCAATCTCTTCATCTCGTCCACAATCAGAAGCTTTCTGACAAAGTCTTTCGCACGCTCGCCTACATGCTCCCAGTCGCTACTCTGATCAAGAGGCGCGAGGTTACATTCCGCCGCGAGCTTAGCGATCGCTTTATCGGGATTCGTTTCGAAGTTGTCGTCCTCGGGATCAACAAAGAGGGACGTTCCGCTCAGAAGTGTAGCCGTGACACCACCGAGTGACCACATGTCCACAGCCTTTGTATATCCGTTCTTACCATCCTGCGTCCTGTTAGACCCGTAAACTTCGCTAATGAAACCAGAGGAATCAGCCCAAGCCTAGAAGAAGAAAGGGTCTCCACTGCTTACGGAGCCGTGTACTCCAATGTACCGATCTGGGTCATCATTCTCTGCTGTTGACTCCCTTGATCACACACAACTGTTGCAGCCCCAAAGTCGCTCAGTACTACCCTCGACCCTTCCGCCAGCGAGGTGATGAGAATGTTGTCGGGCTTCAAGTCTCTGTGGACGATGCCGCGCTCATGTAAATATTCGAGCGCTTTGAGTATCTGCCTGATGATCACTGCTGCCTCCACGTCTTGGAGCTTCCCTCCCTTGTACCCAATATACGAGAACAAGTCTCCGGCAGTTATGAGATCTTCGAAGATGTATCTACCGTTAGAGAACATTAGCAAAACCCAAGGTATATACAGCGAGATTGACCTTACATCGTGTTGTCGGTCTTGAACACCTTCTCCAAGGCGATGATGTTAGGCTACGTCTAATTAAGCATTAACTCGTTCCCAACCAATCTCTTGCAGGTCTCACGTGGCTAAGATCCCTTAGAATCTCTGCTTCCCGCATATACTTCTTCAGCCTGTGATCAGCTAGAGTTACGTTTCGCAGTGGCGTTACCTGGTACACGTGTCTGTGAGCGATAGCCTGCCATCATCGTATGTAGCTGCCGAAGTGCTTGCACTTACATGACAGTCTTGTAGGTGCTTCTCTCGGAGCCTCCTCAGATTCACAATCTTACAAGCAAGCTGTTTGCCCGTGGTTCTATCCAACGCGACATAAACACTCCCAAAGCCCCCAGCACCGATCATGCGTTCGGTGATAACATACTGACGCTGGAACAGCTTCTCGAGTCAGTCTTCCCGTTGGTCGTCCTGGCCAAGACAGTCTACCTTCTTCTCTCGTTCTTGGACCTCATCTCGAAGCTCAGGTAGTAATGGGTCCGCTCCACTGTAGCGGAACGAATGGCATGGGCCGATGCGCAGCACATCTCCATCGCTAAGCAGCACACCTCCGTTGCCTCGGCCTATGAGGCTTCCGTTCCAGTAGGTCCCGTTGCTTGAAAGGTCCTCCGCGTAGACAAGTGGCGGGATGTCAGACACATCTTCCTGCTCGAACAAAACACAGTAGATTCGCAAGTGTTGATTAGATACAGTGAGTTCTTCAAGAATGACGTCGCTATAGGAGTCAACGATTGTATGATAAGGAAACGCTCATATCCGATTACCATTTCTTCTTGTCTCTACCTATCCATAGATCACCATTCGCGTAAATGGGCACCTCATCTGTCTGGTTGTGAGTGAGTGTTCTTCTAAGAGATTGGTAGAGAGACTTACATTCGCCGTCGAAGCCATCGTGGTGACTACGCAAATATCCAACTACTCTTTTTGAACCCTCCCTCCCCGCTGAGAGCCCCTCGGCCATTCTGAGACATCATTACCAATACAAAGACCACACAACGTCGCACGAGCTCAACATTATGTGAATTCGTCGAAATCGATACGCCTTACTAAGCAAACCCAAGAGGACGGGAGACACCATAGCCCTTAGCGCCATCTCGCTTAACCGACTCGCACACATAACCGATCGCCTGAGCTCCTCCCAAGCTCTCCCACCTACACGACACTCATCCCGCATAACGAGTACGTATCCCATCCATCTCCCTACTCCCCTCAACGTTGCCATACAAGAGCAAGAGACTTCTGACCTATTCCAACCCGACTCCTGATCCCTCAATGGCTAACCCTTCCCCCGCTTCGAGCAGCACACCTGGTTAGTTATCGAAGATGAGAGCCAAGTGGAGGAAGAAGCGCGTCCGACGTCTCAAGCGTAAGAGGAGAAAGACCAGAGCCAGAAGGTACGTTACTTCTTCACTGCCCCCCTCCAGCTTCGACGCTGGCATTTCCCTCTTTTACCAAGCTGGCGTTGGTGAACGCGTGCGGAGCTGATCGTCTTGGTGTCTGCAGCAAGTAAACACCTCGAAACCTCTCGATCTTCGGCTCGCTGCCTCTCTCGTCACGCACACATTCGGTGAAAAGTACTACCCACTATTCAGTCTCATCTCATGACGCTCATCGCGAAACGTTCCGTTGAAGACGGTCACGCGGTCGGTGGGTGTGGAAGGAGGTGGGGTCGGTAGGGTGGGTTGCGATGTAGTGTGAGGGACGGAGGGGAAGCGTGCTGGTTAATTTGTCGTCGAAGGCTTATGGGTGTTCTTGAGTACTGCAGCGGTGGATCTGATGGCTGCTGAGGTGGCTTGACGCTTACGATCTTCAGCTCGGATTTGTCAGTTATGTAAAATTGAAGTTCTCCTTCGGATGCGTGCAATGCTTGAAGGCCTGAAGTCGTGACCAGTAAATGTAGATCTTGGGATATAGACTGCCCAGGGTATGGCTCGAGGACTCCGTTGAAGCACATTTGGTGTTGTCGGATCTCCACGATGAGCAGACATGCTATGACAGTGTATCATTGTACACAATCTATACCATAGCTACACCCGCCACCTCAGACGCTCGCCCTATTATCGATACTCATCCGTTCCAGCATCCTGCCGCCATTTTATCACCCTCTTCATCTCCACCTTACCGCCTCCCCGCCTTCGGCACTCTAGTCTTCGGAAACTCCAAAGGCAACCTCAGCCTCGCCATCCGATGCGCCGCCGCTTCCGTTTTACTCACACCCATCTTCGAACGTTCCGATTCCGTCAGTGCGGATACCTTACATCCTAGTTCGCGGGCGTATTGCGTTATACTGTATAGCTCCACATCAGCGGGGAACACGGAGTGTGGAAAGTTGTTGGAGAGGAGCAAGAATCTGCTGAAGGAGGAAGGAGGAAGGGGAGCAGTACGTTTTCTGGTCGAGTTTGAGATCCTCGCGCAGGTCGAAGAGGTCGAGGTCGAAATGGTCGATTGTGAGAGCCAGGGCGGTGATGTGGGTTAGGAGGTTGTCGGCGTGCCATTTGTTGAGTGTGCTGATAACGATTTTAGTCCTTTCCTTCACATAGACCGAGTGTGGGGAGAGGGAAACCGTGGGAAGGACGTACTTGCTATCAGTGAACCTCCTCCTCACACCTTCCGTCATGCCTTCATTCTCGTTCACCAGCGCTTTCCGAAGCTGCTCCCTCTGCGGCACTTTCTTAATACCCTTCGGCCCGGACCCCAGACTCCCGTAGAACTCAAGCAGGATCAGTAGATACCGCAGCGTCTTCAACCGCTTGACATCTCCGCTCTGCGCCAGATTCGCCAGCCGCTTGCTCACGTACCGCGATTTCGTGTGGACGGGTTTGTCGACGGCCACGGCGTCTTGCCAGTCTCTGACCACGAGGAGCCGTAATGTCTCCTCCCCACCGACCAGATCCGACACGGAGTACACTTCGGACGGGGTTGTGGCTTGTAGGTTTGGTTTCGGTCGCGGTTTGGCGTCGTCGACGGCCAATTGGAGTTCTTCGCGCGTCGCCATGGTGGACGTCGCGCTGGCCATGGAGTCGACGACGGCTGCGGCGAGTGGGTCGAGGGGTTGGCTGGTGGACGGCGAGGCGGTGATGGTGGTGCCGTTGCGAGGCTTGCGGGGTGAGATGGCGTTTTCGGTGAGGGCGCGGATTGCTTTTTGGGATTTCTTGGTGCCGAAGGAGAGACCCAGGGCGGCGCGGGAGGAGAGCTGGTGGTTGTTAGTGCCATGAGAAGGGGTGAGAGGGGAGCTTCAGGAACAAGCGTACTTTGGGTGCGGGATCCGTGCCATTTTCACCGCTTGTATCCTCAGCAGCCGTGGTGTCCTCCTGACGCACGCCGCCCCGGACGACTAACTTCCGTGCGGGCATGACTTGTAACTCGCCCGTCTTGGGGTCGTAGACGCCGACATAGTGTTTCAGTACGCTGTCGCTGCCGCCTTCTGCTTCCTCGCGGCCCGTGTAGTCGATCTTCGAATGGGTTGAGGAGTGCAGAAGAAGTTCAGATGTGTTTCCGGTTCTATTGCTTCCGGGTCGTACAGATCCATTACGCTGGGTCTTGCGGTATGGTTGGAAGGAAGTCTTGGTCGGGAGGGAGAGGCCTGGTGTAGATGCTTGACAACGTCAGCACCAGTGTTCCCCGCGTTGCAGCTGCACATGGTCTCAAAGCCCGGTGGTGAGCAAACCAGTGGTGAGCAAAGCCCGGTTGAGCAGGTCCATCAGACATACCGATGACTGGGGCTAACTCATCACTATTGGCTACCACCGAGACCTTTACCACAGACGGAGGAGCATCAACCGCCACCTTCTTCCCAGGGCGATCGACGGTCTCAGATGTCCGTTTGCGCTTCTTCTCAGACATGGCTGCTCAAAGGTATCATTTCACATTCCTCTGCTGAGGATTGGGCTCCAATTGGTGGTCGCTGGCCGCAGGAAGCTTTACGGTTGTTGCCGGACCATCTCTCCGCTAGGTTTTTTGGTATTGTACTTCGTACAGGTCTACTCCACGTTGTTGACTACATATACATAAATAGGTGATGGCAATAGGCTGTCCAAATCAGATCATACTTGACGTGATATTAGCTACTGCCCCATTACGCATGCCGAGATCACTTCTTCTTCCAAAGGCAGGGCTCAAAACAAAAGCCCTCCTCAGTAAGGTTACAGTAGGTACCTGAACCAGTAACACCCCGGTAACATGATTAATAATCAATCACGTTCCGATCGAGTGATGGGCGTGACCGAAGCCAGCTGAGCAGTTACCTTAAGTTTAACGTTAACGGTTTAGCACTAAGTTATCTAGCGCCTCAATAATTGTGTCAGCCGTCACATTCCAGAACCGCCTTTGAACCCTTACCTTACCTTACCGACCTTGGCATGTGACCATGACATCATCCCTTGTTTCGCCTCTTGCCTTACCTAGCGTAGTGGGGCGGTGCGCTCCTGCCCACTTTACCCCTCCGTGCCACAATTTAAAAACTCGGCGGGGCTGCTCAAAACCAAACCTTTTCCTCTACTCACCCAACACAATCCAAACTTCAACCTACCTTACCAGCCAAATTACAAACACATCTTCCTTCGAAACTCTTCCAAAACCTTACAAACTCACAATGGAGACCGCTAAGTACGTCGTCTGAACCTCGCGTTCTATGTCGTTGAGCACACGGACTAACACGTGTCCACAGGAACGCCGTCAACTACGTGTCCGAGAGCGTCCAGGGTGCCGGTTCCCAGGCCGAGAAGAGGGGCAACCAGGGTTCGTCTCCTCATCATCCCTCCTTCCCTTCGGAGAAGCCAAGCTGACTCGAAAAACAGAGGTCGCCAAAGACTCCGACGCGTCTCTCGGCACCCGTGCCACCGCCGCCAAGGACGCCATGGGCTCCAAGATGGACGAGACCTCGCACAACGTACGCACTCTTCAACCCCTTCCCTTACCTTACCTTGTGTGCTCGAAACCGAACACTAACCGTGCTACCGCTCAAACAGACCAAGGCGGACGTCCACAAGGAGGCTGCCAAGCACTAGAGCTCTCTCCGCGCGCCGTATAACGTTGCTTCGGTGATCGGGAACACCACTCATCTCTCTTGTCAACTCAGTGGGTGTGGGACTCGGTTCGTGCTGGAGGGTGGTTCACGTCGGAATGGGTTGTACTCCACTTCTTTAGAGGCTAGCTACAAGGGAATACGAGCTGCTTGTAGAACACGCTGTGATTCCGTTGCCGTTCTGTAACGCTGGGATAATCATCGCTGCCTGCCTAATACAACTGAATCTCCGTAGAACCGAAGAACAGGTGGCTTTTCAAGGCGCTCGAATGAAACGAAACCACGGCTCAACCAAAGGAATCTCGCTCGGGTAAGGTAGGAACGGTACGGGTAGAGATCTTGTCCTTGGAGAGGCTAGTGAGGGGTTTCCCACACTTAATCCCTCAGCCAGCGGGGCTTGCGTCTGCAACAAAATGACGCCACTGTGTGCACGTGATATGCATCCTTCCGTCCCTGTCAGCAGGCTCGGGGTTGATGGGCGTGTTGCCAAGGTCCGTTGCTGGGTTAGTGCGTGGCTAATGACTTGCTAAACTGATAGACCGGCGCATGACTGATACGAATGAGTTCAACGTCAGCAGAGTGACAGATGGCCAGAAGTACAAGTAGATTCATAACCACATTTGAAACAAAAACGACTGTAAACTGTAGTGTAGATCTCCAACCGAAAGTTTTGGGGATACGGTAACGACGGACGACGAAGACATCACGTTCGGAAGTGTAGGAAATCTCCAAGCCTATATCCGCACCCACACTCCTCACCGCGACAAACCAACAGCTGCTCAGCACCGCTCGTGGCGCATAAGATATTCGTTCAAGCAGCCGCCGCAACGGCCCCAACGCTCCGCCCACCCTCCCTATCCAGAATCTCTGCCATCCCCTTCCCCTCCACCAACACCCCCTCACTCCCAAGCCCCAACTGCGCATCCGTCCAAAGCGGCTCCTCCACCCCCTTCCCAGCCTCTCCAACACCCACAAACCCACCGAGCGCCGCCCACTCGCTCGTCCGCTTGATGCCCAACTGCGTCCAAACGGCATCGACAGCCTGCACAAGCCTGTCCCGGAAACCCTGCACGTGGCCGGGTGTGGGCGTGATCCGCAACCTCTCCTGGCCGACGGGCACGGTAGGGTAGTTGATAGCCTGGACGTAGATATTCCAGTCCTCGAGAAGGAGATCGCTAGCCTTACGCGCAACCTCAGCGTTGCCGACGAGGACGGGGATGATGTGCGACGGGTTCGGCATAACGGGAATGTCGCGCGCGGTGAGGGCGTCCTTGACGGCGCGGGTGTGGAGTTGCTGGAGGTGGCGGTCGCCCTGGTAGGACATCTGGTACTCGATGGCCGTCTTGGCGCCGGCCATGGTGGCGGGCGGGAGGGAGGTGGTGAAGATGAAGCCCGGCGCGAGGGAGCGGATGGCGTCGACCATGCTGGCGGAGCCGGCGATGTAGCCGCCGACGCAGCCGTAGGCTTTGCCGAGGGTGCCGGTGATGATGTCGACGCGGTCCATGACCGTGCCTTGGGGGCGGCCGGCGGCGTGCGCGTCGTAGTCGAGGTGTTCGGCGACGCCGGCGCCGTGTGGTCCGTACATGCCTACCGCGTGCACTTCGTCGAGGAAGGTGGTGGCGCCGTACTTTTCGGCCAGGTCGCATATCTCGGCGATCGGGCCGATGGAGCCGCACATGCTGTAGACGGATTCGAAGGCAATGATCTTGGGAACGTCGACGGGGAGCGAGGCGAGTTTGGCCTCGAGATCGGCGACGTCGTTGTGCTTGAAGACCATCTTCTTGGCGCCCGAGTGCCGGATGCCTTGGATCATGGAGGCGTGGTTCATGCTGTCGGAAAGGATGACACAGTTGGGGAGTTTGCTGCCGAGCGTTGCGAGAGTGGCGTCGTTGGCTACGTAGCAGGAGGAGAAGACCAATGCGGCCTCTTTGGCGTGAAGCTTAGCGACGGTGGACTCGAGTCCCACGGCATGTTGGTTGTGACCGGAGATGTTTCTGGTACCGCCTGCTCCGGCTCCGTACATGTCGAGCGTCTCATGCATAGTCTTCAGTACCTGTGGGTTTCGACCCATACCAAGATAGTCGTTGGAACACCAGACGGTGACACGCTCGTCTCTGGCAGACATATGGGCCTGGGGAAATTCTTGAGCCAGCCGATTGATGTTGTTGAAGTAGCGGTAGGACTTGTCCTTGTGCTTCTTGTCGAGCTCGGCATTGTAGAAGCCTTCGTAATCAAACTTCGAGACAGAGGGAGCCGCGGGTTTGAGTCCGAGAGTCGCAGTATCCTGTACAGTCTTTCCCGCTAGCTTTGGGGCTGTCGGCACAGGTGCTATTATAGGGAATACCAAGTCAGCGGGCCTTCTCCACAAGGTTCAATGGCAACATCGCCTTCAGGAGCTTGGAAGTTGAAAACGTTGATAAAGCACATGCATACCATCATCAAGTCGGTGGAGGACTCCAGTGCCCACGGTGGCTTCTCTGGCCCTCGTGGTGTGCAATTTCGCCTTTCCACCATAAGCCCTCACACCGCCAAAAGCACCGGCAAGTGCAGAGTTGCCTGCCCTGGCACTCTGAACCGCCATCGCCTTTCCCATGATGGGACAACGGCGCGCGAGGACTTGAAGATTGGACATGGTGCCTCCACCAGGGGAGACATGACGGGTTGCGGTGGACAAAGATCGCAGAGTGGCGGGAGATGTTTTCTTTAAGAAGGGACACATTGAGCGCGATTGACGGATGAGAACCTCCATTGTGGCGATGGTTCTGTAACTGCGCAACGCTGAGCGGTTTCGATTGTTGTTACGGATACAGTGGGGAAGTTGTGGTTCACAATATGGGGGTTCAGCTGTAAAAGGAGGCGGTCATCATCTTGCAATGCGAAGTATGTGATTACCTTATACATTACAAATACTTGAGCCTGATTGGTGCTCCTTCATTGTTGCTACGCTTAGTCAGGATGCACTTCGGCATCTCGAGCATCCAGTGACGACGGCGAAAGCTTATTGTAACGGAATAGGGACTTCTTTCACACATCCTGACGGTCCCCCCCCTGTCTGCACCAACCCCGATTTGGCTAGCACTCCCATGCACACAGAAACATCAAAAATTGCAAATGTTGCAAAATTATCAAGTTCAACAGCAGAAACACAACAAATTTGAAGATGCTGTGTAATTCATGACTGATGAAAGCTTAAAAATTTTGCAAAAGAATGATATGTCTGTTCTGACTGTGATCATGTGCAATTTATACAAAAATTTCATAGACTATAGATGCTGTGCATATAAGCATGCATGTCTATTGTCTGTGTGTATTCTTCTTAAATAAATATAAATTGTTTAAAAAAATCAGAGATATATATTACAGAACTGCAGCAACCTTATTGTTGTATAAAATCATTAAGATCTTAATTAAGATCATTAGAATTCAGATTGAAAGTTAGCTTTTAAATAGATAAGATTTGCAATAATTTTAAATGAAAAAAGTTTTCAATCTAAATTCTGATGATCTCTGTGTCACAGATGTAAAGAGATTTTTTTTAATAAAATTAAAAACTTTACATTTCATTTTCATCATAGTTCTTCAAGACTGCTCAATACACACAGATATAACAAAGCTTATCATTCTTTTCTGAAATATATACTGTAATTCTGAAATAAATCTGTTTATTATAATTATAATTGATTCTAAGTGTAAAGAGATTGATCATGTACAGACAACATGATCATATTTATTTAATATTTTAAAAGATATTATTACACTTTTCAATAATATCAAAGAACTTCATACAGCAGTCATAATTACTTATTTGTTCTCTCTTAATGCATACAGTTTGACTTACTTAAATCAGTTGCTCAACAGAGATCTCTATATATATATATATTTTTTCTATTATATAAAAAGCTCAGACTCAGAATTGAACTCAGAGTCTTTTTTAACTTAAAATAACAAAAATTTACATTAAATGTCTTACTGTGTAATCACAGTAAAGCATTTAAATGAATGAAAGATTCAGTCTTATTGACATACATAAAGATCTTTGAGAGACACAGTTAAAATACAGAAAATTTAAAGCTCTATTTAGCTGCTCAATAATTTTAAGTAAGTTCTCTCAATCTTAATTCACTTTGATATTCTTAAATGTATCTTCATCATCTTATATTTATAATCAACTTTAAAGACTGCAATATTTCTAAGTAATGTCTGCTGAACATTTAAAAACATATCTTTTTTTTCTTTTCTTATAGAAAAAGTTCATATTGAATTCAGTGAAGATGTACTCAGTTTTTGTCTTTTTTGCATTTTCATCATTAATGTGTTTTTATTTTTTTTAAACAGCTCTGTAAATCTCAATAAATGTTATATATTGAGACTGTTTAATTCTTTTATTCACTGTAACATATTAGATTCAAAACTAATCTTTATTATTTTTGCAGTCTTTATAAGTCTGCATAATCATCTGTTTGATGATTAATTTACATTAAATTTGAAAAGATAAAGCATACATTGTATGCTTAATAAAAACATATCTTTCACTCATTAAAGACTTGCTTAACAAGAATTCATTAGGCTGAGTGTGCAGGTTATCTATAGGTTATGTGAGTCTGAGTTAAGTCTGAGTGTTAAGTCAGATAGAATGAACTTTTTTTGACTTAAGTTAGATACAGATTAACTCAACCTGACTCTGTGCAGATTGCAAATTATTTGCAGACTGAGTAAGCAAGAATTAGTCTGACTAAGCAAGTATAAGTTAATATAAATATGCAGAAGTTTTTGTTAGTTAGTTTGATAGTGTGCACATTAAAATTATGCATTAGAAATGAAGATTTCATCTTAAATCATAACATGTACTATTCTTTAAAAGTGCATAATGATATTGTCACTGACTATGCTATAACTCTATGCTACAAAGTCTAATCAGCACTTAAAACAATCATCATCATTTATTGATGAGAATTTATCTTTATTTACTGTTTAAAGATCTATATCTTTCAACATTAAGAGACTTAAGACACAAATAATCATTATTTAACATCACTTCATCAATAAAATGATGTCAAACATCACTCTATTAACAGAGTGATGTCAGACATTGCTCTGTCAATGAAGATTGAAAATTCTTGATTATGTAATTTCATCTGAGATTGAGAGTTCCTAACTGTGTAATTTCATCTAAGATTGAGAGCTCTTAATTATGTAATTTCATCAAAGATCAAAGATTTCTAATTATGTGATTTCATCAGAGATTGAAGACTCTTAATTATGTAATTTTATCAGAGATTGAAGATCTCTAACTATGTAATTTCACTGAAGATTGAGAGTCTCTGATCATGTGATTTCATCAGAGATTAAAGATTCTCAATTATGTAATTTCATTAAAGATTGAAGACTCTCAATTATGTGATTTCATCAGAGATTAAAGATTCTTAACTATATAATTTCATTAGAGATCAAAGGTTCCTGACTGTGTAATTGAGTGATGTGATGAATGATGAAATAGTAAAGCATGAAGAAGAAGTAATATAAATGAAGATGATGTAATTAAAGTTAATTTAATATTCACTGTTAAGAGTTAACATTATTTACTGTCAGATTACTTTCATGCAGATTTACTCATTACTTATCTTTCTTCATTTTCTTCTTTCTCTTCACTCTTTAAATGTAAGTGTTCTTTCTAACATACAATATATTTCTCTTGAAAGCAGAGAAGTTGACATTGTGTTCTGAACAGATTGTAGTTTCATGAATTTTTTGCATTTATTGACATAACTACTAAGCAAATCTCTTCTGACTCTCTTTTTAAGATGAGCTGAGAAAATTAATAGTGTAGTTAATTGTAAAGATGCTGTAATATTAACTGATTCATTCAGATTGCAGCATTTTAGTCTTTTAATGAGAAATTTTAATGTATATGCATCAGTCAGCTGTCTTCATAGATATTGAGTCTCATATCTTTGTTCAGATCATCAGAGTCATCATCTAAAGTATTGTGAGAATTGCACTTCAAAATGTCATAAGTGATTTGATTTAAAGTATTAGTCAGGCTGTTATCTGCAATGTTAGAAGAGTTATGATTTAGAATAAATACATAAGATAGATGCTTCATATCTATATTAACTTTATCTGAAAACAAGTCTTCTGCAGTGTTCTTTCTTTCAGTTATGAGATAATTCAGTTTCTAATGTTAAAGTAAATCAAACTTAATTATCATAATGATCTTAATGATGACTTCATTTAGTTAATCTCTTCAATAAATAATGACATCTCAAGCAAGATTGAACAGTCATTCAATCTTAACATCAGCAATAAATATAGCAAGAACATTCTTAATCATTGCAGCTAATGCTGAAAAGATCATGATCTGTGACTTTCAGTATTTTAGAATGTTAAGATCATTCTCATTGACTGAATACAGTGAAGAATCTAAGTATTAATTGACTTCTAAATTAATAGTTGTGATGTTGTTAAATTAAGTCTTGAATTGCTGTGCTTTTGTGATGAGATTTATGAACAATTTAATGACAGATAATGTTGAATTTCAGATACAATCATGCAACAAAGCATTCTCATGTAAACAATAATGATCTTTATAATAAGTCTGAAACTCAATTCAATACTGTACATAATATATCTGATCTTACTCAGCTGACTGCACACCTCAGTAATTAGTGATGCATATTAGAAATATAGATTAAAAAGATCAGTAAAAAACATATCTAATACAGTGAAAGTTTCTGTGTAGAATTAAAAATGATGACAATGTTATATAATAAGTCACTTTCATCTTCTGTTTATACATAATACTTCTTCATCTTAATTAATGCTTTCTCAATAGCTGTCTTCAGCTTCACTATTCACTTCAAGATTAAGTCTAATCTCTTTATGTTATTCTGATTCTTCAGATGATCAAAAAGATTGATGTATACAAGAAATATCTTATACATAATTGAATTATATGTTTAACTTATTGACTCTGTATACTTCTTGAAGAATTGAAGAAGCATTATTATATATATAACTTGCTGTCACTTCTGCTCAGATATACATAGAGTCTCAAGCTTCTTACTTAATTTTGTAATTCTGTTACACTCTTGACTGATTCAGACACATATATCATTGCAAAGTTGATAGACTCTTTGCATCATGTTGTAAATAGAGTTTCATCATGTTCTGACATTCTGTATAAGTGTCAGGGCAGAATGTGAATAAATGAGATACTGAATTCTTTTAAACATTTTGTATCACTGTGAAGAGAAATTTGTAGCAATAGCAAGCTGTCAAATCTAAATATTTAAGAATGTGTTAGCCATATCTGTTAGAACTATTCATTAGAAATAAAATAGTAATATATCTTGAATAGAGTGTTAGACAGAATGATTTTCTTGATGATTTATGTTAAATTATTCTCATCAAATAATAAAGTAATTGACTCATTAATCATCAATGTCTTTAACAAGTCAAGTAAATTCTTAACAGCTAGCTGAATGATATGTGTAAAGCAAGAAATGACATTGACTACAGTCTGTTATACAATATCTTTTCTCTTTAAGAGCTCACTTAAAGTTCTTTACATGAATTCATTGTTGCTGCAGTTATTCATAGTCACTGTAAGAAGACACTTCTTTAACTTATATTCTTAAAGAATTGCAAAGATCTCTGTAGTCATTGATTGATCAGTATGTTGACTGTAAAGAGATTAAAAGATAAGAAGAATTTCTTAATAGTTTTAGTTCTTGTTGATAAAGTAAGTAATAACATTCATAAAGATCAGATGACTGAAACTGATTTAGTTATTAAATGTAATTAAGATTTTAATAATTTACTTAAGCTCAGTGAGAAGTGTTTCTTGAATGTTCTGATATTGCATCTTTACTAAATTATTAAATTGATGTCTATCAGACATTAATGTATCTAACTGCAGCATTTAAATGAGTTTTTGAAATTCAGGATTCTTAAGTGCTCAAAAAGAAAGATTTAGAAAGAGAAAGTCATTTAAAAGTTATTTAATGAAGTTTTCAGCATTAAAATATTTGTTTATTGATTTCTTGTCAAGTTTTGCCTGCTGTGCTATGTCAGAGATATGCATTAGAAACATACATTAAAAAAGTAAAAATCAATATTTTTGAAAGCAGATCAAATATTTATGCTTAAGTAGATGTTCATAATGATAGCTGAACAGTTCTTGATTAATTTATGATTTCAGAAAGAATTTGTATCACTGTTAATCAGTGTTGAATAAATTATATTCTCATTACAATGACAGCAGATCAAGCAAGATACATTAATATATTGATGTGCTGCCTTTAAATACTCTTGTTACTCATTACTGACATGAAGATGATCATCTCATTGCATAGTATGATATTTTCAATTAGATTTGTCAGTACTAGATTGACTGTCATTAATGTTCTTTCATTCATAGTCAGTCAAAATTCATCACTCTTTAAATTCACTCTGCAGCTCATTCTTTCTGACTGAATCATCATGTTCTAAATATTAAATTAAATATCTTTAAAAGTCAATGAATTTCAAGCTTAAAGAAGATTTCAAAGATAATTCAATTGAAGTACTTAAAGGTTCTGTTTGAGAATTGATGACATCATTATAAAGTATAGATGATGTTGACTGACTGAAAATCATGTAAATGATTAAGCTATAGAAACACAAAGCTTTGAGAATTACTCTGTGAAGTGTGCATAATGTGTTTATAGAATTGTGATGCATTCAAAGACATAAATATACTTCATAGTCAGAAGTTAAGAATTAAACACAATTGCTATTTAATGTTTTTAATGTGTTTTTCTAACATATAATCACTGCAGAGAACTCTGTCTTCATTTTAAATATTCATTGATTGAAAAGAACTCTTAATTTAACTATTAAGTAAGCTACTCTCAGTCAGATTAAGAAAAGCAATATAGTTTAATTGTTGCAGTAATTGTCTTATCTATCTCATATATTTGCTGCTCTTCTCTAAGAAGAAATCAGAAGATAAGATGAAAGCTATGTTAATGACTTTGCTACAGATATATTCAAAAGCTGTACTGTGTAATCTATGAATGTTATAGATCATCTTTACTTCTATGATATTGTGACACATTTAAACACATTTAACACATAACACTCATCATTGTAATTAAAGAAATAAAGTTGAGAATCAATGTTTTTAACAGACTTTTCTGATATACAATTTTCTCATCTTCTTCAGTCTAAATATTATTGAATGTGATCATTTTTAAAGTGCACTAAAAGAATTAGATAGTGAGAGCTAATCTTTATATAGAAAGAGAAAGCAAAATTATTTATTTATTTATAATTTGTACAGCAAATCAAAATATCACTGACTGCTTCTCTTTTTTAACTGTTTCAGAGTCTTTCAGCTTTTACTTAAGACAATATGATTACTTCTATAAGCTTTGTCTCATCAACAATCTGTTTCTTGAATCATGATGTGTGTAATGCTAATAAAAATCATATTATAAAATTTAATTCTTCAGAGATTCTTCTCAGATTATTCTCTACATCTTCAGAAGTCTGCAATTAACATAAATGTTAAAAGGTGGCACCACACTAATAGCACAGCTATCATGAGTTATATATCTAACACTCCCCCTAACCCGCGATCGGCCCGCAACTGACCCGCAGGTGTAAAGGGTGCGCGCAGATGGTGGTTTGAACTCATGACCTTTTGGACTTACTCTCTCACCATGGACTTGAACCACCGGCAGAGGTGGCCTAGGCGCCACTTTATGCAAGTTATCACGCACTAACCTGGGCTCATAACCTGTTAAAAGGTGGCACCACACTAATAGCACAGCTATCGTGGGTTATATATCTAACAATAAATATGTTAGAATTATCTGTTAAAATTCTCTTATCTTCATTACTGCCTCACTAACTGCAGCATTCTTCTCACTGACATCTTTCTTCTTAGTTTTGCTCTCAGCAACATCTTTAATCACAACTTTCTCTTCAGTAACATCATTCTTCATAACTTCTTTCTTAGTCATCTCTTCAATCATAACATTCTCTTCAATCACAACTTTCTTCTCATTAAGATTCTTCTTCACAACTTTCTTCTCATCAACATCTTTAATCACATCTTTCTCTTCTTCATCAGCATTTTCCTTCACACACAAATTCTCTTTTAATGAAATAACAATGACAAATTTCTTGAGCTTAATCATCTATAATAGTCATTAACATGTTAAAAATAACTGTTAGAATTCTCTTACTTCAATTATGAATTCATTAAAATATTCATGTTCATTTAAATCTAACTTTATAATTCAGAATTCATCATCACTCTCTGTGCTCAGTGTCATGACAGAATTCTCATCATTAGGCTGGGTGTAGGGTCAGGTTGGGTCGGAAAAAAGTGCACCTGACCTGGACCCGCGCTAGGGTCCAGGTCGGGTCGGGTCGGGTTTGTGCACGGACCAACCCTACCCATACCCGCGCGGGTTAAACCCGAGAACCCTAAGCTAGCCATTATGGGTAAGGTCAGGGCTAGGGCTCAAAAATGCGGAAGCTTATTGATATATTAGTCATAATAAATTACACCTTAACTAGCCATATA
>JAABUY010003222.1_pt1 | contig 18337 bp, 11 predicted proteins | sample 5560271 | NCBI WGS metagenome assembly JAABUY01 (sample SAMN10711886, study PRJNA513374) | rock metagenome | isolation source: Antarctica rocks | place: Antarctica: Victoria Land, University Valley
ATGGCGGAATTGGGGCGCAACGGCGTGTCGGCCATCGTCCTTGAGCCGGATCATCCGGTGGCAGCACGCGATATTCAGGAGAATATCGCGCTGATTATCGCGGATGTCGCGGTGGATGCGACACTGGAAAGCCACCTCAATGCATTGATCCAGACGCGAGGCAGCGACCTTTACCGGTTGACCACCGATCTTGACCGCCGTCTTACGGGCATGAGTGCGAACGCGGGCGTGCTGTCCGCCCTGCTCGCGACCGCTGCGGAAGTTTCTGGGCGTGGCGCCCTGCTTACTGACACGGCTGGCCTGCCACTCGCGCTCGCGGGCAGGGCAGGCAACGCGACACTGGATGACGTGGATGAACTCGCGCGGCAGGCCGTCCGCGCGCATGGTCGGACGGTGATTGTGCAGGCGCCGGACGGCGATGGGCGGCTCGTGACGCCCGTTCGCACTGCCGAGGGCGTGCAGGGGTATCTCTCGCTGACGGCGGGACGCGCGGGCTTTACGGAGACTGACCGCCTCGTCGCTGAACGGGCGGCGTATGCGTGTTCGTTCTCGTTGATGCGTGCGGGCGCAGTGGCGTCAGCGACCCGGCGCCTCGGTCCGACGCCGACTGAGATGGAGCGGTCGCTTCGGAACCTGCTGCTTGGCACGTTGGAAACGGAATCAGGGGCGCTGGCGGAGTGCCGCGCGATCGGTCTCGATCCGCATCGCGGCGCAGCCGTGCTGCTCGCCGCACCGCCGCCAGACGCGGAATCGCTCGGAATAATTCGTGTCGCGCTGGAAAATGCGGTCGCGAGTTGGCAGCCGCGCGCGCTCGTGATGGAACTCAGCGAGGTGAGCGCCATTGCCGTCCTCCTTCCCGTCGTAGACGGCGAGGCATCCCGCCGGAAGGCGGTCGAGGTAGGCCGACGGCTCGCCGAGGAGGGCAGCCTGACTGGCATCGCGGTCGGTATCAGCGATCGGCATGTCGGGTGGCGCGGGATCGCGCAAGGCTTCCAGCAGGCATACTTCGCGCTAAGGCTCGGCGCGACCGCCGCTGTACCGCAAACAGTCGTTGATAGCGGCGCGATGGGCGATCTCGGTATTTATCGCCTACTGTATCCGCTCTGGCAATCAGACGGTCTGGTCACATTCTCGGACGAAGTGCTCGGCGGATTGCTGGCATACGATGATAAGCGGGGCGGTGGCCTCGTCCAGACCCTGGAAGCGTATCTCGATCTCGGCGGCGGGATGCAGGAGATCGCCGACCGGCTCTATATCCACCGCAACAGCCTTATCTACCGGCTCCGGCGGATCGAAGATCTGACCGGGCGTATCCTCGCGGACCCGCACGACCGTCTGCTTCTTCATCTCGCGCTGAAGGTGCGGCAAATGCCGGAGGCGCCGCCGATCCGTACCGCCCGGTGAATGGGCCGAACATTAATCATTGGCATGTGCTCGCGCGTTTGCGGGCGTCATTTGGGTAGGAGTGTACATGCATGGCAGCGACAGGAACGACGATCATGAGCAACGACGCGAACGATGTCGCGCAGAGTGACAGCACGACGACACCGGCGAGTGTGCTGAATCGCGCGCAAGAAGCGAATGTCGAGTTCGTGGACCTGCAATTCATTGATATCCTCGGCATGGTGAAGAGCGTTACGATCGCGGTCGAGCAGTTGCCGACAGTCATCGCGCGGGGCATGTGGTTCGACGGCTCATCGGTCGAGGGGACGACGCGCGTCGCGGAGCGCGACATGTATCTGATCCCGGACCTTGCGACGTTCGCCATCGTGCCGTGGGCAGTGGAAGGCGGCGTTACGGCCCGACTGCTCTGCGGCGTCCATCGCCCGGATGGGGAACCGTTTCCCGGCGACCCACGCGCCGTTCTGACCCGCCAACTCGACCGAGCACGCGCGTGCGGCTACACCTACGCGGTCGCGCCTGAGATCGAATATTTCCTGCTACGACGCGATGGCGAGCGAATCCGTCCACCAGAGGGGGATAGCGGCGGCTATTTCGATTCCGCCGGTGGGGCGGCAGCGGCGGTGCAGCGCGATGTCGTTCGGCTGATCCGCGAGATGGGCATTCACACCGAGGCGTATCATCACGAGGTTTCAGTTGGACAGTACGAGATTGACTTTCCAACGGACGGCGCGCTCCGGACAGCGGACGGCCTCATCACCTTCCGCACGGCGATGAAGGCGGTCGCGGCCCGTCGGAATCTGCACGCGACGTTTATGCCGAAGCCGATTGCCGGCCTCAACGGGTCGGGGATGCATATTCATCAACGTCTCGATAGCCTCGATTCGGGTCTGAGCGTCTTCACCGACGCATCTGACTCCTACGGCCTCTCTGAGACGGCGCGCGCCTTTATGGCCGGACAGTTGGCGCACGCGCGCGGCATGTCAGCGGTTCTTTCGCCGCTCGTGAACTCGTACCGTCGGTTCGTACCGGGGCATGAAGCGCCCGTCTTCCTGATCTGGGCGCGTGTCAATCACGAGGCGTTGATTCGTGTCCCGGCGGACACCGGGCCACAACACGCCGGCCAAATCGAATTGCGCTGTCCGGACCCCGCCGCAAACCCCTATCTCGCCTTCGCCGTGATGCTTGCCGCCGGGCTGGATGGGATTGAACGGAACCTTTCGCTGCCAGAGCCGTTCGAGGAGAGCCTTTACAGTGTCTCCGATGAGGAGTTGCGCTCCCGCAATGTCGGCACGCTGCCGATGACGTTGGGCGAGGCGATCACCGAGTTGGAACTCAACCCCGTCATCCGCGAGGCGCTCGGCGACCACATTTACGAGCGCTACGTCGCGGCATTGCGCCAGCAGTGGCACGATTACCGTACGTGCATCAGCCAGTGGGAGATTGACCGCTACCTCGAAGCATATTAGCGCCTACTGCGGGCGAAGTGCTGGTCACCGGTAGGCCGACGAGGCAGGTACGTAGGGAAAGGCATTCGTATGATCGAGGCGCGACGTGACGACGTAGTTGATGATTTCTTCGGCACAGTGGTCGCCGATCCGTACCGCTGGTTGGAAAACCCGGCCGATCCCGAGACGCAGGCATGGAGCGAAGCGCAAAGCCATGCTGCCGCAACATATCTACAGGCGCTCCCGGCGCGCGGCGCGATCCATCGTCGGTTGACGGCACTCTGGGATTTCCCCCGGCAATCCGCGCCGATGAAGCACGGCGACCGCTTTTTCTTCTTCAAGAACGACGGGCTGCAAAATCAGGCAGCTCTCTATGCAACCGATGATCCGACTCATGACCCCGTTCTCGTCCTGGACCCGAACCGCCTCAGCGCGGATGGCACCGTCGCACTCACCACAGCCGAGTTCAGCCACGATGGCACGTTCCTCGCCTATGGCACCTCGCACAGCGGGAGCGACTGGCAGGAGGTTCGCGTGCGCGAGGTCGCGAGCGGCGAGGATGGCCGTGACCTGCTCCGTTGGTGTAAGTTCAGCAGCATCGCCTGGAAGCACGATAGCTCGGGTTTCTTCTACAACCGTTTTCCGGAACCCGGTACTGTCCTGCCCGAAGACGCATACGCGCACAATCGGGTCTACTGGCACGCGCGCGGCACTGAGCAGGACGGTGACGTCCTTATCTACGAGCGGCCTGATATGAAGGAAGTCCGGTTCTCACCGATTATTACTGAGGACGGAGCGTATCTCCTGCTCTACGGCGCTGTCGGCACGGAGACAAAGAACCGTCTGTACTACCGGCATGTCGAAAGCGATGGCCCGTTTGTCCGTTTGCTCGATAGCGCTGACGCGAACTACACGCCGATTGAGATGATCGGCTCGATCCTCTATCTCAAGACCGATCTCAATGCGCCGCGCGGGCGGATCATCGCGATTGATCTCGCGCATCCTGAGCGTGCGGAGTGGCGTGATATCGTGCCTGAAGGTGAGGACACGATCGCGTTTGCGGCGATGAGTAACCGGCAGTTCATCGTCGTCCCGATGCACGATGCATCCCATCGCGGCTCTCCCGCACTCTCGATGCAGTCAAATCGCTGCATTGGCAGTTGCAGCAACGACTCCGGCGCTCGGAACCAATACGTGCATGTGCATCACTTCGCACGCGCTCTTCGCTCACTCTGGCAGCCACGAAACGGGTCGCTCGACATCATCGAGAGTGATACTGCTGGCGAAGTCCGAAACGCGGCGAAATCGGCGCGAAATGCGACCACCGTCCTGCCCTTCTGCTGCGTCCGTATGTTGATTTGACGACTTCGCCAGCAGTATCGAGAGTGCGGGAGAGCCCCCATCGCCTGCTGATCTACGCACTCGATGGCGCATTCGTCCGCGAGGTGCCGTTGCCATCGCTCGGCTCGATTGTCGAGTTGTCGGGGCGGCGCGACGACACTGTACTCTTTTTCGCCTTCACGTCCTTTCTGCATCCGATGACGGTCTACCGCTATGATATGACCGCCACCCTCTTAGCGTTGTACGAGCCATCCACGGCCTTTGATCCCTCCGACTACGAGACGACACAAGTCTTCTATCTGTCGAAGGACGACACACGCGTGCCGATGTTTCTCACGCATAAGCGCGGTTTGTCTCTTGATGGATCACACCCGGCGCTCCTCTACGGGTACGGCGGCTTCGACATTAGCCTGACGCCGCAATTTTCCGTCGCGCGCCTGCCGTGGCTGGAGGCGGGCGGCGTCTACGCAGTCGTGAATCTGCGCGGCGGCGGCGAGTACGGCGATTTATGGCATGCGATGGGGAAACGCGAAAAGAAGCAAAACGTCTTCGACGACTTCATCGCGGCGGGCGAATGGCTGATTGCGAACGGATACACGCAGCCGTCACGTCTCGCGATCAATGGCCGGAGCAACGGTGGGTTATTGGTCGCTGCCTGTCTGGTGCAACGGCCGACATTGTTCGGCGCAGTGATCTGTGAAGTACCCGTGACGGACATGCTGCGCTTCCAAAAGTTCACAGCGGGCCGATACTGGACAGTCGAGTACGGCGATGCCGACGCGAGCGCGGAGGACTTTCGCTTCCTTTATCGCTATTCGCCGCTGCACAACGTGCGGCCTGGTATTGCCTACCCACCGACGCTGGTAACGACGGCGGACTCCGATGATCGCGTTGTGCCGTCACATGCCAAGAAGTTCACAGCCACGCTCCAATCCGCGCACGCGGGCGCCACGCCAATCTTATTGCGGCTCGAACTCAAGGCTGGGCATGGGCAGGGCAAACCGACCCAGAAAGTGATTGACGAGCAGGCGGACATACTCGCGTTCCTATTCGATACATTTGCAGTCGTCGCTCCGGATACCTGGTGATCGGCAGAAAAAAATCGCACAATGAGCAACTTCCCTCTTCATCGCTCAATGGAACGTATCCCTTCCATGATCTGCGGCCGATAGAGAGCGATCGGGTATGAAGATTCATAACGGTCGTCACCCCTACTCTGTCGAGATGGACGGGTCAACCTGCTGCGACTCTGGCACTACCTTGATGAAATCGCGCATCGGATGAACGAGCATCTCACGCACCCGGTCTGCCGCCTCGTTCTGGCCGCTGATTGCCAACCGCTCCGCGTAGCGCGTCAGGAGGCCCACCAGCGCGCGGGCGTCGCCCTCAGTGAGGTCGGCCATCGTGATCTTCGCGCCCTTCGCCATGCGCCGGTCAATCGCCGCGCGATCGAGGCCCATTTCCGGGACGAGATGCTGGTAGACGACCCCGCCCGTCATCCCCGCGCAGAGCCACGGCCCCGGATCGCCGAGGACGATAGCGCGCCCGTTCGTCATGTACTCGAAGGCGAACCCTTTGATATTCGCGCGCGTCGCGATCCCGCCCCGGCTGTCGTCAATCGGCGCGGTGATCTCCCCGCCGATCACGACGTCTGCGCCAGAGAGTCGGATGCCCGCGCGGGAGTCCGCGTTCCCTTGCACGAAGAACGTGCCGCCCTGCGCGCCGTACGCGAAGGCCTTGCCCACGCTGCCATCCACGCGCTTGCCATCCCCGTTGGTTCCTTTGAGAATGACAATCGTGCCGCCGAGCGCGCCCTTGCCGACGCCATCTTGCGCGCCACCCTCGACGGTGAGGTCCACGCCATCCACATTGAAGCAGGCGAAGCCGTTGCCGACGACCGAACCGTCGTCAAACGTGAGCGTCGCGGTCGTTGGGACGTTGTTCGGCTCGTACAACCGGGCGCGGGTCATCTCGCCCGCGAGCACCGTGCCGACGACGCGGTGGTCGGGGAACGCGGGTGGTTCGGAGAGCGCGACCGCCTGATTGCCGCGCGCCACATGGCTGGCGACCGTTGCGGCGACATGCTGGGAACGATCAACGCGGAGGACGCGCAGGGTGCGCTCGGTGCCGATCTCCGCGAGCCATGCCGCCTGCTCCGCCGGAGCGAGCATCCGGGTGAGATCAACACGGTCGAGCATCCGTCTCTGCACGAGCAAATCAGAGCGTCCGACGAGGTCTTGTGTCCGCGTGAAGCCGAGCGCGGCGGTCAGTTCCTTGATTTCCTCGCCGATCGCGCCGAGGAAGCGGACGAGATGCTGCACGGCCTCTTCATAGACGCGCGGGACGAAGTGCGTGACGCCCTTCATTTGCGCCTCCTCATCCGTTTCCATCTGCGTGGCGATGCCGACGTGGCAGGTGTCGAGTTGGCAGCCCCGGCAGATCGTGCAGCCAATCGCGACCATCGGCAGTGTGCCGAAGCCGATGCGGTTCGCGCCGAGCAGCATCATCCGCACGACATCCGTGCCCGTCTTCATGCCGCCGTCCGCCCAGAGTTCGACCTGCTCCCGCAGACCGGCAGCGACGAGCGCCCGATGCGCTTCGACAATGCCGATGTCTGATGGTAAGCCAACATGCTTCAGCGCGTGCGTGCGGGCCGCGCCGGTGCCGCCATCGTAGCCGGAGAGCGTGATGATATCCGCGCCGCTCTTGGCGATGCCGACGGCGATGGTGCCGATGCCCGGCACGACGGGCACTTTTACTGAGACGCGCACATTTGGATTCGCCGTCTTTAGTTCGTCCACGAGTTGCGCGAGGTCTTCAATCGAATAAATGTCATGGTTGTTCGAGGGCGAAATGAGATCCACGCCCGGTGTTGCGTTTCGCGCCTTCGCGACCTTTTCCGAGACTTTGGAACCGGGCAGATGGCCGCCTTCGCCGGGCTTCGCCCCCTGCCCGATCTTGATCTCAAGAAGGTTTGAGGAGTTCGCCAGTTCCGCATTGACGCCGAAGCGGCCCGACGCAATCTGCTGCCCGCGCCACTGCGGGTACTTGCCGATCATGTCCTTGATCTCACCGCCCTCGCCATTGAGCGAGACGATATTCAGGCGCATCGCCGCCTCGGGATAGGCGCGGAATGCCGTCTCACCCTGGGAGCCGAACGACATGCTGCTGATGGCAATCGGATAGTCATGCCCACCAATCCCAGCATCCACGGCGGCGGGATCAATCCCGGTGGCATAGGCTTCAGCCTGTGCGGTGGAGGCAGGCTGAAGCCCGCCTCCACTGTAGAAGCGAAAATCGAGGAGATGGCGCAGGCTGACGGGAGTCTCCATTTCAAGCGCCGTTACTTTCGCGCTGTAGTCGCGATAGGGCTCCAGGCCCGCCGCGACATTGCGCACGCTTTTCCAAACCTTCGGGTAGAAGTGTGCGACGCGCGTCGGCTTCGCTTTCACGTCGCCCGCCGCGATCCGCACGCGTTCTTCGGCCACCGCCTCCAATTGTTCCCACGTCAGGCCGCCTGTCGCGCTGCCGCCATAGTTCTCCGCGCCGAACATGCGGGCAACTTCGACATGCAGGCCAACGGAGGCGAAGAGGCGGCTGTATCCGCGCACCTCGTGGATACCGATCGTGCTGATGACCTTCTCGATCCCCTTGGTGAGCGCGGAGATGAGATTGGCGAGGCCATCTGGCGAGGCAGCTTCGGCGATTTCCCATAGGAGATAGGGGCAAATACCGTCCGAACCCATCCCGATTGCCAGGACGAGATCGTGCAATGTGCGGATGCCTGCCGACCGCATGACAAGTCCGACGCCGCGCCGAAGGGCATACCCGTCCGGGCCGCCGGAGGCGCGGCGGAGTGCCGTGTCTACCGCCGAGATTGCCAGGAGGGGATCAATCGGGCGGTTGCCGTGCGTTAGCGTGCCCGCATCGTCGAGCACAATCAACGGCGTGCCGCTCTTCGCGGCCTCAACTGCTTCGTCACCAAGGCGGTGCAGCGCGGTGCGGAGCGGTTCACCCGGCCACTGCGCCATCGCGAGCACGGCAGGCCGCGTATCGCCCTCGAACGTCATGAAGTCTTCGAGGGTCCATGTCCCCATCTGGTGCGCGATGGCGCGGTGATGCTGCAAGCGGGTGGTTTCATCGCCGCCCGGTCGCAGGCCACCGGTGAAGAGGGGCGTAATAAGCTCAGTGCAGGGCAGTTTTCGGTCGTGATCCGCGACGCCAATTGGCGGGCGCGGGCCAAGCACAACGCGGGTGGAGAACTGCTCGATCTCTCGCTCGCGGTCAATTGCGGGGTTGGTGACAACCGCGACGGACTCCTTGAAATAGTCTGCGAGGTTCTGTCGCTCCCGCGAGAGCGCGGCGAGCGAGCCGTCATAGCCGAGCGAGCCGACGCGCTCATTGCCGCTCTCCGCCATCGCCTCAGTCAACTTCAGTTCTTCGCCATCGAATGCCCATGCCGCGATCAAATGAGAGGACTGAGGACTAAGGACTGTGGGTGCCCTCTGGGCGGCATGAGAGCCGACCGACTGCCGACTGCCGACTGCCGACTCGTCCACCTTCGGGCTTTGGCAGACAAGGAAGCGGCGGTAGTACGTGGCGCTGATGCCGCGTGCTTGCGCGCGGTTCAGCACGTCGCGCAGGATGCCATCATAGGTCTCGACCTGTGTGCCGACGCCGCGCGTGAGGACGATTGCCATCTTCTCACCCGGCGCGAGCGGCTTCGGGTCGTCGTCCATCTCCGCGACGGGAACGACGCCTTTTTCGGAGGAGAAGACAATCCGGTCCTTGGCGACGCAGAGCCAGAGCGGGCGCAGGCCGAGGGCGTCCACCGTGCCGACGAGTTCGTCTCCGGCGCGAATCGCCATCGCCGCCGGTCCTTGCGCGAACGGCCCCCACGCCTGTCGGAAGTACATCAACACATCCGCCATCTCGTCCGGCACGCGCTTAATTTCGTTGATAATTGGCGGGAAGATCAGTTCCAGCGCCTCGCGCAATGAGAGGTCGTAGCGATGGATCATCCCTTCAAGCGTCCGGTTGATATCCTGCGAATCAGACGCCCCCGGTACGAGCGGAATGTGCAGCATCTGCGACTCGGTGCGGAACTTCGCGATCGTGTTGATCTCGCCGTTATGACCGAGCAGCGAAAAAGGCTGCACCCGCTCGAAGGCGGTCGTCGTGTTCGTGCTGTAGCGGTTGTGGCCGATGCTGATCGCGGAGATGAACGCGGGATCGCGCAAGTCGGGGTAGTACGCGGTGAGCACTTGCGCTGTGCCGCGCACTTTGTAGACAACCGAGTCCGCGCTGAGGGAGACAGTGAGCGCGGCGGTGTGCGCCTCGATGGCAAGTTGCAGATCGAAGAGCAGCCGGTCCCGCGCCGCCGTGTCGAGGTGCGGAGTGCGGAAGGCGATCTGCCACGCTGTCGGCTCTTCGCGCCGACCGAGGCAACCGAGTGCCTCCGACACAACCGCCATCGGGCGGCTGACAACCAGTGTACAGCCCGCCTCGCGGATCATCTCGTCCACAGTCGCCATGATGCGCTCGGCATGCTCCCGGTCGGCGGGCGGCACGAAGAAATGCCCGACCGCGAAGTGCGGGTCGTCCGCGAGGGACGAATCGCACCCGACCGCTGCGAGATCACGGGCCCAGAGCACCCGCGGAATATCGGTGAGGATGCCGCAGCCGTCGCCCTCGCCATCAATCTCGCCGGAGCGGTGATGCATCGTCGCTAGTGCGTGCAGGACGCGCGTCAGATTCTCGCGCGTCGGGTAGCCGTGTCGCTCGACCATCGCCACGAGGCCGCAGGCGTCGTGCTCGATGGGGCCAACGTACGTGCCAACGTCAATCAGCGGATCAAAGGGAGTGCTGAGTACTGCGGGCGCCCTCTGGGCGGCATGAGTGCTACTTGCTGCCTGCTGCATTGTTGTCCCTCCCGAAGAACGAGATCGTTCGGTGCAGAGACGCCGGGCTGAAACGCACACAGCCCCCGTCCCCACTGAGGGACGAGAGGCGGACATCGGTCCAATCTCCCGCGGTACCACCCTCGTTGCCGCGCGTCTATCCCACGCGACCACTTACCGGCTGAGGGACGCGCAACGTGGCAGCCAACCACCGGCAAAAATGCCCTCGCACGCCCTGAAGCGCACGTCCCTTTTCGTGCATCGTCGCCATCCGCTCCTGGGCTGCTTTCGATGGATCGTGCCCCGATTCCGGCCTTCCACCGTTCGCCGGATCGCTGGCGGGGAATACCCACCTACTCATCCCACTCAACGCGGGTTGCGTCGTTGTGTAGCCGCCTTCGCACGCAATGTGTGAAAGCGGTAACGATCTAGTATCACTGGTTGGTGATATGGGTCAAGCCGTTCGCGCAAAGTCCGTACGTCTGCATAGCGTGGAAATGAGCAGCTTGGGCGGTTGCATAGGGAGGAAAGAAAGGATCGTCTTCCCCCTACCGTGCTACACTCTCGCTATGGCATGCGAGGGAACTCTATCCGGGGCAGGCGTACCGCGAGAACCGCTTGTCGCGCTGCTCGGTCCGACAGCTTCGGGCAAATCCGCGTTGGCGCTGACGTTGGCTGAAACGTATGCCGGCGAGATCGTTTCGGCAGACTCACGTTTGCTGTATCACGGTATGGACATCGGCACCGCGAAGCCAACCGCAGATGAGCGGGCAGCGGTTCGGCATCATCTGATTGATGTGACTACTCCCGACATGCCATACGACCTTGCCCGCTGGAAAGCCGAGGCGACGGACACAATTGCCGACATTCGCGGGCGGGGCCGTCTGCCGCTGCTTGTCGGTGGCACGGCGCAGTGGACCACCGCACTCCTCAATGGGTGGGAACCGCCCGCCGTCGCGCCTGATGTGCTGTTCCGCGCAGCGATGGAGGCTCGCGCCCGGGAAGAGGGCATCGCACCGCTCCTGGCCGAACTCGCGGCGCGTGATCCCGAAGCCGCCGCGCGCACCGGCCCGAATCTCCGCCGCATCATCCGCGCGTTGGAAGTGATTCGTGCCACCGGCCAGCCATTTAGCGTGCAGCGTGGGCGATCCGAGAAGCCGTATCACGATCTTCGCATCGGCCTCTCTCTCCCGCGTGACGTACTCTTTACGCGCATTGACGCGCGCGTGGAAGCGATGATCGCCACCGGTCTTGTGGGCGAAATGCGCGCCTTGCTAGATGCCGGATACGATTCGTCATTGCCTGCCATGTCGGGTATTGGCTATCGTCAGGTCGTGGAATACCTGCATGGGGGAACAACGTTAACTACTCTGTACGAGCAGATCACGCAGGCGACGCATCGCTATGCGCGCCATCAAATGACGTGGTTGCGCCGTGACGAGACAATTATCTGGCTTGATGCGCGGGATGAACAACGATTAATTGCTGAGGCGACCGAGGTGATCCGGCGCTTCCTGCTATACTAACCGATTACCGAAAGAGCAGGCCATGGGGTGCTGCGACTGTCTATCAGGAGGGTATTCCGATTCCCACGACATTGCATCCGACAACGCCGCCGACCGAACGCGCCATGCTTGCCGCCGTGCGGTGGAATGAAAATGGCTGGACGACCGATGACTCGCTCGAAGAATTGGCGCGACTCGCTGAGTCCGCCGATCTCGAGGTCGTCGGCGCGGTCGCGCAGAACCTGTCGCGACCGAATCCGACTTCGTACCTCGGTAAGGGCAAAGTGCAGGAGGTCAAGGCAGCGCGGGAGGAACTTCAATACGACGTGCTTGTCGTTGACGAGGAACTGTCGCCGAGCCAGTTGCGTCATCTTGAGGATACGCTGGATGTGAAGGTGATTGACCGCACCGCGCTGATCCTCGACATCTTCGCCCGCCGCGCCCAGACACACGAGGGGCGTTTGCAGGTCGAACTGGCGCAACTCGAATATCGCATGAACCGCTTCACACGGATGTGGACACACCTTTCGCGTCAGACGATGGGTGGTGTCGGCCTGCGCGGGCCGGGTGAAACGCAGTTGGAAGTGGACCGTCGCCGCGCCCAGGAGCGTGTGATGCTGCTGAAGGAGGAACTGGCGGAAGTCCATGGTCATCGCGAGCAATACCGGCAGAAGCGGCGGAAGTCGGGCGTGCCGGTTATCGCGCTCGTTGGCTACACGAACGCGGGCAAGTCCACGATCCTGAACCGCCTCACCGATGCGAACGTGCTGGCGGAAAATAAACTCTTCGCGACGCTCGATCCAACGACGCGCCGTATTGTCTTGCCAAGCGGTCGTGATGCCATGATGACCGATACGGTTGGGTTCATTAACCAGTTGCCGACGCAACTCATCGCCGCCTTCCGCGCGACACTTGAGGAGATCAGTGAGGCGGATGTGCTCGTTCACGTCGTTGACCTCACGCACCCAAACGCGGAAGAGCAGGCAGCGACGGTCCGAAAGGTGCTCGGTGAACTGAAAGTTAGCGACAAGCCGACGGTCGTGGCGCTGAATAAGGTGGATGCGCTCGGCGGCGATATCCCGGCAGACATTCGCGACGCATTGGAACTGCCGGAAACCTACGTGCCGGTTTCCGCAATCACGGGGCAAGGAATGGATGAACTGCTCGCGCGCGTCGAATCGGCCCTGACCGATACGATGGCGGAAATGCGTGTCTGCATCCCCTACGACCACTCAGCGCTCGTCGAGCGATTCCATCGCAGTGGCCGGGTGGCATCCGTGGAATATGGCGAGCAGGGGATCACGATGCAGGGGCTGATCCCACAGCGCGACGCGGCTAAACTCGCGCCCTATCGCATCGCGGAACCGGCCTGATACCGTTTCTGGCACCCGTTGCATCGGCTATACTCGCTCACATAATGGTGTTCGACCACCAGGAAAGGGTATGTGGGGATGGCAAGCGAAGATGTGACGGGCACGCGGCTCAACGAACTGATCCAGCAACTACGTGACATTGGTGGTATTGACCTCGCGGCGGTTGTCGGCAATGACGGGTTGCTGCTCGCCTGTAGCGCCGCTGAGGGGATTGATGGCGAGGCCGTCGGTGCGGTCTCCGTAAGTGGGCTGCTCGTCGCGGAGGCGTTGGGGCGCGAACTCGAACGCGGCGGCATCACGCAGACGACGCTCGAATATGAGAATGGTCTTGTGCTCCTGACGCCGCTCGACCCCGATGTCGCGCTGCTCGTCCTCGCCCGGCCGGACGCAAATCTCGGGCGGCTGCGTCTCCTGACCCGCCGGGCACGCGGCGAGCTGCTCCGTGCTGTGAGCGCCTACGTGCTCTGGCCGGGTACTGCCGAGGAGGGCACACCAGCAGAGCCACCGCAGGATAATCCGCAGACCGCATCAGATGAACTATCTCAGACGCGGAATGGATAACAGCAATCGGCGCCGAAGCGCCTACGCGAGCGCGGGCGTTGACATTGATGCCAAGACGAATGCACTAGTCTCGCTCCGGGCACGTATCCGGGCGACGCACGGCCCGAATGTGCTCGCGGACATCGGTCATTTCGGTGGCATCTATGCATTGCCGGGGGCTGGTGAAACCGCGCTCGTCGCCTCGATTGACAGCGTCGGGACGAAACTTAAACTCGCCATCGCGCGCGGCTCACCGGAGGCGCATGCGGGCATCGGTCGGGACATTGTCCATCACTGCGTCAACGACATCCTCTGTTGCGGCGCACGCCCGATCTTTTTCCTCGATTACCTCGCTGTTGGGGTAAGCGATCCGGCGATGATCGCGGCGGTCGTTGGTGGAGTTGCGGATGCCTGCCGCGCGCATGAGATGGCGCTGCTCGGCGGTGAGACTGCCGAACTGCCTGGCATCTATGCGGTGGGGGATTATGACCTTGCGGGCTGCATCATCGGCACGGTCGCGCGCGAGAAGATCCTCGACGGACGCGCGGTGCGGGCAGGCGATTTGCTCCTCGGTCTGCCATCGGCGGGACTACATACCAATGGCTACTCGCTCGCTCGCCGTGCCTTCGACCTCGATGGCTCGCCCGACGCGGTGCGCGAGCGATTGGCGATGATCCCGCCGGGCTGCGCTGAACCGCTGGGCGATATGCTGCTGGCGGAGCACCGCTCGTATAGCGCTGACCTTCTTCCTGCCATTGACGCCGGGCGCATCCATGCCCTCGCGCATATCACGGGCGGCGGTTTCGTTGACAACGTGCCCCGCGTCCTGCCCGCGCACCTCGCCGCGCGGTTTGATGCGGGCCAGTGGGAGGTTCCGCCGCTCTTCACCGCAATTCAAGATGCTGCGCATGTGACGGACGCGGAGATGTATCGCGTCTTCAACATGGGCATCGGTATGGTCGTGGTTGTGTCATCAGACGATATGGACGATGTGCAAGCGATGATTCCGGACGCACGCATCGTCGGAGCAGTCGTCCCGCGCGGCGATGGCGATGCAGTGGTTACGGTAGCGTAGGCTTCAGCCTGCGTCCCTGTCTGCGAAAGCCCCACAAGCCAGGGACGCAGGCTGAAGCCTACGCTACCCCGCAGATGCTCGATACGCGACGAGTACGCCATCGGTCCAGAGTGGCGCCTGCCAGTCATATGCATCAGGCGTCGTTTCTGCCACACCGAAAATACCGTACTCTAAGCGTTCACTGGCGCCTGGAGGAGCAGGTTCGCTGGCCCACCCCGTTGTGAGGTTGCCGCGCACCTGACGATCCCGCAAGAGATGGGTAACAAGTGCCCGATCTAAATACGTATCGTCGGCAGCCACGCCGGAAATGAACACGGTCGCGGACGGCGGAATGGCGGCGCGCAACGACGCGAAAGCCCCGCTGTCGGAAGCGATGCGGAAAACCAACGCGTCCGGGAATGAAGCGACGGGGACGATGTCGGGCGTGATCGTGTGGATGCGATCATTGATGCCTTGCCACGCGGGATCGCTCAACGATGAACGAGTGAGCACAATGAGATTTACCCCAATCGCTTCAAGCGCGGCGGCACTCATGGGCGAAGGGAAGTCCGCGAGCGCCGTGAAGAGTGCACGCGTCGCGGGCGGCAAAATTTCCGCGTCGCCATTTATGAAGCGATGACGATTCGTCGTCGCGAGCGCCATCGTAACTGGCGCTCGGAGATCGGGCAGCACCGCGACGATAGACGCCGGTTCGCGCTGCAGCCAGCCAACGAGCGACGATCCATGCGTATCCACCTGCGGCACGTACACGGTGTGAAGCGGTAGAACCGCATAGTCCATACCGAGCGCGACACAGACGATTGTCGCGATTGCAGCACTCGCTCGCCGCCGGACTCCTCGAACGCGTATCCAGGCGGCGGCCTGCCGCCAACCGAGTGCGGCAAGGAGCGCCACGCCGAGCATCACGATTGGTGCGGCGCGCACGGGCGCACGCAACGCGTCCCCGCCGGGCACAAACTGATACAACAGCACATAGGGCAGCGGCACGCGGCCCGTATCCCTGCGCGCGAGATGGAGTGTCGGCCCTAACGTCAGGACGAAACCGCAGACGGCAAGCGCAAGTGAGAACCACGCTACACGGTGTCGCCGCCGCGCGGTGCATCCAATCGCCGCGAGGAGAAGCGCGATGATACCGGGGAAGAGATACAGTTCGCTTGACCCTGTCCAGGCGTGCGCGCGGACAAGGGGCCCATAGAGGAGACTGTCTGGTGTTGCCGCAAGCCATGTCTGCGGCCGCGCGGACCAGTATTCGACTTCGTGCCGGGACCGTGCGAATGCTTCGCGATCGGCAACGTGCATAAACGGCAACACAACGGGCAGCAATGCAACGAGCGCAACCGTCAGTGTGACGCCGACACGTGCGATTGCTCCTGAAGACAACCGAGGCCACCGATTGTTCGCCAGAACATATCCCAAATAGAGAAGAAGGATGACTGCCGACCAGTACGCATAATAGCCCGCCGAGATGGCTTGCAGAAATACGACGAGACCAAGGATTGACGCATCGCGCCAACAGCGATTGCGCAGCGTGCGGTCAAGAAAAAGGATTTCCAATGGGAGCCACTGGACAGCGAGCAAGCCAGCGTGGTCACGTTGTGCCAGGTGATAGCGAGCGAGGGTAACGATCATCCCGGCGATGATGCCAGCGGTGCGGTTGTGGAGAAAATGCCATGCAAGACAGTACATTGTGAATCCGCAGAGCGCCATTGTCAGCAGCAACGTGCAATTGTACGCAAGCAGCGCGTTCTGGGTTGTCACATAGATCGGCCCGGCGATCAACGATTCGCCGAGCGTTAGTTCATCCCGTGCGAAGACGTGCGAAGCGGGATAGAGGACGTTCGTCTCCCCGAAGGACGCATCCCGCTGCATCAACCACTGCACAGGCCATGCGAGCCGCCATGCAGTAGTCAGCGGGTCACCGGGGCCGGTGACATGGTCGCTCATCTGCCAGGGCAGGGGACGAAGCCACACGACAGCGAGAACGACAAAAAGCGCGAAGACTGCTACATGCCGCGCTGCGCGGCTTCCTGCCCGCCTTCGCGGGCGCGGGAGAAATTCCGTCCTTGTTGTCCTGGAATGCACGGTATCCACGCGGTTAGTATAGCCGGATACCTGAATGGAACTGCGCGAAACGGATACAAAAATGCGGGGCCAGCCCTATCACTGCCCCCGCAGAAATGTGCGTTATGAGAGAATTAGAGCGGGAACCGGGGTTCTGTTGCCCGGCGCGTGCGTTCGAGATCCTTGCGGGCCTCTGTCGCGCTCGGCAGACCTTCGCCGCCACTCCGGAGGATACGTGCATAGTAGTCATTGAACGACCCATCCGACACGAGGTTCTTCATCCACATACCGAACTTGTTCTTGTTCTTGCTCATTGCCATACTCCCTTTCTGTGTACCACCAGCGGGTTCTATCAACCTTCCCGCCGCTTTATATGAGTACAGTATACCACTTGCCCGTACATTGTCAAGAGATTTGCTCAATATGGGTGAGAATCATCGGCAAATATATGAAATGGGCGACGAAAGGGATGGTAGGGCAGCCCGTGGCTGTCAGGCGAGAAAAGAGCGCCATCTCTTTCCCGATGGCGCTCTCGTCTCGCAGATTGTCGGGGTTATCCGAGCAGGACCTTCCGGGCGAGGTCAAAGACCGGGCCGGAGAAGATGCCAAAGAGGACGGTACCGAACGACGAAACGGCGAGGCCCAGGCCGAGCCACCGCGTCCGCTGCGGCACGATCTGCCGCTCCGGCTCGCGGAAGTACATGACCGCCACGACACGGAGATAGAAGTACGCGGAGACGGCGGAGTTCAATGCGACGATGACGGCGAGCCAGGTCAGATTCGCGTTGATCGCCGCGACAATGATGTAATACTTCGCAAAAAACCCGAGCAGTGGCGGCACGCCCATCAGCGATGCCATAAAGAGCGTCATCGCAATCGCCGCACCCGGCGCGGTTGAGGCGAGGCCACGGAACGACTCGATATTTGTGCCCCGCCCGCGTGCCTGCATCCATGTCAGGATCGAGAAGGCGCCGATATTCGTGAAGGTGTACGCGAAGATGTAGAAAAGAAGCGCGCCGATTGCCTGGCCGTTCGCGTCCGATTTGTTCGCGCCGATCTGGTAGGATGCCAGCCCGACGAGCATATAGCCGGTATGCGCGATGCTGGAATACGCGAGCATCCGCTTCACATTGTTCTGCGCGACCGCGACGATGTTGCCGAAGGTCATTGTAATGACGGCAAGCACGATCACGAGCGGCACCCACTGGTTGGCTGCTGGCGTCCAGCCATTGACAAGCACCCGCAACATGCCCGCGAATCCTGCCGCTTTCGGCCCCACCGACATAAACGCGGTCACTGGCGTCGGCGCACCGTGATACGCATCCGGTGTCCACATGTGGAAGGGCACGGCGGCGATCTTGAAACCGAGACCGACGACGAGCAGAAGCAGCGCCAGCAGGAGTGACGGATTGCCGCTGGAAATCTTCGCGCCCGCCGCCGCAATGGCATCGAGATTAATCGAGCCGGTGATACCGAAGGTCCATGCCATACCATAGATGAGAATGCCGGTCGCGAATGAGCCGAGCAGGAAATACTTCAAGGCGCCCTCGTGCGAAATCCGGCTCTGGCGGGAGAACCCGGTCAGTACATAGACCGCGATCGAGGTCAGTTCGATACCGATAAAGACCATGATGAGGTCGCCCGCGATGGCCACTACCATCATGCCGAGTACTGAGAACGAGAGGATGACGAG
>JAABUY010003223.1_pt1 | contig 18335 bp, 19 predicted proteins | sample 5560271 | NCBI WGS metagenome assembly JAABUY01 (sample SAMN10711886, study PRJNA513374) | rock metagenome | isolation source: Antarctica rocks | place: Antarctica: Victoria Land, University Valley
CTGGTGACAAAGCGACAGCGGTATCAGTCGAATCATCGAATTGTCGATCCCGCACTGGCTGCTGCTTGACAACCAATACCGTATCTCTGGGCAGATTCGCGGTTCAATCGTTCCTCGTCTGATTACGGTACTATAGGTCGCGAGATGGATGCCACGGGGATAAGGAGGAGGACCGAGATGCGGTTGGAAGGGAAAATTGCGCTGGTGACAGGGGGGAGCCACGGGATTGGCAGGGCGACGGCACTCGTCTTCGCGCGCGAAGGGGCGGATATCGCGATCACCTACCGGGGGCGCGAGGAAGGGGCGATGGAGACGGCGCGAGAGATCGAGGCGATGGGGCGGCGCGCGCTCGTCTGGCATGCCGAGATGACGAACCCGGACGACTGCACGCGCATCGTGGACGACACGATCCGCGACTTCGGGCGACTCGACATCCTCATCAACAACGCGGGTGGCGGGCGCGGTGATGCACTGCTGCACCTGACACCCGAAGACTGGCGCTACACGATTGATCTTTGCGTCACCGCACCGTTCTTGTGCGGGCAACGGGCGGCGCAGCATATGGCGGAGCGCGGCGGTGGCGGCGCAATCGTCAACATCTCGTCCGTCCACTCCGACCATGCATGGCCGAACGACGCGGCGTACGGCGTCGCGAAGGCGGGATTGAATCGCCTGACCAAGAGCATGGCGCTCGAATGGGCACGCTTCGGCATCCGCGTCAACTGCATCGCGCCTGGCTACATCGAGGTCGCCGTCACGCCGGAGGAACAGGAGAAGTACGCGTGGGAGAAGACGGGTGCCGAACCCGCCATCCCCGCCCGACGCACCGGCCGCCCGGAGGAGATCGCCCATGCCGCCCTCTATCTCTCCTCCGACGAAGCGCAGTACACCACCGGCCAACTGCTCTTCGTGGACGGTGGCCTCCTCCTCCCGCCCGCCACCGTCTCTGACTATCTGCGCGGCGACCGCACCGGGCGCGGATTGGCGGGGTAATGGACAGAGCATCGGCAAACGGTGACAGATGTGGGCCGCGAGGAGGCGGGCGCGTGATACACTGAGGGACACGGAACGATGCCGGTGAAAGTACGGGAAGCAATCAAGATCGTCGAGGCGGATGGCTGGTATCTCAATCGGCACGAAGGGCGATCACCACCAATATAAACATCCGACGAAACCCGGCAAGGTGACGATCCCCGGCACGCCGCGCGACGAGTTGCCGCCCGGAACATGAAACAGCATCCAGCGACAAGCCGGACTCAAGTAAGGAACGAGCGATGCACTACCTTGTCGTCGTCGAAAAGGCGGAGCACAACTATGCCGCGTACGTACCTGACCTTCCGGGCTGCGTGAGCACTGGCACGACGATAGAGCAGACATTGGACAATATTCGCGAAGCCATCACCTTTCACCTGGAAGGGATGGCGCGCGATGGCAATTCGCTCCCTCCGCGCTATACGGTGCTCGCCGCCAGCGTCGAGGTGCCCGATTACCTGCCCATGACCCGCGCCGCCGCTGACTGAATACTGCGGTTTACCTCGCCTCCGACGAGCCGCGCAACACCACCAGCCATCTTCGTGGACAGCAGCGACCTCCCACCCCTCACCGTCGCCGACTACCTGCGCGGCGACCGCACGGGCCGGGGCTGGCGGGATAGCGAGCGGCGGGCAATGCAAAACGAAAAGCATTGACTGACAAGAACATTGCCATATCGCTATCTTATGCTAGGATAGCGACACTCTACGAACCGCCCGCTGAAGTCGCAACCGCACTGGAGGAAGGCAATGTCGCAGCAACCACCCTCGGGAAATCCGCCCCTCTCACAACCGCCGTATGGTCAGCCGCCGGGAGGTCAACCGCCGTGGCAGGGACAGCCACAACCCCCTTACGCTGCTCCGCCTGGTCGATTAGGAGGGTGCAATGCGGCGTAGTATAGCGATTCTCATCGTAATCGTCTTGATGATCGCGGGCGGCTTGGGCTACCTCGCCGGGTCGTCGCACCTGCTTGCTCCGTCGCACGCGGTCGCGGCCGATGATTGCCAGACGTTCCCGCAGACAGGCAAGACGGTGTGCGGCGATTTCCTGAAGTACTGGCAGGATCACGGTGGCCTCGCGCAGCAAGGCTATCCAATCTCCGATGTCTTCGACGAGAAGAGTGAGACGGACGGGATCACGCACAAGGTTCAGTATTTCGAGCGCGCAGTGTTCGAGGCACACCCAGAGAATCAACCGCCGAACAATGTATTGCTCAGTCTCTTGGGGAGCCAGAAGTATAAAGCAAAATATCCGAACAGCGCTCCGTCGAGCGCGGCGGTCCCTGCGCCAGCAACGCAGCCAGCATCTACGTCCGCCGCATCGGTCGCCAGCAGATACCCGCAGCGGAGCGTACACGGGCCGTTGGCCGTAACCCTCTGGGCGGTGCGCGACCCCGCCCCGAGTGCCCAATATTCGGCCCCAAAAGCGGGCAACCGAGTCGTCGCGTTCGACATCACTGTAGAGAATGCGGGCAACGGCACACAGCACTATAACGCCTTCGAAACGTCCCTACAGACGACAGATGACCGAGTATACAGTTGCGACGCATCCTCGACTCTTCAGCCCACGCTATCCTATGGTGATCTCGCGCCGGGTGAGAAAGTGCGAGGATGGGTCGTTGCCGAGATTCCATAGGGCAGTGATCTCGCCACGTTCAAATACTTGGACTTTGGGAAAAATCCAGTCACCTTCGATGTACACAAATAAACTCTGCTCCCCGCCTGCCACCCCGCACAGCTCTGCTGTGGCGGGCAGGGCCGGAACGGGCAGTGGAAGCAGATGATGGTGCCATCAACCAAAAGGAGAAATGATCATGATCTACATTCTCTGTGTTCTCTTACCGCCAGTCGCGGTGTTGATTAAGGGCAAGCCGATTCAGGCGCTCTTGAACCTCGTCCTCACGCTCTGTTTTTGGGTGCCGGGGGTGATCCATTCGATTATCGTCGTGAATCGCGCCAACGCGGCAGCGAAGCGCCAGTAAACGGCGCGCGGACACCATGTGCGGCCATCGATACCGGAGCAGCAACGCGTACCTGCATAGACTCCTTTCCCATCCCTACAGATGCAACCCCGATGAACATCGGTGATACTGCATGGCATGGTTGGCTGCCTGCTGCCCACTGCCCGCTGAATACTGAAAGGAGCGCATCATGCCCCGACCGGAGGAGATTAACGTACCGAGCAACTGGGGACGGTGGGGAGACGAGGACGAGCGGGGGACGGCGAACCTGCTCAATGCGGGGTTAGTGCGGGAGGCGGCGCGGCTGATTCAGAGTGGCACGGTCTACTCACTCGCCGCGCCGCTCTCGCCGGATGGGCCGAACCTGCCGAGTCGCCGTCCGACGTGGCACGTCGTCACGACGCGACGCCGCCCGGACGGCGTCCTCTCCAGCGCGGATGATGTCGTAATGATGCACACGCACGGCACAACGCACATTGACGCCCTCTGCCATATCTACATGGGCGACACGCTCTACAACGGCCATTCGTCGCACAAAATCCTGCCGACGGGTGCACAGAAATGCGGCATCCAGAATGTCGGGCCGATGGTTGGGCGGGGCATTTTGCTCGACATCGCGGGCTTCCGCGGCGTCCCGCACCTCGATGGCGGCGACGCAATCGAGCCAGACGAACTCGATGCTTGCGCCACCAAACAGGGCGTCGAAATCCAGCCAGGCGATACGGTCCTCATCCGCACGGGGTGGTGGCAACTGTTCGACGGCGGCACGGAGGCGCGCGCGCGTTTCTATGCCTCCGAGCCAGGCTTGAGCGGCGCGTGCGGCCAGTGGTTCAAGGAACACGACCTCGTTGCTCTCGGCGCGGATAACCCAGCGGTCGAGGTCGTGCGGTCGTGGGCCGATACCCTGCCCGTCCATCAGGCAGTGATCTGGGGCTGCGGTGGCTACCTCATCGAATTCCTCGATCTGGAACGTCTCGCCGCCGACAAGGTGTACCAGTTCCTCTATGTCGCTACTCCGCTCCGTCTTGAAGGCGGCATCGGCAGCCCGATTGTGCCGCTGGCGATTGTGTAGGGAAGTAGCCAGGAACCAGTAGTCAGTAGTCAGTTGAAACGGCGGCGCATCGCGCGTTTTCTTATCTGACTACCGACTACTGGCTACTGATTCCCCCGTGTGGCACGCATCGTGCCACCCTTTTGATGCTGTATGGAGCGTTTGCGCGTCTATATCACTAGGAAGGAATGCAAAGCATGGATCGTGTTACACAAGGTTCCGCGACGGCGGCAATTGATTATCTGATTATTGGCGGCGGCCTCGCGGGGGCGATGGCGGCAGAGGCGATTCGCGAGCAGGGCGTCGGTGGGCGCGTCGTCATTATCACGGATGACCACGAGCGACCGTACCACCGCCCGCCGCTCTCGAAGGAGTTCTTGCGTGGCGATCAGGAACGCAAGGAGGTCTTTGTTCACCCGCCCGAATGGCATAACGAGCAGGGCGTGGAACTGATGACCAACACGCGCGCCACGAGCCTCGATCCCCACGCACATCACGTGACGCTGGCGGACGGACGAACGCTTGAGTACAAGAAACTGCTGCTCGCGCCGGGCGGTGCGCCACGGCAGTTGGACATCCCCGGCGCGGACCTGGAGGGCGTGCGATACCTCCGCTCGCTGGACGATTCCGAGGCGCTCCGCTCCGCTGCGGCAAAGACGAAGCATGCGACGGTGATTGGTGGGAGCTTCATCGGCGTCGAGGTAGCCGCCGCCCTCGTCAGTTACAAGGTGGACACAACGGTGATCGTCAAGGGCAAGACAATCTGGAGTTCGTTTATGCCCGAACATATCGCGCTGTTCTTCCAGCAAACGCTCGCCGATCATGGCGTCAAATTCCTCGCTGAGGATGAGGCAGTGCGCATCCTGCCACAATCCGGCACGATGCACGCGGGTCAGGTCGCGACCAGGAACGGGCACACCGTCGGCGGTGATCTCGTCGTCGCTGGCGTCGGTATCACCCTGAACCGCGATCTCGCGGACGGCGCGATGCTCGCCTACGACGCAGACACGCAAGGCGTCAAAGTCAATGAGTACTTGCAAACGAGCGATCCGGACATCTACGCGGCAGGCGATATTGCCGCCTTCCCCGATCCTGTCTTCGGTACGCGGCGTGTCGAACACTGGGACACCGCGCTCTCGCAAGGCAAGACAGCAGGCGCAAATATGGCGGGTGCGAATGAGCCGTACGACCATGTGCAGTACTACTTCTCAGACCTCTTCGACCTCAGCATCGAAGTGCTCGGCAACCCGCAGCCGGACGCCCACACTATCGTGCGCGGCAAAACGGAAGACCGCTCGTTCGCTGTTCTTTATCTGGATGGCTCGCGTGATGTCGTGGTCGGCGCACTCGCAGTTAATCGCCCGTCGGAGGAGATTTATCAGTACCGCGTTCTCATCCGACAACAGGCATCGCTGCGTGGCTTCCTGGAGGAGGCGGAGCAGCACCCCGATGAGGATTTGACTGGCCTCGTTCCCGATCTCGATGCCGCGAACGAGATGCTGGAGGCGGGCCAGGAGCAGGCATAAGCACAGCGCATTATGTGACGACGGCGGCTCGATTGGGCCGCCGTTCGTTTTGCGCGGTTTGAAGGCCACATCCTCGTTGATGACGCTCTCGCCGATACAAAGCTATTCCTTGTGTACGTACACTAAATTTACGAAGACAAGAGAGACATTTGGGCAAAAGCATTGTCGGGGTGGGGCGAGTACGGTACAATCGGGGCGCCAGCATCACAGGGACGGAAACTGCGGCAGTATGATTCGGCTTCATTCTCCGCAGCATTCGCCACCGACGAGGAAAAATCGGGCTTCGTAAGCGGAGAACGACAATGACACGTCGCTATGAACGGGAAATACTCGAACTCGTCGAACGTAAGGAGCGAGAGCATCGGGGCCGGGAGCGGGTCGCACGCGCGCGGCGCAACCTCGACAAGGCCCGCCATCGCGTCTCACCGGGTCGCGTATGGGAGCGGTTGGGAGGAATCGGCTGGATGGTCGCTAGCCTAACGCTTGCTATCCTCGCCTTTGTCCTCCATACGACCGCGCCGACCCCTGCCGCCGTGTTGGTGCTCATCGCGGTTGTCCTTTTTTTCGTGCCAATCATTTATCGCCCAACCGGAGCGCGCCGGGAGAATGCCCACTGGCGTGACCAGATCATTGATCTACCGCCGCGCGATGGCCCGTTCCAGGGTGTGCGTCGTCGCATCTGGCAGATCAAGCAGGACCGCCGTCGGCAGCGCGGCCGCAATCGCTGATTTTCGCCATTCCTCCTACTTTCCGGGGGTAACGTAGGCTTTAGCCTGTGTCCCCGTGTAGCACTCGCAGGCTGGAAAGCCCATGCTATCGAAAGAAGCCGCAGGCGAAAGCCTACGCTACCCCAATTATGCCTTGAGCATTGCATCCAGCCACGCCTTCACTGCGGGCCATTCGTGGTCGAGGATGCGGAACCAGGCGGTGTCACGGTTGCGGCCCTTGACGATGTAGTGCGCCTCCTGGATGCCCTCGAACTGGAAGCCCATCCGCAAGGCGGAGCGTCGCGAGCGTTCGTTGAAGGCATCGCACTTCCATTCGACGCGTCGATAGCCAAGGTCGAAGGCATGACGGAGCATCAGAAAGGTCGTTTCCAAACTCGCCTGTGTCCGCTGTACGAGCGGGCTGTACCAGATGCTGCCGAGCTCGACCTTAAGGTGTTCCGGCATATTCGTCATGAAGTTGACCGCGCCAACCTGCCGCCCTGTCGCCTGATCGAAGACGCAAAGGCAGAGGCCGTTCGGCGCCTTCACCTGGGCGCGCAAAGAATTGCGCAATGCGTCGGCGTCCGCGAACGGCCCGACAGGCATGTACCGCCAAATCAGCGCGTCGGCATCGTACGCCGCAATCTCCCGGTCGCCCAGCCGCGCAGGCTGCCCATTCGAGACAGCATGGAGCGCATCTCCATCGCGATCGAGGTCGAGCGGTTGGAGCCGGACGAACGCCCCTATAAGTGTGACGGGCGCGAACTTGATCGGGAGCGCCGCGCGTCGGGCGAGTACTTCGGCGGATAGCGGTGCGCCGGTCTGCGATGGTACGGTCACGGTTTCTCCTTCCTCACCCCGGCCCCTCTCCATCGCCCTGAGGCCATGACATGAATCGGTTTGTTCGGCGATGGAGAGGGGCGGGTTATTGGTAGCGTAGGCTTCAGCCTGCGTTCTCTCCCTCAAAGGCTTCCACCGATAGGAGGGACGCAGTCTGAAGCCTACGCTACTCCGTTCTTCTTTCGGCAATGTCGCTTCAATGACATCGGCGGCGCGGGCATCGCCCGGTTCGCCGCGCGCCCGCAGGCCAGCGACAACACTCCGCTTCACCGCGACGGGCGCAGCGGGGCCGACCTTGAATTTGGCGTCGGTTTCCACGATGCGCAGGCGGATCATCGCCAGCCGCCGGATACGCGGGCCGTAGAAATCCCCGTCCACAATCGGTTCATACGCTGCGTCCGGTTCATAGGCCGCAAGCAGCCGCGCGAGGGCGCCAGCAACATCACCGGGATCGGTGGACGTCGTCGCCTCGCATGCGAAGGAAACAGCGCGGAAGTTGAGTGTGGCGCGGGCGGCATCCTGCGGGTCCACCCAGTCATGGCGGGAAGCAGCAAGGAAGTCCGAGACAAAGAACGTCACGTACGGATTCGCTTGCACGGCGGCAAAGGTCGGGTCATCCTGAACGCAGTGCAGTTCGATCTCATCGTCCGTCTTCACAAACGGCAGGATGCTCACCTGCGGATAGCCGCCGGGCGGCGTCGCAATCAAGTGCCCATGCCGCTGTCTGGCGACGAACGCCGCAACTGCCTCCGGGTCTATCGGATATTTCTCTGAATGGTACATCCTTGCCCTCTTTCTCTCCAGATTATCATACCCGCTCGGGGAAGAACCGCCACGCGATTTCTCTTCTCGATCGCGTGGCGGGGATGAGAGCACATGACGCTTGCGGAGATTTGCCGCGCCGCCGGAATATCTAACCGCGTTCTGACGTATCATTTCAAAGACAAGGACGATCTGCTCTTTGCCATCTTCGAGCGCGTGGTGCGCCGCGTGCGCAAGCACTTCGACCCGCTCTTGCCGGAGGAAACACCCGTCGCGGAGCGGTTGGCGTTCATGCTGAGCTACGCGTCAGTCTACCATGAGAAGCAACGGCTCTCGCTCTTGCTCCTCCATCTAGATGGCGCAGGCGGCAGGCCCGGAGATTGCCGCGCGCATGTACGACTTCTTCCGCGAGCAGCGCACCCGTTCCGCCGACGACCGCGCGGGATGCGGCAGCGAGCCGCATTCGTAACGACGATTTGGCATCGTGATCCCGCCGGAGCGCGTACTTGCAATGATGCTGGCATTCCTAGCATCCCGATCCGTGCGGGCCGACGCGCAAACCGGAGGCGATTTACGCCTTATGCCGCCCGATCAATTGAAAGGACCCCGGACCCAGTGAAGATTCAATACAAATACGCCGTTGCCCTGACTGCCGCGCTCGCGCTCTTTATGGCCGTACTAGATTCGACGATCGTCAACGTCGCGCTCGTTTCGATGGAGCGCGATTTCAAGACGAACATCAACAGCGTCCAGTGGATCGTCACGGGGTACATTCTCGCCCAGGCGGCGGTAATCCCGGTAGCGGGTTATTTCGGCAACCGGTTCGGGATCAAACGAGTCTTCATGATCGCTCTGACGATCTTCACTATCGGTAGTCTGTTGTGCGGGCTGTCGAAGGATTTCGCCACTGGCTCGGCGGCCCTGAACCTGCTGATCGTCTTCCGGCTCATCCAGGGAATCGGCGGCGGGATGCTCTTTCCGCTTGGCGCGACGATTGCGTTCGGCGCGTTCCCGCCGGAGGAGCGAGCGGCCAGTTCCGCTGTGATCGCCATCCCGATCCTCTTCGCTCCGGCGCTCGGCCCGACGGTCGGCGGCCTGATCGTGGATAGCAGCATTAAGTGGCCGGGCGTCTTCTTCATCAATGTTCCTGTTGGCATCATTACCCTCTTCCTGCTCGCGCGGATTGTCCGGAAAGATGAGAAAGCCGCTCCCGGCGTGGCACCCGCCCGCTTCGATTACAGCGGGCTTGTCCTCTCGATTGTCGGTGTCGTCCTTGTCGTCTACGCCTTCGTGCTCGTCAGCCAAACCAGGGGTGGCTCGATTACTGCCACCAACCCGAACGGCGTCATCAATGGCTGGGGCTACTGGCTCGTCTGGGTGCTGCTCGCGGCGGGTATCACCCTGCTCGCGATCTTCGCAGTGATTGAATTGTACGTCGTCAAAGACCCGGTGCTCGATCTCCGCCTCTTCGGGACGCGAGATTTCGGCATCGCCTCGGTCGTGACGTGGGTCGTGCGCGGCATCGTCTTCGGTAGCTTCCTGCTTATCCCGATCTTCCTGCAACAGTTCCAGGGCAACAGCGCGGTGTACACCGGCCTGATCCTGATGGCGCAAGGGATCGGCGCAATCATTGGTATCCAGATGGGCAGCCGCCTTTATGACCGCATTGGCCCGCGTTACCTCGCGGCGGCGGGTCTCGCGATCCTGACGGGGGCGACGGTCTGGCTGATCGCGGTTAGGCCGGACAGCGGCGTGCGCTTCTTTGTACCGATTCTTTTCCTACGCGGGATCGGCTTCGGCTGGTCAAATCTGCCCTTGCAAACCGTCGCCATCGGCGCAATCACGGGCCGCGCGCTCCCAAAAGCGAACTCGCTCTACAACGCCTCCGCGCAGATTTTCTCCTCGATCGGAATCGCTGTCGTGACAACGATCCTCGTGCAGCGGACGACGTTCCACGCATCGGGCATCATGCAAGCCACCATCGCGTCCGGCGCCCGCCCGCCTGCAAACCTGGGTCTCCTCGCTGGGACCGACGCTGTGAGCGATGTCTTCAAATTGCTCACCTTTGGGACGGCATTTGCTGTAGCGGTCAGTTTCCTGCTCCCACGCCAGAGCCTGAAAATGCAGATGGCAAGCCAGAGCGCATCCACGCCCGCGACTCCCGACGAGCAACTGGAGGGCGCTCCGTCTCCCGTGCCAGCACTGGCGACCGCGCCATCTTCCACTGGAAATGGCAGCGACACGCCGCCGATGCCCATCGCAGACGCACTGACGCGCATGCCGGAAAGTCCAATACCAATGGCATCAGCGCAACGCCTCGGCCCGCCGCCTGGTAATCGCATGCGCGATACCACCCCTGTAATGGCTCCCCCGGCATACGTTCAAAACGGCCATACGTCCGACTACGAGGAGCGCATTGCATCATTGGAGCGCATGGTCGCATCACTCGCGGATGCCACGCGCAATCAATCCCCCGCACCCACGCTAGCGGTTGACGAGGGCCGGATCGCCGCGCTCGAATAGGCCGTTGGCAATCTCGACCGGATCGTCCACAGCATGCCGCCGCCGCACTGGCATCGCGTGCAGTACGAACGCGTAGGTGCGACCGAGCAGCGTCTCACCGCGTTGGAACGCGCTGTCCAGCACCTCACCTGGTCCGCCGAACCCCCGCCTCCAGACGGCCATCATGCCCCGACATACGAGGGTACGTTGAGAGGCTGAGACCTGAAGATACTTGGTGGTGGCGGGCTTTTTTACGTCCAATACGGTTCAGTAAAGAGCGGCGAGAGCATCTCCCCGCTCTCCGTACGGGCGGTTCGTGAACCGCCCTCTTGCAGCGACTGAATGTGTGCGGGGAAGATATCGGTGACTCGGAGAGGGCGGTTCACGAACCGCCCGTACGAGACAATGCCGCACGATTTCATGCTTGTTCTCTTCCTTGCCACTACGCCGTGTCATCCTCTGCGAACAGCGACGAAAGCGTAATCTCCAATGCCGCCGCAATGCGGGCGAGATTCTTGAACGCCGGGTTTCGCTTTCCCCGCTCGATGCCCGCGAGATCGACCGGGTGAATGCCTGCCTTCTCAGCAAGCGCTTCCTGTGTCCAGCCGTGCGCTCTCCGCAACTGTCGAATACGGAGGCCGAGTTGTTCCGCGTCCACTACATTCCTTTCTTCGCGCTCTTCCAGGTGCCCTCTGGGCAGATTCGTGGTTCATCGCTATTTGGCCTTGTGGCCACGGCAGGCGCGGAGCATACCGGTGCAGATGCCCGCACCGTAGACGAGGCGGAAGATCGGCAGGGCGCGTTCGCCGGGACGGGCGAGGGCGCGCCAGCCCTTGCCGCGCGGGTTGAGCGGGCAGTAGCGCCAGAATTCATGCAGCGTCTGCGGCACGGCGTTGCTCGCGCCGATCCAGCGGGCCTGGCTGTAGATTTCGCGTAGCCGCGCCGGGTTGGTGTGGTAGCAGACCGCACTAGGGGCGGCGACGGCGAGCGTGCCGAGCCGCTCCGCCAGCGAAAGGTCGTCGTCATAGCCACCGGCGAGGAAGCCGCCTGCCGCGAGGAAGGCATCGCGACGGACAGCGCGGAAGACGGTCTGACGGTCAGGGGAGTCGTCCGGCAGTTTGCGGGTGATCGGCAGGCGCTGGTTGATATTCCAGAGGCGCGCCCACCGCTCCTGTGGATTGGCGACGTATTCCGTCACATGGAAAGTCCCGATGGCCTCGTCCCGCGCAATCGGTGCAACGAGCCGGGCGAGGAAATCACGGTCGAAGCGCATATCCGCATCGAGAAAGCAGAGTACGTCACCTGTCGCGGTATTCGCTCCCCGGTTCCGCGCCGCGCCGCTCCCTTCGTGCGATTGTTCGAGCAGGATCACGCCGCCGAAACCGCGCGTGATTGGCCGCGTGCCGTCCGTCGAGCCGTCGTCCACGACGATGATCTCGTGCGGGTGGTGTGTCTGATCAAGGAGCGAGCCGAGGCAGCGGGCGATCACGCGCGCCTCGTTATAGGCAGGGATGACGACGGAAACGGTCGGCAGTCGTAACGATTCCATGTGGCGCAGTATACTCGCCGTGCGGAAGGGAGCACGATGGAAACGAAGACCGCAATTACGGTACAGGACGGTGTAGGCGACAACGATGTGCGGTCATTCTTCAGTGCGGAATGGAGCGCGATTGATCCCGAGCCGTGGACGGATCGGAAGTGCATCATTACAGCGAAACGGGACGGCCAATTGATTGGGGCCGCAAGATGCAGCGTCAGTGCGGGTGTCGCGCATCTGGGCGAACTGATGGTGACGAAGAAAGAACGGAACAACGGTATTGGCACGGACCTGCTCGCGGCATTTGAGCAATGGGCTGTCGCACACGGCGCGCATATATTGACCCTGGACACGCAGCATTACGGCCCTGCGCAACGCTTCTACGAGCGGCACGGCTGGCGCGTCGGGCATGTGATGGACAATCACTACCTACACAAGGAGTATGCGGGAATGGTCAAGGAGCCGGGGTGACACGATTCTCCAACCCCTCATTAACGCATCGTGGATGGTAGAAGGCCGAGTTCGCCCCGGTACTTCGCGACGGTCCGCCGCGCGATCTGGATGCCGAGTTCCTTTAGTTTGCCGCAGATTTCGTCGTCCGTCAGCGGGTGTTCCTCGCGATCCACCAATTCCTTGATAACATCTTTCACACCGAGTGAGGCGGTGAAGAAGTCTGAGAAGGGAATGACGCGCCGCTCGGGAAGGAGGACATATTTGTTTGCCGTCGCGCGGCTGACGGTGGATTCATGGACGCCGAGCGCCTGCGCGACTGCCGCGCGCGTCAGCAGCTTCAGTTCGCGCACGCCGTAGCGGAGGAAATCTTCCTGCTCCGAGACAACATATTGCGCGACCTGCTGCAACATCGCACCGCGCTGCCGGACACCATGGAGAAAGAGCCGGGCGCGCGCCACACTCTCCCGGATGTGCTCGCGCTCATGCTCGGAAAGCCCAGCGAGCATGCCGCGATCCGAGGCGATGGCGGAGTACGTTTCATTGATACGCAGCCGGTTCGATCCACTCTCTGGCACAAAGGCGATCAGATCGCCGTCCGCGTCTTCGCGGATTAGGACATCGGGCGTAAGAAAGCCGGTCGCGGACGTCTTCCGACCAGCACGCGTGGAGGGGTTCTGGAGCGGATGCGGCGTGAGATGAGAGCGGATAAAGGCGCGGGCGCTCTCGACCGTTTCCGTCGCGACGCCGAGCGTACCGGCGATGTGCGCGAATCGCCCGGCAGCGAGGTCGGAGAGATGCTCCGCGATGATCTGCTCGACCGTCTCCGGGATCACCATGCCACCCTCGCGCAATCCACGCAGTTGCAGCAGGAATGACTCGCGGTAATCGCGCGCCGCGACACCGACAGGAACGATGCTCTGCACGACCTGGAGGACATCGAGCGCCATCTCATCGTCGCACTCGCACGCGAGCGCAGTTTCCGCGAGCGTTGTATCGAGGATGCCGCGCTCGTTGATGTGAACGATTAAGAAGGCCGCGATGCGGATCTGATCCTCGGGGAGCATCGTGCCCGCATCGGCCAGCCATTGACGCCGGAGGTCTTCTTCAGAGGCAACGGCGGTGAACGGGTCGTAGGCGTCATCATCGCCATCGTTGCGGCGGGGCGAGGCGGTATACCACTGATCGGCATACTCTTCGTAACTCTCGCGCAGTGGCGCTTCCTGCGGGCGGCTATGACACATCGCGCACCAACCGTTATGGAGCGCCTCGCCACAAATCGGGCACTGGCGCGTTTCATCGCCAGTGGGGGAATCGAAATCGAGTTCGAGAGCGGGATTCTTCATAATTTCCGCGCGCATCGCCGCCTGGAGTTCGGCGCGTGAAAGGAGTAAGACCTGATTTGCTTCAATGAGGACGGGAGAAATCCACTGCCGTTGATCGTGCGTGAAATCCATCGAGTGGCGTAAACCGGCCATTAGCCCTTAACTCCCCTCTAACCCCTGCTGCTTTCATTGTGTCGTTCATCGCCGTACGGAATCCACCGCAAAAAATCTATAGCAGGAATCGTGCCAACGCAAATCCCTTGCTATAGTTATCATGGAGCAGTTTGTGTGGCTCCAATTATCTTGATTGAGCAATCAGTTGTGTCTCACCCGCCGGGTTACCGCAGCACTATTCTAGGGTTGTTTCAATCGTTCCTCAACGGTTGCGAGCAGTTCGAACAAATTGAATGGCTTGCGCATATAGGTAAGACCCCGGCGCTGGAACTCCGCGCGCTTATCATTTGCAGTAATGAGGACAACCGGCGTGTACCTCGTTCGCGCACTCTGACGCATAGTGTCATACACCTCGAGGCCATTTGCGCCGGGGAGTTGATAATCGAGGATAAGGAGATCAACGGGCTGTTCGGCAAGAAAACGGATCGCGTCGCTCCCGTTATGCAAAATGAACGGTCGTGCGTTCATCTCTTCCTGCAACGCGTCCGCGATGAGGGCCGCGATGTATTCATCGTCCTCAACAATCAAGACTGACGCTGGTTTGCTCATAGTAACCATCACCAAAAATCCATCCAGATATACTTCACCATAGCGCGAACCCGCATGCATCGCGTTCATAGCTGTAATTCTCTACGCAAGAGTGATGCCAATCTCACGCTTTCGCTTCTACCAGTCGAAATTAATTGAAATGCGATATTTTTGACTAACCATGTATCAATGGTTATTTCAGCAGCGGGCTTTAGCTCATTACGTAGATAAACACGGCCGGGAACGTGACCTCCGGCAAAAACGATTGCTCTGCGCACGTTCGCATTCAACGGTTCTGGCAGAGGAACGGGCAACTTCGATGCGAGCATATACCGTTGCGGGAGCCGGGCGCGGGGATCACGGGCATCCTCATGGTCGTCTACGATCCAGGAAAGAGGCAAAGCCACTGAGGACTAAGCGTTTCCGCTCAGTCCTCAGCACTCAGTCCTTCGTTACGATGCGGCGGCAGAGCGACCGCGACCCTGTCGGCTGGATGATTCGATCGCGGCGGTGTCGCGCGCGTCGCGCTGGGCACGGTCGAAGCCAATGTGCTCGCCGTGTGTCCGACCCCAGTCGGCCATCGCGTCAACGATCGGCCGGAGGGTGCGCCCATCATCGGTCAGGCTATACTCGACGCGCGGCGGGATTTCGGGAAAGAGCGTTCGGGTGACGAGGCCACGCTCTTCCAACTCGCGCAGGCGTGCGATCAGCATCTTTGGGCTGACACCCCCAAGCGATTGCTGCAACTGACCGAAACGGCGTGTTCCTTCAAAGAGGTCACGAAGGATCTGGACAGTCCATTTACCACCAGTCACCTCGAGCGTGCGTTCGACCGCACGGGCAGAAACGGAAGGGCCAGAGACCAAAGAGGTATTCTTCGCTGTTCGTGGCATTGAGACTCCTCCTAGCGTACATGTGTCAGTATCGCGTTGCGAACAATCGGACGATTACTCTCGACAACCCAATGTGATCTGAGAATCAGTACGGCATCTGCAAGCGGACGACCGTTCCTGGAGCGGCATTCCCTATTCAGGGAGTAGTACGTTGCAATCATCGCCGTTGGTTCACTGACTCACTGCACCGCACTCGGTACCGTTCCGAATCACATTCTCCGATGCGACAGCAACGTTCATGCGTTGTACGTTTTCACGCAAGATAGATGCCACGCCTGCACATGCTAGCAAATCGAGAGTAGGGATGTAGGGCAATCAATCGGCAGTCATCGAGCGTCACGCCGCCTTTGTAGGCCGCAGCCTCATCGTCGCAGGGCGCAATCTATCGTATCATTCCCCGGCGGCGATGCTTCCCGGTCATCCATCGTCGTGCGAGGTGATAACGCGCGCATGGCGTATCCCTTGCGATACGCTTTCCGTGTACGACCGTCTTTCAGGAAAAAGGAACGCACCGCGTGGAACCACGACGCCCAACCGACCCAGCCACCGATCATGACCGGCAGACGCACCCTGACCTTTCCTGGTTCCTGCGGCGCGAACTGGTGACGATCCCGCTCTTCATCGTCATCGTCGGTACGTTGCTTGTCTTCGGCATCAGCCCGGCAACGGTGCTGTTCGTCGTGCTGCTCGCGATTGTTGTGCTCGGCTTCGTCTGGGGTGATGCACTGGGGAGCCGCGACTAGCAGCACATGCATCCGCCAACTCCGCTACGACGGGCCGGTTTCCGTCACTTGGGATGGAACATCCTGGTCATCGCTGATACTCGGCTCGGCGTCTCGTGAACTGGAGGAGGAACGAATGTCGCCTGTGGCAATGGAGCATTCGCGCCCCCAATACAGTTTTGCGTTGCCCGAAAATCCCCGGGAGTCTTGTCCGCGCCGCGTACAGCCATCAGCAACTGCTCGTGAATCTCACGAATGAGCCGTAATGAGGGTGGGAGCGAATTGAGCCGTTCGAGGCCATAATTCATCGCCGTGACATAGTTGACGACTTTCTCCACATCTTCGGGCAGAGTCCGTACATATGGGTCAAGTTCGTTTTCTGCACGGTAGCAGGCAAGCCGCTCGCACCGACGAATGTGTTGCGCACACTACGGCGGATTCGTGCAGCAGCAAACAAGGCAGCGGAGGACGCCGCCGATCTGTTACCGGATTTCAATATTCACGACCTCCGACACACGCACGCGACGCACTTACTCGCGGATGGCTGGCCGGTGTCTACCGTCTCACGGCGGCTGGGGCACGCGAATGCGGGAATCACGATGACCATCTACGCACATGCACTGTCCGACGTGCGAGATGAAGGGATCGTGACACCCGCGGCGTTCGCCTTCACGGGAACCGATTGACAGTTAGACGCGACTCTACGCATTGAGCGAGACCGAGTGCTCCTTAGCGAGCGTGGCACGCGACATCCCGGGCAGCGAGGGAGGATCCGTCCTCGGATTGGCCAGGGGTGGAGACCCGGCAGTAGAGGGCGAACGGGCGCATTTAGGAATCGAAACGGAGCCAAGGATGCTCTTGGAGACGCTGCTGCGCTAGCTTGATGTGATTTGGCACGAACAGGTTCGCCTTCCGTTCACTCCACTTCTGAATGTGCTCACTGATCACCTCAGCATCTTTCACAGCTAACGGTTCGTGAGTCATGATCCAGTGAACGGTCGCCAAAAGCTCCATGCCATAAGGAGTCTCAAACTCCTCGATGAGCTCGCTCACCTTGGCAAGATGCTCTAACGCATCGGCATCATTCTCCAGAACCGCGCCTGCTTCCTCAATCGCTCCATCGAGGAGCCGTATCTGTGCCTGCGCGCTGCGATCACCGAAACCTCGTATGAAGTGACCTTCCATACGCTCAAGGACATGATTCAAGTTGTCAGCATATGGACCGTACTTGCTCTTCTCGAAACGCAACCCCAAGGGCGCATCAGCAACCTGCAGGAAGTATGCGAGCTTCTGTACCTCAAGAAGAGATGCCGTATATCCCGGAAGCAGATATTGCTCAAGCAAGCGGACGAGAAGTGCGCGTCCACGAGTCATGGTCGGGCGCTTTGTCCTCACCACCATCTTTTCCGCTTCGGGCGCTCCGTCTGGCTCGAAGACAACGACATTCATATCGGTGAAGTCTCGGAAGGCATCCTCGATCATGGGCTTAACGACTGCCCAATCTAGCCCTCCATTCCCGCATCCGAGTGGGGGGAGTGAAATGGATTGAATCTTGAGGCGACGCACATCTGTCGCAAGCGCCTCAAGGCCCGACTTGATGTCTGAGTAATGCGACGGCCCCTTCCAATGTCTCTTGGTCGGGAAATTGATCATATACTTCGGACCATCAAGCCGACCAAGAGGCACGATCTGCATTCGTCCCGGCTGGACTTCTTTCGCACGGCACGCTCGCGCATACTCCTTGAACACACCAGGGAACGCCTGTTTGAACTGTAGGGCGATGCCCTTGCCCATGATTCCGACACAGTTGACTGTGTTGACTAGGGCTTCCGTCTGTGGCTCGATGATGTTTCCGGTGGTGAATGTGATCATCTCCGGCCCACCCATCAGTAATACCATCCTGGCCGTACGTTCACTAGTGGTTGATGTGCTAAGCCTATCAGTATACCACGAACCGTCGTTGCTATTGTAGCATCAATCACAACGATTTGCTCTACTGCGGTCCAAGGAAGGGACGAATATACGAGGAATTCCGCATTACGACGGCGACAACGATCCGGATCTTGAGCCGTGTCATTCCAATAGAGCAACGGCATAACCGACCAATCGACATTCGTGAGGTCAGCTAAGTCGGTATAGTATTTGATAGGCTCATAATTCCATGCCCATCGGTGAATATGAAGCGCACCTTATGAAGGGATATAGGACTTACGCAGTTGCAGGGAAGGTGGAGTTGACCCGCTTTGGTGGACACCTGAAGATTGGGGAGAACCCAAGGAGGTGTCCCGATGGCACGCACGATCCCCGTTTATCCGCCAGAGTTCAA
>JAABUY010003225.1_pt1 | contig 18331 bp, 14 predicted proteins | sample 5560271 | NCBI WGS metagenome assembly JAABUY01 (sample SAMN10711886, study PRJNA513374) | rock metagenome | isolation source: Antarctica rocks | place: Antarctica: Victoria Land, University Valley
AGCCGCACAGGCCGAGCGAACGCCCTCCAAAAGGGTCTCAAGCATCTCCATGCCGGCTTGCACCACACCTCAAGCCAAAGCGAAACCCACCCCTCTCCTCAGCCATTTAGAATTGCTGGTTCCGGCCAACAAATTGACGCTAGCCGGGTCCGCGATCACCAGATTGGCCGGTGACGGCCCGATGAGTGACTGTGGGGTCGGGACAGCCAGCGTGACAGGCGACCGCGTATTCGGCGTGTTCGCCAATATGACGATGACGCTGGTGTCCCGCGCGACGCCGCCAGCGCCGTCGTCGATCGTGACGGTCACAAGGGCCTCGGCCGCCTTAGGCCGGCCGGCGGCGGTGAACAGCAGGCGCCCGGCCTCGGCCATGAGTGCGGCGAGCGTGCCGGTCGAGGTGAATGCTCCGGTGGCCGAGTCGATGTGGCCGGGACCTGTGCCGGCCAGCGTGCCGAGAGCCGGATCGGAGAACTGTATGGTCAGCGTCTCCAACCGACCCATGTCGGCGTCCTGCAGCAGCAGTCCAGTAAACAGGCGAACCGGCGTGCCCGGTATTATGGGCTGGCCCGGTGCGGCGTCGCGGACCACCGGTATAGAATTGGTCGCTGCGGCCGTCATCCGGATGGAGGTCACTGGGCTTATGGCGCCGACACTGTCCTGCAACTGGACGCTCAGGTCGGTTGCCACTGCTTGGCCCAGGCGGGCCTGATGCAGGATGGGGATGAAGCGCAGGGCAGCGGCAGCGGCGGTTACAGCCGCGAGGGTTCCCGTTATGGTGTAAACGCCGGTTGTCCGGTCGTATCTGCCACCGCTTAGGCTCGCCAGGATGCCATTGGCCGGGTTGCTGACCTTGACCCATAGGGTTTGCAGCTGCCCGGGATCGGGGTCGGTCAGCCCGATGCCAGCGAAAGCCGCGAGCGCCGTGTCGTCCCGGGCTGCCTCGACTGCCGGCAAACCCGAGATTACCGGCGGCGTGTTGACAACTGGCGCTGCGAACTTCACCGGGGCAGAGGAGATATAGCCCGTCGTTGCCGTCACTGAGTTGACCAGCGTCGTGCCGACCGCGATCGCCGTAAGCCGGGCCTGCAGTTCGACGACGACCTGCTGGCTCGCAGCCGCCGTGTTCACCGCGCCGAAGTCGAGCGTGAGCAACGGGCCGGTCATACTTTCGGAAGGTGCCGACAGCGTTAATCCGCTCGCCTGCACGATGCGCGTCGATCCCGGCACGTAGGTCAACCCGGCCGGCAAGACGTCGAGGATACGCAGATCCGTACTGACCCCAGCCGGCAGGACCACCGTTATGCGGAAGGTGGCGGCCTGGCCGTTCAACAGCGTCGCCGTATTAGGGCCGGTGAGGGCCAGGGTGACGACCGGCGGCACCGGATTGGCGACAGTAACAGCGACGGTGTCGACGGCCTTGATCATCCCGCTGGACGGCCCGATGCTCACCACGGCCTGCAGCGCTGCCGAGTGCGGGGCGGGGCCAACCGGGGTGCGGGTCGGCCGCGCCGTGACCTCGATTTGGATTTGGTCAGCGACGGTATCCTGCCCATCCGCCGCGTTCAGCGTGTCGCCGAAGGTGATCCCCCCGGCGTTGTCGGCTGCCTGGCTCTGGGGAGTTATGTTGGCGCCGATCGAGACTACCCTCGCCGACACGGCAACGAACCCCGCCGGCAGAATCGGTGCGATGTCCAGCGTGCGGCTTAGTCCTTCGGGAAGCGTCACCATAAGGTTGAATGTTGCGGTCTCTCCCAACGCCAGCAGCGCACCTGTGGTGCTTGGGTCGCTGGTGGCGGCCAGGGCGATCTTCACGCTGGGCAGGATGGTCGCAACTTCGGTCGTGGCCGTGTTGTCGGCCGCGGACGCCAACGGCGCGCGGTTGGCCGTGCCGGGCTCGGTCGAGTAGGAGACGATCTGCGCGGTGCTGACGTGCAAGGGGGTGCTAAGGTCAAGTCGGCCTGTGGTGCGGAGGGTGTAGCTGATCAGCAGCACGTTGAGGCCGCTATCGGCGGCATAGCCGGCGAGCGGGGCCGCCGAGTCCAGCGTCAGGCCGCCCTGGGCATCGAACAGATCGCCGGAATAGGCCAACGGCGTACCGGCGCCGTCGGTGACCGATAGGCTCGGGCCGTCGTCCGGAAGCACGAACCCACTTGGCATTGTGGCGCGAAGCATCAAACCATAGGCTTTCGCGCCGGGCACGAAGTTTTGGACCGCGATGACAAAGGTTATGTCGTCGCCGGCGTCCATGCCGGACAGCCGATCGGCGAATGGCTCCCCGGCCAGCCCAGCGCTGCTGATGACATCGCCGAACTGGCCAAAATCCGGGCTGTATCCGGCCGGGCCACCGGTCCCAGTCCATTGCGCGTTGTCATTCGAGGCATAAACGGTCGCGGTCTGGATGCGCAGTAACGGCTCGTCGAGCGTGAGGCCAATCTGGCTGGCGGTCGCCACCGTTTGCAGGCCAAATGAGTTCGCCTCGTTCTCGGTCGCCGTGAAGGCGAGGGAAGCGCCGGGCGTGAGCGGAGCGGAGACAAGCAGGTCGATCGTGCCGGGCCCGCTGCCATAAACAGGTTGGACATCGCCAAAATCGAACCGGAGCACGGCATTCCCAGCGGCGTCGGTTGCGGCAGCGACAAGCGGCGCCGTCGCGGTATAGCTGCCATCCGGCCCGAACTGCGCGTGGCCGCTGGGCGGCGCCGCGCCGGTGCCCCAGGGGTCGAATACGAACGTACCCACGAGACCTGAGGCCGCAGCCAAGAGCTGGACGTGGTGCGCAGCGGTCAGCGGCAGCTCGAGCCGCATCCTGTAGGTCACGATGTCGCCGAACGCTGCATGCGCCGCTCCCACGACCGGCACGCCGTTGATCGCGAAGATCGAGGTCTTGAGCAGGCTGGTGGGCAGCGTCGGCTCCGCCACTGCGGGGTCGCTGCTGGCCAGCGCGCCCGCGACCGTGCCGCTGAACAGGGCGGTGTTGCGCAGCGGATCGCCCTGGCCCAGCATCCGGCCGAGCGGGGGCGCCAGCACGGCCGCATACAGCGGCAGGATATGGCTGTGGAAAGTCACGGTGATCGTGGTGTCGTCGGTGAGGCCGCCGGGCAGCCCGGCGGCCCGCAAGGTTGGGCCAAAGTCGAAGCTGATCGCCGTGGCCGCCATCGCCGCGCCCCGCACGCCCGACCAGCCCAGCAGCTCGCCGCTGAATAGCGTGAGCGACCCGCGGCGGATCAGCGCCTGTGGACGGAAGACCGTATCTATACGCTGGCCGTCGCCGAGGGTATCGAGCAGATGGAGGTCGCTGATGCCGCCCAGCCCGGCTCCGCTGATCGTCCACTCCAGGTTGCCGCCCGGCGCGAGCTGGTCAAGGACGGAGACGGACGTGCGGACGCCGCGCCCAATGGCGCCGGTCGAAGATTGCGTTACCATAGGTCCTTCTGCCAAGGGCAGTTCTAGCCCTGGACTGCAGGATGCGCGCTGATAGTTGCGGCTTAGTTAAACCCGGCTATGGTCGCTGCACTAAAACGACCGCCATAACTGAGGTGCCACCGATGTCGCACGCCGTGAACCGCCGCCTGGTCCTCGCCCGCCGTCCGGTAGGGGAGCCGCAAGAGGCCGATTTCCGCATGGAGCAGGAGGCGATGCCGACGCCTGGACCTGGCCAGGTGCTGCTGCGGACGATCTGGCTCTCGCTCGATCCCTACATGCGCGGACGGATGAGCGACGCGCCGTCCTACGTGCCGCCGGTGGCGATCGGCGCGGTGATGACGGGCGGCGCCATAAGCGAGGTCGTCGCGTCCCACGCCGAGGGTCTGCAGCCCGGCGATCTCGTGCAGGGCCTAACGGGATGGCAGAGCTACGCGGCCGTGGACGCGAAGCAGGTTCGGAAGCTGGAGCGCGGGACGCTGCCGGCGTCGACGGCGCTCGGGGTGCTGGGGATGCCGGGCATGACGGCCTATTGCGGCCTGCTGAACATCGGCCAGCCCAAGCCGGGCGAGACCGTCGTGGTCGCGGCGGCCAGCGGCCCCGTGGGATCGATGGTGGGCCAGATCGCCAAGCTGCGCGGGGCGCGTGCCGTCGGGATCGCCGGCGGCGAGGAGAAATGCGCCTATGTCCGTTCGCTCGGTTTCGAGGACTGCATCGACCATCGCGCGCCGGACTTGCCCGAGCGTTTGGCGCAGGCGTGTCCCAAGGGGATCGGCGTTTATTTCGAGAATGTCGGCGGCAAGGTGTGGGACGCGGTGTTCCCGCTGCTCAACACGTTCGCGCGCATTCCGGTGTGCGGCCTGATCTCGCACTATAACCAGACGGCGCCGTCGACGGGGCCGGACCGGTCTGCGGGGCTGATGCGCGCCGTGCTGACGAAGCGGCTCACGATCCGCGGCTTCATCGTGTGGGACTTCGCCAGCCAGGAGGCCGAGTTCCTGCGCGAGGCCGGCGCGTGGGTCGCGGCGGGCCAGGTCAAATACCGGGAGGACATCGTGGAGGGCCTGGAGCACGCCCCCGCGGCGTTCATCGGCATGCTGAACGGCAAGAACTTTGGCAAGCTGGTGGTCCGGGTCGGACCGGACAACCTTTCGTAAAGGCGAGGCAGTTACAACGGAGACGTGAATAGGCATCCGGTATTGAAGTGGATGGCTAGGCAACAACATGTTGCAGTGCACCATTTTGTCCAGGAATGTCGTCATGAATTTTCCCCAAGCCTTGCAGGCGCTGCTGTCGAAGCGGTTTCGCGGCGCCCGTCCGGACCCGGCGCCTGCTGAGGCAGCGGATCCGGCCCTCGATGACACCGCGCTGGCTGGCACGTCGTTTGTCGAGCAGGAGCCTGCGCTATCGCAGGAGCTGCATTTGACTACCCAGGACATCTCTGGATGGGCGGCAGGCGGGTCCAGCCTGTCTGATTAAGGGCGGTGCTTCAGCGTGAATAACCGCGTCCTGGCCAGTTTTAGGTCGGGTTGGATACGAGGCCGCACAGCAAGGTGACGCCGCGACGGTCGGCGAGGATCGCGGCGGCTTCTTGCCGGGTTAGCGAGATGGCGGCGGCGGCGAGGGTCGGCGCTTCTTCGAGCTTGGCCAGGCCCATGAGCAGCGCCGGGTCGAATGGTGCGCCGTGGGGCCGAGGCGGCGGCAGCATGGCAGTGTGGGTGTCCAACAGACGTGCGTCGGACGTCAGACGCTGGAACGCAGGAAGATCGGCCGATTGCAGCTTGGCCTGCAGCGACTCGGCCTCAATCAGCACGGCGGGCGGCGCCTGCTCCTCGGGGATGCGCAGCAGCCCGGCCCGCCGCAGCGCCTGGCCGGGACCGCGGCCTGCCGTCCAGGCGGCCATGGGGATCGCGAGCGCCAAGCCCAGCACTACGGGCGACATCCATAGCAGCAGCGACGGCGACACCAGATACGACGCTAAGCCCAGCAGCAGGCCGATCACCGTATGCGCTCGGTATTGGCGCGCGGTTTGCCTGAGCGGGATGGCGCCGTCGTCGCGCCGCTGCGGCTGCCAGCCGCCGTCGCGGCCGGCCAGGATGGAGACGACGGCGCCGGATTGCGTCAGCATCGCCACCGGCGCGATCAGCCCGGCCAGCACCGTCTCGATCAGCACGCCGGCCAGGGTGCGCACCGCCCCGCCAAAGCCGCGGCGTTCCCGCGCGTGCAGCATCAGTGCGCAATAGGCCAGCAGCTTCGGCCCCAGCAGCACGGCCATGGTGCCGATGAAGACCCATTTCGACCGGATCGGGTCCACCGCCGGCCAGAGCGGGAACAGCGAGGGGCCTGCCGGGAAGTAGTCCGGCAGCACGAATCGCGCCTGTAGCGAGATCAGGATGCCGGTGACCAGGAACAGCAGCCAGAGCGGCGCCGTGACATACGACCCGATGCCCATCGCCAGATGCAGCCGGCTGATGGGATGCAGGCCGCGCGCCAGGATGACGCCGATGTGCTGCAGGTTGCCCTGGCACCAGCGGCGGTCCCGCACGGCGATGTCGGCGAGCGAGGGCGGGCTTTCCTCATAGCTGCCGGGCAGACCCGGCTCCATGTGCACGGCCCAGCCGCCGCGCCGCAGCAGCGCCGCCTCGACGAAATCGTGGCTCATGATGTGTCCGCCGAACGGTTTTCGCCCGCGCAGGGTTGGCAATCCCGCGTGCGCCGCAAAGGCCGCCGTGCGGATCATGGCGTTGTGACCCCAGTAGTTGCCCTCCGCCCCATGCCACCAGGCGATGCCGTGCGCGATCATCGGGCCATACACCCGGCCGGCAAACTGCTGCATGCGGGCGAACAGCGTCTCGCCCCCCACGATCACCGGCAGGGTCTGCACCAGGCCCACGCCCGGGTTGCGCTCGAGGATGCCGGCCAGGCGGATGATGGTTTCGCCCATCATGACGCTGTCGGCGTCGAGGATCAGGAAATGGGCATAGCCGCCGCCGAAGCGCCGCACCCAGTCGGCGATATTGCCGGCCTTGCGCTCGGTGTTCTTGGCCCGGCGGCGATAGAAGATGTTTCCGTGGCCCGCAGGGACGCCGGCCCGAGCGCCATCGGTGCGGTCGCGCAAGGCAAGGAATGCGGCCTCCTCGGCGATCCAGACGTCGGGGTCGGTGGTGTCGCTGAGGATGAACAGGTCGAAGGCGGGCAGCGCGCCGAGCCGGGCGAGGTCGCCGTGGATGACCTGCAGCGCCGCCGCGACCCGGCCGGGCTGTTCGTTGTAGCACGGCATGAGCAGCGCGGTCCGCTCCGACAGCGTCGGCAGCGGCGAGCCCGGCGGGTCGAGCCGCCGCCCGCCACCCGCGACCATCGACACGAAGCCGCATACCGAGCTGACCAGCGCCAGCGCGATCCAGGCGAACAGCACGACGAACAGCGCCAGAATGACGCCCTCCAGCAGCGTAAGCCCGCCGACGCCCAGCACGAGATACATCTGGTAGGCGGCCACCGCGGTCACGGCAACGGCGCCGCCCAGCACGAGCGCACGCCGGGCTGCCATATGGCCCGGCGAAGAAGCGGGCCGCAAATTGGCGCCGCGGGCGTGCAACGCCTGGGCGGGCATGGCGAGCGGAGCCTCGTCCGGCAGCGCGCGGAAAGGCTCTGGGGTCAGGCTGTCCAACGCAGGATCCATGTTTCGGTCAGCGGCGTGTCGCCTTGCAGGAGCTGGACGCGCAGTTCGGCGGCCTTTGCGTCCTCCGGCAGCAGCTCGAAGCCGATGCGCCAGCCGCCCGCCTCGGGATTGGGGTGCGCGACGGCATTCTGGATTTTGCCGCGATCCGTGCTGACCGCGAGGCGCGGCTGGGCGTCGGGGGCCAGGGTTTTCAGCGCGCCGCCCGCGGCGTCCAGCACGAACAGGCGTGCGCCTGCAGGTCCGGCGCCGCTGCGGCTGCTGGTGAACCGGGCCAGTGCACTCGTCGTCGGCGCATTGGACGCCCAGTGCAGGCGGTAGGTGAAGCTGTGCTCGCTTTTCGCCAGCAACGGCTGCTTGGGGCGCCAGAAGGCGACGATGTTGTCGTGCACCTCATCCTTGGTCGGGATTTCCACCAGCTGAATCACCCCCTCGCCCCAGTCACCGATCGGCTCGACCCATAGGCTTGGGCGCTTCTCGTAGCGTGCCTCCAGGTCCTCGAAGTCGCGCAGCGCCCGCGCCCGCTGCATCAGGCCGAAGCCGCGCGGGCTCGTGTCGACGAATTGGCTGACCTGGAGGGTCTGCGGGTTGGTGACGGGGCGCCATAGCTCCTCGCCGCGTCCGGTCAGCATCATCAGCCCGTCGCTGTCGTGCACCGCCCGGCGGTAGTCGTCCATGCCCCGACGGTCGAGGGCGTCGAACAGGAACATGCTGGTCATGGTGGCGATGCCGGGCTGGGCGATGTCCTCGCGCGGGAATAGCGTCAGCTCGACGTCGAACACCGTGTCGTCGCCGGGCCGGATCGAGAAGCGCATGGCGGCGGCGGCGCTGGGGCTGTCGAGCAGGGCGGTGACGACGAGACTGTTGGTGCCGGGCTGCGGGCGTTCGAGCCAGAATGCCTTGAAGGCGGGGAACTGTTCGCCGCCGGGGTCGGCGGTGTTGATAGACAGGCCGCGTGCGGACAGGCCGTAGAGCAGGTTCTTGCCCACGGCGCGGAAGTAGCTGGCGCCGAGGAACACGGCGATCTCGTCGATGGTGTCGGCCCGGTTGATGGCGCTGTGCAGGCGGAAGCCGGCGTAACCGAGATTTTCTGTCGCAGGCCGCGGCGTGGGGCCGAAATCGAACTGCTCCGTCCGATACGGTATTGGCCGGGCTTGGCCGTCGGCGACCTCATACAGGTCGACCCGGTTGGCGTAGAGCGATCCGCGATGGAAGAACTGCGCCTCGAACGGCAAACCGCGGCCACGCCACAGCGACTGGGCCGGATCGAAGCGGATGGCGCGGTAGGCGTCGTAGGACAGCTTGGCCAGCGCGTCCGGCAGCTTGGTGTCCGGCGGCTGGAACGGCGCATCGGCGAGGCTGCGGGCCAGCTTGCGCACGGTCTGCGCGTCGAAAGCCGAGGGCGCCAGCTCCGCCGCCTGCAGCCCACTTCGGGCCGCCAGACCCGTCGCCATCATGCCCGCCATTACCTGCCGTCGCCGCATGCGCGTTCTTACCTCCATTAAGCCCTACAACATGCAGGTATGCCGCAGGATTGCGGCGGCATGATGATTGACGCCCTTTGATCCCAAGGGGATAGTTCCGTCAACGATCCGCCCGATGACGGCGGACGATGTCCCAGGAGGACACGATGACGACACGCCGATCGCTGATGCTAGGCGCCGCCGCCGCGCCTTTGCTGGGACGCCTCGCCGCGGCGCAACAGGCCGAGCCGCTGCGCATCGGCTGGCTCGCGGCGCTCACCGGACCGAGCTCGGCGCCGGCCGTCGGCTTCAACCGCGGCGTCCTGTTCGCGGCCGACGAACTCAACGCAGCCGGTGGCGTGAGCGGGCGAAAGGTGGAGATCGTTACCCGGGATACCCAGGGCGACCCGACCAAGGCGGTGAACGCCACCCAGGAACTCATCAGCCGCACCAAGGTGCACGCCATTTGGGGGCCTACCAACTCCGGCGAAGCGCTGGCGACCACGCCGATCATGGCCCGCACCAAGATGCCCTGCGTGCATCCCTGCGTCGTCGATAGCCTGATCGACCCGGTGAAATACCCGAACGCCTTCCGCATGGCGCCCAGCAACGGCCAATGGGACGACGCGGTGCGCGGCTATGTCCTTAATACGCTATTGGCGCGCGACGTCGCGGTGTTCGGCGACACCACGGGCTATGGCACCAGCGCCGTCACGGCGTCGGTCGCGGCGTTCGGCAGGGACGGCGCCAACGTGGTGAACCAGTCCCTGATCGACGCGACGCAGCCCGACGTGACGCCAGACATGCTGCGGGCGAAGAGCGCCGGCGCCAAGGCGATCGTGGTCTGGAGCGTAAGCGTCGGCATGCTGTCCCGGCTGATGAACGTGCGCAACACGCTGGATTGGGACGTGCCGATCGTCGGGCATCCCTCGCTCGGCTCCGGCGAGATACGCGGCTTGCTGGAGAAGCCGAGCAATTGGGAGAAGGTGTTCATGGTGGGCTACCGGAGCTGCAGCTTCGGCGGCGACGGCAAGCTGCCGGCGCGCAGCCAGGCCTTCGTCGGCAAGCTCGCCGGTAAGGTGGAGTTGAACGACACCAGCCTGTGGTGGGTCGCCTGCGGTTATGACGCGGTCAAGCTGATTGCGGCCGCGGTGGAGAGCAGCGGCGCCAGCACGCCCGACGCGATCATTGGCGCGTGGAACAAGACGACGGCGTATCCCGGCATCTTCGGCGACTACAGCTTTGGCGCCGACAACCATAACGGCTATCCGCAGGCGGATGTGGTGATGTCGCGCGCCAACTCGCAGCGCGACGGCACCTTCGCGCTGGCGCCGGGCACCGCGTAGCGCGCCCCATGCTGGCCTCGATCATCGCGTCCGGATTGGCGCTGGGGGCGGTGTATGCGCTGATCGGGATCACCTACAACGTCATGTTCGCGGCGTCCCGGGTGATGAGCTTCACGGCGGGGCAGTTGGGCATGCTGGGCGGGGTGTTCGGCGCGCTGTTCGTCGGCCGGCTCGGCGTGCCCGGCCCGATCGGCCTCGTGCTGACCCTTGCGGCCTGCGCAGGCGTCGGCGTGCTGACCGAGATCGTCGCCGTGCGCCCGGTGCTGGCGAGCCTTGAGAAGCACTTGTATGTGTTGTCCACCCTCGCGGCCGCGCTGCTGATCCAGCAGCTGACGGCCATCGAGTGGAGCACGGAGCCGCAGCCCTTCCCGCGGCTGCTTGGTTTAGGCTCGGGCATCCTCGACGAGAAGTTCTGGCTGCCGGTGCTGGCCTGCGCGGCCGTGATCGCCGGGCTCGAGTGGATGTATCGCCGCACCCTGGTCGGCCGGGCGTTCATCGCCATCGCTGAGGACAACTTTGCCGCGCGTGCGCTCGGCCTGCCGGAGCGGCGGCTGCGCATGGCGAGCTTTGCGCTGGCGGGCGCCGTGGCGGGGTTGGCGGGGTTCAGCAGCGGGCAGCTATTGCTGGCGTTCTTCGCCAACGGGGCGATGCTGAACTTCTACGGGTTCGTGCCGGTGGCCTTGGGCGGGCTGGGCAACAACCGCGGCGCCGTCGTGGGCGGGCTGGCGCTGGGGCTGTTCCAGCAGGCGGCCAATTTCACGGTGGGCGGCGTGTTCGCGAGCGTCCTGGTGTTCGCGGTGTTCATCGTGGCGTTGCTGGCGGCGCCGCAGGGGCTGTTCGGCGCGCCTGCGGTGCGGCGGGTCTAGTGTCGGCCGTACTAACTCCGGCGCGGCGGGCCGTATTGGGTCCGCTGACCGCGGCGCTGCCCTATTTGGCCGTGCTGCTGGGGGCGCTCATCCTGCCGCTGGCGGGAGAGGACTATTGGACCGTTATCGCGACGCGGGCCGCGATCTATTGGGTGCTGGTGTCCGGGCTGAACCTCGTCGTCGGGTTCGCCGGGCAGCTCGCCATCGGCTACGTGGCGCTGCTGACGTTGGGCGCATACACCTCCAGCGTGCTGGTCGAGCGGGCAGGGGTCCACCCGTTCGCGGCGCTCGCGGCGGCGGCCGTGGTGGGTGCCGTGGCCGGGGTCGTCGTCGGCCTGCCGGCGCTGCGGCTGCGCACGTTCTATTTTGCCATGACCACGCTCGGCTTCGCCACCATCGTGACCCAGGTGGCGCTGGCCTGGACCGGCGTGACTGGCGGCGGAATCGGCGTGCCCGGCCCAGCGCTTGCTGCGCCGTTCAATAACAACAACGGGTTTTACTTTTTATGCGTGGCGCTGGCCGCCGCGTGCACGTGGATGACGCTCAACGCCGCCAACAGCCGCTTCGGCCGCTCGCTGGTGGCGATCCGCGACGCCGAGGTCGCCGCCGAGGCCTGCGGCGTCGCCAAGGCCCCGTTGCTGATGCTGGTGTTTCTGTTCAGCGGCGCGCTCGCGGGGGTCGCGGGCGGGCTGTTCGCCACGCTGCAGAGCTACATCACCCCGGACGCCTTCACCTTCGACCTTTCGGTGCTGTTCTTCATCGCGATCCTGATTGGCGGCCGTGGCTCGGTGCTGGGGCCGTTGCTGGCCACCCTGCTGCTGACCGCGCTGCCGGAGTTCGCGGCGCCCTTGGTGACGTGGTCCACCTTCCTTTATGCCGCGCTGCTGCTGGTGATCGTGCTGGCGGTGCCCGGCGGCATCGCCGACGTGCTGGATTTTCGCAGCCGCCGGCCGTTGCCCAAGGCCCGCGTCGTGGTGCCGCGCACCCAGTTGCTGCCCGCGCTGCTGCCGCTCGGCACGGGCGGTGGCGACCTGTCGCTGCGTGGCGTCGCGCTCAGTTTCGGCGCGGTGCGGGCGATCGACGGCCTCGACCTCGACCTGCGGCCCGGCGAGGTGCACGGCCTGATCGGCCCCAACGGCAGCGGCAAGACGACGACGCTGAATGCCATCTGCGGCTTTGCCGTCCCGCAGTCCGGCAGCGTCTGCGTCGGCAGCACGGCGCTGCCGATGGGCGCCGCGCCCACCCGCGCCGCCGCCGGCATCGGACGGACGTTCCAAACACCCCGCATCGTCGGCGAGGCGCCGGTGATCGACAACGTCATGATCGGCGGCGCCATTCTGGGGCGCGCCACGCTGATCGAGACGCTGTTGACGCTGCCGCGGCATCGCCGGGACGAGGCGGCGCTGCGGGACCGTGCGATGGCGGCGCTGCGCGTCGTGGGGCTGGAGGCGCTGGCGTCCGTTCGCGCCGACCGGCTGCAGCACAGCGAGCTTCGCTTCGTCGAGATCGCGCGGGCGCTGATGCCGATGCCGCGGTTCCTGCTGCTGGACGAACCCGCGGCCGGGCTGTCAGGGGCCGAGATCGAGCGGCTGGGCGAGCTTGTCGTCGCGATCAGCCGCCGGGGCGTCGGCGTTCTGCTGGTGGAGCACCATGCCGACCTGATCTTCGCGGTGTGCAACCGCGTCACGGTGCTGAACCTGGGCCAAGTGCTGGCGGCCGGGACGCCGGCCGAGATCCGGGCACACCGTGAGGTCGTCGAGGCCTACCTTGGCGGCTGAGCCTCTGTTGGCGGTGCGGGGGTTGGACGCTGGATACGGCAAGATCGGCGTGCTGCACGGCGTGGACCTGGTCGTGCATCCCGCCGAGATCGTCGCGCTGCTGGGCCCCAACGGCGCGGGCAAGACGACGCTGCTGCGCGCGCTGTCGGGCCTGCTGCCTTGGACCGCAGGCGACGCCAGCCTTGCCGGCACGAGCCTCAGCGGTGCCGACCCACGGGCATGCGCGCAGGCCGGGCTGGTTCACGTCGTCGAGGGCCATCGCGTGTTTACCCAGCTTAGCGTCGCCGACAACCTGGCGCTGGCGGCGTATGACCTGCCGCGGGGCGAGCGGTCCGCCCGCGTCGAGGAGGCGCTGCAGGTGTTTCCCGAGATCGCCGCCAAGCGGTTTGAAAAAGGCGGCGCGCTCAGCGGCGGGCAGCAGCAGATGCTGGCGGTGGCGCAGGGCCTGGTGCGCCGCCCGCGGCTGCTGCTGCTGGATGAGCCTTCGGCCGGGCTGTCGCCGGTGCTGGTCGATCGCGTTCTGCTGGTGCTGGCGCGGTTGCGCGATGCGGGGACCGCGGTTCTGCTGGTTGAGCAGCTAATCGAGAAATCGCTGGCCGTCGCGGACCGCGTGTATGCGCTGGCGCAGGGCCGCGTGGTGCTGGCCGCTCCGGCGCAGGCGCCCGGCTTGGCCGGCCGGCTGGAGCGGGCCTACTTGGGCGCTGCATAGAAATAGCCGGCTGAGGTGGTAAGTTGACCAGTTATGCAGGCTGGATGTAATGGATTTATGGCACAATTCCCGCGCTGGATGATTGGCGACCAGCAAGGGAGCCGCCCGAAACGGCCAGCAGGGGCAAAACTCGTCCGCCTGGGCGGCGTCGAGACGGTGCTTGAGGGTGCCGCGGACGACCCGTATTTTCAGGGCGTCGAGCAGCACGCTTCGGGTCTTGACGGCTTGGCGGCGCTGGTGGCGGCCCAGGTGCCGCGGGCGTCCACCGTCATTGACGTCGGGGCCAATATCGGCCTGTCCACCATCCTGCTCGCGCGTTCGGTGCAGCGCGTCATCGCCTTCGAGCCGTCGCCCGCGAACCTGCAATATCTGCGCCGCAACCTGGCGTCGAACGGCATCATCAATGTCGAGGTTGTCGCGGCGGCCGTGTCGGACCGGCCGAGCACGCTCCGCTTCCATGTGGCGCAGTTCGGTGCCGGGTCGCACGTCGTCGCTGCTGGCCATGTCTTGAACGATGGGATCGCGACGATCGAGGTGCCTGCCGTCACATTGGACGGGGCGCTGACGGTTCCGGTCAGCCTCATAAAGATCGATGCGGAGGGCCACGAGCCGGATATTCTGGCCGGTGCCCGGGCGGTGCTCGAGCGTGATAAGCCGATAATCTATACCGAGATCAATGTGTGGTGCCTATCGGCCTTCGCCGGCCACAGCCCTGGCGCGTTCGTGCGCACATTGTTTCGCGCGTTCGACGTGGGCACACCGCAGCCGGACGGAACGGTCGTGCCGCTTCCCGACGGCTATGGTTTCCTCCACGATCTGATCGTGCACAATAAGGGTATGGCCGACATCGTCTTGCGGCCCCGGCCGAACGTGGCGATGCCGTCCCTGCCGGAACTTGCGTGGCCAGAGCCGGCCGTCGCGGCGCTGAACCAGGCCGGCCCGCACAGCTGGCCCATGTAGGAAATCGCCATGGATGAGGCAGCCATGCCCGAAAGCCTGCCGGACTTCGCCGGGCACGGCTACCTGCAGGTGCTGCGGACGCTGCATGAAGTGCTGCAGCCGCGGAACTACTTCGAGATCGGCAGCTTCACCGGCGAGAGCCTGGCGCTGTCCGACTGCGCTTCGCTCGCGGTCGATCCCGGGTTTCCATTCGAGGACATGGCGCTCGTGCGCCGCATCGTGTCGAAGCCGCGGCTGCTGCTGTTCCGCATGGCGTCCGACCTGTTCTTTCAGCAGCACGACCCGGCGGCGCTGCTGGGCGACAAGGTGCAGCTCGCCTTCCTCGATGGAATGCACCGGTGCGAGTTCCTGCTGCGCGACTTCATCAACACCGAGCGCCACTGCGCGCCGAACTCTATTATCGTGCTGCATGACTGCGTGCCGGTCGAGGAGCCGATGACCGACCGCGGCTATTTGGCCCGGCCGCCGATCGAGCCGCATCGGCAGCATTGGTGGGCCGGAGACGTTTGGCGCACGGCCCGGCTGCTGCGGCGCATGCGGCCGGACCTGTCCTTCACCACGCTCGACGCGCCGCCGACCGGCCTTGTGCTGATCACCAACCTCGACCCCGGCTCCACCGTTCTGCGGGACCGCTACGACGAGCACGTTCGGACGATGCTGGGCTGGTCGCTGACCGAGATCGGCTTAGCGCAGCACGCGGCCGAGATGCAGATCGAGTCTACGAGCGATTATATTACGTCTGAGCAACTTACCACGCGATTTTGGCTTTGACGAGGAACGCCCTCGTCCATCATAACGGATCAGTATCAAATTCCCTTATACCGCGTGTTGTTTTTACGTCAGTCGCCGTGCTGGGACAGTATAGGAGCCGTGGAGTGCGTCTTTCGTCCGTTGTTCCGGCTTCTTCCATCCCGACGCAGCCTGATCCGCAGATTGCGCAGCCTGACCTGCTGGATATCGCCTTCCGCCGCAACATCGCGGCCTTGACCAGCGGCCGGCAGAACCCGTCGGCGGTCGATGATCAGCGTCGGTGCAGGCGAGAGCTCGACGGGCTTGCGCTCGATCCCGGCCGTCCCAGCGGCGTCAAGGCGCTGAACCTCGCGCTCATGCGCCTGGTCCGGCCCACACGGACCGTCGCGGCCGTGGTTTCGGCGAAGAACGAGGGCTGCTTTCTGCTGGAGTGGGTCGCGCACTGCCGGGCCGTCGGGTTCGAGCACATCTTTATCTATACGAACGACAACACGGATGGATCGGACGCGCTGCTGGATGCGCTGGACCGCACAGAGTTCGTGACCGTGATTCGCAATGACGTCGGGTCCTTGGCGTCGCCCCAGGTCAAGGCGTACGAGCACTCGATCCATCTGCTGCGCGCGCTCCGCGATTTTGAGTGGGTGGCCTATTTCGATCTTGATGAATTCCTGATCCCTGCTGCGCTTTATGACCACTCGGTGATCGAAACGCTTGCAGCGTTCAAGCTCCGCCATTCTCACCAGAGCGGTTCGGTACGTGGCCGCAGCCCGTCCGCGATCTGCTACAATTGGCATTCGTATGGCAGCGGGGGCGAGATACGCCAGCGCGACGGGCTGGTGCAGGAGCGGTTCACCCACTCCATCGCCTATCCGATGTTCAAATCCTTGGTGCGCCTTGCCGATATCGAGACGATGGCGCTGATCCACATGCCGGGACCGGAGGGGTTGGCCTTCGTGAACGCGGCGTTCGACCCGATTACGGTCGGCTTCGACTGCTCGGCAGCGCCGCCGGATCCTGTCCATGGCAGGCTCAACCATTATTACCAGAAGTCGTTCGAGGAGTTTGGGATCAAGTCGAGCCGCGGCCGTGGCGGCGCCCCAGGCGGGTTGGAAGGCAAGGGATTCGATACTTTCTTTGCGTGGGACGTGCCGAACGTTGCTGCAAACTACAACCCGACGCCGCCTGGCCTGCTCGCCCGGCTGCGCGATGAGCTCGCGACGCTGCTGGCCGTGCCGGCGATCGCCGCTGCCGCGCACCAGGCCTGTGAAGCGCAGCGTGCGCTATCCCATCGAGTGAACGGCGGGGATGTGGAGGCGAGGTTCCACGAGATGCAGGAACAGTTCCATCACGCGGCGTAGCGGGATATGCAGCGTCCATGGAACGCCTGATCGACGGCTATGCACGATTCCGCGCTGGCGCCTGGCCGGAACGCCGCGCGCTGTTCGCAAGGCTTGCTGCGGAGGGGCAGCGGCCGCGCGCCATGGTCATCGCCTGCTCCGATAGCCGCGTCGATCCAGCCATGATCTTCGACATGGATCCCGGCGAGCTGTTTGTCGTGCGCAACGTCGCCAACTTGGTGCCGCCCTACCAGCCCGACGGCGCATACCACGGCACCAGCGCCGCGTTGGAATTTGGCGTGTGCAACCTCGGTGTGGAGGACCTGATCGTGATGGGCCACGGCCTGTGCGGCGGGGTTCAGGCCTTGATGGCCGATGCCGAACCGGCGGGCGACTTCGTCGGCCCCTGGATCCGGGTGGCCGAGCGAGCGCGGCGCCGGGTGCTGGCCTGCGACGCAACGGATCGCCAGCTTGAAGGCGAGCACGCGGTGGTGCGGGTTTCACTCGAAAACCTGGCAACTTTCCCGTGGATCGCGAGCCGTGTCGCGGCCGGAGCGCTGCATCTGCATGGCACGCATTTCGACGTGCGGTCTGGCGTGCTGGCGAGCCTGCGGGCCGATGGCGCTTTTGTCCCAGTCTGAGCTGACAAAATTTCTGAGCTGACAAGACTTGACCTAAAACGTCCCATTTGAGCTTTCTGTAACGTTATGCTCCCCGGAGTTGAAAAAGTCGGGGACAATCGTGGCCAGCAACGCATCAAACGTCCTCGATTCCCCGATCATTAGCGGCGACTCTGGAAGTGACGTAATCCGGGTCGACACCTCCGTGACGTTCAACTGGGTCCCTGACCCTGGAAGCGAGTACGTCGAAGTTTTGAGCAGCTTCGGCTATAGCGACGACGGCTCCCCTTACGAGATTGATACGCGGCTCTCCGGACTGAGCAGCGCGACCGGGAGCATGACATTTACCGGCCTATCGTCGAGCGAGTCGTTTAAAGCCATCCCGTCCAGCTTCGATTTTCGATTCACCAGCGTCGGATCGCTGCATCCCGATCCGCGGCTTTGGTTAGGCGGCTTTTCGTGGGACCCCTCCAGCGACACGCTGCAGGGCGCCATCGAAGTGGGTGCGGATCTAAATAACCTGAGTGCATATACGACGGACCAGGCGTATTTCGATGTGGTGCACGGGAGCAGCGGTGAGCTGCTTATCGAATACGGACACTGGGCGTTGGCGCCCGATCCGCATGATGTCGACGTCTTCGGAGGCGCGGGGAATGACACGATCTACGGCGGCCAGGGCAGCGAACTGCTGTCCGGCGACGATGGCGACGATGTGGTATTCGCTGGCCTAGGAGCCGATACGGTGTTCGGGGGCAGCGGCAACGACGTCGTCCACGGCGGGGTCGGCGCACAGATCCTCGACGGCGGAACCGGCAACGATACGATCTATGCGGGGTCTGGCAGCCAGATCGTGACGGGCGGTGACGGGCGCGATGTATTGCAGGGCGGCACGGGCATGCAGACGGTGCTCGGGGGCGCCGGTAACGATACCATCCGTGGGGGCGTGGGCGCGCAGCTGCTCATGGGCGACGCCGGCAACGACTATATCCAGGCCGGCAGCGGCAACCAGACATTGCTGGGCGGCGCTGGGCACGATGTCTTCGCGTTGAGCAACGGCGTCCACGGCCAGATCGTGATCGGCGACTTCGATCCGACGCAGGACAGAATTGAGATCGCACGCGGGGTCAATGGGCTGGCCCTGAATGTCCAGCATGACCTGATCGCACATGTATCGAGCGATGCGCGGGGCAACGCGGTGCTCAACCTCGGTGCTGGAACGACGGTCACGCTGACCGACGTTTCGGCGCACCGGGTCGAGGTGCATGCGCAGACCTGGTTTAGAGTCAATACCGTTCATTTAGGCTTGTAGGCGCCCTATATTGCCGGTCGGGTTTTCTAGGATCGACAGCGATGGCGCGTGTTCCTGCCGGCCTTCCAGCCGGCGTTCGTGTCAGCGACCACATCAGCCT
>JAABUY010003226.1_pt1 | contig 18329 bp, 18 predicted proteins | sample 5560271 | NCBI WGS metagenome assembly JAABUY01 (sample SAMN10711886, study PRJNA513374) | rock metagenome | isolation source: Antarctica rocks | place: Antarctica: Victoria Land, University Valley
CTGGCGAACGCATAAAGAGGACCTCACCCCTCGGCCCCCTCTCCATTGCTTGGCAGCAATGGAGAGGGGGAGAAAATGCGAGGTCTCATATAGGGGCGCATTGCATGCGCCCTCCAGTTCCCCTTGCCTTTAGGGAGGGGGTTAGGGGTAAGTAAGTATGCCGACATTGAACTTTGAACTCGTCACTGCCGACCGGATTGTCCTTCAGGAGGAAGGCGTGGATATGGTTGTCGCCCCCGGTACGGACGGTGTACTCGGTATTTTGCCCAGGCATGTCCCGCTTATCACGACGCTTCAACCGGGCGAGTTGCGCGTCAAGCGCGGCGCGGACGTCACGAGCATGGTCGTGACAGGCGGTTTCATGGAGGTGGCGCCGGACAAGGTGCTTGTTCTCGCTGACGCGGCGGAACGATCCGACGAGATTGATCTCGCGCGGGCGGAAGAAGCGCGCCGCCGCGCCGAGGAACGACTCGCCGGGAGTAGAGAGACGGTAGATGCCGCACGCGCGGAAGCAGCGCTACGACGGGCGATCGTGCGGATTCGCATCGGGCAACGCCACCGTTCAACGGGCCGGGTCCGCGACGATCAGCGATAACAGACTTCACCCACAGTCCTCTTCTTTCTGCTAATCAGTAAAGAAGAGGGACTGTGGGTTGAGGTTTTTCGGAGAATTGCACACGACCCGAAAATACACCCCCATAGCTCTTCTCTCGCGTGGTTATGTCGACTATACTGACGGACGGTTCGCGCGCATTGTCGCGGGCGCGGAGACAACGGAGCGCGAAGGGATACACGCTTTGCCAAAGCAAATTGGCATTGATCTGGGCACGGCGAACGTCCTGGTCTATATGCGGGGTCGTGGCATCGTCATCAATGAACCTTCGGTCGTCGCGATTGGTACACGGGACGGGCATGTAAAGGCCGTCGGACTCGAAGCGCGCGAAATGATCGGCAGGCACCCGGAAACCATTGAAGTCGTCCGACCAATGCGGGACGGTGTGATCGCGGACTATGTTGTCACGCAGGAGATGCTGAAGTACTTCATCACGAAGTCGTGCGGGCGATTCTCGCTCGTCAAGCCGGAGGTGATGATTTGCATCCCGGCTGGCGTGACGGGAGTGGAGACACGCGCGGTACGCGACGCGGCATTGCAGGCGGGCGCGCGCCGGGCCTATCTCATTCAGGAACCGCTCGCCGCCGCGATTGGCGCGCGCATCCCGGTCGCGGATCCGTCAGGCAACATGGTAATTGATATCGGCGGCGGCACGACAGAAGTCGCGGTCATCTCGCTGAATGGGATCGTCGTGGCTCGTTCGATCCGCGTCGGCGGCAACAAATTCGACGACGCAATTGCCAATTATATCAAGCGGAAATACAATCTTGCGATCGGCGAGCGGACGGCGGAAGAGATCAAAATCCTTATGGGTAGTGCGATGCCGCTCGATGAGGATGTCGTCATGGATGTCCGTGGGCGGGATCAGGTCGCCGGTTTGCCGCGCACGATCCAGATCCACGCGAACGAAGTGACCGAGGCAATAACCGAGCCGCTCGAAGCGATCATCGGCGCGGTGCGCGGTGTCCTCGAAGAGACGCCGCCCGAACTCTCGTCGGACATCATAGACAAGGGGATGATTCTGACGGGCGGCGGCGCGCTCCTGCGGAATCTCAACGAACTGCTGACCGAAGTGACCGGCGTTCCCTGCTACGTTGCGGAGGATCCGCTTTCCTGCGTCGCGGTTGGCACCGGTCTCGCCCTTGAACATCTCGATGTCCTCCGCGACAGCCTCGACACGATGTAGGATCGTTCACCCACGAAGACCCAAAGAGCACGAAGAGGAAGATGCAAGACAGATTTGTTTTCTTCTCTTCTTCGTGCTCTTCGGGTCTTCGTGGTTCAATTTTTTCTCCCCCGCTCCTGAGCGGCGACTACTTCGGGGCGAATAGCGGCGGGCACATCATCGAGCGCGGCCCAGCCGTAGTAAACGAGGCAACCCCAACAGTTGACACGGTGATAGTTGCCGATCTCCACATAGATCTCACCGGGTCGGACAGTACGCCTGCCACACCCACAGGGCATCGCCACATCCGCACAGTGGACATTGTGGGGCCACGGAATCGAGAAGGCCGGCAGATCGTCAGGGATTGGGGATGTTGGCGGCACGGAGCAACGCCTTCCAGTCTGTCGAAGGCAGCGCATGCGCGGCCTGCGGATCACTGTTTGCCTGCCATGTGATGATAAAAAGCGTCTCGTCCGGCCGTGTGAGCATCAGGGTGTGGCGTGCAACGAGCGTCGCATACTGTGAGTAATGGGCAGGATCATTCAGTGCGGCGATTTCAGCAGTGAGGGTTCGCTGCTCCTGCCGCGCGTCGTCGAGGTTGCGTTGACGCTGCGCGACTTCGCTCTTCAGCGCGCGTACCGCTCGTTCCTGATGAACAAACCCGACAGATGCATACGCTATCGCGAGCAAGAGACCGATGACAATCACCGACCGCTGCAACCGCGCCACCCCGCGCGACATTTGCTGTCTCACCGTTTGACGCATCACACCTACCAACATGTCAGCCATGCACCGAATATGTACGTACAGTAGGCGTCATGACGCATTACGTCAAGTCGCTCGCCCGGATTCTCTGGTGACGTAGGCTTTAGTCTACGGTCTCTCTCATAAACGCTTCCACCTAATAGGAGAGACGCCGGCTGAAGCCCACGCTACCGCAAGCAGCCTAATGTAAATGCGAGCCGCCATTGATGTCGAGGGTGACGCCAGTGAGGTATTCGCTCGCGTCATCAGCGAGAAAGAGAATGCCATTGACGACATCCGCGACGCTACCGACGCGGCCAACGAGCGTTGATTCGCCCAATTCTTTCTTCCGCTCCTCGGTGACCTGGCCACCAAAGATGTCCGTATCAATCAGTGAGGGCGCGACGCAGTTGACGCGAATGCCTTGCGGTGAGAGTTCGCGGGCGAGGGCGCGCGTCAGGCCCGCAATGCCTGCCTTCGCCGCGCTGTATGCCGAGGTGCCGAAGACACCGCCGCCCCGCTGCCCGGAAACCGACGAGAGCGAGACGATCGCGCCTTTGCCCCGCTTGAGCATCGCCGGAACTGCCGCCTGCGTCGCCATAAACATGCCTTTGAGGTTGACATCCACAACGAGATCGTATTCCTCCTCGCTGATGTCGAGAAACTTCGTCGGACGCGTCAGGCCCGCGTTGTTAATAAGGATATCAAGCCCGCCGAATTGCTCCACTGCCCGCGCCACAACGCGCTCCATCTCTGCCTTGCTCCGCACGTCCGCAACTTCGCCGATTGCCTTTGTGTGCTCGGATAACTCACGCGCCACGCGCTCAACCCCCGCCGCCACGACATCGGTGATGACGACGCTCGCTCCCTCGTTGGCAAATGCCAGCGCCACCGCCCGCCCGATGCCACGCTCCGACCCCGCGCCCGTCACCAGGACAACCTTGCCCGCAAACTGCTTCATCGTTGCACCTCCTGAGTTGATTGTAACAGGAGAGTGCGGCGTTCGGCGTTCGAAGTTCGATGTTCGATGAAACCCTGACTCCGAACATCGAACTTCGAACTGCCGACTTTTTTTACACCTCATTGCGCTTTCGGCGGATTCGCACGTACACTTCCTGCGGAAGAAACCAATGATGAGGGGGGAACGATGCGACGACGGGGAAACGCAGGACGCCGATGGACTGTCGTTCTGCTCCTGACTTCTCTGCTGCTACCACTCGCGACAGCGGTGCATGCGGACGGCCCGGCAATCGGGGGTGTATCCCTGCCGGTCGGGCCGGGGACGCTGACAATCCCGCGTATCAGTGGTTCCCGCGTCGTCTGGCAGGATATAACTGGCGCATTCGGCGTAGATCTCAGCACCGGTCAACCGCTGGCTATCCCCGGCAATGGCACGAGCGAACCAGATGTCGCGGGGTCGCTCATCGTCTGGAAGCAGGGCACAAGTGCGATCAATGGTGTTGACGTCTCCACTGGCGCGCAGTTCACCGTGCCGGTTGGCGACGCAAGGGTCGCCGGGCCATCTGTCAGCGATGCCGGGGTAGTCGCATGGTTGGCCCAGGACAACGGCGGTGTCGCGGTCAAGGTATGGGACCGTACAACGAGCGCGACCACCGAGGCCGGGCGCATCCCCCCGAACCGCCTGCCACTGGAAATGCTCGGCCTACCGCGCGTCTCCGGCCGCCGCGTCGTCTTCCCGGACTTCACCGCCGATCCCACACGCCTGAGCCGGATGATTCTTTTCGACTTGGATGCATCGCAGCGGCAGCCAGTCAATGATTCCTTCGGCGGCCCGGCGCTGTTCGCCTTCGCGCAGAATCGCCTTGCGCTCGTGCAGGGCACGCGCATTACCCTCCTCGACTTCGCGACGAACGCGATTGAGGCAATCCCCGCCAATCTCGGGCCAGGCCAGCAGGTAAGCGGCGTCGGCTTCGATGGCGCGACCGTCGTCTGGTCTACCGCACCAGACGCAAACGGTACGACGGCAATCAATGGCTATGACCTCGCGCGGCATCTCGGCTACCAGATTGCCACGGGGCAGGATGCGAACGTTGCCCCGGCCGTGAGCGGCGCCAACGTCGTCTGGTCACACGCGGGCGGCCTGACAGCGCGGACGGTGACCTTCTCCAACCCGGCGCCGACGATCAATGTCCGCCAGGACTTGTACTACTTTCCGCAGACGGGGTATGTTGTCGGCTACGCTTTCCTGACCTTCTGGAACACAAATGGCGGCGCGACGATCTTCGGCTTTCCGCTGACAAATGAGGTCCTTGATCCCGCGAGCCAACTGACGGTGCAGTACTTCGAGCGATCGCGCTTCGAATACCACCCCGAGGCGGCCGGGACGCCGCAGCGCGTCCAACTAACGAACGTCGGCCGGATCATTACAGCGGGCCGCACCGACCCGGCCTTCGCACCGCAGCCACTCGTCCCGGCCGGTGCGGATCGCTCCTACTACATCCAGACACAACACTCCATTGGCGGTCAGTTCAAGAAATTCTTCGACCAGAATGGCGGCGCAGCGGTCTTCGGCTACCCGATCTCCGAGGAGACAATCGATCCGAATCCGACTGATGGCGTCGCCTACACCGTGCAGTGGTTCGAGCGGGCGCGTTTCGAGTTCCACCCTGAGTTCAACGACACGCCAAACGCTATCGAACTCGGCCAACTCGGTCGCCAACTTCTCCTCGGACAACTCGGCCTCTACAAGCCGCAATGCTCGCCGCTCTCCATCCAAAAACCGCTCCTCCCCGAATGCCGTTGAAACCGATTGAACCGCAGAGGACGCAGAGAGCGCAGAGAAACACGGAGAAAGATTGGAAGGGAACAGCCTTCTTTCTCTCTTCCCTCTCTGCGATCTCTGCGGTTCAATCGGTTTCCTTTCCGCTGTGGTACCCTATCGGGCACATGACGACTGATGGAGTGTAGGAGGGGGCGAAGATGGTGATGACAGTGGTGGAGGACGTATTCGCGCGGGAAATTCTCGACTCGCGCGGCAACCCGACAGTGGAAGTGGATGTCTATCTCAGCGACGGGATCAAGGGAACGGCGGCGGTGCCTTCGGGCGCGTCCACGGGGCAGCATGAGGCGGTCGAACTGCGCGACAAAGACCCGCGCCGCTATGGTGGCAAGGGCGTGCAGAAGGCGGTCGCGAACGTCAATGACGTGATCGCGGAAGAGATCGTCGGACTCGATGCCTTGAATCAGATCGAGATTGACCGGCTGATGATTGCCCTCGACGGCACGAAGAACAAGAGCCGCCTCGGCGCGAACGCGATCTTGGGCGTCTCACTGGCAGTCGCCCGCGCCGCCGCGCAGGCGCTCGACATTCCCCTCTACCGCTACCTCGGTGGCATGAGCGCGCGGACGCTCCCCGTGCCGATGATGAATATCCTCAACGGCGGCAAGCATGCCCTCGGCAGCAGCGTGGACATGCAGGAATTTATGGTGATGCCCGTCGGTGCGCCCTCATTCCGTGAAGGGTTGCGCTGGGGCGCCGAAACCTTCCATGCCCTGCAAGGCGTGTTGCAGGATAAGGGCTATCCGACACAGGTCGGCGACGAAGGCGGTTACGCGCCGTCGCTCCGCTCGAATCAGGAAGCAATTGAACTGATCCTCCAGGCAATCGAGAAGGCAGGCTACGAGGCGGGCGAGGATATATCTATCGCACTCGATCCCGCGTCGTCAGAGTTCTACGAGGACGGTATCTACAATCTCACGGGTGAGGGGCGCACCTTCACGCCAACGGAGTTGATTGCCTACTATGAAAATCTCGTTGCGCAGTATCCGATCATTTCCATCGAGGACGGTTTGGCCGAGGACGATTGGACGAACTGGCAGACACTCACCGAGCAATTGGGCGACCGCGTTCAACTCGTCGGAGACGACCTCTTCGTCACGAACACTCACTTTCTGGAACGCGGCATCCGCGAAAACGCGGGCAACGCGATCCTCATCAAACTGAACCAGATCGGCACACTGACTGAGACCTTCGAAGCAGTCGAGCGGGCCCAGCGCGCCGGTTGGGCGGCGGTGATCTCCCACCGAAGCGGCGAGACGGGAGATACCTTCATCGCGGACCTCGTCGTCGCGACCAACGCCGGGCAAATCAAGACAGGCGCGCCCTCGCGCGGGGAACGCGTCGAGAAATACAACCAGTTGCTGCGCATCGAGGAAGAGTTAGAAGAATCGGCGCTCTTCCTCGGTCGCCGCGCCTTCCCGCACCTGCGCTGAAAAAATGGTCGCGTAGGCTTGACGGCCCGATGCGGTCAGACTATCGTACCAATAACAAGTGAAAGCATTGCCGCGGGGGCCTGGGGAGCCGGGCTGAGAGGGTGATTACGAATCCATCACCGACCGTCGAACCTGATCCGGGTCATACCGGCGGAGGGATGCGCATTGACGGTGTCATCGCATAGCAGCCGAATCGATCAGCCATATGAGGAGCGCGCCGCACAATCGCTGTCCCGGATCATGGAAGCGCGGCCACTGATCCACCACATCACAAACCCGGTGGTGGCAAACGATGTCGCCAATCTCACGCTCGCCTTCGGGGCGCTGCCCGTCATGGCCGAGGCACCGGAGGAGGTGGCGGAGATTACTACAGTCGCGCAGGCGCTCGTCCTCAACCTCGGTATGCTCTCCGCTGCGAAGGTTGAGACGATGCTCATCGCGGGGCGGGTCGCGGCGGCGCACGGCATTCCCATCGTCCTCGATCCAGTCGGCGCGGGCGCGACTGCGTTCCGCACCACGAGTGCGTTGCGCTTGCTCGCAGAATTGCCTATTACGGCGCTACGCGGCAATCGCGGCGAAATCGGGGCCTTGCTGGGCGCGGGCGTGATGCGCGGTGTCGAAGCGGTCGGAACGGAAGAACCTCACGCCATCGCGACCGCCGCTGCGGCGCGCTTCGGCGTTGTTGTGGCCGTCACGGGCGTCATTGATGTCGTTGTCGGCAACGGACAGCAATTCGAGGTGCGCAATGGCGATCCGCTCCTGCCACGCGTTACGGGAACGGGATGCATGGCATCGGCAGCGGTCGGCATTCTGCTCACGGCGGGTGATGATGCCGCTGTGCAGACCGCCCTCGCGCTCGGCATGTATGGGCTGGCCGCCGAGCGCGCCGCCACACCGGCGGACGGCGGGGAACGACCGGGACCGGGCACGTTCCGAGCGCGCTTACTTGATGAAGTCGCGGCGTTGCCGGTGTCCGGCAACGCTGGTATCAGGATCATGAAGAAGGAAGAGGGGCAATGAAAACCAAGGATGTCGCGCGCGCGGCGCTTTTCACCGCGCTGGCGGTTGCACTCTCACCGCTTCTCAGTATCCCGATCGGTATTGCAAAAGTTTCTCCTGTTCAAGCGTTCATCAACGTCATTTCCGCCGCACTACTGGGGCCGTGGTATGCGATCCTTATCGCCTTCGTCACATCCGTCCTGCGAAACATTCTCGGCACGGGCACGATTAATGCGTTCGCGGGGGGCATGATCGGTGCGGCGCTCGCCGGATTCATCTGGCGCGCGACGCGGAATATCTACCTCTGTGCTGGCGGGGAGATTATCGGTACCGGTGTTCTCGCAACGCTGATTACGGTATACATCGTAGCGCCGCACGTTCTCCATAAATCTGCCGGATTCGCGATCATCGGCCTCAGTTTCCTCGGCAGCACAATCCTCGGCTCGGTAATCGCCGTAATCGTGCTCAAGGCGCTCAGTGCAGCGGGATATGGCCCGTCATCGCGCCGCAACGCCTGGCTCGCAACATCACGCCGGTAAGGCAGCCGCACATGCTCGTCTACCAGGGCGCCGGCTTCCACTATGCCGCACACGCGGGCGGCGAAATGATTGCGGCAGTGACGGATGTGGACCTCGCCGTGCCGCATGGAGATTTCCTCCTTTTGCTTGGCGAGAGCGGGTCGGGGAAATCAACGCTCGTGCGGATGGCGAACGGGCTGATTCCCCATTTCCATGAAGGAGAATTGACAGGCATAGTACGCGTCTGCGGCGATGACACTCGCGCGCACGCCGTCCGCGCGCTTGCCCGCACCATCGGCGTCGTCTTTCAGAATCACGAGGCGCAGTTGTTCAACGCGACGGTCGAGCGCGAACTGGCGTTTGGCCCACGCCAGCAGGGACTTGCGCGCGAGGAGATCGCCGCGCGTATCCAGGCGGCGGCAGAGCAAACGGGAATCACTCACCTTCTGGCGCGCCCGACGACGCATCTTTCCGGTGGCGAGAGGGCGCGCGTCGCCATCGCAAGCGTATTGACGATGCAGCCACCCCTGCTCATCCTCGATGAACCATCTGCCGCGCTCGACCCGATAGCTGCCGATGCGCTCTGGGCGCTCCTCGCCGCTCTGCACGATGACGGCACAACGATTACCGTTGCCGAGCATCGCCCCGGCCCTCTCTGGGATTATGCCGTCTCAGTTGCGGGCATGCGCACTGGCAGACGGGATGTGTACGGCACGCCACAAGCGGTAGTACAGAGCGCGACGCAGGCCTCCGATCTGCCGGTACCTGCTGTCGCGCGACTGTGCATGACGGCCGGTTTGCCGGAGCGGCCCCGCACAGTTCCTGAAGCCGCTGACATCCTGCGGGCCCGGCGCCTCACGCTCGCACCGCAATCGGCAGTGATCGCGGCAACGGGCGAGCCGTTGCTCATTGCAGAAGCGGTACGCGCCGAGCGAGAGGGTCGCGTCATACTGAACGGCATTGATGTGCGGCTTGGCCGAGGAGAGACCATTGCTCTCGTCGGGACGAACGGCGCGGGTAAGACGACCCTGCTCCGCCTCCTCGCGGGCCTGGCGCGCCCGGAGAGCGGCCGGATCACTGGCGGCGACGGCATGCCGGTACTGCGCAGCCGGATCGGAATGTTGCTCCAGAATGCGGACGACGCGCTCTTCTGCCGCACTGTGCGCGAAGAAGTGGCATACAGCGCCCACGCGCTCAAGCGGTACGACGCCGCATGGATCGCCATGCTGATTGCCCATTTCGCGCTCGAACCGCTATTGGAACGCGCGCCCCTCGGCCTCAGTGATGGCGAGAAGCGGCGGGTCGCCCTCGCCGCGATGGTCGCGCACCGCCCGGAAATCGTCCTGCTCGACGAGCCGACCGCCGGGCAGGATCGGCAGCGGCGGGTCGCCCTCGCCGCAGTGCTGGCGACGCTGCGGACGGAAGGCGTCGGCGTCATCCTCGCGACGCACGACATGGAATTCGCGGCGGCGCAGTGTACGCGGTGGCTCGTCCTTTCCGACGGCGCGCTGATCGCCGATGCGCCTCCGGCCACAGTGATGCACGATGCGCCCTTGCTTGCCCGCGCGCACCTGTTGCCGACACCACTCGCCAGCCTCGCGACGGCGCTTGGTATCCCGTATCCCGGCGAGGATGTGCTGCTCGTGCCTGATCGCGTGCCGAGGATTGCCCGATGAGACTGGACCCGCGCGCGAAACTCTGGCTCTATTGCGCCGCGATTGCCGCCGCGCTCGTCACGAATGCACCCGCGTTCCTCCTCGGGTTCGTCCTCGTCGCGTTCGCCGTCATTGGCCTCGTGCATGGTCTGCAGCAATGGCTGGCGATGCTGCGTCTCCTCGCACCGATGCTCGTGATGCTCGGTCTTTTCTCGGCCATCGGCAGCAGCCCGACGGATGCAGTCGCGCCGGTGCTGAAACTGCTCCTCCTCGGCACGATTTCGAGCGCCTTCTTTGCCGCAGTGACGGTTGATGAACTGGGGGATGCGCTCACATTGTTACGCCTGCCACCGGGGGTCGCGTTCGTGCTCGTCGGCGGCCTACGCTACGCGCCCGCGATGCGGGAAAGTTGGGCGGCATTGGGCGATGCGCGACGGGCACGGGGCGCGGAAACCCCACGCGGCATCCGCGCCCTCGCGGAACACGCCCGTATGCTGACGCCTGCCGTTGTGCGCGCACTCCGTACGGCGGACGCGATGGCCGAAGCAATGGAATCGCGCGGCTTCGGCACGCCGGGCGCAACGCTGATGGGAGCGTATTGCATGCGCGCGCTCGACTGGCTCGTGATCGCCGGGAGCATCGCGGCGTTGGCGTGCTACGTGGTCTGGATATGGTAATGGCCGAACCATCCATCGGTAGGCGAGAGCATTGAAGCGGTTTGCGATGCTGGTGGCCCGATCGGGTGAATCGCAAGACAAAAAGAGAAGCGGGGTGGCTACCTCGCCTCCTCTCGCGGTGATGCGTTATCGGCCGTTGCGCCAGTAGAAATAGTGCCGCCCGATATTACCCATCTCAACCTTGAAGGGATCCGGGTTCTTCGGCGTGTAGGTGAGGATGCGCCGCTCGAACACCTGGACAGCGATGATGCGATCGACGCCACCGACCGTGAAGTTGGCCGCGAACGGTTCACTGATCGCGTATCCGATGGTGGAGAAGCCGACGAGATCGCGGTAGCGAGTGAACGGGGAGACGACATTGTGGCGGGTGACACTATCGTAATCCGTCAAGGGAATGAGGGATGGGTCGTCCAGTGTTACCACCTTGTTGCTCGGGGTGAAGCCGAGGTTGATTGACTGTCCCGTCTGCTGGGACTTGCCACCCATGAGAGCGTTCCGGTTGTTGTAGATCGTTGCGTAGCTCGGGCCACCACCATCCTCGTCGCCGGCCACCGGCGTGGTCGAGGGGTCTTGGTTGAAGAAATCATTATCGCCGGACTGGATGCGTCCGGTCACCATCTCCGTCGCGAGCAGGCCGAAGGTCAGTTTCCCGCGCGTGATCTCCATGCGCGCCTTGTCGAAGTACTGGACATCCCGCTTGCCACCTGGAGTGTTCGTATAATCCTGCGTGCGGCAGTCGGATGCGTGTTCGATCGGGCCCCAGAAATTCGGGGCGATTGACTCCCCGACGGAGTAGGCATCCTTGAAGGTCGCGTTGCAGAACTCCGTCGCCGCCGAAGCGTTCACTGCGGGAAATAGAGACAGCATCAGAATCAGGAAGCCCACGAACCTTGCCTTGCGTACCATGATACCCTCCCCATGTTTCTTCCCGCAGGTCAACGTCTGGCAGAGCCTGCGCGAGTTTTCTTCGAGCACTGCCACACTCACTCCGGTCTCGCATGCCGCATGAGACGGTTTCTCGGGGCCCATTGTTGCACTGTTTGTAAAACGATGCATTGTGCGGATTGGTTCCGTCGGCCGGGAGGTCTATTCCGACATCGTTATATCGCGATAATTGACAACTCCGGTAAAAGCGCCGCTTCTCGCGGACACCCTTGGGCGGGAGAAAGGGAGCAGGAGTTAGACGATCAGGTTTTCGCCCGTCATCACGGCAGGTTGTGGCAGGCCGAGGAGATGCAGCACGGTCGGGGCGATGTCCGCCAGGCGACCGTGCGGGCGGAGACGGGTAGTCGGTGACACACCTGGCCCGGTGAGAAAGCAGGGAACGCGGTTCATCGTGTGCGCGGTCATCGGTGTGCCATCCGGCGCGATCATCTCCTCGGCGTTGCCGTGATCCGCCGTAACGATCGCCGCGCCACCCGTGCGATCGAGCGCGGCAAGAATCTGCCCGACGCAACCATCTACCGTCTCGACCGCCGCAACCGCCGCAGACAGGACGCCTGTATGCCCGACCATGTCGGCGTTCGCGAAATTGACGAGGACAAAGGCGTACCGACCGCTCAGGATCGCCGCCACAACCGCTTCCGCGACGGCGAGGGCGCTCATTTCCGGTTGCAGGTCATAGGTCGCGACTTTCGGTGATGGCGCCACACACCGATCCTCGCCGGCAAACGACTCTTCGTGCCCGCCGTTGAAGAAAAAGGTGACGTGCGGGTACTTCTCCGTCTCCGCCGCGTGGAACTGCGCGAGGCCATGCGCGGCGATCACCGCCGCGAGAGGCTCAACGATGTTCTCAACCGGGAAGGCGATGCCCGCGACGGGCAGATCCGCCTCGTACTCGGTCATCGTCACCAAGGTGAGATGCGGACGGGTGGCGCGAAGAAACCCGTCGAAACGCTCATCCACCAGCGCATGGGAGAGTTCGCGGGCGCGGTCGGAGCGGAAGTTGAAGAAGATCGCCACATCTCCATCCGCCATCGTCCCAACGGGTGCGCCATCCTCCCCAACAATCACCGTTGGCAGGACAAATTCGTCTGTTACTCCCGCCGCGTACGCGCGCGCAATCGCCGCGTCGGGCGTGGACGCCGTCTCACCGATACCGAGCGTCAGGGCGTCATATGCCTTCTGGATACGATCCCACCGCGTGTCACGGTCCATTGGGTAATATCGTCCGGAGACCGTCGCAACCCGCCCGACACCGATCGTCGCGATCTCGTCTTCCAGATGCCGCATGTATCCCCGCGCGGATTCCGGTGGCGTGTCCCGCCCATCGAGAAACGCGTGGATAGCAACATCCTCCACTTCCTCCTGCTTCGCTAGCCGCAGGAGAGCGCGCAGGTGGGTATCCTGCGCGTGGACACCACCTGACCCGATCAGTCCGAGCAGATGGAGCGTGGCGTGCTGCTCCTTTGCCGCATGGACGGCTTCGCGGAGAACGGGATTGTGAAAGAACGCGCCGTCCTCGATAGCGCGGTCTATCCGCGTCAGCGTCTGATAGACGATCCGGCCCGCGCCGATGTTTAGATGACCGACCTCGGAGTTACCCATCTGCCCGTCTGGCAACCCGACCTCGCGGCCATAGGGGATCAGTTCGCCGCGCGCGGCAGTGGCGCACAGGCGGTCAAAGGTCGGCGTCGCGGCCCGCGTGACCGCATTTCCCGGCCCCGGCACGGTATCTCCCCACCCATCCATAATCACCAGTACCACCGGCCGAATCATCCCGTCTGTCACATCTCACTCCCATAAAAGATGTTTGAACCGCGAAGGCGCGAAGGATGTGAAGGAATACAAGAGACAAGAGGAGAATCAAAAAACGGTTTCAATCTCCTTCCCTTCTTCGCGTCCTTCGCGCCTTCGCGGTTCACCTCTTTCCTTCTTATGGGTGCAGCGCGGTGGGTGGATTGAGGGCATCCGGGTCGTGGACATTGGTGCGGAACTGCTGGGTGAGGGCCGCTTCGGTCTGCATTGCGGCGGCGTCGCCCGCCGCTTTCGCCGCGTTCAGGCGCGCGCGGATGCCGCCGACAATGCTCTCACCGGTATCAGCGGGGTCCGCCGCACCCGCCGCGTATGCCGTGATCGTTGCGCCAATGACCGTGCCGATCAATGCCCCTGTGAGGAACTTCATACCGATCCAGAGTGTCCTGCCCATCATCGCCTCCTTCGCCGTTCTCTTGCTGATACAGATTAGCCAACTGAAACGCAGTGCAAGGGTTGTGCCGGGGAAGTAACGAGTTCGGAGTTCGATGTTCGCGTAGGACTTACGCAGTTGGGGATGAATGCGCCAGATGTTGTGTCTGCTGATCGGACGATCATACATCATCTGGTGCCTCGCTGCGTCCGTACACGCTCAACTGCGTAAGTCCTATTCGCGGTTCGGAGTAGATATCGGGTTCTTCAAACTCTGAACAGCCGACTCCGAACACTAACCTTCCCGTTACTCGGCTGTCAACTCCGCAACCGGCACGATGGGCGCGACCGGCGCAATTCGGCCACCCGGCGGTATGCGCAATACTCGGAACGACCACGCCAGCATCGGGCCAATGCCGAAGGTAAACGCCAGCGTGCCGATGCCGACTTGCGAGCGATCCATCGTGATGCCGAGCGCGAAGACCGTCCCCTCGATGGCGAACCGCGCGATACCGACGTTCCAGCCTGTTTTGCGGACGACGGCAAGCATGAACGAATCGCGCGGCCCCGCGCCCAACCCCGCTTTAATGTAAATCGCGGAGGCCCACCCGATCAGAACGACACCGCCGATCAGCATCGGCAGACCGACCACGAAGCGATCCGCCTTCGGTATGTGGGCGGCGAAGAAGTCGAACCAGAGGCCGACGAAAACCATATTGCAGACGGTCGCGAGGGCAGGGGGAATACCCGCCCGCCACGCCACAAGGATCATAATACCGCCGACCGCGATGGACATCTGGCCGGGGGTGATTGGGATGTATTTCGTCAGAGCGATCTGAAAAATGTTCCACGCATTGAGCCCGAGGCCGGAGCGATAGCCGAGTACGAGCGCGAAGGCGAAGAGCATCAGCCCAACGTTGAGGACGAGCAGACGCACGCCGAAGGCCCGCCAGTTTCCATCCACCGGCTGCCAGCGCAGTTTCATCTTCCGATCAGCGACCGTCATCATACCTCACCCCCGGTTCACCGCGCCGGTGCCGCGCTTAGGCTCCGTGCGGTCTGCCAACGGCCGCTTCGATAGCGCCAGAGGTTGAGGCCGGACGTGACTGCCGCATCAAGGATCAAACCCAAGTACGCACCGGGGATGCCGAGACCAAGGACGACGCCGAAGAGATACGCCACCGGGATACGGATAAACCACATCGAAGCGCCAGTCGAGAACATCGGCCAGCGCGTATCGCCCGCGCCGCGCAAGCTCCCCGCCAGCACGAGACCCGTCGCCTGAATCGGCATTGAGAAGGTCAGCACTTTGAGGGCGTGCGCGGCGATGCTGGCAATGTGCGGGTCGCCCGCGCTGAATGGGATGACGAGCAGCGGCCCGAAAAAGAAGTAGACGATGCCCATGCTGGTCATCCAGATCGTGCAGGCGCGCGTTGCCACCCAGGTCGCGAGGGCGGCGCGTTCCGGCTTCCCCGCGCCAAGTGACTGACCGGTGAGCGTGAGCGCGGCGGTCGAGAAGCCGAAACCGGGAAAGAGTGTCATTTGCCAGAAGATGTTCGCGACCTGCTGTGAGGCATAGGCGATCGTGCCGAGACTGACGATCACTGCTGCAAAGATCGTCATACCACCGGAGCGGAAGAGCGATTCGAGCATGCTCGGCAGGCCGATATCTATCAGCCGCTTGATAAGCGTCCATCGCGGTTTCCACCCGTCCTGCCCGGCAATGCTGACGCCCCGCCGCCCGCGCCAGACAATCGAGACAAGGACAATGCAGCCAATGAACCGGGCCACGATATTGCCACACGCCGCCCCGACGACACCAAGATGCAGCAATGGCCCCAAACCAAAGATCAGCGGCAGCGATACTCCTACATTGATGAAGTTGATCGAAAGCGTAACAAGCATCGGCGTGCGTGTATCACCTGAACCGCGCAGGATGCCACTGGAAATGAACATCGTGACAAGAAAGATCGTTCCGAGCGCCTCAATGCGCAGGAATTTCGCGCCCTCTGCCACGACTGCTGGTTCCGCGCCGAGGAGCCGGATCAGTGGCGCGGAAAAAAGGAAGCCGAGAATCGCGACGATCGCCGAGAGAACGATGCCGACGAAATACGACTGCTTCGCCGCCTGCCCCGCCTCGCGTGGATTACCCGCGCCGATATTGTACGCGACGAGTACCGTCGTACCCGTGCTGACAGCGAAGAAGGTCGAGATGCCGACTTGCATCAGTTGATTGCCGACACCGACACCCGCGAGTGCGGCCGCGCCAAGACGCGAAACCATTGCTGTCGTCGCAATCTGCACGAGGGATTGGAGCAGGTTTTCAACAATCGAGGGCCACGCAAGCCGCAGAACCGCCGCACGCAGCATCTTCGGCGTTTCGTTCTCCGGGATGACTCCACCGAAGCGGCGTGGCGGCGTGGGGTCCTCGCGCTCGATCGTGTCACCGGGCGGCGCCTGCCGATCATGTGTCGCGATGGGAAGTGCATTGGTGGACATGGAGCGGCGATCCCTTCCGTTCCGCGGCCAACCGTGCGACGACTGCGCCCTACCGTGAAACACCGCAGCGAGGGTACTACTGGACGTTGCCTGCCGTCAACGCCTGTCTGCGGCCGTCATCCGGCGATGAGTGCGCGCATACACGAGTACATAGAGGATGGTCTGGTTGCAGACTTTCCAGCCGGCGCGAACAATTATCTGAGTCTCGTTGCCTGGCCCGGATCGAAGTCTTGCCGCGTGATGACCTTGCCCGTATCCACAATCACATTCCCGTTCTCCACCGTGATTGGAAAGTAATCGAGCGCACGGGTGGCAGGGCCGTGGATCAAACCTCCCGTCTTCCCATTGGAGAGTGAGCCGTGGCATGGGCATTGGATGTTGCTCGCAAGGTCGGGATTGGGGGCCGGTACGGTGCAGCCGAGGTGGACGCACTTCCAGTAGACGGCAATCGCCGCGTCTTCCGTCGCGGGCAGGAGATAGAAGTGCCCGGGTGCATTGCGCACGTACTTCTGATGCGCGAGGAGCGCCGTGATCTCCTCGACACTGCCTGCCGCAACTTTCGCACCAAATCCCGTCACTTTCGTCGGATAAAGCAGTTGATAGGTCGCAACCGCACTCGTCGCGGTGATTGCGCCGAGAAGCGAGAACACGGCCCAGCGGATGAATGTGCGGCGTGGTACGGGCGGCTTGATAACGAAGATTGATTGTACCGCCGCCGAGTTTTCCGGCACCTGCGAATGTCGTAGCGTGTGTGGCTGTGGCAATGTGATGTACATTCGTGACGACGATCCTTCCTCTCGACGCAAGGGCGTGCCGAGAAAAGCCATGCGGTTCCAGGCTTCAAACGTGAGATATACGAAACTGATTGGCGCGTTACGAAAGGCGCAACGCCTGTGGCGCCGGTTTGATTCGTGCAGTAATCACCATCGGCAGGATCATGAGGGCAATCGCGAAGACAATCACGACAGGATTCCGCAGCAGATCGTTCGTATCGCCTCCGCGCATCCCGACCGCAAAACCGATCCCGACATACGCCCCCACCCAGACAAACTCGCCTACCGCATCATAGAGGAGGAAGCGCCCAACCGGGTACCGCCGCGCGCCACTGAGAATATTGATGACCGGGCCGAACGCACCCAGCACCGTCCTGCTGAGGACGATCAGGGTGGCCATACTCCCCCCACCGTCAAGCCTCTCAGTGGACCATCCGACCGACCACTTAACGATTTTAAGGGCCAGTATCTTCGCTGTGAGCGTTCGCAACCGCTGTGCCGATTGCGATGCGCGGGTGTTGGGAGCCACGCTACGATGCAGATACAGACGCATACCGAGCCGCCCGGCCGCATATCCAAGCGTATCCCCAAAGATCGCGCCACTTGCTGCCAGGATAATGAGGAGGACGACACACAACTCGCCATGCGCTGCGAAGACTCCGGCAGCCGCGAGTAGACCCGCGAGCGGCACCAGCACCAGCAACCCGAATGCACCGAGAAGAATGAGGGCGGTGATCACCAGATAGCGGTCCATTGCGGTATCGTGTCCTTTCATCTTCACGAAACATGGTTGGCAGGCATATTCAGCCCACTGAGTATTGGCGATGCCCATGCTCTAACTTCCACTGAGAGAAGTCGCTGACATGGTCTATCATGCTTCAGTACACCGGGTTTGATTGTTTGGATTGATTCGCAGGCGGGCACATATAAAGGCCGCGCATGAGCGCGAGCGACGAGAATCAGTTAGCGGCGATTAGCGGCTGTTGCCGATGTGTCCACCGCGTATTCCGGCCGGAGGACGGTGGCGCCATGCAGGTAGACATGGCGGATTTCCCCCTGCGTCTTCTCGGTGTTGACATGAAGCGTCACGCGAATGCACATCGCCAGTGCACCCGGCACATCCATTTCATGCGCGCACATCTGCGGCACATCCGCCCACCCGACCTGCCGTGCCGCCTTCGCCGGAAACTCGGCGGTGAGGTCACGCGTCGTCGTCCAGATGGCGCTGGCGATTTCGTCGGTACTCAATTCGTTGAAGTGGGCGAGCGCGGCGATCAGTTCCTGAGTCGCCTCAATGATCTCTTCCGCCGTATTCGCCGTCGCCGTC
>JAABUY010003227.1_pt1 | contig 18328 bp, 17 predicted proteins | sample 5560271 | NCBI WGS metagenome assembly JAABUY01 (sample SAMN10711886, study PRJNA513374) | rock metagenome | isolation source: Antarctica rocks | place: Antarctica: Victoria Land, University Valley
CAGCTTTTCGACGGTCGCAGCTTTTCTTCGGACCTCACGTTACTTCTGCGACTTGTGGCCATCTAACCTCACCTGCCTTTCCACCAAGGTCCTGCCTCATCTAGTCAAGAGCTCTAACGATGCGCTGTTATTGGTTGAAGCACAGGAACGTGTGGCCTTGAACGGAGTTGGACATCACGAACGACAGAAGAATACTTACGTTTATGCCTTGCGGCAGATTGCTAGATTGGAAGACAATGAGCGAAGCATGCTTGCCGCTCGCCATACGTACGAAAAGGTCATCCGCAATAATTTCGGACGCCAGAGTGTACCGAAAATCTCCGTGAATTGGCATTACCGCAGCTTCAATGGCTTCAGATACACTCTGTTTGTGCGAGCATACTATCGCATCTGGACCTTCGCCCTTGAAGATAGCACCCCACAGTCTACAACATCAATCATTCGGAATAATCCGGAGCGTGATGGCATTGCATTGATAGTCGGCTGGGCCAATAACCAGTATCAGCCACCGCCCATAATGATATGCGCTTCACCAGATCATAAGGTGTCTGCTACGGGATGGAATTTTGCCATGGATCAACTTCTAGATCGTCCTGGACCACGACAACGCGATATACTGATAATCGAGACGCCATCTTCCTTGATGTCTTACTTCGAGAGCCGGCTCCTTGTATGATCACCTCTAGCTTTATCAGCCCATGGAATCGCCATAGATGATTTCCTTGACCTTGCTCATCGTGTCAATATAATATCAAGGTCGGAGTCAGTTCATATCAAGTAAGGGGATAAGATTTACAATTGCTGACAACGCTCTCCAGTGCACCGAAATCTTGATATTGCACGGAAGTCGTTACGGCATGGTAGATAGAGAAATCTATTGTTCTGGGCAGTGTTCGTGGAATGTTTTGGCTGTCTGGTAAGTGATATGTGACTAGGTCTCACAGCTAATAAATCCTACTAACGTGTCCCGCGTTCCAGGGAATCTCAAATTCAGCTCACTCTAGTTCACACATGTTCCCAGTTCGTTACGTTTCCATATTAAGTGGTTGTTTGTTATGGCTGATGGTATGATGGAGTGCCCTTAGTTTGGATAACAATCTAAAAAATACGTTAATTTCCAAAACAATGGATCAACACTCGAAATCGACTAAATAACAAAGCCAGTTGTAGAACCTAAGGCCTTATCCCTAACCTGTTCATCATACCTACCGTCGCTAATCGAAACTCGAGATAGATGAATTTCGCCTAGTCTATTGTCAATAATGCTATTGTCAAGATTCCGTGCCGAGTATTTGTTTCCAATCTCGCCATTGTTCAGAAATCGTCGCCCATTTTCTTTGTCTCAAGACTGTTATTGTATCATGCGTGCTTCATGCCATTCTTCTCTTTCCGTATCGTTCCCTACATTCTCGAAACGGGCATTTCTGGATTCTAAAATACCATCATCAGAAATTAACACAACTATCTCTATGCCCGCCTCAAACAAAGAGCATCTCCGTACCGACAACTACACTCATCAACTACTGACTCGAATGGCGCACTTTGACAGCATCGAGGGCACCATGAATGACGGTATCGGAAGCCTTCGAAGCAAACTCTCGGACGAAGCAATCGTGGACCTGGAGGAGTATATTAACACTGACTCTATTTATGAGAAGGAAGAAAACCTTGAGAGGACCGTGATTTTGGAGTCCACAGATAAAGGGTTCACAGTGGTGCCTTATCCGCTGCACTGCGAGCCCGTGTACGGCTCGCAAGGCTCGCAGAGTAGTTCAGAACACGGCACATGCTCCTCATCACGAGGCTCAACAGCTACAAGCGGCACGCAATCCCCATCGCAGGCTTCAGCAGCACCAGGCTGCGAAATGATAAATGGAAACCCATTCGACGACGTCAATGTCTTGGACCCAAGCGATTCCGATCTTGTCCAAGACTCAGATCACATTCCCCATCCCACCCCGTTCAAGATCGAATCCCAGTGCCCAGCAGCCCCGACGCACCACGCCAGTCACATCCCCCGACACACCATCTACGGCATCAGCGGTGCTCATCCGGCTGCAGGAGCCTATAGGGCCTATAGGGCCTATAGTCCCCCCTTGACAAGCGGAATCCCCTTTCTCCCCAGCAGCCAGGACGGCTATCCATCCCCTAGGCTTGGACCTTTGGAAGAGGAGACAGAGGGTGAGGCGAGCAGAGATTTCTTACTGGATAGTCCGACGCAGTACAAACAGGAAGATGCAGAAATCTCTGATTATGGAAGTGGGCTGGGCACGATATCGGAGGAAGCGGGTCAGGTTGGGGAAATTGTGGGAGGGGATGAGGAGGAGTTGAGGGACTTGTACGAGTCGATCTTTGGACGGGACGGCGAAGATGTGTTTGAGGCACCTCGAGCTGATGACGAACCCATTTGACGACAGATTGGATGATGAAGAAATGATCGAGCACCCACAACCCGCCTCCAACGCCCAGAAACCGCCCATGCAAGCTCCTTGCACCTCTCCCACCTGCCACCAAACCCCGCTCTCAACAAAACACACTCCGACCGTCCGCACCATCCGCACCCACCCCAACGAAGAAACCATCCCTAGAAACCTAGCCAATCTGACCGACGAGGAATGGCTCCGCTCACGCCGGCAATTTCTCAACCTGGATTGCCAGTACCGTATTGGCAGAGATGAGGACGGGGAAAAGTGTTTGTAATTGTTGCGGGGGAGGGGGCTGTTGAGTGAGGCGGTGGGGGGGGGGTTGGTGATGTGATTCCGATATCTACCACAAAAAGAATTGGAAAATTTAGTTGAACATTCCATTTGCATCATCCCTTTTCATCCCCCAAACTATCAGCAAACAAAATCAAGCATCATCTCTTCGACTTTGAACTAGTGTGATGATAACAGCCAAAAAGACTTCCTCGACGGTAAGAAACAGGTAAAAAATCCATAGGGGCACCAAAAGCTAAATAATCCAATCAAACCACGACAGACAAGATCCGTCTCGTGTATTTTAGGTACGTCTCTACTACGATTCTATCATCTCGTATCTTAGTATGTGTACGACTTGTCTTCCAACAACATCTCTGCCATGTCACAGTTAAGAAAACCTCCATTGTCAAATGCAAGTATCCCACAAGTCTGTTCTCATTTTTAAAATAAATAAAAAAATCATGTGAAAAGGCGCACTTAGATGCTCCTACGCTCTAGCTAGAACCCATCTTCGTAGTAAGTTTTTTTTCTTTTCTTTCAAAGTTTCTTATAAAATGCGTATTGTATGTACTGTATATCCAAACCCCTCCAGCCACACTCCCACACACTCCCAAATTTCAGTCAATACTCCTCCTCATCATCGGCATCATATTCCTCATCATCCGCCTTCGCCAACCACTCTGTCTGCTGATTCGACAGGCGTTGCGTAGGACTGCAGCACGCTTCTGTGGCGCCGCTGGTGGAGGTTGTGGTGGGGTTTTGCATTGTTGTGGTTTTGGGTGTTTGGGTTGCGGTTTGGTTTTGAGCGTAAGGGATGGTTTAGGTTTTGTATATGGGGGAAGGTGGTTTGTGGAGATTAGAAGGAATGGGGAGAGGCGGGTGGGGAATGGGGGTTTTAAAGGGGAAGGGAAGGAGAGTGCTGGAATAAAAATGGGGTTTTGAAACATGAGCGATGCTTGTATAGGCAGGGTGTATTGTTAATTGGGAGACGGGTTTTGTCTTTGTTCATGTTTCGTGCTGCGGTTTGGGGGGTTGACAAAGAGTTATTCCAGCGGAGGGGGACGAATGATCGCATCTTACAGTGGGACATTGGTTCATCGCACATGAGGAAAAATTTCGCTTCGTAGGTAACGCGGTTTTCAGGATATCGTTACTCTCGTAGAGAATACCACATCTCCAGAGAAGTCTTGGATTGTTACGAAGGAAAAGGCGGGTTGGAACTTTCAACCCAAGCAAGAAGCCATCTCGTCCGGCCGCAATCCTGATTGCGATTGAGCCATGGAAACAACGGACAGCCATGTCAAGCATCTCGGAAACAGTCAACAAATCATCGACAACATTGTTGAAACGCAGGTTCAATGAGCGCGCTTCAACATAATGCTCTCTCACCGTTGCAGGAACTGTTCAACGATTAAGAGAGATCGTAATCCGATAGTGGTTCTAATAAGGATGTCTATGGACCGGGAGCAAGAGTCAATGACATGATTGATGTTTGTTCTTCTTGAAATTGTAGAATCTGAGGGTGGGAAGCCATTGAGCTGGGAAATACCGGTGTGCAAAGGGGGATTTTCGCAAATCGAAATACGGCATTTGACCCTCAACACCCTGTAGAAGGCCATTTTGCAGTAATTTCCGCACTGTCTCGGATACCTCGACGAGTTAAGTCGGATTTTCTTTATGAGTGTTTCGGACATGTTTCAACAACAAGCCTGATCATACCCGATCGTAATGCGGTCGCTATTCCCTGTCTCGGATACCCTAATGGTTCGAACCCACCTTCCTTTCTGCATCGTCAGACATACGTCTCACTTTCGTTTCCCTTTCTTGTTGGCCATGTTCCATGAACGACTCAACAAGAGAACATGGCCGCTCGAAGACTTTGCAAAACACCAGATGATGCTAATTTATCTGCGTAACGGCTCACATGTCTCCACACGAACGCTTTCAACAGCTAGGTTTCTGTCACCAGACAGTAGTATAAACCCTTCCAAGTACGGATAGGCTTTGTCCTTACTACGGATGATGGTTTTGAGGTTTACGCAGACAGCTTTCCGTTGCGAGAATAGTCTCCCTTTGGTAGCCAGGTGAGACGGATGGTTATAGGAATCTTGAAGACAGAACCGAAGGTCATGATGATGTTGCGGGATCTGCATTGTTTCCTAATTCTCCGGTAGCCTCGACAGAGCAGGATCTCGGCTCCAATAAACAGGCGTCCGGATGGATTGAGATTAGCAGTTTCCACATGATGAAGGACAATCGCTTGAGTAGCAAGAGGAGATACAAGTAGTAGCCCATTGTCAATTAGTAAATCATAGCTTTCCTCCATTCTGTGATAAGAGCACAAGAAGACCATGTACAACCTTCGTTAGCTCCCACGGTGTCTTAATATAATGTAGAGGATAATTCAAGGGAGGCATTGGACAAGATTTTCGCATTTATCAAGTATTATATATACTGAATAATAGTAGGCGTGCTTCGCATCTCTTCTATGGTTAATAAGCTTACATTTCATCATCAAATCCAGCATCAAACATGCTGTTTCACCTCACCGTCCTCGTCATCTTTCTGATCCATCATATCAGACGGGTTCGGATTTCGGCGTTCGGTCCGCTGTGCGGTTCCTCCAGCTACTTCCCCGTTTTCTTAGTGCTCTTGGTACACCTAAGGGGAGGGGGACTTCACTTCGGCTTCTCAGAAACGTTTTCCTCTCTCTCTGTAGGATTACGTGAGGAAGCGAGCAGCTGGTCCTTGGCGTCTTCAGTGGCCCACGTTTTCCTCTCTCTCTGTAGGATTACGTGAGGAAGCGAGCAGCTGGTCCTTGGCGTCTTCAGTGGCCCTCTATCCGAGGAAGGCTCATCCGAGTATGCGTTGAGGGAATGACTGCGTCGGCCTCCGCAGAAAGGGAGGACGGAGGATGAACCTCCTGAGGGTTTTCATTCCTCTTTCCTGTTCTGGGTTGTCTGTGGTAGGGATATTTTCCTCACTTGGGTCGGACTCAGTCACACACCATGTCGTCCTCTGAGTCTTCCTTCACAGGCTGGAAAGCGATGTGGGAGACTTTTCGGGCGTGTACGGCTTTGTTCGGTCTCAGGCCCGAGAAGTGGCCGGGCGTGTGCTGAATGAAGATGACGGTTGTCTCATCTTCATTTGGATGAGGCACCAGCACAGGAGATTCCCCCAGAGGAATATATCCGACCTGGAGATTCATGTCATATTTCGTTCCCCAAAAGTACAGTGCCGCTCCAACTTGGTCGACATGGAAGTAGTCTTCATTATCTAAGCCGAATGCCGCGTTGTCCAGCGACTTGAAAACGACTTGTAATTCCTCGACTGTTGGTCGAGCCAAGTCAGGGTCCATGGCTTCCATGGAGAGGATGACTGCGTGAAATCCGCAAAGCAAGCCATTTCCAGGGGTCGGAATTATCTGGTGCCCGTTGGGGAAGACCTCCAAGTATCTCTCAAGGGCAGCGGAATTGACCTTCGAGTTCTCACTGGCGAATTGGTTGTGATGCGATGAAGGCTCATCTTCCTCTGCGGCCGACTCATCCGAGGAGTCCCAGAACTGGCTCTGAGAATCTTCCTGCTCCTCATCTACCAAAGACTCACTGTAGGAACCCCACTGCCGGCCTTGGGAAGGTATGCCGAACCCCCCGAATCCATGTGAAATGGTCTGGTTGGCAAACGGATTCTGCTCACCAACGGTAAAAGTAGAGAAACAATTGCCAAATTTGCAATTAGGGCAGATTTCCAATGGCAGATCTATAAATCCTCCTTCAACCATGCCGTTACAGCCGATAAAAGCGACTGAGCATGGGATGGTCTTCTTCGCTGTGTGGCCACAGCCGAAGTGAGTGTCGCATATGATACACATGGCTGTTGTTTGTGATGTTCGAGAAGGTTTGGTGGTGAAGTTTTGCGAATCGTGATCGAGAAGGCGTTGAATATACGAATCGAGTCTCAAGCTGTGTTCGTGCAAGATATTTGGGATCTAGAGAGAATGAAACAAGCTGAAGCATTTGAGCTTGAGTGGGATTGGATTCAACAAAGCCTACTGCACAACATAGGCTGGAATACAATATCATTGTAATGTTCTTTATCTACTTGAAGAGACAGAAAAGTTGAAAACTTCTTTGACCTTCTAACGACATTGGCTTTTGACAGTCATCCACAATTAGAGATAATGGCAATGAAAGGCAACAAGGGTTAGATATGAAAGAGAGTGACACGTAAGTGTAAATTGCCAATCTATGTCTAGTAAGTCGTGCCATAGACTATTAGCTTTATGAATAGACTCGTAGCTCTGCACTCACCTACCGGTGACAAACGATCCCCACGCGTTGGTACTGTACTATTGATTTGGGGCCTAAATCGTTAACGTAGATACAGTAATATCCGAGAGCACCGATATAAATGTAAATCTGTCTATACGACGCTAATGCAGAAGCCAAGGGGTATATCCGAGTGAAGCGCCTGTTCGCCCTGTTACGCCAGTCCAGATCCCTTTATATTTTACTATACCGACAGATGCGTGATTGAATCTGTACCTCACTTTTTATATACCGGTAGATGCTCGTTACTCACAACACGTTCGGCCTGCGCTGATGAAGTGCTCGGTTCGCTAGGACCGTAGTACTGATATGGATGATCGTCTTCGAGCACGGGAGCCGTAGGCTCTCCATAATGGTTTTGCGGAATGCCCGGCTCGGGCGTTGCATCTTCAGGGGCATCATCTGGTGAACTGGCAGACATCTGTAGACGCTGTCGCTCTAGTTCTTGCTTATCATCTTGAGGTCCGGCAATCGAGGACATAAGACCGCTAGCTTGATATGCATGGCGATGCCAACGGACATTGCTTGGGGTCACAGTTGCAAACGATGGTGCTGAAGCGCCATCATATTCTGGTGCACTTAGTTGTGAAAGTCCTGTTCTCGTAACATAATTGTCATCGTCGAAGGCTGCTGGAGCTGAAGGTTGAATGAAGTATGCGGAAGACGAAGGCTCGTCACTATTAGGTGGTGCGCTTGGCAGAAGCCGCTCTTCGGCTCTCTTCAGCCGAGTCTTTTCATCTAATTCGTCTTCAATCGTTGGAGGTGGGATCATCACTAGACGGGAGTAAGCTGTAACATTTACAGCATCTTGCACTCCCTCTACAGTCGGTTGGGAGCAATTCTCTGGCCGGTCGCTGCCAATAGCAGAGTTCTCTCGGCGTACTCCAGCGGCAAGCTCTTCGTTTCTATTGACCTCGATATTCCAAGGTGTAACCTTCTGCCCATCGTTGGGATCTTGGACATTCTCTTTCTGCCTTAGGCGTTTTCTATTACTGTCCTTTGTCCCCACAATCACCTCGAATACACTCGAGACAACACCTTTCTCCCTTCTCATCTGACTTGTATCTAATGAACAAAAGCCGGAGGTGGCGGAGCTCGTGATACCGTCCACGCCATTAATCGTGGGGTCGCCTTGACCGTGACTGGGAACTACGTTCACCATGCCTAGTCGTGGAAGGAACCGGTCTTGATTGATTGGCTTACCACGCAAGTCAATGACAACCTCAAGGTAGTAACTAAAGCTGATCATAGCCCCAGGGGTCGAGGATATAGTGGGAAAGACATGCTCCGGAACTTGTATGGATGTTTTGAGTATGGCTGTGAGAGAACGAGGATCTATAATAAGTGGTGTGAATGTCTGGTTCAGATCCTGTCGGAAAAGCTTGCTCGAGCCTGCTGATGATAGAGAAAGTCCTCCCAAACCAGTCAAAGACTTGGGGTAGTATTCATATTCCTGTTTCTGGCCTCTGATCGACGGGCCGAGAGGAATCGTGGGAGAAGTATCGACATGCCCTTGGCGAAATAGCGTAACGATGATGCCTTGCATGGCTTTGACGGGCTTTGTGTGATCAATTGAGATCTTCAGCGGCAATATATCACCAGGAAGACACCCGGCATATGAGGGTTCTATCATTGCGGTAATTGTCCCACTCCCGTCAGACTTGGTACTTTCTCGTCGGTGGACCCCGCTAGTTCCTCCGCTACAAGGGGGTGATCCGGTCAGACTGCTCGAAGTACCACTGCTCCTGCCGCCCACAGAGCCCTGTTCACTCAAAGCAGGGCTTCTTAGGGGCTCATCTGTCACTTGAGAAGTTACAAATTCATTATTTGTTGTGTATCCATGTTGTTGAGGAATTAGTACGCTGACACCCTTTACGTTCCGTTTAGAGATGCTAATCTTCTTCGTACCGAGTTTCGATTTCGATTTTCTCGACACCGGTTCCAGGGAGATAACTCGAGGCTTCGGCTGCGGCAATGGTGCTATGTCAATAGTCTCGACAAGAGCAAGTTTACGATCACACCTCACGGTCGGTGAAATGGTGGTTGGCCGTGTCAACGTTGATGTAAGAAGATACGATATTGTGCCCCGTTCGAACTAAGTAATTTATCAGTCTAGCCCATAGTGACTTGGGAATCGAAAAAATTTACGTCGATACTGCTCGGTAGTCCTTGGGATGGGAGATCCAGCTCGAAGTGAAATATATATTTGCCAACGTCCAATCGACCTTCACCACAGAGCGCGATCTCGTTTTCGAAGAGCGATGCGAAACCATTGCCAAAATATTCAGAACCCCGCTTGCCCGTGCCTCTGCTTGTATCCGAGCGCCTTCCTTCGTTGGAAATGCTTTCACCTGGAATTTTCGCGTTCTGAAAGACTTTGACGAATCCATGGAGGCAAATTGTCAAGTGGGTAACGCGTAATGCCCGTATCACGTTCACGACGACGGAGCCTTTGACCGCATCTCCAGGCGAGTATTGGCGGTGAGATTCGAGTGGTTCGATGTAGTATTCGGAAAGGTTACGCTTTTTCGGGGCATAAGAGGCTTTGAATTTGACGAAGAGTGAGGGCGCTTTCGGTGCAGAAAGGGCCGCGTCTATGGAATTCTCTGTGGATCGTCCCATTATCGACCCACTTCAGACCCGACCATATGGCTGGCGCTCAGCCCGGCCTTGAGGCCAAGGCGATTCACGAGGTACAGTGATGATTCTAACAGAACCGATCAGGTTAGTAAAGTGGCCTGAGGATAGCAGCAATGGATAAAGGGCACACCGCGCGGAGAGCTCATGACTGTCTTCGCAGCGTACCATCATGAATGACGTCGCATTGCAGAAAATTGTAATTCTTGATCCCGCAGGTATCAATTGTAAGTAACAGGAAGACCCATGCGGCAAATAGACACAACGATATGGATGAGAGATGAAGCTTACTGAATTGTAACACCATTCGAAACGCAACACAAACAACACCAGTTGGATGCCTGATACCTTAGCGGCGCTCTTCTGGGCGGTGACGCTGCCAAGGGCCTTAACGATCCCTGGCCAAAGCCAAGCAAAATTGCTTGTGTTGAATGGCATACAAATATTTTAAAGTTCTTGCCCCTAAGGTGCATGTAATTTTAAAAGCAGTCCTCTATGGACGGTCTTCTGTTTTTATCAGGGACACAATTCTCTTGCGATTATGTGTGCTTGATGAAAAGAGGACGAGAGTACCTCCGTACGAGTATGTACGAGCATTCCGATCTCGCTTCGTTAGCGTATCCCCGGGCCTGTCCGGCCAGCCCTGCCATCAACTGCCAACCCTCAGCTAGAGATGAGCTATCATTCTACATAGCTCGGTCGTAACGGCCTCCTCATCAGACCTGTTTAGCTGCAATTCGACCTCGTTAACTAACATCAACGAGATCAAGTATTGTGGTACCGTCACAGATGTTGGGGCCGGAGATACGTGGGCGAATCGTTTGTGCATCCAACTTGCAAGGCAAACGAGCTTTTAGGCGGTGGAAGAGGGCATCTTCCCTCAGTTGGAGACAGAGTGATCCTCATGAGCTCAGTGCATATTCGGAGCAGCGGGCATAAGATTTGTTACATGTTTTCATTGCAAGTATTGACACATACGCACTGTGTGGTGCTCCGACGTGCTTGCGGCGCATACTCCATGCTTACTGATAAACGGTTAATGGTGAGAAAACACAATCAATTCATTTTACGTTGTGTTTTTGTTTTTGTTTTTGTTCATGTTCAGATATTTGGTATTATTGTTCTTCCCATTCATTGCTGCTAGAGTTTCATTTCCCACTGTATCGCCCTAAGCCTGGAGCTTTGTGCTATATACTACCAGTGAAATTCAACGATATTACTGCCATTTCTATTGGACTAGCAGTAGTAGTGTCACCGGAGTTTTCCCTTTGAAGAGTCATTTCATATATGGATTGGAATTGTGGCTTGATAAAATGGCGTTCGAGTGCTGTTACTAATAAATATAGAATGCGACAGTAAGGAAGCATTCTCTTGATTAATGTTATATATACATAAGACACTTCAGAGTGCTGGGATTCGCTGTCCGAATATCATTTCATTGTTCAGGAGTACGAACGTGTAGTAAAATCCTGTCCAACGCGCACCATTAACGAGTTCACCTATCCATTACTTTGCGACTTTAAAATATCACGGCGATACATTGAATTGCTGACAGCCAAACAGCGCCATTGCTTCATTGTTCACCTTGGAGATTGGGTTGGAACCAGTTGATGTCTAGAGAGTAGCTTGCCTTCGAGGCCGCTTTGGCGAACGAAACTCCATTGTAAATTGAACCCCAAGATAGTACTGAGCTCTCAAGCAGACCCAGCGCAATTGTATCCTTCCCTGCCGACGTGAGTAGTAAAAATTCGACGCTCTCAGATTTGATGTCCAAAGGCTTCAATGTTGTGTTTCAGCTCTCCTAATGTCATCCTATTGCCGTGTAGCCCAATTTCCACCTTATGGAATGATACCTAGAACGAATCTGATTCCTCATTGCTGCGAGCTCTTTGAAGGAGCTAGTACAATGCTAATGCGCCTGAAATAAGGCAATAGCTCGAGAGTATAGTATTGGTTATTCAAACAGCTTGTGTTGTGTTTCAAGTCTCCTATTGTCGTTCCATTGTCGTTTGCTAGTGCTGTTTTGGCCTATTGACCAGAACATAGCATAATTGAGAAAGACCAGCCACTCTGTGATGCTATTGTAGATGGTTCGGTAGGTTGTTGTCATCGGTTTTAGCGTGAGAGAATGTAGTACAAATACCTTAAAGATTCCTCCTGTATTCCTTCTTCTTCGTCCGTTCTTCTGAGTTTGCTCAAGCATCTACACCATAACTTACTCAGCTTTTCAGCTTACCCTCTACCTTTCGTCTAACTCTCCTCTTGCAGCTGGTCTGCCTCTTTTAAACAGCACTATTTACCTGGGTTTTCAATCTTCCCTCTACCCTTTCCTTTCAACCCTCTTTCGCAGCTGGTCTGCCTTTCACAAACATATCTACTTTTATCCCAAACGCATCATGTCTTACCGCGACTATCAGCCATCGCAGCTCCCATCGGAGCTCATGTTCAGGGATGCGCAGATCGAGATGCAGGTAGCCCAAGTCGATCGCCTGGAGAACCGCATCAAGGAGCTAGAAGCGGATAACAAGAATGCCAACGCCGAGTTGGACGAGAACCATGAGCTTATCGTGGAACAATCCACTTGCACCCAAGACCTAATCGACAAGCTTGACGCGGTGGAAGACAAATTTCGAGGCATAGAAGCGCGCGAAAAAGCGCTCAGGAAGGATTTCGATGAGATGTATGAGACGGCAAACAAGATGATCGCCGATCGGGATGGCAGGATTGCCACTTTGACAATGGGTTAGTCTGCCAGTATTCTTTACTTATGATTGCATTACTGATAAGGGCTCTAGAGCTTGCGCGAGTTCCCCGTCCTGCCACTCCACCGCCACACCCACCTTTCTCTCCTCTCACTCCACCACCTCGCATTCGTGCCGCACCTACCAAGGTGCAGAAGAAACGCGCTCCTAGAGCGGCGTTGATTGCAAACGTGCCGGAGCTACGACGCTCGGGGCGGACTACCAGGTTCCGCGGAAGTTACAAGATCTAGGTTTGGGCGAGAGAGCTGGAGAGCTGGATATGTGGAGATGATTGTTTTTTTCCCTTTTCGTCTTCCTTGGTAGTCGCTGCCAGCCCGCCTACTGTTCCATTCACCTAGCTAGAGACTCGATGCTTTGGTCAAAGACATATTGCTGCTCTGTACCCTATCTGTTCGATAAATCCTTGAAGACATGACATGTCGTCTGAGTGAGTTTACGGCCAGAAGTTAATCCGAACCCGGGTAGTTGCTGGGATCCACCTCATGCTACAGTACTCATGTTTGACAAAACCCTCGCCGGTCCTACCGTACTCGCCACTATGTTTACCGACATACGTATTACCACGGAATTCTATATAGAGGTGGACTTGATACTAACGTGGTACGCCGGGAGATTGCGAGGTTGAGTCGGTGTTACACTATGGTTGGAAGAACATACGAGGTGTAGAGTGTATTGAGCAATATTCTAACTCCAAAGAACCGATTCACAAAACTATCTTGGAGAATCTGCAATTCTATTCTCATCCTTCGCCAAAGCTAATAGCAGCCATCAGCTTTCCGACTTGCAAGCCTGCAGATACCGGCCCAGCGCCATCATCGGAAAATAGTGTGCATACAACTCATACCCCAAATAAAAGTACCTTGGGAACCCAGTACCGGTGTATTGCGTCTCCGGCCAAGAGGCCCCACTTCCATCTTTCATGGTCTGTGACATTAATAAATACGCAACGCTCATCCTCACAGCTCCATCACTCGGTGGAAGATAAGCCAGTAGCGCCATCAGACCCCAAGCTGTCTGCGATGCCGTAGACTCCCCCCGCCCAGCCAGCGTTGGATCTTTGTACGTGTCCAGATTTTCGCCGAAGCCCCCCTCGGTGTTTTGGACGGATTTGAGCCACCGAATCGCGGGTTCGACTAAGGCTTGTGTACGCGCATGGTCTTTCGAGAAGTATGCCAGGCCGCAGAGCACGTTGCTGGTCCCGTATATGTAATTTGAGCCCCATCGTCCGTACCAAGCGCCATCTGGCTCTTGAATTGACGCGAGGTAGATGAGGGCGTGATCACACGCCAGACCGACTCGCTCCAGGAGCGCCTGAGCAACCTTAACTTTGCGTAAGGTATTGCGAAAGAGACCCAAAGCTTCCAGGATTCTGCCTGTTACGTCGGCCGTTGATGGGTCTAAGAGAGAATCCATGTCCGAGAATGGTATCTTGTTCAGAAAAAGCTTGTTATTCTCCACATCGAATGCGGCCCAACCGCCATCGCGGTTCTGCATGCCAAGAACCCACTCAACTGCCATTATCACACTTGGTGATGACGCAGACATGGGATCTTGTTTGATCAATGCTATAATTGCGGCAGCAGTATCATCCACATCAGGGTACCAGGCGTTGAAGTACTCAAAGCTGAAACCACCGGGACTCAATCTGGGCCGGTATATCCTCCAGTCGCCCTCGTGTCCAAGCAGCTGACGAGCTTTGATCCAATCGACTGCTCGACTTAGAAGCTCATCGGTAGTGGGTGTGCCAGCGTCGCAAAGTCCAATGGTCATGAGAACGGTATCCCATACTGGCGAGACGCATGCTTGGACTCGTTTCCCTGCTTTGTCCTGCCACGTAAAACGCTCTACAGCTTCCAAGCCGCGAAGTATGGGACTGTCGTTCAGGTCGTAACCTTCCAACTTCAAAGCGAGGAGGCCAACATGCATCGGTGGAAAAATCCCCGCCCAGTCTCCCGACGCCTCTTGATGCTCCAAAATCCAGTCCACGCATCGTCGTCGAGCGTAGCCTCGCAAAGGAAAAGACCGAAGGCCACCCAACTGGTACAGAAGTTTGTCAATTGCCGTAAAAGCCAGTGCAACGCTATCCGTCCTCCATAGATCCCAGAACGGTTTCGCGTACGGCACGGCCTTTTCGACTGGATCGAACCACAGCTCGTCTAGAAAGTCGTTGGAAGCAGCCTTTCTATTCGGCAATTCGAATATGGGCCGGTGATGGCTTATGATGAGCAGAGGAATAATGGTGCTGCGTGCCCAAGACGAGAAGCTGTAGATGTTGATTGGGGCCCAGGACGGCATGAAGATGAGCTCTGGAATTAGCTCTGGTACTGCACTCCACGGAAACAAGCCGAAAGTTGCGAGATAAATACGAGTAAAAATTCGGACTTTGGACACGCCGCCAACTGAAACCACAAAGGCGCATGCTCGACGCATCGAGGATATTTCCGAAGGGATGCCGAGTATTTTCAAAGCGAGGTAAGCTTCCACGGTGGTTGAGACATCGCCAGGATAGTCTGGTGCAATGCCCCAAGATCCGTCTGTGTTCTGATCCGAGAGGAACCACTGGCATAGGGCGTCTCTGTCAAGGCTCATCTCAAGACCGAGAGCCTGCCGCAGGAATACGTATTCGGCGGTGATGGTTGCGTTGGAGCGGAGTTCGCCACACCAGTGGCCATCATCGTGGACGCTCTCGAACGAATGGTTCACAGCAAGATCAAGAGCCTTGCCTACGAGTGATGTAAACGGCTCATTGCCCGTCAGTACAGGGGTCGAGACCCTTTCGTCCTCCATAAAGTCTTGGATCCCAATCACCGGCGTCTTCTCGTTTGTGTCTGGGGTTATGGAATCGAGATTTGGAGACAATTGAGATCTGGGAGAACTGAGATTTGAGGAGAGGTTGTTCAGGCTGCTGTCGTTGTTCATGGTTTAAGATTGCCGTAGGTAGGTAGGTTGCTAGGCTGATTAGTTGACACGATCTGGACTCAAGTTTCCAATCTTTGTGACAACGTCATCAAAGCACTTGAGAGGCTTCTGAGGTCGCACAGATGTAGAAAGATGTTGTTGTACCACGATGTTACAATGTCGTGAGTCTCACCTCGACCACCTACGCGACGTAGATACTCGGCTTTCGGCAAACAATCGAGACCTGATTAATGCTAACGACAACATTCCGCATACTTTACTTTACTTTACAGGCTTTGCTCGCGAACTTAATGTGAGTGTAGATAACATCGATTGCGATCAAGAATCATCGAAACCTCAATAAAACGAACCCTCACATAATCCACTTACGGCCTCACCCGTGCACTTAAGCTAGTCAAGGGTACTGTAAGCAAGACCTTCGTGCAACAAGGTACGACAAGTGCCTCACATAGCGCGTACATTCATGCAAGCTACAGCGGCATTATTCATCCATTATTCTGACCGGCTCTTCAACTTCACTTTCTTACATGTTAAGGTAACCTACTTACACTTACCACGTGCACTGCCCTCTTTTGATAGAGAGTAGCTATTCTCAGCATCTACTTCTCACTCTCAAGCCTTCATCTTCTTCTACTCCAAGCCACGAACGGCCCACCTTCACTTGCATCAAGCAGTATCCTTGTAGCAGAATGGAAGTATTCTCAGGGTCTAGCATCTTCATGAATGCAATCTCGAACTGGGGCATCATCACTATCTTTGTGACTATACTTATGTGCTTCCTACATTCATGGATGGTGATGAGCACCGTACCACACTCTGTGCCCTGGGCTGGAGTGCGCAGAGAAATGTTTTCGAAGACCAGAGCTTGCGTCCGTGAGTTCACGGCCGGTTTGCAAACACTAAAGGCTGGCTACGAGCAGGTATGTGAGACCCCTTCTGTCGAAGTATCTCTAAATATGCAAAATCTGACAGGTCCTTCTGCAGTTTAATAGGAAAGCCCTACCATTCGTGATACCAGATGCTGGATTCCACCCCCATGTCTTTATACCTCAAGAGCATATAGGCTGGATGATTGATCAGCCCGAAAATGTGCTATCAGCTCGGATGACGCAAGTCGGGAGGTTTGGACTCCGCTACCTGTGCCCCACGCTGGACTTCAACCACGATATGTTCATGATGGAGGCTGTCCGGAAAGACCTTACGCGGAATCTCGGTAGGCTTCAATCTGCCATGGTGCAGGACATATCTCATACCATCGACAATGCAATGGGCTTAGATGACGGATCCTGGAACGAAATATGCATCGCGAAGGTCATGGAAGCCGTTGTGTTCAAATCCATTAATCGTACTATTGTTGGGACCCCTCTATGCCACGATCAGGAGTATCTCAATTACTCGGCATCTTTTGCGACTTGGTTGGGTGCCGGCTCGATTATTGTGGGGCAGTATATGCCGTGGATGATGAGACCTCTCTTTGGGTATCTTGGCGCTTTGCCGGTCTATTATTGCATGCAGAAGTCTCTCAAATTTCTCGTGCCCTTGGTTCGGGATCGTATGGAACACATTAAGCGAAAGAGAGCTGATGCCTCGTTTGAATTTGATGAGCCAAAGGATCTCGTGACATGGATGGTCATTGCGGTGTTGGACAACCCTGAAACCAAGGATAGCCCACCAGGACCACTTGCGATGCGATTGTTATTATTCACCCTGGGTGCAATGCACACCACAGTCATGACCGCGACAAACACTATGCTTGACCTCGTGAGCTCCAATACTGATTCCAGGTTCTGGGAAATGCTTCGCGAAGAAGCTGCTTCTGTCTTTCAAATTGAAGACGACTGGGCGGATGCGGCCTCGCTACCCAAACTCTCGCTTGCAGACAGTACTATCCGAGAGAGCCTCCGGAAGAATCCTATGCTCACGCGGGTCATTCTCCGGGAGGTGATGCCGAGAGACGGCGTTACGTTGCCCAGTGGACACCATCTTCCCAAGGGTGCATGGGTTGGCGCAGCCACAGTCGGCTTGCAGCATGATGATAGATTTTATCTCAAGCCGGAGGAGTACGACCCTTTCCGTTTTGCTAGGAAGCAGGCGGATGCCGTCGACGAGGGTAATTTGGAGAAGCTGTCTGACAAGGCTTCGATTTATCGCAAAAACCAAGGTCTTGCGACTACGAGCGATGTTTATCTTGCTTTCGGTCATGGGCGTCATGCTTGGTAAGTACCAACAATACGTGCATGTTCACTCTTTGGGTGTCAAAGTGCTGACGAGTGGAAGTCCTGGACGCTGGCTCGTCGCTCATCTGCTCAAATTAGTGCTCGCCTACATTACCTTAAACTACGATATTCAGCACATGCAGCAGCGTCCACTGAATCGCATCTTCGGAGACAGTATCATTCCATCGCGGACCGCTACGATGATGGTGCGTAGGAGGAAGCAGATGCAGTGAGTAATATGAACTGACCTTGGCTCGCCCAATGCTCGAGCGAGTTTAGGAGATCGGTGGCCTTGTAAGTAGGGCTTGTGTAACCCTCACTTGATGTTCGACAACATACTCTTACCCAGGAGGGAAGGAAGCACCAAGTATTTAATCCATCATATATGTATCAAAGGAACGGGGGAGACTTTTCTTTTTTTTAGTACATGTACCATACTACCGAACAGCCCTACATACATAGCTAGACCACCCAAAGGTACAGTTCATTCAATTGCACTTCTTCCACCTAGGGTAGAGCCTCCACCCCCAAAGGCTACAAAAACTCTCTCGACGCGGCTTGCACGACCCCATCAAAGATTCTACTAAAGTCACTCCTGAAAGATCACCACCTACCACTAGCCCTCGACCTGCAAGCCATGGACTGGGATCTGCAGCTTCCCCAACCCCAAAAATCTATCCAAAATTGGAGCACAAACATGCATTTAGATAGATAGTTTAATCCGACTGGAAAGTTTCCAAAGCTTCCAGAACGGGGGATCAGCTACA
>JAABUY010003228.1_pt1 | contig 18323 bp, 19 predicted proteins | sample 5560271 | NCBI WGS metagenome assembly JAABUY01 (sample SAMN10711886, study PRJNA513374) | rock metagenome | isolation source: Antarctica rocks | place: Antarctica: Victoria Land, University Valley
ATGAAAACCAGCCCGCCCCAGCGCCCTACCCCCGCAAACACTGGGGAAACGGCTGCTCAACCCGCCAAAACACACACGGAACTGTCGAACCCGGGCTGGAAGCCGCTGTCCTTTCTGTTCACGTTGCCCTACGCGCTGGCCGGGCGGGGCGCGGTGTGGCTGTGGATGGCGACGGCGGTGGCGGCGGCGTTCTCCTCGCCGGTGTTCGCCGCCCGCATCGCCTGGCGCCTGGCCGATCAGCGTCGGAACCGTCTCGGCGCGAGCCTCGCCGCCGGCTTCGCCGGGCTGGGTGTACTTGGGCTCGCCGGCTACTGGCACTTCATCCTCATCGCCACCGCGGATCCGATGATGGTCGCCCTGTCGCTGGCCGTGATCGACCAGCACCTGTGCGGCCGCCGCCGGTTGGCCTGGGTGCTGTTGGTGCTGCTCGCGCTGGGGCGACCGGAACCGTGGCTGCTGACCGGTCTCTACGCCGCTTGGAGCTGGCGCAGCCATCCTGACATGCGACGCGCGCTGGTGATCGGCGGCGCGGCGCTCGCCTTCCTGTGGTTCGGGATGTCGCGCCTGTCCTCCCCAAGCTGGCTCGTGGCCGGCCAGGTCGACCTGCGCACGGCGGTGCCGCGCCCGGGCAACCGGTTTGTCGGCGTCATGAACGACTACTTCAGCCTCTACGAGCCACCAATGCAGCTGGCCGCTCTGTTCGCACTCGGCTATGCCGCACGTCGGCGCGAGTGGACCTGGCTGATCATCGCCGGCGCCGCTGCTGGCTGGCTGCTCGTCGATGTTGCACTGGGCCTAGACAATTTCCGGGCGAGCCCGCGCTACATGTTCGAGCCGGCCGCGGTAACCGTGGTGCTGGCCGGCGCCGCCGCCGGACGAGCGGTGAGCGCCGACTCGTGGCCGCTTCGGGCCACCGCAGTGGCGGGGCTCGTCGCGCTCGGAGCGACGATGGCCTCGCCCGCCCGGACCCGCACCCGCCTGGTCCACAACGGCATCGAGCTGGGGCGGACGTGGACGCTGGTCATTCACCGGCTGCAGCACGCGGTCGATCGCCACGGCGCCAAACGGATCCTCGCCTGCGGGCAGCCGCTGACCACGCTTTCTTTCCAGAGCATCCTGGCCTGGGGGCTCGGTGTGAACGTCGGCAAAGTCCAGCCGGTGTTGCCGGAGCGGCTGCCCACCAGCGACCCGCTCGTGTACTTCCAGCCCAATTACGCCGGCTGGAAGATCTATCCGGTGCGCGGCAGGAGCCCGGCCTGCTCCACGCTGACGATCAACACGCCCGCCACCGGCGGGACTCCGCTCGCCGCTCGCCTTCAGTAGGCGCTCCGGCATGCCGGATGCAGGACCCATTCGGGACCACACCCGACCGTCCTGGAGTCCTCCTGAGCCGGCTCCCGACTCGCTAGCATCGCGCCGACCAGGCGAGATAGCTCAGCTGGTAGAGCACACGACTGAAAATCGTGGTGTCCCCGGTTCGAGTCCGGGTCTCGCCATCTCATGAAGTCCCTGCAATCCGAGGTTCTTCGAGTTCAGTAGCTGTCAGCTCGGGAGACTCTTTTTGGTCCGGTGAATCGCGAAACCCGCGTTTACCGGACCAATTGAGAAGACAACAACGTCCAATCTGGACGTTTGGGGCCCTTGAGCAACGCGCGGCGAGGCCGTGTCACGCAGCGCTCGCGGAGGGCGTGTCCGCGCTGCCGAGCACCATCGGGATCGATTGGACAGAACGTCGCAGAGGCGGCGCGCGATGAGCGATCGGCTCACGTGGCTGGATCGGTGGTGCCCTGAGTGCCGAGCAGCGCCGGGGGCACGCTGCTGCCGCTATCGCTGGGGTAGCGGCAGCCGCGGGCGAGCTGCTCACCTGCATGTCGCTCGCGGCTGGTTTGAGCGTGGGTGCCCGACTTGTAAGGCGCAGCCGGGTGCGCGTTGTTTGACGCCGACTGGCCGGGAGGCTTCGCAGGTTCACGTGGCGCGGCTGCGACCGGGTTGCTGGGAGCTGCTGTGGGGTACGGCGGTGTGGGAGGAGTTGGAGTGCCGCGGCGCGACGGTCGCGATCGTGCCGTTCTTGGGCCGGGCGGGGACGCGCGGGCGTACCGACACGATCAAGCTGCTCGGGCGGCGAGGCGACGAGCTGGTCGACGTGGAGCGCTGGACTTCGCGGGACGAGCTGTGTGACGCGCCGGAAGCTCCAATCTGGGATCGGTTCGGGACGTTCGTCGGGCAGCCGCTGGTGCGCGGCGAGGTGATCTGGTCGGCGAAGGACCGGTGTGCGCTGATCCACGGTCGGCGCGGTGGTAGCTCGTTTGAGGAGTTCGCGGGGTGAGCGGCCCATGCAGCCGAACGGCTCGTGTTTTCCACCCCGTCGCGGGGCTTGCTCGCGGCCCACCAGCCCGCGGGGCGCCCGGGGACGAGAAAGACCGGGCGGCAACCCGGTCTTCCAGAACATAGGCGCCAATAGCGCCGCCACAAAATCTCTGCTGCGCAGTGTACCGGGCTTCTGGACGGACTCCATGCCCGGGAGGAGTCTCTGCGCGCCCTCTCGAGGGTTGAGCGCCATCGCGAGCACCCTGTTCAGCGGTGCTGGCGATGGTTTTCAGCCACAGCATCTTTTCTCTGTCGTCCCGGAGCTGTCGGGTCGGCAGCGATACCGGCGTGTGCCCTGTCCTGCTCATGAGTCACTGGCCATGAGTCACGTTGCAATTGCGGCCGCGTTGGCGCTCGAGGACGTGTCGGCCGGGGAGCGGCTGGTGGCGTTCTCGCTGGCGAGCTTCGCCAACCGCGAGCACCATGCCTGGCCGGGCACCAGGATCGCGACCGTCCGCGCCGGCCTGAGCCGCAGTCGGTACCTGGCGGCGCGCGAGAGCCTTCAGAGCCGGGGACTGGTCGTTGTCGAGGAGTCGCGTGGCGGGCGTGGGAACTCACCGATCGTCACGCTGCTGTTCGCTCAGACCGGCCCGTGGTTTGAGGGAGAGATCAACGCGGAGCTGTTTGAGATAACGCTCGGTTACAGCCGGGCTCGCGGCTCGGCGCGGCTGCTGCTGGCGACCTTGGCAGCGGTCGCTGACGAGCAGCTGGAGGTCAGCGGCTTCGCGACGGACGAGATCCAGGCGGCGGCAGGGATGGCCGACACCACGTACCGCCGTGCGCGAACGGCGTTGCTGGCTAGCGGCGAGCTCGTCCTCGACGCGGCCGGTGGTGGACGCGCCAGGACGAACCGGTGGCTGCTGCGCAACCCCCGGGAGATGGACGCCGAGCCGGCGCTCGCAACGCGGACCCGTGTGGCACCGAGCGGACCCAATCGGCCCTTGATCGGCACCGCCAAGAACCCCGGAGCGGTTCGGTCCGTCGGCGACGCGGCAGCGGCTGCCCCTCGGGCCGTCGCAAAGGGTCCGGGATCGAGCGGTGTTTCCGGCGGGGTTTCTGGGCTAAACCCCGCTCGATCCCGGACGGTTTCTTCGGAAACCCCGCCACAAACCCCGTCGGAAACCCCGCCACCCAACGCGCGTGCGGGAAGGGAACCCCAGAACCCCAGAACCATCCCCCCCAGCCCCCCTGGCGGGGGGAGCCTGGCTGGCTCGGTCACGATCGTCGAGGACTACGTCACCGACCGCGGCCGCAAGCGACAGCGCCCGGTCGTCGTTGACCTCGACGAGATCCGCTCGCACTTCCGCGAGCCCGACGACGGTGCTCAGGCGGACTGGGAGCGAATTCGCTCGGAGCTGAGACGGGCCGTCGGCGACTCCACGTTCGAGATCTGGCTCGACCAGCTCGAGCTGCGCGCGACGGACCAGACCGGGTCGCTGCTCGTCTCATCCGCTCCCGCGACGGGAGCGTGGGTCGCCAAGCGCTTCGGAGGGCTCCTCGAGCAGGTCGCCCGCCCTCTTGGGCGCCAACTGCGACTCGCCACCGACCGAGAGCTGCAGCTGCTCGACGCGATCTCCCCGAGCTCGTCCGCTGCCGACGCTTCTCCGCTCTTTTCCACTGAGACCTGTCACGACCAGAAGGAGGCCGTATGACCATCACCCCACCCATCCAGCCCGATGTACGTAAAGACCGAGAGACAGACAGACGTATAGACCGACAGATAGACGGTTGTAAAGCTGCCGGTAAAGACGACAGCGACCGGCCGGGGACCGCGTTCGTGGTCGTGCTGGCCAACCACAAGGGCGGGGTCACGAAGACGACCTCAACAGCGAACCTCGGCGCGATGTTCGCCGAGGCGGGCCGGCGGGTGCTGATCGTCGATTGCGATCCGCAGGCGAACCTCTCGGAGGCGTTCGGCTGGACCGAGGAGGTTCCGGGGGAGAGGCTCGAGGACCTCCTCGCGCATCCCGAAGCCGCGCACCGCTTCACCCCGCCGCCGGCTCTGCAGTCCGACGTCGCCCCGAATCTCGCCTGGCGGGAGCTGCTGCGAATCATCCCCGCCACCGACGCACTCGCCGATGTCGCGGCTGACCTCCCCACGCTTGCCGGTGTGGGGTACGAGAACCGGCTTCGAGAGGTTCTCGCCCCGGTTCGTAGCCAGTTCGACGTGGTGCTGCTCGACACGCCGCCTGGGCGCGGGAACCTGTCCGGGATGGCCGTGCTGGCCGCGGACGGACTGCTGATCCCCGCGCTCGCCGCGGACCTGGACGTCCGTGGTGCCGGGAAGCTGTATGACCTCGTTGAGGGTGAGATCCCCGGCCTGCGGATCCTGGGGGTGCTGATCGCTGCGAGTGAGCGGCGCTGGCGAATCACCCGCGACGCGAGCGCCCGGATGCAGGCCGACGAGATGCGCGTGCTGCCGGTTCACGTCCCTCGCGCGGTCCGGGTCGCGTCGGCGCCTCGCTACCGGGCGCCGACGGCGGTGCTCGAGCCGGACTCGATGGTCAGCCACGCCTACCGCCAAGTCGCCCGCCACCTGCTCGCGGAGGTCGACCGATGACCGCGGAAGCGATGCCGCCGGCGAGGCGGCGACCGATCCCGGGCATGACTTCGTCCTCGTCCGCTCCCCCGCCACCCCAGCCGACGAGGGCGAACCATGTGGAGAGCTCATCGCCGGCGTCCTCACCAGCCGCGCCAGCGGCCCGGGTCGCTGCGGCGGGGCGGCGCGCGCGACCTTCGGCGGGGTCCGCTCCGCCGGCGAATGGCGGTGTTCGGCAAGCTGGTCCTACCGTCGAGAGCGAGGCTCGGGAGCGACGTCCGGCGGCGGATTACGCGGCGACTCGGTTGGTGAATTTCCGGATCCCGGTCGATCTGCACGACCGCTATCGGCGGCTCGTTCGCCAAGCCGAGCAGGAGCATCCGCGGTTGCGTCACCCGAGTTTGACCGAGCTCGTGATCGCGCTGCTGGAGGAAGGGCCGAGCACACCCGATGAGGTCGCTGATCTGATCCGTCGCAAGCGCGTCGGGGAGCACGCGGCGGAGGTTCCGCAATGAACCCGTTTGCCACCGTCAGCGCGGGGTGCGAGGGCAGCGGAGGATCCGCGTCGGATCGTCCCAGCTACAGAGCGAACTACAGAACGAACTACAGAGTTGGGTTCTGTAGCTGGAGGGGCCCCCGCCCCCGCCAGCACTGGGTTTTCACGCAGTCCTCGAGTCCGACTACCCGCCCCCCACGTGGAAATACTGATGGGGAGGGTGCGGGTAGTCGGACTCGAGCTTGTGGGTGGTTGAGGTGCTGGCTGGGGCGGGGCCAAACAGGTTGTGAAGAGCAGACAGCAGGCATAGATGCGAAAACACAGATAGGGATGGGGAAAGGCAAACGGCAACTTCTAGAGCGTCACCGAGACGAGATCAGGAACGACCAGGTGGAGGAGCGAGATGGTGGTCTGGCGGGGGTATTGGATGTCGGACGGGGGGCGGTTGGATGAGTCGGGCGGTAGGTCCAGGGCGTGCTTCGTTGGCCGGGCTTGAGTGGTTAGTGGGAACGGGTCCGTCTCCGCTTGAGGCGTGGGGTGTGGCGATGGGGTGGGCCGAGTCGACGACGTTCTCACATGCCTCGCGCCTGATCTCTGCCAGGCTCGCGGCGAGTTGCTCGCGGCATCGCGGCGCCGGGTCGCTGATCTATGCGACGCGGGCCGGCGTTGAGGCGGCCGAGTCGTTCGCGGCACCGTTGCCGGGGGAGCCGGCGCCGACGACATGGGCGCACCTGGAGGCGTGCGCGTGGACCGCGGCATGGCTGACCGCCCGCGGGCGCCATGTCACCGGGTCTCGCGAGCTGCTGCTCGACGATGGCTGGAAGGGCCAGCTCGAGTGGCTCGAGCGAGACGGCCTGCGACGGCGAGCGCATCGACCGGACCTCGTCACAGGTCTGACCGCTGATGGTCCGCGGCTGTCTGTTGAGGTGGAGCTGTCGAGCAAGTCGATTCGGCGGTTGCGCGCGATTCTCGCGCTGCACGCGTCCTGGATCGCGGCGCGCAAGACGACGGCGGTGATCTACGTCTGCGGACCGACCGAACTCGCCGGCCGCGTGCGGAGAGAGGGTGCCGAGTTCGGGCTAGCGGCCGAGCGCAAGACCCTTCGCGTTGAGCTACTCAGCACACTCCGGGCTCAGGCTCGCGCCAGTCGAACCGGATCCGGGACCGCGAGGCCGGAGGTGGTGGCGTGATGTTGCAGCCCGAAGTAGTCGTGCTGGATTTGGCGCTGGCGTTGTTGTCGGGCGCAGCCGGGGTCGCCGGGGCGTGGCTGCTCAGGCGCCACAGCGGCCTCTCGGTCCGGAATCTGTATCCCGTGGCGGCACTCGGGGTCGCAGTTGTGTCGTTGGTAGTGGCTCTGCGGATGTGGTCGGTCGTGATGGTGCTGGTTCCGCTGGCGACGCCGGCGCTCGCAGCCGCGACGGTGGGGCGCCGGTGGCGCTTGGCCGATCTCGGTGCAGGGGAGGAGCTCCGTAACCACGAGCTCGCGCGCCGCTGGATCTGGCAACCCGCGCCAGAGCGAGCCGTCGGCGAGCGGGTGTATCTGCGAGGGCAGGGCGAGCTCGTTCGTGAGCGGCCGTGGCCGAGCACCGTGGACTACGTCTCGATGACTCCGCATGGCAAACAGGGGCCGCGTCTCCCGCTGGGCGCGGGGCAGCACATCGTGCTGTTCGGCGCAACCGGCGCGGGGAAGACGACCACGGCGCGGCGGTTGATCGCCGCGCGCACGCTCGCGCAGCACGCCGCGCTGTTCGTGCTGGACCAAAAGGGCGATGACGAGGACGTCGAACAGATGAAGCTGCTCGCCGCGGCGGCCGGAGCGCCGTTCGTGCTGTTCGACTCCCAAGACCGGGGGACGGATCGATGGCAGCCTCTCTGGGGCACCGCTGACGGCGTCGCCGCCCGCTGTGTGGAGCCCGTCCGGCAATCCGAGCCGTACTACTACGACGCGCTGCGGCGGCACCTCGACATCGTCTCCAAGGTGCTGCACGCGGCCGAGCGGTGGCCGCCGTCGGTGCCGTTCCTGATCGACTGCTGCCAGCCGTTGCGCTATCCGAGCGTCCTCGCGATCGCCGACCAGCTGGGGCAAGAGCACTCGCGGCTCGTTCGCCGGGCGACCGAGCACGGGCGTTACGTCCAAAGCCCCCAAGGCATCAAGGACCTCTCCGGCGGAGCCAACCGGCTCGAGGTCGCGCTCGCGCTTGCCGGCCGGCAACTCGTCACGCCACGCATCACGAGCGACGGCGACACCGTCGGAGTGCGACTTGTCGATGCGCTGACGCAACGCGCTGTCGTGATGTGGCGCACCCACGCCGACACGATGCCCGACGAAGCCGCGGCTCTGTCCGTCCTCGCGCTCGCTGACCTCCACGACGCCGCCGAACACGCGGCGGCCCCATGGACGCTGCTGTTGGACGAGTTCGGGGCGGTGATCAAGATGGCGGCCCAGCGCGGGACCGCGATCCTGCAGCGTGGCCGCTCGCACGGCGGGCAGGTGGTCGTGATCACCCAATCAGCCGCCGACATCGAAGCGCTCACCGCCCAGCCCGGGCTGCTCGCAAGCCTGACCGACAACTTCGCCGGAATCGTCGCCCACCGCCAAACCGCCCCCGAGAGCCGCGACTGGCTCGCGAAGCTGATGGGCACCCGAGCCCTCTGGCAGACCACCAACCAAACCGCCGGGCACGGCAACCAGCACACCGGCAAAGGCAGCGCCCGCCGCGTCCGCGAGTTCCGCATCGGCTCAGACACCTTCAGCACGCTCAGACGCGGCCAAGCCGTGATCTACACGCCACTCGCCGGGGAGCCCACGATAGGCGAAATAAAGCCGCTCACCCTGCAACAGAACCAGCCGATCCGAATCGACCCATCCGGCGAGCGAGATCCGTGCGAGATCGCGGTGCATCCCGAAGACGCTCTCCCCGACGTCGCGCCAGGAGCCGAAGTGGCCCAAGCCGGCAAGACGCGGGCACCGGAAGAGGTGGATCCTGAGGAGGTGTGAGCCAAGGTTCCGGGTGGCGCGGTTCGTCGTCCTTGGCGCAATGGCCAACTCTTTGGTAGCCCGTCTGCGCGCGCTGCTCGCGGAGGCAAGCAGAGTTGCCGCGGAACTCGGCGACGAGGCCCCGCGCTCAAGACGTTTCTCCGCCGGTCCGCGAGCTAACGTCAAACACGATCATGCGACCGGTTGATGACAGCTCGCCTGACGCCGCCGGGCAGAGCGCCCAGCGCGAGTACCAGCGTCGCCATGCCGCACGTCGCGCGCGAGCCAAAGCACGCTACGGCGCTCTCGGGACCCTGTTCGCGAGCATCACCGCCGACCCGGTGACGATCCAAGGGTGGCAGCAGGGCGCCGGCGGCGAGGTCGCCACCGCCCGCGAGCTCGCCAGGCTGCGGCACCGCGGCGACGTGATCGTGATCCACGACCGACGGATCCCCGGCCGCGGCCGGGCGAACATCGACCACCTCGCGATCGGTCGTGGTGGCGTGACCGTGATCGACAGCAAGAGCAGTCGCGGACGGGTGCAGCTATCGGCCGTCGGGATCGTCAACCGTAGGGAACTGTTGCTCGTCAACGGTCGTGATCGTACGAGCCAGCTCGACGCGCTCGAGCGGCAGATCGCCCGCGTCGCCAACGTCCTGGATCGCCACGACGCCGGCGATGTCGCCGTGCTCGGCGCGCTCTGCTTCCCGTTCATGCGGCGCGAGTGGCTGCACTTCAGCCGTGCGCGCGACGGACTGATCACCGTCGACGACCCCGCCCACATCGCAAAGCTCGCCAAGCGTGCCGGCCCGCTCACCTCCGAACAGATCGACCAGCTCGCGGAAACACCCGGGGCAGCCTTCCCGCCAGCCACCTGACGACAGCGCCGCACGTGGCTGGCACGCACCGGGGGGTTGCGTCAGTCGTCGCCGGACGCTGGCGGCATCGGCAGCTCGCGCAATCGGGCCGCGATCCGCTCCGTCGAGGGCAGTGCGTCGCGGTAGGGCGCGGGCAGCGGCTGGGTGCGGTACTCGGAGATCTGGATCGGCGCGGCGTGATCACGGAGCGCATACTCCGCGACCGTCTCATCGGCGCTCTTGCAGAGGATCAGCCCGATCGTCGGGTTGTCCTGGTCGGTCTTGACGAGGTCATCGACGGCTGCCAGGTAAAACCCGAGCTTGCCGACGTACTCGGGCTTGAACGGCCCGACCTTCAGCTCGATCACGATGTAGCAGCGCAGCCGCAACTGGTACAGCAGCAGATCGATATAGAAGTCTTGGTTGCTGACCTCGAGGTGGTGCTGGCGTCCGACCAGTGCGAACCCCTCGCCCATCTCGAGCAGAAACCGCTCGACCTGCGCGACGAGGCCGCGCTCGACCTCCGCCTCGGCGGCGCGCTCATCGAGGCCGAGCCACTCGAATAGGTACGGGCTCTTGGAGAGGCCCTGCGCGAGATCGGAGTCCGGTGGCGGGAGGGTCCGGTCGAAGTTCGTCAACGCGCGCCCTTGGCGCTCATGCAGGCTACCCTCGATCTGGTAGACTAGGACATCGCGTGACCACCCATTCTCTGCGGCGCGCGTGCCGTACCAGGCGCGCAACTGCGAATCGTCGAGCTTGTCCAGCAGCGCGAGATGGTGATACCAGCTGATTTGTCCAAGGCTGGCTTGGACAAACGGTCCGTCCGGCCACGCGGCCGCGAACTCCCGCATGTAGTGCAAGCTCGTGCGTGAGAACCCCTTGACGCCAGGGAACGCCGTCCGCAGGTCGGCGGCGAGCCGGTCGATGACCTTTGCGCCCCATCCCTCCTGCTGCTGACGACGCAGGATCTCACTGCCGATCTCCCAATAGCCCCGGAGCAACTCCTGGTTGGCCGCCGCGACCGCGCGCAAGCGCGCGACCCGCACGCGCTCCTTGATCGCTGCGAGGAACTCATCGTAATCGCTCTGAGGGGCAGGCGGCTGCGCCATGGTCAGGACCGAGCATAAGAGCCGCCCCGGTCTCCGCGATGGACCGGACAGCGCAGCAGGCGGCGGGCGGTCGTCGGTGCGCGGTGGCCGGACCCCTCCCCGATTGTGGCGTCCTTCGGCCGCCAGGAGTCGGGGAATCCGGCCCCCGCACCCGGCAGGGGCCACCCAACCAAAGGGAGGGCCACATGGCCACCACCATCGAGGCCGCCGGCGAGCTGCGCATGATCGCGCTCGATCAGATCGCGGTCGACAGCCAACGTCCGCCAACACACTGAGGAGGACGTCGACGCGATCGCCGGCTCGATCGCCTTGCTCGGACAGCTCACGCCAGCGATTGTCCGCCGCGACGGCGAGAAGCGGTACATCCTGGTCGCTGGACACAAGCGCTACGCGGCGCTCAAGCAGCTCGGGCAAGGCGAGATCCGCGCGGAGGTCCGCGGCGCGCACGCCGAGCACGCAGAGCGCGCTGCGGAGAACATCGCCTCATGCCGAGATCGGTATGAGGTGATTTAAGTTCACCTCGGTTCGAGGTGAACTTAACACGAACTATGCCGACCGTCTGGCTATGCCGACACCTCCGGGGATCGACCGGACGCTGGGGAGCTCGTCGATGCTGTGCCGTCTAGGCTGAGTCGTGTTGAGAGTGGGTCGCTTCTGTCCTGTGGATCGGATCGCCGCACTCGCGGTCGGGACGATTTCGTGATGCTCGGGGCGCTCACGCCGGGGTTTCATCTCGGCGGCGATTACCCGCTCGGCGTGCTGTTCGTCGGGGGGGTGCTGTTCGTCGGGGTCGCAGCCCTGTCGCGGCAGAACGATCGGCCGTATTCGGCGTCGGTGTTCTATCTGCTGCTCGGGGCGGTCGCGTCGGTCGCGCTCGGGGTGCTCGGGGACCCGCGTCTTGACGTGATCGCCGATCACGTGGTGTTTGAGCACGTGACGGAGCTCGCGTTGGTGATCGCGGTGTTCGGTGCGGGGCTCGCGGTTGAGCGCGAGGTCAGTCGCCGCTCTCGGCGGGTGATTGCGTTGCTGCTGCTGGTGGTGATGCCGTTGACGATCGCGGCGATCACGGTCTTCGGTGTGGTCGCGATGGGGTTGCCGTTCGCGGCGGCGTTGCTGCTCGGCGCGATCCTCGCGCCGACCGACCCGGTGCTGGCCGGTGATGTGGGGCTCGGTCCGCCGGGCGGTGAGGATCAGGGCGAGCCGCGGCTCTCGTTGCATACCGAGGCCGGGATCAACGACGGGCTGGGATCGCCGTTCGTGCTGATCGGCCTGTTTGTCGCAACCCATTCGGGGACGGGCTGGATCGGGGATTGGGTGCTCTCAGACGTGCTCTATGCCGTCGGGGTCGCTGTGGTGATCGGCGTGGCAGGCGGGTGGCTGATCGCAGCCGCGATCGCGCGACTGCAGGCGCGGGATGTGTTCTCTCGTGATCTGGACGGGTTCTTCGCGCCGGCGACCGCACTAGTCGTCTACGGGGTCGCGGAGGCGCTCGGCAGCTACGGGCTGCTGGCAGTGTTCACGGCCGGGATCGCGTTCCGTCGCCACGAGTTCGACCATGCGATCAACACGAGGATCCATCACGGCGCCGAGACCGCGGGACGGCTGTTTGAGCTGATGGTCCTGCTGCTGCTCGGCTCCACGTTCACGATCGCCGGCCTGAAGCTTCCCGGGGCCGCGGGCTGGCTGCTCGCCCCTTTCCTGATTTTGATCGTCCGCCCGGTCCTGGTGCTGCTGGTCACCGGCCGGCGGTTCCTGGATCTCCGCGGCCGTCTGTTTCTCGGGTTCTTCGGTGTCCGCGGCGTCGCCGCGATCTACTACGCGACGATCGTCGCCGACACCGGCGACCTCTCGCGAGCCGCGACGAGCACTGTCGTGTGGACAACGGTGGTGTGCGTTGCGGTATCGATCACCGTTCACGGGATCACCGCGACGCCGCTGACCCGGCGACTGATCGACTAGGCGCGCTCGGCGCCGGGCGACCCGCTGCGTTCTGCTGGAGGTTGTCCCTGTCGTTCGTGTCGGCGTAGTTTCTGGTCCCGACAGCTCGTTCGAGAGCCGGGGTTCGGCTCCGGCAGGAGGTTTGATGATGTCGGGAACGCGTCGCAAGCCGGGGCCGTTGGGCCCCTTCGTGGATGGGTATCGCGCCTGGTTGCTGGCGCGGGGGTACTCGCCGTCGGTGGCGATCCGCTCGCTGATCGCTCTGGGGCATCTGGGAAGGTGGTTGGAACGCGAGAAGCTCGCGGTCGATCAGCTCGACGCGACTGCGGTCGGGACCTTCCTGGCCGAGTACCGCCGCGATCGGGGGCGGCTGCCGACCGCGAGCGTGTGGCCGCTGCTTGAGCACTGCGCGCCGAGGGCGTCGTTCCGTCCGAGCCGTCGGCGGCCGCGACGCCGGTCGATACGCTGCTCGGCGAGTACCGCGGCTGGATGTTGAACGACCGCGGGTTGGCAGCCGCCACCGTCCGCGGCAACGAGACGCTGGCGCGCCGGTTCCTGACAGAACGCGTTTCGCCGGGCGATCTTCGCAGCGATGTCGGCGAGGGGATCGTGTCCCATCTGAAACACCGTGGCGACCAGTACGGGGAGCGGCGCGTGTTCCTGACGGTGCATGCGCCGATCCGGCCGCTCGAACCGAGCGGGGTGAGAACAATCGTGCGCAACGCGTGCCGGCGCGCACGGGTCGAGCGGGTGCCGGCTCACCGGCTGCGGCATGCTCTCGCGAGCGATCTCTTGCACGAGGGCGCGTCGATGATCGACATCAGCCAGGTGCTGCGCCACAACCAGCTGGAGAGCACCGCGATCTACGCCAAGGTTGACATGGAACGCCTGCGCCTCGCCTCCTCCCCGTGGCCAGGAGCGGTCCGATGACCGCGTTCGTTGAACACGTCGAGGATTACCTGCGGCTGCGTCGCTCGCTCGGGTTCAAGCTCGAGGAACACGCCCGCCTGCTACGCAAGTTCGCCGCCCACATCGACGTGATCGGTGCCGACTGCGTGACCGTCGATCTCGCGGTCGATTGGGCGGTCGAGCCGAACGCGCCGGCAGGGAGTGTGGTTCCAGCGATGCGCCTTCTCGTCGCCCGCGGGTTCGCGCGCTACATGGCGGGGATCGACCCGCGGACAGAGATCCCTCCAACCGGACTGATCCGGCTGCGGCGCAACCGACGACAGCCGTTCATCTACACCGACGAGCAGGTCCTCGCGCTGATGGAGCGGGCGCGGACTGCGATCCGCCAGAGGTTGGTCGCCGCGACCTACGAGACGCTGATCGGACTGCTCGCCGCGACCGGAATGCGGATCAGCGAGGCGATAAAACTCGACGACGCCGACATCGACTGGGCCGAAGCCGTGCTGCTCGTGCGCGAGTCCAAGTTCAACAAGTCGCGCTACCTCCCCGTCCACCACACCACGCTCGACGCACTCGAGCGCTACGTCGCGGACCGCGAACGGCTCTGCCCCAACCGGAGCGATCCGAGCTTCTTCGTCTCACTTCGCAGACGCCGGCTTGACGCCTGCGCAGCCCAGATGACGTTCCGACGGCTCTGCGACGGGACCGGGATCGGCGCCGAGGCGGCGTCCCGGCCTCGGATGCACGACCTCCGCCACACCAAGGCCGTCAAGACGCTGCTCGGCTGGTACCGCGAGGGCGTCGACGTCCACGCGTGCCCTCGCTATCCACATATCTCGGGCACCTTAACCCGTCCTACACCTACTATTACCTGTCCGCGGCGCCGGAGCTACTTGCGCACGCTGCCGGCATGCTCGACGCCGCTCAGGAGGCACGGCAATGACCTCGATCGCCCCAACGCTGCAAGCGTTCTTCACCGACCGCCTGACCAAGCAACTCGACGCCAGCCCGCGCACGATCGCGTCCTACCGCGACACCCTCCGACTACTGCTGTGCTTCGCGCAGGACCGGACCGGAACCGCACCCTCGGCACTGGACTGGAACGACCTCGACGAGCCGCTCGTCGCAGCGTTTCTCGATCACCTCGAGACCGACCGTCGCAACAGCCCACGAACCCGGAACCTCCGGCTCACCGCGATCCGCTCCCTGTTCCGATATGCCGCGCTGCGCCACCCCGAGCACGCCGCCGTGATCGCCCGGGTGCTCAGCATCCCCGCCAAGCGCTTCGACCGGCGCACCGTGACGTTCCTCACCAGCGACGAATCGCGGGCGCTGATCAACGCCGCACCACACGACCGATGGGAAGGGAGGCGCGACCGCGCGATGCTCACCCTCGCGATCCACGCCGGGCTCCGCGTCTCCGAACTGATCGCAGTCAACAGCAACGACATCAGCCTCGACACCGGAGCGCACGTCCGGGTCACAGGCAAAGGCCGCAAGCAACGCGCGGTGCCACTGACCAACGACGCCCGGGCAGTACTCACCGTCTGGCGCGACGAGCGCGGCGGCAGACCGGATGATCCGCTGTTCCCGACTCGCACCGGACGGCGCCTGACGCGCGACGCTGTCGAGCGTCGCGTCGCGATCCACGTCGCGTCGGCGACCCTGCACTGCCCGTCGCTCGCCGGGAAGCATGTGCACCCGCACGTGCTCCGTCACAGCTGCGCGATGTCGCTGCTCCAGGCTCGCGTCGACAGCACCGTCATCGCGCTCTGGCTCGGCCACGCGGACATCCGCTCGACCCAGCAATACATCCACGCTGACATGACCATCAAAGAACGGGCGCTCGCGCTCCTGACGCCCCCGACCGTTACTCCCGGTCGCTACAGACCAACGGATGACGTCCTCGTCTACCTCGACGCGCTGGGCTGACTATGCCGAGCAATGAATGGTCCTCGCAGCCGAGAAGCCCGCCAACGACACGAGTCGTTCGGCCGCCATCAACCCGATTCGGCATAGTTGGTCCGTCGGCATAGTTCGTGTACGGCCTGCTGGGCGCCGACTACGACCAGAGCCCGTACACGCAGAGCGGCGACCGGGTCGCTGAGCTCGCCGCGCGCGGGATCGGGCTCGTGATCGAGGAGTTCCGCCAGGACGTCACCAAGACCCGCAAGGACGGCTCCCGCGGAGCGCTACGGATCAGCTACGGGGACCCGCGCCAGCCCGAGCAGCCGATCGCCTGGCTGTGGAAGTTCATCGGCGCGGCCAAGACCCCAGGCGAGCTGTACGGGCGAGGCCTCGTGGTGGTCTGCGCCGAGCAGTACGCCAGCCGGCTCGTGGTCCCCTCCAGCCAGCAGCACCCGCCGATGCGGTGGAGCTCGCACAAGGATTACGCCGGCAAGGCGCTGGCCAAGCTCGCCGGGCCGCACCTGCCGGCCACGCTGAAGCAGCTCGAGAAGGCGATCGCCAAGACGCACGCCGAGCACGAGAAGGCGACCACGCGCCGCTCCAGCACCACCAGCACCTCCGAGGAACCCGAGCCCGAACGCGCGCCCAGCGACGTCGCCGCGGTCACCGGGGACGAACTCGAGGGCGGGGACCTCGACCACGAGGAGAACCTCGACCCGGAGCTGTAGGCGCCCGGACCCGCGGGGGCGGGCGTGTCTAACGCCCGCCCCAAACCAACCCGCGGTGAGTGCACCTTCAAGGGTGGGGCGCCGTGGTGCCGCCGGGATCCGACCCCTCCCATTTTCGCGCCCTGCGGGCGCCTGGGGTCGGGGATCGGGCCCGGCATCCCGCGGGCCCCCGAACGCTTAGGAGGCCCACATGTCCAGGTCCAGGAAGCTGACCGAGGAGGAGCGCGAGCAGCGCCGCGGGCAGGATCGCGACCGGCTTGAGAACGCCGCCCGCGAGCTGCTCACCTCCGAGGGCTGGAAGCGCTGGGTGCGCGTGCGCTCAACAACGTCGCTTGGCCGCTACAGCCTGCGTAACCAGTGGCTGATCAGCTCAGAGTGCGCCAAGCGCGGGATCACCCCGACGCACGTCGCGGGGTTCCGCGCGTGGCTCGCACTGAATCGGGTCGTTCGGAAGGGCGAGCGGGCGATCTACATCCTCGCGCCGGTCAGCGTGAAGAACCGTGACGCTGACGGCGAGGACACCGGCGAGCGCCGGACGTTCTTCCGGTCGGTGGCGGTGTTCGAGGCGGCGATGACCGAGGTCCTGCCCGGCCTGGTGCCCGTGCCGCTCTCACCGCCCGCCGAGCCGATCACCGGTGAGAGCCACGCTCACCTCCTCGCTCCGCTCGAGCGGCTCGCCGGCGAGCTCGGCTACAGCGTCGAGTATGAGTCGATCGACGGTGCCACCGGCGGCTGGTGTGACCGCCAGCGGATGCAGATCGTCATCGACGCCGGCCAGCCCGCGAACGCGCGCGTCCGGGTGCTGGTGCACGAGATCGCGCACGCCCTCGGGGTCGGATACGACCAGTACGGCCGCCATCAGGCCGAGGTCCTCGTCGACACCGTGACCTACATCGTGCTCACCGGGCAGGCCGGCCTGGACGTCGGTGGTGAGAGCATCCCCTACATCGCCGGCTGGGGCGAGACCGGCGCTCTGGACGCGATCCGCGAGTACGCCGACACGATCGACCAGATCGCCCGGCGGATCGAGGACGCAATCGCGCCGGGCGCCGCGGCGATCGCGATCCCCGTCGAGCAGCCCGTCGAGCTCGACAGGGCGGCGTGATCCCCGGCGCCGAAGACATCCCGATCGGCTCGAGCTGGCGCTCCGACCAGCACGTCTACGTGATCCAGGCGCGCGGGCCGGTTGAGCCCGGCTGCCCCGGCTGGGGCGCGCGGCACCTGGTGCTCGCCGTCCCTCGAGGCGAGGCTCCGCACCCGCTCGATCGGCTCCCGGACACCTGACCCCGCTCGACGGGAACCAGCAGACAGCGTCGTACACGACACCGAGCAGATGTTCGCACTCGGGGGCGGCGGGGTGCGAGAGCTTCCCGCGTAGCTCGGGTACAGGACAGCCCCGTGAAGCCTGACTTGCCTTGCTCGCTGTCAAGCCGAAGACGGCCCGCCCTGGCGGGCGGTAGAGCGAGCGTGCAGTTCTTCGGCTTGACAGCTTCCTGCAGCGGCGCCACGGCCGGGGCATGCCCGCACCCGACCCCACAGGAGTAGCCGCATGAGCGACCCCACCAAACCCACCGGCAAGCAGCTGCGCTACCTCCGCCAGCTGGCTGAGCGGACCGGCCAGACGTTCACCTACCCGCGCACCAGCCGGCAGGCCAGCGCGGAGATCAACCGCCTAAAGGCGCAGAAGCCCTCCAGCCGCACCGAGCGGCGGATCGAGCGCCACGAGATCGCCGACGCGATCGCGTCCGGGCCCGAGCGCGGAGCAGCGATCCGCGAGGAGAACACCACCACCGGCTACGGCTCGAGCGCGGCCTGGCGCTGAAAGGACTCCACCATCATGACCACCCTCACCCAGAACGCCCCCGCGGTCGGCAAGCGCACCGAGCTCGGCCGCTACACCCTCCCCGCCGGCGACACGCGCCTGATACTCGCCCAGCGCGTCAACGGGATCGTACGCATAACCGACGTCCCCCTAGCCCCCGGCGGCCGCGGGTACCTCATCGAGCGCGAGCTCGAGCGGGACGGCCACGCCGCGCTGCTCGCCCTCGTCGCAGATTACCTCCAGGAGGCCGAGCGCCATGCGTCTATCCCGATGGCCGCCAACGTCCTTGAGCGCTACCTGCACCACCTCGACGAGGACCAGGGCTGATGCGAGAATGATCCTCATGGAGCAGATCATCGAGCTGGCGATCGGCGAAGCGCCGAGCACCCGCTACGTCGTCGAGCAGCAGCTCACCGACGGGCGCGTAGCGCTCCGCCCGCAAACCGAGCTCGAGCGGATGCACCAGGAGCACGGCAGCCGACCACTCACCCAGCAGGAATTCGACGAGCTGATCGCCCCGCACGTGCTGCCACCCGACGGCGAAGGCTAAGGGCTCCCGACTTAGTTTGTGAAGGGGTAGGGGTAGTTATGTAGAACTGGGGTTTGTGATCGATGAGGAGGCCATCGGGGAGCGCTTCCGGGCGTTGGCCGGTGAGTTCAACGAGCGCCAGCG
>JAABUY010003231.1_pt1 | contig 18306 bp, 19 predicted proteins | sample 5560271 | NCBI WGS metagenome assembly JAABUY01 (sample SAMN10711886, study PRJNA513374) | rock metagenome | isolation source: Antarctica rocks | place: Antarctica: Victoria Land, University Valley
AATACTTCAACGTTGAATGCCTTCTACTGATAGTACATCAGCGGTCCGACTTGAGAGGGGAAAAGCAAACGGAAGACTGACAAAAAGCCATCGTCAAGGTTCTCAGGTCTACTATCGCTTAGGATGCAGTGGGTAATAGTCCACTACTACGATGGCATCGAGAAGATGCCCCTTGAAGCGCTCGCAGCTCGAGGTTGACACGGGACATTCAGCTTTTAGGACCCAAGACTGAACAACAAATAAAAAGGAACCTTGTTATATGAGTTATGTCCGTCGCCTAGATCGTACCGCGACAAGTCGACGTACATTGCTAAGCGATCAGCTTCTTTTACTTCTGGAAAGCGCGTCACGATGTATTCGAGTTCACTCTCAGTGCATGGTGAGACACGAAGGATTTGACCGTAAGGATCACACCATGGGTAAAGTTGCTGGTTGTTATATGTAATCAGTCAGACTCTCGGGGAACGCAGCAATGGTCGCAGGGGCTTCTTTGCGCCGTAGGGTTGTCAAGCAAGACTGCCAGTAGCAGAACAAACAAATCAGAGCATTCAAGTCGGGAATTACATTCAGCCAAGTTGCAAGACCTGTTTATAGTTTGAGAGCTATTCCAAAGGACGGAAAAACGAACAGGGCAGAAACAACCGATTGAAGAAATAGGAACTTCTTATGGGGATCTGTATTATAATCCTCCGACCTCTTACTCTGATTCTTCGAACCCTTGACCGTCCTCCAGCTTGCTTTCCTTGATTTCTCTGCTTTTGTATAGGGAGAATTCCTAATGGAGAAGGGAAGACTATGTATATCAAGGCAATCTTTCAAATCCAAGATGTTTTGACAACCTTGGGATTCGATACATACCAAGATAGGTATGCAAGAGGTTGATAATCTTTCAGGTGCGGCCAGTTCTCTAATCAGATTAGCGGAGGCGATCTCCAAGGTTATATACCTTATGACAGTTTGTTGGCGGTAACCACTATATGGACACCACCCGCCTTTGCAGAGACACCACCTGAACTTTGCAAAAACACCACCCTCCCTCACTAAGCCTAATCAGGTAATTGTTTTACCCCTGAAAGAGATTTGGAGAAGAACGCTGGAAAGAACACATAAACAGTCGATTCTTGGTGCGAAAAGCATCTCGTTCTCTTCGCTCCCAAGAACATAATCAAAACCTGAAACATATCTTTTTGAACGCTTCAAATCGCATTCAAATTAACATTTATTTACATCTGAAAAGAGATCATCATGTCGTCTGAAACGTCTGCAATTTGATCATCTCTTGCTTCACCTTCTGCTTCACCTCGTCCTCGTCCTCGTCTACGTTCATCACGGTTTCGAGAGGCTTGTTGAGGCTGAGTCTCAGGTATCTGAGTCGCCTGGGTAGCCTAGCGCGACGAAAGCTCTTCCACGAGTTCGAGGTCAGACGGCTCTCGCTGTGTAGACTCTTCAAAGGCTCGTTGTCGCCGCTGAGAGATCTCTGGCCGTACACGATTAGATGAGCCTCGTGGCCGCTCTTTCGCTCTGACAATGGCGGACTTCTGAACGCGTAGTATGTCTTTCGAAGCCGTCGTAGCGGTAGAAGCAGTGACGACGACGAGTGAAGATGTGACTGACACATCTATCACCTCTTCCTCTTCCATTGTGTGATCCTTCTCTTCCTGAATCGCTCAAGGCCAGAGATCTCTGCCACGTCGGCACGGTCGCAACAAAGTCAGACTTTCATGGTCACGCCTTTCTTGAACTTCTTGGAGCGCTTCTTCCTGACGGCGTAGCCTTGAGAACCAGCGTGTTCATTGACTGACTTGACAAGAAGCTCAATTGAGCAGTGAAGGCCTTCTGAAGGAGGAAGTAATTGCATAGACATGGCGGCGACGTGGGTGAGTAGCAATGAAGGTAAAAAGTGAAGCGAACGCAAAGATAAACAACGCGGTGGACCCTGGAATTACCTGATTAGGCTTAGTGAGAAGGGATGGTGTTTTTGCAAAGTTCAGGTGGTGTCTCTGCAAAGGCGGGTGGTGTTCATATAGTGGTTACCTTGTTGGCACGCCGTGCAAGCTACCAAGACACCTAATTCGCAGAGAAAGCAACTACGTACAACTTTCCGTAGCTCTTGCCTGCAAAGTCCAAGGTACTTTAACTCCATCACGCCGAGGTGAATTACACGCAACGTAACTAGGTAGATACCTTATCTCTTCGGATGCGGTTGGCTACCTTACTGCTGACGGTTCATGATGGTTTCGTGCCTGAAGGTAGGTACTGTAGGTACGGAATACTGACTGCATTGATCCAAATCTGAATCTGGGAGCAGTGGAACAACCTAATAGTACCGCCATGGCTCCATCGGGCTAAGTCTCCACACGCCGACGTGCACTCGAGCTCTGAAGCTTATCATCGCACACCACCTCCGTACGCACCTTAGTCCTGGGTCCCTAGGTAAGGTAGTACGTACGAGTACTACAGTACAACATTCCTTGGGTTGCGGGGAAACGGATGCTTGCTAAGGTACTTGATCAGGCAATCCCTCGTCTGCCCCACCATCAGGTCATACGTAGCTCACCTTATCTGCATATGATCTGCTAATCCAAGTCAAGCTGGGTTATTGCATACATGCAAGATCTAGACCACAGCGTGTGAGACAGGCATGGACTGAGCAAACAGCATCATGATTGTGTTCCATCACCTTCCTATTTCAAGCTACCTACCTACCTTAGCGCGTTATCTCCTTCGTTGAGCACCATCATGTCACCGATGATCTCGATAAGCATGGCGTGCCGCTCCGAATATAAAGTATCTTGCTCCCGATCGCTATAGCTCTGCTTGTCTCTTTCCACGCCTCCTTGCTCTGTATTTCGGATTTTGCCAGACTCGATTGAACGATGGCCGGTCAGTTGGGGACTCTCGCTCTTGATGGCGGGGATGTGCGAATGGGTTCAACTGCTGGTGTAGGAATCGGCCCAGAAGCCGAGATCAGTCGATCCGTTGCCCGCAAATTGCATGATCCAAGTATCACCATGGATGAATATATGCACTACGCCTCCATTACGCGCGCCGATACACAGCACGAAGCTGCTCACGGCGAAAATACCTTCGCCTTCGGGAAACCAAGCTTTCTCAACAAGAAGGGTAGTTCCTCTGCACCGGTCACCAGCGAGCCCCATGTAGTTGACGAGAAGTCCGGCGGAGCTGCGGGTGCGGCGAGCACCTCCCCTCCCATATCAACCTTTGCTATCGCGGACGAAGAATACGTACAGGCGTCACGAGCGGTCCGAACAGCTACCTGGGGAGCAGTATTCTATCTAATCACCACCGACATCCTGGGGCCTTTTAGTACTGCGTACGTCGCCCATTGCCGAATGTGTGTATCCAATATACTTACAGTCTTGGCTTTTAGATGGGCGTTCAAGCAGATGGGCTACGGACCTGCTGTTGTGCTTTACACGATCTTTGGTATACTTGCTGCATAGTAGGTTACAAGCGATACGTTACTGAGTGTGGCTGACATATCAACAGTGGTGGTGCTCTGCTATGGAAAATGTTCTTGCAATTGGACTCAGACCGCTATCCCTTAAAGACCTTCGGTGACCTCGCGTATCGTGTCTATGGCTCATTCGCACGATACACTGTCAGTCTTTTTCAGTCGGTTCAGCTGTTCTTAAACGTCGGCATAATCATTGTTACCAATGGCCAGGGCCTCTCACAGATAGCCGCGAAAGGGCCAAATAAAACTCAAGATGGCGCATGTTTCATTATCCTCTGCTTTGTCTGGGCTATTGCCGGAGCACTTCTCGGCCAAATTCGAACATTGCAGAGACTCGGATGGATAGCAAACGCAGCTATCTGGATGAATGTCTTTATTATCATCTCATCAATGGCAGTGATTGCCCACTCTGAGCCTAATTTTACTGCAGCGAAAGCCAACAACATGGTGGAGCCTGGACCGATATTCAAAACGGCAGGTCCACCACCAGGAGTGGCATTTGGCGGACAGGTTGTCGGCCTCATGCAAGCCGTCTTTTCATACGGAGGAGCTATGCTTTTCGTTGAGTTCATGTCCGAGATGAAGCGACCTTTCGATTTCTGGAAGGGGATGCTGTGTGCACAGACCTTTATCTTCTTCTGCTACCTGTTTTATGGCCTTTTCTGCTACTCTTACCAGGGCCAGTTCACCATTAATCCTGCGTTCCAGGGAATCTCCAGCTACGCTTGGCAGACGGTTTCGAACGTCTTCTACATCGTCTCTTCGCTCATTGCCGGTGTGCTTTACGGCAATATCGGGATTAAAGTTGTTTACAACAACGTCCTCTTGGAATTACTGAAATTCCCGAGTTTGAGTACCAAGGCAGGAAAACTGGTGTGGGTCGCTGTCGTACCAATCTACTGGGGTGTCGCCTTTGTTGTCGCTGCTGCTATTCCACAGGTCAGCAACCTGTCAGGTCTCATCGCGGCGGCCTGTATTCTGCAATTCTCGTACACATTCCCACCAATGATCATGCTCGGGTTCCAAATCAAGAAGGATGCGCTTCAAGCCGGAGAAGGATTTGACCCTAGGAGTGGCCGGACAACCCATCATGATTCTGGCTTCGCCCGATACAGGCGGGGATACATGAAGAAGCTCTTGTTCAATACCTTCAATGTTATCTTCTTCTTGGGATCATGCGTGACGGCAATCTTGGGTATCTATTCTGCTGCCAAAGGCATGAAGGAAGCATACGCTGCAGGGGCACCGCCATCATTCAGTTGCCGCAGCCCAGTTCTTACTGGTTAAGCGTTGGATACGATGCGATCTCAGAAGCGAAGAATTCTCACACGAGGAACGTGGCAATGTGTGCGATAATATGTTCGATGTGCAGTCTGATCTATGTCCCTAACAGTATTAATGAAGCAGCTATCAAGGTGCATGTATGCCATATATCTATTGCGGTACTTGTGTTGTTCACTCAAACTGTTCAAACCTTGTGCCGAATGGTGCCAAATCTAAGCATCATTGCCCGTCGCTTGTCAACTGGAGGATTTAAGAGAAAACTCCGAGAAAGCGCGTGACTTCCACCTTTCGAGGTTGGTACTAGAACCCCTCCAGCCAGATGTTGCAATGAAAAGGATCTGCTTCGGGGCTTCGATGATCCGTGGTCATGAGCTAGAGTATCACCTACCTTACCTCAGCTATCATAATTGATGCACTTCGATGTGGCAATCGGGAGATCTCCATGTTCTGCAAAGGGCCAATGTGCCATTGGGATACCCCAAGCATGCATGCCCTTCCAACCTTCCAACCTTCAACCTTGATTATCATGTGAGATGAAGTAGGCAGCACCTTATCGGCAATTCTTCCAATTAAGAAGACGACAACCATCATTCCAGGAGTGAGGCCATTGGTCAGGCTCGCTACTACCTCCTCCCGTCACAACAATAATAACAGTGATATGGTAGGTACTGTACCTTAAGGTAATAATGCCTTGGCTGTTAAACCCTTCGCGTACTGTAGTACTGTAAGGTAGGTAAGGGAGGAGCAACCCCTCGCGTGATAGCCTTAGCCTTCACTTTTCCGCGGCTACGTCAGTGCCATAGCGGGGCATTGCATCGGTGCCTACAAATACCTTGCCCCTCAACTAAAATTTTCTTCTTTCTTCTTTCTTCTTTCCTTACAACCACAATCAACAGAATCCCCACAAGCATAACAACACTCAGAACCAAGCAAACCCAATTTCAGTAACTTCGTACTCACACAACCATCACCATGACTGACTCCGGGTATGTGCCATATCATGTTGCAGCCTACTAGGTCACAGAGCAGTTGGTGGCAGCAGTGAGCATGGACTAACAGTTTATCGCTTCCAGACGTAAAGGTGTTACCGACCAGATGGGCGAGAAGATGACTCCCGACTCCCAAAAGTCGACCATGGACAAGGCCACAGAGTCTGTATCTCAGACTGGTGACAAGCTCTCTGGTGCCGTTCAGCCAGGTTAGTCTTATCGAACCCCGTAATCAACATGCTCATGTATTGTAACTTACTAACTCATACCACTAGATTCCGAGAAGTCCACAACCCAGAAGATGTCCGACTCCACTCGTTCTGGTAAAGATGACGCGGAAGACTCAAGCAAGAGCTACCTCCAATCTGCCCAGGACACCGTCGCTGGTGCTGCCGGCTCCGTGTCGGACACCCTCCAAGGTTCATACTCATTTTCTTTTACCATCCTGTCCTTACTGTTACTCACCGCCTAGTAGGCATGGCTAACTCTATTTCGGGTCAAGGCAAGAAGTAGAGTTGCTACCATGATACCTTAAACGGCCGATTGCTTTGTGTCTTTCGGAGCGTACGCGAGCGGATCCTTTTCTGGTGAGGACCTCGTTGTTATGGCGATGAGGATATCAGGTTGCTGTGCCTGGATCATTGGTGGTGTACGCTTAAGTATGAATGATGTGGATCAGCAACCGGCATGGAATTTGCTTTGTGGTACTTTCTTTACCTTTTAGCTTTTAGACAATCCAAGCCTACGGGCAGTGCCTGACTGATTCTTTTCCCATGGGTGCTTTCACATGTGACACTACAAATCACCGTGTGATATTCCAAAGGCCAAGATGTCATCTCTCATAACACTGGTAGACGGGTTTTACTTCGTAGTATAATACTGGTGTTGATAAGACTGCTACGTCAGTCATGATGCGCAATGCCTCAGGGAATGAAGTCGATATGAGATTATGTTGCCGCCACAGTAAAGCCACAACAAGGGCTACCCGTTGACGTGCAGCTTTTTGAAGCTTAAAATCGTGACCCACCTGGCCACCCCCCCTGGATCTCACCAATGCAGCCAGGCATTCATTGTCCCTCGATCTCACTCCCCTCACAACCTTGATTCAGCGAGCCTGTACCACTGCGATAGAGGGTCTAGCTTATTGTTCTACTAGACCTTTACGCGCACCTCTACAATGGCTAAAGAGAAAGGATCCCTCAATCCCGCCGCCGCCCACCTGAAATCTGAAAAGCAAAAAGCTCTCAAAAAAGGTTTGTCATCCTCCTCCTTTGTTTTCCCATTCCCAATTCTTCCTCCTTTCTACACCGTTAGCGACTCGCTCTTGGTTAGAGGTCTATCCCAAATCTCTAAAACTTACTCGTCAAACAGGCAAAGCGGCTGTCTTGGCCCAACGCACCAATCGCCTCGCATCCCGGAACCCCTCGCGTCTAGAGCGCCAGATCGCCGAATTAAAAGCCTTAGAAACTCGTCAAGGGAAGCTGAATGCTAGAGATCAGAAGCAGTTGGATGATCTGGAGAACGATGTCCAGCGGGTTAAGAAAGCAAGGGAAGTATTGGGGGACAAAGCGCCTTCCTTTATTGACAAGAGGAGAGAGCATGGGAAGGATGGGGCAGGCGTAGGGGGCAAGCGGAAGAGGGAATGGGAGGCGAACGAGCGGAGCAGTGAGACGGACGAGGATGTAAGGCGGATTCCAATGCCGCGCGACACACCGCCTCCGATCCCTTTCCAGTCACGGCCCCGCAAGAAACTTGGCAACGCGAATCTAGAACCTCTGGGTGAAGGAAGAGGAGGTGGCGAACGGGGTGGAGCCTCAGAGCACGAGTTGCCTGCTGAGCCGGAAGCCAAACCCCAGCCGAAGACGGTGTACGAATCTAAACCTGTGGTGAGGGACTTGAGGAGAGAGGCAGTGAGCAAGTTTGTGCCGGCGGTTGTGGCGCAGAAGATAGCAGCTACAAAGGGCCAAGGTCGTCTACTAGAAGAGGAAGAGGTAGAAAGGCTAGAGGAGGAGGGATACGGTGTAGGAGCTACAAAAGCGGGAGAGACGCAAGGGAGGGTTATGATGGTTGATGCTGCACCGGCTGTTGACGGAAGTGCGAGGGATGCGAGTTTGGAAGCGGAGGAAGAAAGATTTGAAAGGGAGCTGAGGGGCGTGCAAATGGAGGAGGTGGAGGATGAAGACCTGTGAGATATTGGTATTGGACGAAACAGATGTGTATCTCAGATGAGGTGAGACAGAAGGGTTGAGAGAACAGTGAAAGCGATCAGAGGGGAGATGAACAATCAGAGCTGACTGGAGGATCCTCCACCAGGCACCGAAAAGACATTCGAACTACCTTGCTCCTCTTCCTCGACCGGTATCTTCACCAACTTCGCATCCATACAAAATGATGGGCTCAAAGTCATGCACAAAGGGAGTTTACAGCGTCCGCAGCTCTGCAAATCTCGAGATCGTTGAGTCTGCGATTTTCAGCAGCTTTTCCTGGCTGAAGTTGTGAATACTTTAACCTAAATGTAGGTCTAACCACCCTGCTGGCTTCTGACTGGTAGACAAACGATGATATATCACCTCCCCTCTTCCCTCCAGAACGCCAGTCATTCATTTTCCAAAGTGTGGTGATAGTTGCTAACGTTCGGTTCAGTGTAGGGGGAAATTCAATAAAAAGTCAAGCCGACGATCGTCTGTTCCCTTTGGCGGTGCCCTCGGGCAGAAGGAAGAGTCACAGTTCAAAGGCCCTCTATTTCGCTCCAGGCTTGGTGCACTGATGGTGCCTTCGGGCCGAGGATTAATCACGCTTCTTGTTCTCTTCTCCGCCAAACAGGGTTCCAAGTACAACTTCGTCTCATATCAAACATTCCTTGTCGCTTTAGAATGGTGCAGCATCGTACACATTTGCCGAGTCTGGAAAGTTTCATTCATACCGAGCTACAGGCATAGTTCACTATCACACTGACTGTGAAGCTCTGAATGAGATTTCAAACTTCCACTCCTATCCTCGATTGGTACATCTCAAGAGTTTCTTTGAAAGGGTCTGTAGCCTCCTCCGGGGTTCTCCGATAACAGGACGATCCTGTATATTCCCGACAGCATGAACCACTTGCTATGGTCGCTCACAAAAAAGACTATCAAAGAAAGCTGCAGTATCTTCTCAGACCCTTCATTCAGGGCTTACTATCCGTCGTGCATTGAAGGCTTTTGGTATCTGTCAAATTAAAGGATACACTAGACCGCTACCACCTCGATCTTCAAATCTTGCTGTCTCCGGATTTATGTCAACCTGAAAGGGTGTCGGGCTTGTCTTCTCCTTCGCCATATCGCAGACAGTAAAGGCCGTTTCTTGTCAACGGTACAGATACGGTTTCGAATCTACTTCAAATCACAGAGCAAGCCGGATCTATATCGCACTATCGTCAGCTCTAATATTATTCTCAATCTGTCTGCCGGACTTCCGGCGATATTTTACTTTCGATAACTCAGCGCGAGCGTGTCAATAACGCTTTGGTGCAGTCTGGTTGGCTGATGCTGACGCGCTAATAGGCGAAGGAATCATCCTTTGGTTCACAAATTTATTCGTATGAGTGCAGATAACAAGATTCTATGGAAAAGGTTGTATTCGCGTACTATAAAAGGGTAAAGATTCTGATCATCTTCGAGAAACAGTCTAAAAATAACGCTGCCGAAGAACTGGATTGTTCAGAGAGATGTTGTGAGTTCGACTCTTTCGAGCTTTAGCAGGAATATTGAGACAACGAAGCATAGATTCAGGATGCGAAGTGCATAAGGAAATGTGCGATGTTTGACCGACGAACTTGACAGTAGCTATTGATTGTCTGTTGTACATTGAGGGGGTTTGGCATGCTCGATTGAGAGGAGTTTATATGTAGGAAATCAGAAATGTACATGTACCTTAGGAATTAGAGGTATCCGTGCCCCTCACTAAGCTCATTCTTCGCTTAGATATATCGGATCTGAGAAGAATTATCGCTCGGTACTTCGTATATTTAAAGCGGCTTCTACGTTTTAAGATCGCACAGTACCTATCCCTGCTATGCGTGTGAGCATCGAGCCCTCTGACTCTGTCACGGGAATACTATGAATGTATGTATAATTAGTGGGTAAAAAGAATGAATTGGTCTATTTGAGTGTGTGGGGGAAGCTCGGGTGCCGAGCCCAACAGTAAGGCTAGCCCTATGACACTGGGGAATACCGTGACAGACTCAATGCTAAGCATACAATTATTCTAATTGGAAATGCTTATCTCCGACCTGATTGAATGTTGTTCAGTGGTTTTTCGAACTTTCGTTAAGTTAAAGTCAATTTTTGTAATCTGAAGATTTAATAAAACATTATAAAGTACTAAGAACTGTAAGATAATATGTTTCATAAAATTAACAACTAAAAACGACTATGTTTTCCAATATTGTATTTGACATCATGCTTATTCAATAAATTTTCGAGAAGTCAAGAAAGCTTAGAACGAAGCTAATACAATCATTAGTGAATGAGCTTATTACATTTCGTTCATTGAAATTCTCGTAAAATAGAAAGACAAGAGTCTAGATGAGTAGAGAAGTGAGCGTGAGAGCATTAGACGCTCTCGCAAAATATGAAATTCTTTTAGCGAAATTTCAGGAAAACTTAACTATATATTATATCTACCTCTTTGATACTGCAATTGCGCTTCTGCAGGCAATCGGTTATGCCTTAAATTAACTCGAAATACGGGGCGAAGAAGGAATTTTATAAAAGCGTTTGCTCTGGCACACCTGCAAAATCGAATGCTGCATACATGTCACATGTGTGCAGTACCCCGCTTTCAGTCAGCCAGTCAGAAACTAGATGTGATTACACTACATTACATACTAGTACAAGCTATTATTGAATCTTACGATCATGTGATTAAAAGACTAAGAAATTGCGAGCTAGAAATTCAAGATCTTTTCATCGTTGTTTCGTTAACATACTACGAGTCTACGTGGTATATTGTCTATCGTCATATAAAAGCGGTAAGTAATCTTAAATTTCTTAAAATTATAACCTTACGGGGTTTTTATTTCAAGATAATATTTTAAGTCTTTCGAACGTGTAAGAAAAAAGATACAGAAAGCGATAATATAACTACACAATGTAAGATTACAAATGTTTTTGAACTGTACTAAAGTTGAAACAATAATAAAGATTTTTTTTTGAACAGAACGTTTGAAGAATTCTACTTCGTACAGGTTTCATCTCGGTCTGCTTCTTACTTGATATCTGATTGAAAAGCTCTTGTCATAAAGAGATGCTAGGACTTCTATTCTCAAGAGAGCTCGCGAACTAACCTCAAAACATTCACAGATCCCAGGATGCCTGCCGCTCAAAAAGCCCAACCAAAACAGCCAAGCTCAGGTGGCACAAATTGCGTGAACCCTAACGTGCAACAAGATGCCAATGGGGCCAACGAATCGCCAATGAATGAAGTTGACTCGGACATATTCGAGGAAGATGAGTACGATGACAACGAAGATGATTCACTCAGGCCTTTCACTCAACCCCCTCGCATGCCACCCTATGACTTCGCCAAGCGGAAACTCTCCCAACTTATCGGTACCATACCTAATCCTTCAAAAGACTCGTCTTGTGGTTGTAAAGCTGAATCTTGACAGAGTTGATGAATGGTCCCTATCTCGATCTTGCGCCTCATTACCAGCGAGATGTAGTATGGTCCAGGAAAGCGATGAGGTTGCTAATTGATTCAATGCGGAATGGTTATTACATTCCTCCGGTATGTTCAATGTATCTGTGGGCTGAGACAGGAATTGGATTGGGGCACTGATTTTCGGAAGGTTATTTTCAATGTGACGGAGATGACGGATCAGTATAGGACTATGAGGTTCAAGCGAACTTGTGTAGACGGAAAACAGGTGAGCTGTTTGTGTGGTGTAATTTTCGAGGGAACGGGCCTAATTAGCAGAGGGTAGAGGTTGACGTCAATAAGGGATTTCCTCAATGGGAAATTTCCTTGTAAGATTGGTAACAAATATTGGTAAGATCTGCGATCATTCTAAAGTCTTCAAAAGGAGAACTGTAATATACTAAATTGGCACCATAGGTATTTCCGTGACGAAAATGGCACACCCCTGAAAGGAAGCCGAAAAAAGGTATTGCCCGATACGGCGCGAGAAAACTTCATGAAGATAGAGGTTCTCTGCACCGAGTACAAAGGCCTTACCCAGACACAAGAAATAGAGCTCTTCCAGAGGGTTCAGCTAGGGAAACCACTTACTCAAGCAGAGGCTTTTCGTGCTACTCAGGGGAGCTGGCAGGAGTTCGCCAAACTGTACGAGAAGGACTTTGCGGATGTGGTTAATCTGGTCAAGCAACAACGCGCCTCCGGCTTCCGAGGAATCCTCACCTGCTTCTCCCAGATCTACGAATGTCTTGATCCCAGCCTCGAAGACGGCGTTCCAAGACTGAGGAACAGCATGAAATCTCTCGAAGTCCTATGCTCAAATCCGCAGTCCCTGGACACTCTGACCAAGTCGCACCTCCGCTCCGTCTTCGAGACGTTCCAAGATCTGGTAGACATGGACCGAACTATCTTCGAAAACAACGGCTACACGCGAACCAAGACGTTCTCGCCAATTGAATTAGTGGGCGTGTGTTGCTTGTTATCGCAGAAGACGGAGCGGCCCATTGGATTGCTAAGGGGCGATATATTGGCAATGAGAGCATACTTGAGGGAAATCTACAGTGATCTGAGGATTAACAAGCAGAGTTGGGCGAGTGTTTGGAGCTTTATCGAGGGGCTGGAGGGGCTGAGGGGGGCGGTTGACGGGTCTACCGTTGAGAAGAGCACTTGGAAGACGGTGGGCAGGCCTCGTCAGCCTCGAACGACGCAAATCCGAGCGGCAAGCTCCAGCCACCACTCCTGTTCCTTGAGCAACCCGCGGACTAGTGACGGCGTACTACAGGATAGCTCTCGTCATGCGAATACTAACCCTCTCCGATCATCAACGTCTCGATGGAGAATGGTAGATAGAACCGGCCAGAGTGCGCGGATCGATTCTTTGGTTATCCATCCAGACGGAAGGTATTCTGAGGGAACATCGCCTAATGAATTAGAGCAGGCCACTCAAGACATATTCCGCGACGGTCTTCAACATCGAGGAACAGGGCGCGAGCTAGTGGCCGACAGCCGTGACCAACTGGAAGCGCTCTCTAAAGGGCCTTTACATCAACCTCTCAGCACTACAAATACCAGTGTAGACGATGTAGGGCGTGCGGTATCGCGGGACAATACCGTCTCGGTCCCTCGGATTACTTCGGAGCCCTCGCCTGTAACCCCTACGTTTGGGGACAACGCTGCCCTCGGTTCAGCAATGGCACCTCCTGCATCTCGGAAAAGGGTGGCCTTGGACCTTGGCGCCAACAGTGACGATGTACTAGCTTTGGAAGCGAAGAGAGCAAGACTGAGGGCTGGTATTGTTAAACAGGAGAAGGAATAAGAGACGACAATCAGAAACGCCTCGCACTACGAACATGGGAAAGGTTGGGTTGGACGGTATTTGTAGAAAAGGGGCGCGAATGCAATCGAAGGAGGTCTTGCTACTTATGCAATATTGCTCACAGTGTTCATACATATCGAGAGCGGTTTGCTTGTACATATCTTGGGTTGGGATTGCAAGCTTTCACAGATAGCATCAATATCGCTTTGAGAGATGGGCCACAGAAGCCGATTCATCTTGACCAACAGATATGGCCTCTATGGGATGCAAGCTAAGAAAACTTCGTTTCGGCATGTTGTCGATGTCGTGCCCAAGAATGATAGTGAAGAGTCAAACGTGGATTGGTCAGTCGAAAGCCGCAAGCCTACGGACCTCGCTTAGCCTTGTAGATACAAATTCCCCAAAGTACGGCATGACTGAGAGACCGTATTTGCTTCAGAAAGTCGACAGCTTCAATCAGGATCGAAATCCTTATGTTACTGCTTTCTTATCCTCCAAAATAAGTAATTAAAGTTCCGTGGCAGGCATAAAAGCCCCGAATCCCCACCGTCCATCCTCCAGAACGTTCAATCCTCACCTAAAACTTCCTATCAATCCCGCGCAATCATGGATCAAGCAAAGCTAGCAAAGATGCAGCAGTCAGTGCGAATTGGTGAGCTACAGCCTAAGCTCTTTCTCTTCGCCCTTTCCGAAGCAATCGCTATAGATGTTCTGTCCAGGTACACCGCTAACACCACAATCCGCATTTAGGGTAAGCCAACATCCACACCCTCCCCAGCTAAATCCAGCCTCCCAATGGCGCTCCCCCTCCCAATACTGCAATCTGCATCCCAAAAGCAACCTTTGTTCATCTTACCGGCTTTTCAGCTGACCTAGACTCCACCCACAGCGGCAAAGGAACTCCCCGACGGAAGATGAAGAAAGTCCATAAGACCTCGGGCACGGACGATAAGAAGCTCCAAACGTCCCTAAAGAAACTCAACGTCCAACCCATCCAAGCAATTGAAGAGGTCAACATGTTTAAAGAAGACGGCAACGTTATTCACTTCGCTGCTCCTAAGGGTAAACGTTTCCACCATCCCCTTTCCTCGCTTTTTCAGAACCTGTACCTCCTCGCTCCATTCTATTTTCCTCATTACCATTGCTCTGATCCAACCCTTTGCAATTCTCACGGCTAACACCGCTCGGTAGTCCACGCATCCGTACCCTCCAACACCTTTGCCATCTACGGTGCCGGCGAAGACAAAGAACTCACCGAGCTAGTCCCCGGTATCCTGAACCAGCTTGGCCCCGACAGCCTCGCTAGCCTTCGAAAACTGGCAGAGAGCTACCAGAGTTTGCAGAAGAAGGAGGGAGGCGGAGAAGGGGGCAAGGGAGAGGAAGAGGATGACGACGATATCCCGGATTTGGTGGAGGGGGAGAATTTCGAGAGCAAGGTCGAGTGAGCGAATGAGAGCTAGGGTTATCATGAGCAGGGCCGATTGAGTGATCTTTGTGGGAAGCGTTGTACAGCTTAGCTTCGTGCGGAAAGAGAAAAAATATCTGAAATCGAGCCTTGTGAAATGTCAAATGCTCTACAACAAACAAGTCAGGATGCTTTGCTTTGAGGGACATTCGCATCATCGTCGCTACTCTTGAGAAAACACAACTTCCTCCCTTTTTCGCCTGTCCGCCCCGCCTCAAACTCACATAACAGATGCCTCGTGGCTGCTATAACGCTAACGCTGTAGTGATTGCTAATCTCTATACTGTCTTGAAAAGGGGCGAAACATCCTCGAACAATAAGCCACCAACAGAGAATAGCCTTATCGCATAAACCTGGCTTCGGAGAGGAGAACAAATCAACAACACAGTCAGGTTCTGAACTGCTTCCACCACCACCACCACCACCACCAGAAGATATAAAACGGTAAGCCCGTGCGTCTGTCTCCAATCAAACCCTCCCAATCATCCACAACTTCAACCTTAAAAATTCCCCACCCGAATCTTTTCACGCTCTCCTAACAAACAGCTCAACAATACCTATTCACTTCCTGTTCCGTGCCCTCTTCCTTACCCAGCCACCAGCCATCAACGAAAATCTCACAAAAAAACCGAGCATGAGGTATTTGCACTTTCGTCGGGGGACGTCTTTTTTCTTTAACCTGTATACATTTTCGTCCCCGTAGGATCCCGTTTTTTGGTTAATAAACGTTCTGTTTGGAAAACCCCCCTCTCACTCTCCTTCGTCCCTCCCCTCCATGCACTCCCTGCCATCTCTCCAGCTCCCCCCCTTTTTCCATCTTCTCTTCCCCGCTGCCCCTCCCCCCCACCCCCCTTTTTCGCTCCCTCTCCTCGCTATCCCCATCCACGCGTCCACATCGATACAAGCAGGAAAAAATCCAAAGACCAGACACTATTGGCTACAGACGCGCAACACTGTCGCTCAAGGGAGGCAAGGAAGAAAATGGCATGAACGAAGCTGCGAAGGGGTTGGAAGGTCAAAGTTCTCGGATTGGTCTCGAACATTGAATCTCAACGTTAATCAAAGTAAATGAAGAGTCGACTAACCATATGTACAGGGAATTTTGATCTTACGAGCAACGGATGCACTAAGCCTCAATTTTCGGCTGGGCTAAGAAATGCTACATACACATATAATACCGCGCTAGCTAACAGCAGTCGTCCCATCCATAGCCTCCACCTTATCCATTCCTCCCAGCCTCCTTTGTCCTCGGGGTTTATCTCCTCTGCCCCTCCCATGAAAACCTCCTCCCCCTCCGCCACCACCTCGACCTCTTCCCCTACTCTGCCCCCTCCCTCCCTCACCACCAGCGCCGCCTCCTCTACCTCTTCCCCCGTTCCTCGCAACATGAAACTCGATCTTCTTCAGCGGCTGCTCCACCCATTCGTTCCCTTCAAGCTTGAGCTCGAATTTTTTATCTTCGGGCAGCTTCCACGGCTGGAAGATTACTTGGGGGTCCTCGAGAGGGCGGAGTTCTGGGAGCCAGTTTTTGACGTAGAGTGCTTGGGGATCGTAGTCGTGAGCCTGTTGGGTATGGTCAAAGAGCTTAGTTGGGTTCTTCGGTCCTTTCGTCGCTGCCTTCATCCTTCTTGGGTTTTTCAGAAAGAAACAGTACATACCTGTTTTACAGGATTGAACACTCGGGCTTCGCGTGGGTCGTTCCCAACGCCGGCATTGTACTGCCAATTTCCCCAATTGTTGCTCAGGTCGTAGTCGGCCAGGAGACTCTCGTACCATTCGGCACCAATCCGCCAATCTATCCCAAGATGCTTCGCGAGAAACGAAGCGACATTTTGGCGTAACCGGTTGCTAGTGTAGCCTGTAAGAAAGAGTTCTCTCATCGAGGCATCGATGAAACCGGTTCCGGTGGTTCCTTCCAAGAAACGCATAACCTTTTGCTGAATTGCCGGGTCCTTGGAAGGGGACTTCCACAAATATGAAGTATCGTTTTTGAAACCCCCAACGCGAAAGAGACGGGGGCCGAATTTGCAGGTTGCAAGCCTGAAGTAATCCCGCCAAAGCAGTTCAAACCTCACGGCAGCAGTCCCTTTACTCTCACCTTTGCCGTAGCCCGGGACTCCTTTCCCCAAGTCGGTCTTGCCATCTTCGAAATCGAGCAGGTACTCATGAGTTTGCCTCGCGGTGATGCAACCCAAGGCGAGCCAGGCGCTGAGTTTAGTGCTAAAATCTTCACCGAGGGTGCCATTGCGGGTATCTTTGTAGGCGGTCATGCTGCCGCTTGTGATAAGGTGTTTCAGGCGTTCGTGACCCGTGGTCTCGCCGCCGTTGAATGGGTGGGCAGAGGTGGCTTTCGGGGGGTATTCCGGGGGGTGCGAAAGGCCGAGGGAGGGTGAAAGAGGTTTATGGAGGGATGAGATTGTGGCGTCGAGCGTATTAGGAATGCTGAAAGGGCCGTGTTGAGTTGGTATTGACGGGGGAAGGGGAGGGAGCTCAAAGGGGGCGGGAAGGACGCGGCGGGGTGCCTCTCGGAGGGGTTCGACTTGTTTGCGGTAGGTTGTGAAGACATCGGGGAGGAGTTCCGAACTTTTGAACGGCAGATCTCGGCTTGGGGAGTGTTAGCTTTCTTGATGGGAAGTTTGCTTGGGAGTCCCACTCGTCAACGTAATATTTCTCATCAGTCCACAGCTTGAATTCCGCCTTGCCGCCCTCCGCAGCTCTTCTCACATCTTGTTCTTCTCTCTTCTCCTCCACACCTTCCTCGCTCGTCATCCACACCCCCACAACCTCTGTGCTCTCTTTCTGGAACGCATCCAGCATTTCCTTCACCACTTGTCCCACCATCCCCACCCTTATCTCCAATCCGCTTCCTACATGTCCTAAGGATTTTTTCAAATCCCATACACTCTCCGCAAGAAATTTGGCTCTATGAGGCCCACATCTCCAGAAACCGGCAACATTAGACCGAGCTTCAGGGAAGGGCGAACGATCTGAGTCGGAGGAGAGAAAGCCTGAGACTTCGATTTGCTGTGCTGCAAAGACGTAGACGGGTAGCAAATGGGTATATGGGTGTGGGGATTGCTGGAAGGTTTTAGAGATTTCGTGAAGGATAGGGTTGTCTGCAATGCGGAGGTCTCGCCTTAGGAGGTAGATCAAAACTCGAGGGACGGACATTCTGGGTGATCGACGGGGGCCGGGCGACAGGCTGCTCGGATTATAACAATGAACAGGAAATTGTTAGGTGGTCTCGAAGCAAGTAGGTAGTTGGCGGGACATGGATAGTAAATTGAACCTGCCAAGCAAACTTCAAGGGCCGATGAACAAGGAGGGGAGATGGTCAAGCAGGATATAAACGAGCAGGAACACGCAGAGGAAGTCGGCGACATTCAGAGGGAGAGTCCCGCCCCAGTTTCAGACTGATGTATTCTACTGGGAAGACTAAAGTACCACGTCAGTAGCAAGTTGCAGGCTTGCATGCAAAAACATCGACTGGCGCATGACGGACGAACCCCGATTGACTGCCATGCCACTGAGAGGCATCTAAACAGCAAGCCAACAAATGGAAGGAATGGCAACCCATGGGCCATGATACATGATACATGAT
>JAABUY010003238.1_pt1 | contig 18254 bp, 21 predicted proteins | sample 5560271 | NCBI WGS metagenome assembly JAABUY01 (sample SAMN10711886, study PRJNA513374) | rock metagenome | isolation source: Antarctica rocks | place: Antarctica: Victoria Land, University Valley
TGCGTGACTCGCCTCGAGGCGGGTCAGTGCGCATGGGCGCATGCGGGCCGCTGGCAGCAGGCAGCTTGATTGATGACACTGCGGCGCGCGGGCGCCGGAGAGCGGCCCTAGTACGCGCGCCAGGCGACCCCACCGAGGGGCGCCGGGAGCCGGCGCGTCCGGCAGGCGCGCCGCAGGTGGCGGCGCGGGCGCCGGGGGCCCCGCGCGCGCGCCTGCTGCGGGTCGGTGACGAGCGGCGAGGCGAGCGGCGAGCGCAGGCCCTTGGGCGTCCCGTACGGCGACGAGCGGTCCTTCGGCTTGGCGCCCACCAGCTGCGCGCGCACCTGCGAACCCCCGGCGGGCCGCTCAGGGTAGTGCACTTGTATGCGCAGCGAATAGGGAAGGGCTATGGGGCCTGGGGCCTGGCACGAGGCTGCGGTGCTTGGCCGCGGCGCCCGCGTGACGACCCACAGCTCAGGGGGTCTCTCGAACTGCGCCAGGCTGCGCACGCACGCACACTCCTAGAGCGCAGCGGTCACGCGCGCCGGCTGCGCACTGGGAGTGAGCGCATGCGCGCTGCATGATCCAGCTCGAGGAGCCTCAAAGCTGTGGGTCGTCACGGCGGGCGCAAGCTGGCAGGATCTGCAGCGCCCCGCCTCCTCAAGCAGCACCGGGCACAGGGCAGGCCGAGTAGCGCGCGGCCGGCGCCTGCAGGCGGCTCCCAGACGGGGCGGCCGGCGGCGGGCGCCGGCCGCACCTTCTTGTGCTCTCGCCGCGCGGCCGCGTCGACCTCCATGGGCGCCGTGCGGACCTGGCCCGGGCGCTCCCAGGCCGCGCCGCCCGGCGCCCTGGACGCGCGCGCGGGCGCGCGTCACCATGAGGGTCGCACGGGCGCGGCCCGGCCCCGTTACTTACACCGGCGCCTGCCTATATGGGAGACCTGGCCGCATGCCCCACCGCGGCCCGAGCGCGCAGGCATCATGTCGGAGGCCTGGGGCGTTCCAACAGGCCTGCCTGCCAAAGCAGCGCACAGCAGCATGCCTCCGCTTGCCCTCGGGGCCCATGGCCGCGCACCGGCCGGACACGGCGGCCACGCCGGCGCCGGCGGCGGACCAGGGCGCGGGCGCCGCGCCGCCGTTCTCCTCGCCGCGCCCCACGCCGCTCGCGCTGGTGCCGGCCTCGCTGCCGCCGTCCTCGCTGCTGAACGCCGCGTCTGCCGCGCCGCCGGCCTGCCGCCGCGGGCGGGTCGCAGCCTTGAGACCCTCGCGGCGCGATGCGCCGGCGCTCGGCGCAGCCTGCCGCGCAGTGATGCAGGGCGATGCGGGCGCTGCCAGGGGCCGCCGTGCAGAGTGCCGGCCGCGGGGCGGCGCGCCTCAGGCTCGGGCGGCTTCAGCGCCAGGCCCTGCAGGCCCTGCTGCAGGCCCTGCAGGCGCATGCCCAGGCCGCCGCGCCCCAGCGGCGCCGCCCTGCCGCCGCCGCCGCCGCCGCCGCCGCCGCCGCCGCCGCCGAACGTCGCCTCATCGCGCGCCGCGTCGTCCGCCGCGCTGCGCGCCGCGCCCGGGCCGCCCGCGCGCGCCACGCCCGAGAACCGCGCCTCCTCGTCCAGCTGGCCGCGTGGAACGCGCGTCAGGAGGCCGGCACACTGCACACACAAGGACAGGCATGTACTGACAAGGAGCAGCTCGCCACTGCTCCGAGCACGCCAAGAGCTGCCCCGCGCAAGAGGGGCTCGGCGCGCCGCCTCTCGGCGGCGTTCGCGCCAGGGGTGCACAGGACGCGATTGTGGCCTAACTAGGCGCGGCGGGCGCGGCGCGCGCCTCGTCGCCGGCGCCGTCCATCAGGCCGCGCTCCTCTGCCAGGTGGTGGTTGCTGGAGCGGCCCGCGCGCGCAGCGGCCTCGATCTCGGCCGCCAGCCGGTTGGCCTCATGCTCGCTGATGCGCGACTTGCTCTTGTCCAGCTTGGTCGTGTACAGGTCCTCGTTCCACGTCGAGCGCACCTGCGGTCGGCCGCGCGCTCAGCGGCGGCGCCCGGCGTGCGCCGCGCGGCTGCGGCCGCGGGCGCCTCTGCCGGCGCCGCTCTTGCATGTTCCGCAAAGCGCGCTCCACGCTGCGTGCGGCTATACCCGTGCAAAGCGCACTCGGACCTGCATGCGGGGCTGTGCCCGCTAGGCGCCAGGCACGCCCGCCGGCAGCGGCTGGCCCTGCTGCAGCCTATGGGTTGCAGCCCGCGGCGCACTTGCCAACAGCGTGGGCCAGCACAGCGCAAATGTCAGGCAGCCTCCATGCGACACCGTGCGTCCTGCTGAGCGTGTGCAGCCCACACACCGTGGCGCCTGCTCCGCAGCAGCCGCTGGCGGCGGCGCCAGGCGCCGGGGCGCGCGCCTTGAACTTGGCCTGGTTGACGGCGAACTGGTCCCAGTGCACGCCGCCGCCGCCGCCGCCGCGGCCGCCCTTGCGCAGCGCGTCCGCCTCCAGGTGCTCCCCCGCGCCCGCGCCCGGCTCGGGCTGCCAGCGCTGCAGCTCGCGGAAGCCGCCCTTGCTGCGAGCGGCCGCACCACCCTCCCGTTGAGGCCCCACGGCGCGGTAATGTAGCACAGACTTGCACGCTCCAAAGCGCTCGCGCTCAAGCACGTGCAGGCTCTCATCACAGGCAGGCTCCAAGCCGCCCGGCAGGGCTTTGCTTGCCAGCGCTGCATCACCAGCGGTCCAAGTCACCCAGCCCCCACTCGAGCCCGGTGCACCCTCATGCGGCCCCCACGTTAATGGGCGCATATCTCCCGGCTTTTGTTTTGCCAGCACAGTCCTACCCGGCGGCACTTTGCTCCCACCGCGCCCTGGCATCGCTTGCCAGCACACCGTCGCAACAGCAAACCCTGTCACGGGCGCCCCCACTCGGTCCACAGCCTTGCCACACAGCGCCCGCGCGGCGCGCGTGGCGCGCCCCCGCGCGGCGCAGGCCCAGGCATGCCTGCATCACGCCTGGCGTGCAGCATGAGCATTGCCCAGCTGCCTCCTGCTGCCCTCTGCCAGCTGCCCAGGTGGGTGCATTGTTGGCCTGGCCGGGCCCGCACCCCACTCGCTGCCCAATCTCCGCGTCCGTGCCGAACGCGGGCGCCGGGCTGCCGTTGCTGTCGTCGGCAGACGCCTTGATGCTCACCACACCCTCAAGCTGCTGCGATGGCACGGCAGCCGCGGCCGATGCGGGCCCGGGCCCTCGCACGACGCGAGCGGAGTTGAGCACAATGCTCACCGCGTCGTCGCTCTGGGTGGCGGAGTGGAAAATGCCCTCCCATACCGTGCCTCCAGTCACCTGCACAGCGAAATATTTCAGGCCCGACCAGCCCCCTCCCTCTCCCCCGCCACGAGTGCGCCTCTCGGGCGCGCGCGCGCGTGCCTGGCACTCCACCGCGCTGCCGCGGGTGATCTGGCCGGCAATCTGCAGGCGGTTGCTGGAGAAGCCTGTCTGTCGCAGGAAAGCGTCTGATGGCGCGGCGCCCGCCGCGCCCAAGCCGGCATGGAGCTTGGGCGGCTCCATGCGCCCGCCGCGGCAGGGGGCCTGGTTACCGTCCAACCGCCGCAATCAGCGCCACGCCGGCGAGCCCGGCATGCCTTATTCGGTGCTGTTTGGCCTACAGTCCTGTGGTTACCCCAGTAACAAGCTCCAGCTCACCTCTTGTCGATCTCAATGGAGAGGCTGGCCTGGCTCCCAGGGTTAACAGGAAAGGGCATGCATGGTAGGGGGCCAAGAGCTGCGGATGTGATTTTCCAACACGGTGCCTCACGTGCTTGCATGCTCAGATCATGCGCCAGAGCTGAGGGGACAACTGCAGAGGTCGGTTACAGCAGGCGGCAGGAGACAGTGCAAGAAGAGAGCCTCCGCGCGCTCAGTTCAGCTGGCGGGGAGCGTGAAGCACACCACGCCTCTGCCGCCAAAGCAAATTGCAAGGCAAATGACCTCCCGCCCTGCACCATACGCGCCGGCTGAATGTGGCGCAGACAAAGCGCTGCTCGCCGGGCGACGGGTGCCGCTGCCGCTAGACTGCGCCCCACTGCCTCGCTCTATGACCGGGCCCCAACTCTCGCGCCCGTTCAAGGGCCCGCATGCATGCTGGGTGAGGCGGGGGGCCCGGCACATGCGGCCCAGCTGCCCCCTGGCTGCCCAGTGCGCCGCCGCCGCGCGCAGCGCAGCGCGGGCCTGTCACACACACGCACGCGCAGTGCTCCGGCGCCTGATAGCGACCGGCCAGGCGCAGGCGCTTCAAATGCATGGGCGCAGCGCTTGCCTTGCTACGTGCGTGGAGATAGCTCGTCCGTCGCACAAACATGCGTGCACGACAGCCTGCCCCGGGTTTCCACACAAGAGTTCAACTGCCTTTCAGCCCTGTCTCAGCATGCACAGCAGCAGCGCGTTTGCGCTCTGTCCGGCCGTGCATGTGTGTCGGCAGCCGCCCCATCAGTTTGATCTTGAAGGGCACGCCGGCCGCTGCGCCAGGCCCCTTGCAAAACGCCCATGCACAAGCCCATGCGTGAGCCAGACAAGAGCCGGCCATGTTGGCCATCCCCCTCAGTACAATACAGGCCTGCTGGCGCGACTCTTGAGCTGCAAGACCAGAGCACCCAGCGGCCAGAGCCGTCTGCAGACGCGCCCGTGCCAGCCGCCGCCTCAGAGCTCCTCCTTGCCAGCGGCTGAGGCGCCTGCGCCCGCCGCCGCGGGCGGCGCAGCCGCGTCCACCGGCGTCTGGCCCGCCGCAACAGCGGCGTTGGCCTCCGCGGCCATCTGGTTGGACAGCGCAAAGGTGAAGGCCTTCAGGGCCTCCTCCATGCCCTTCTTGATCTGCCGGGGCGCCGCAAGGAGAGGCTCAGTTGCTTGGCTGAAACCCTCTGTGGCGGCCTGCATCACAAAGCCGGAGATGGCAGCGCAACGGAGCGCGCACCTCCGCGACGGACTGGTAGAAGTAGCCATACCTGCACAGGCGGCAAGAGGTGACCCTCGTGCTTGCAGCACCCGCGTGCTGTGACAGCACGGCCTGCTGGGGCCGCCACAAAAGCAAGCGCACAGTGCCGCTGAGGCAGCTGAGCAGTGAGGGGCGCACTGTGGGCTGGCGTTGGGGTTCTTGATCAGGGGCGCGAGCTTGCCGGTCGCGTCCGCAAACATAACGCGCGGGATGTAGCCGCCGTCGGGCGCATACTCAGCCTGCACGCAGCGGCACTCCTAGCCTCCGCACAGTGCTGTGCAGCGGCGGCTGCAGGCGTGCACGCACAGAAGAGCGCGCATAGCAGCTAGGTGATCATCGGCTGCACTGTTTGTCTTTTGTGTCGTGGATCAACGGGTGCGGCCGCGTGCGCACGCCAAACTTCTTGTTGTCGTCGCCGTGGACGTTGACCATGATGAACTCCGCGCTGACGGCGAGCAGCGCATCGCCGTTGGCCTCAAAGTCGGCCTTCAGGCGCTTGCAGGCGCCGCACCAGGGCTGGCTGAACAAGTACATCACCGGCTTGCTGGCCGTGGTGATTGCCTGCCGCGCACACCCCGCCCGCGCCGTAAGCCGCACCCGCGGCGTGGGCTGCGCGCTGTTTGCACGGGGATTGCTACCTCAAGTTGCACCCATGGCAGAAAGTGGCACATACCGCCAGGTCAGCTGGGACAAGCCAGTCGATCTTGCTGTTGAAGCCATTCGACTTGTCCACGGACGCGGTTGCGGCCCATGCACTGCACAGCAGCAGCGCCAACCTCCACATCTTGCCCTCAGTGCTACCCAAAACTTACGCTGCTTGCACAGGAGGCTCGGGAGGCCGATTGCGCGGGCACACCACTTTGAATGCAACCCTGGCTCTGTGAGTCATATGTGCTCTGAGCTCTGGAGCTGGACTGGGACTAGGAGTGGCTCCTGCGTTGGCTCAGCACGGCTCTTTCAGTCTATTCATTTGCCGCAGTCCCCGCAGTCCCAACTGTCCACAATGCCGTTTGCAACCTGCAAGTAGCGCAGTTTGAGCGTAGCAGCTAAAGCATGGCTCACCTGTGTGGGGCCCTGTGGCCCACAGCAAGTGCCACTTTCTGGCCCGCTCCTGGTTGCCAGCCACGCACCAGGCGGCTGCACCGCTGCTGCACAGTCGTAAGCGCGCACGTGAGCGGCCCCACAGCGCTGCGCCAGTCACCCGGAACTGCACTGCTCGAGACGCTCGTCAGCGAGCTGGGCGCTACTCCAAGTGCGTCACGTCCAGCATTGTACAGCCAGGCCTGCACGAGCATGCAGACTTGCTGCCCACTCTGCGTATTTCAACAGGACTGCTTTGGTGCAACGGCGTTCTTACAGGCCTCGCGCAGGCAGAAGCCATGGCCTGCGGCAGAGCTGGGCCCCGCTGACGGCGCGCAGGCGAGCTCGGGGTGGAGGTCGCGCCGAGCGAGCAGGGCGGCGGGCGGCAGCTGCGCGCAACGCGGGACGCCTGCGCGGGCGAGGTGCTGCTGAGCGTGCCCTTCTCGGCTGTCTTTGCCGACCAGGTGGGTGCTGCTGTGCCTTCCCCCGGCTTTTGGCCTGGTTGCTTGCACCCGGCCGCAAGCTTGGGATGGCCTCTTCTGCCGTCTTTGCCGACCAGGTGGGTGCCTCCCTGGCCTTCTCCCGGCCTCTGACCTAGTTGCTTGAACCCGGCGGCAAGGTCATGTTTGACTCGCCTGCGCCCCCAAGCGCGCTTCTTGGTTGTTGCTGTATGTGCGGCGCCCACCCGGATGGCTGCCCCCTGGGCCCCCGGCAATTTAATAGAAACAGTATGGAAGCATGTACAGACAAGCGGCAAGCGGAGTTTGCGGGCCGCAAAAGGATGACGAGGCGACCGCCGAACTGCCCTGGAGCGCACGGATGGCCGTGCAGCTGCTGGAGGAAAGGCACCGCTGCCGGACGTGCGCGGCCTCGCCCGTGCCGTGCACCAAGCTGCCATGGCGCTCTGTGTCCATGTTAGGCAACTTTAGTGCTTTGCATGGCAAATCTCTTGCCTTGGCCAAAGCAGAGCTGTCAGTGTGCCCAGCGTCGAGACCGAACAAGCCAGTGCGCATATACGCTGCCTGTGCAACAACGCTCCCACAGGGTCTGAAGCCCCATGTGGTGTGGCACGCCCTGCAGTGGGCACCAGGCATGTGCAGACGATATCACCCATCACATACAAATTGATGACCCTGCAAAGCGGCACTGCCAGGGGCAGCAGCAGGGCAGGGCGCAAGGTGGCAGCCGCTCTTAGGCCAGCTTGTCGCACATACAGTTGGTCATAGTCATGCGGCGCTGCGCTGGCCTGCCGTGCCAGGGCAGGGCGCAGCGGCGACACGGGGCTGCGGTGCAGCGCGCAGGCGCGCGGCGGCGGAGCCGCGCCGCCGCTGTGCGTATGGCTCGCGGCGCTCCCCGCGCGCGTGCCGCTGCCCGCCGTGAGCTTTGCCGACGCGCACCTGGCCGCGTGCGGCGACGCGGACGTGGCGCGCGAGGCGCGCGCCATCCGCGCCGCGCTGGACGCCAGCTTCGCGGTCCGCCCCGCCTGCCGCCAGGTTCAGGGTTTGAACAGGCACAGTAGTCGCGCGGCCGCTGGCTTGCGCCCATACCTGCAGGTATGTCTCAGGTGTGCGCGCTCCTGCCTTTGTCACGCCATCGCCCGAACTTTCATGCCTCTGATTGTTGTTGATGTGTGAGCGCGCGTCGACATCTTGCATGCATATGCAGTGCCTGGTATGGCGAAGCGGGCACATCAAGCTGATGTGTCTCCTGTGAAGATGTGCATGGGTGGGCGCACGCCGGCCCCGGCCAGGACAGCACCCCGACCAGCGCGCTCCGGCGGCGCGCAGGCGCAGCAGGGCCGGCTGGCGGCGTGGGGCTGCGGCCGCGGCGACTTCGATTGGGCGGCCGGCATCGTGCACAGCCGCTGCTTCGCCACGCGCGTGGGCGGGCGGGCGGTGCGGCTCGCCGTGCCCGGCGTCGACATGTGCAACCACGCCGCGGAGCCCAGCGCGCACGTCAGGTGCGGTGCGGCGCGCGCGCGGCCGCCCGACGCTGCACGCAAGCCTTGCGAGGACTCTTCTGGTGAGGCAGTGTTTGTGCCAACATGCGAATCTTTGCCTGGCGGCCGCGGCAGGGTGCAGCACAGCCCGGAGGCCGTGCAGGGCTTGGCGGCCGCGGCGGAGGTGTGCGAGCCGGCCCCGGCGCAGCCGTCCCGCTTCGAGCTCGTCGCCGGGCCGGAGGGCATCAGGCGCGCCGGGGCCCGGCCGCGCGCGGCCCAGCCTCTGGCCGCGGACTTCCATCGGCTGCCTTCCTGGTGCCAGAGCAGAGCGCGGCTGTTTTCCCATTGTCAAGTCGACCAAGCACCGTGCCTGGCATTGCAACTACAGGCATCCTCGCTCCTGGTGAAGGCCTGCAGCAGCGCCCGCCGCGAGCACGGCCGCAGCAGGCGCCGCGCAGCCAGCAGCCGGCGGGCCTGACGCGTGCGCGCGCGCCTGGCCGCCCTGGCCGCCCTGGCGTTTAACCCTATACCCCTAACCCAGGCGCGGCGCCGAGGTGACCATCTCGTATGGCGACTGGCCGGCCGACGCCTTCTTCCTCGCCTTCGGCTTCCTGCCGCCGCCCAGCCGCCACGACTCGGCCGTGCTGTTCGCCGACCTGCGCGCGCTGGTAGATGCGCACGACCTGCTGCAGGTGCCGCACGCGCGCGTCGGACAGGCGGCGCGCCGCGGCGCACGGCGGCGCCGCTCTGCGCGCGCTCGCCGCGCGCGAGCGCAGCGCATGCTCATGCCCTGCCCGGGGGGTTTTAAACCCTGATCAAGGACCCGTCGTTTCCACCCAGTGGCGGCGCGGCCGGCCCGTCTGCGCCCGCGGCGGCACGCGGGCATGCTGCGGCGCCACCCCATGGAGCCGGAGCAATGTGAAGCGCGGCCGGTGCAGGAGGGCGGCGGCTCGGAGGCGGGCGAGCCGGGCTCGCCCCGGAGCGCGTGGCCGCCCGCAGAGGAGCGCGCGCAGGCGCTGGAGGACGCGCTGGGCCCCGGCGACTGGCGGCGGCGCGTTTCCCCGCCAGCAGGCACACTGATGCAGCTGTCTAGCGCCTTTGTGTCGATGTGCAGAGGAAGGCTGCTCGCAGCGTGTGAACATGCAGAGCCAAAAGGGGCTGGGACGGGCTGCTGTAACTGCATTTTGCAATGTGTAAGCAGGCTTCTTGGTGTGCACAATCAGCAGTGCTCATTGGACAGCGGCTGAGGACCGCTAGGGCTGGCGCTGGGCGCCTGGCACCAGGCCTCGCCGCATGCCCTTCCCGGCGCGGCGGCTGCCGCGGGGGACGCTCAGCCGGGGGCGCCGCCGCAGGCTGCTGGTGCTGGGCGGCGGCTTCGAGCTGCGCGCGGTGGACGCGGCGCGCAGCCTGCTCGCGCTGCACCAGCACCTGTCGCCGCGCGCGCGCCCGCTGGCCGTAGGCGCGCCCGCGCTCCTGACTCTGAGGCGTGTGCGCTGCTGCTGTGCCCCATGGGCCGAGCGCATGCGAGCGCACCTGCTGTCCGGCTTGCACAACCGCGCTCGAGTGCCGTATACTCGAGGTATCCAGCTTCTGCACGCCCTTGTGTGTTCCGCTGCTTGGCTCCTGTCTCTTGCGGTCAAAGCAGCAGAGCGTCCTTGCAAGGCGTGCTGCGAGGCTGCGGCAGTGCGTGTCCTGGCGCTGAGCCAGGGCTGCTCACTGGTGTAGTCAGGCCAGCAGCTGGTCCAAAACCCGACATGTGTCATGCCTATTATCAGAGTTGACCTTGTGATGTTGCATCACTTGCAGCACCTGCCTGCGCACTCGCCAGCCATGTGGCCTACAGGACATGAGGATAAATGGGACATATAGCTGCGGCTGCCGCCAAATATATTATATGTGTTCTTGGGCCGCAGGCGAGTTCCTGGCGCTGCGTGCGGCGCAGCTGCTGGACAAGCTGCCGAGCGCGGACGAGGACGCCGCGCTGCTCGCGGCCGGGGCGCCGCCCGACCTGGCCCTGTCGTTGGGCCTGCGGCAGCGCAAGCGCCGGCTCCTGACGGCTGCCGCGCAGGCGGGGTGGTAGACGCATGCCGGCGCCTATCTCTGCCCGTGCAAGTTGGAGGCCCTGGGCAAGGAAGCTTCCTGGCGGGGTGGAGGAATGCAAAGCGCTGCATAATATGATGTAAGGTGATGCGGAAGTAGACGGCAGGCCGTTTCTGCTCGGAACAGTTCCACCGCATGACAGATGCATGCATGCATGCATGCATACATGCATGCGTGCACGTGATTGACAGGAAACAAAAGAAGAAGAATGCCATATGGCCCAGCAGGGACATGTGCAGGAAAGACGGGGAATGCGACTAGCTAGCAGGTCCTCTGGGGCCTGCCCAGCCTATGCACGACCTGTATGAACTCGGCTGCACAGGCAGCAGAGCGACAGGCTGAGAGTGCTCTTCACTTGTGCTACAATCAAGCCTGAGGCGCCCACTGCCGGCGCCCCGGGGGCGGCCCGCCACAGCGGCGGCCGCTCCCTGGGCATGCACGGTCAGGCGGCCGAGTGGGCACAGAACTACGCCGCGGGCGCCATCGCCGGCAGTGCAAACGTGCTGAGGCGAGCCAGCTCGGTGGCTCTTGCCTGTTCAAGCATAGCACCCCCACCAGACTGTGCGCTTTGAGATGGCGTTTGCGCCGCAGCGGCTACGCGTTTGATACCGTGAAGGTCCGGCTGCAGAACAGCCCAGTGGACACGTACCGCTCCGCATGGCACTGCTTCACGAACATACTGCGGTATGAGGGGGTGCGCGCCCCCGCGCTGGCTGCCTTACCGGACGAGTGCTCTTTCCAATCCCGCTGTGAACAGAAGCACAGACATACCTGCCAACCGCGTACCTCCAGCCCAGCACCTGCGCACCTTCGGTGCGCAGGTGTTCAGTCTCTACCGGGGCGTGGCAGTGCCGCTCGTGGGAGGGGCGCTGGAGACCGGGATCAGCTACTCGGTGCGCGCCCGCTCGGCCGCCCTTCGCCCGCTCGTGCGGGGGCCGCTTCCCGGTACCCGGCGCCGGCAGCACCTGCATGCGGGCCTGCAAGGAGGGGAGGACACGGGGGAGACTCAGCTCCGCCGCGCCCGCCTGCGCGGCAGGTGTACACCCACATGCTGCACCGGCTCAATGTGCGCCCGGCCCGCACCCGCCCGCCCCCCCAAAGTGGCTGCCGCCTGCCTTGCCCCTAATTGGGCGCCGCCCGGCGCGCGCTCAGCCCCGCGCGGCCGCCGCCAGGCGGACGCGCAGTGCCCGGACCTGGGCACGGTGGCGGTGTCGGCGGCGACGGCGGGCTTCGTCCTCAGCGGGCTGCTGTCGCCGTTCGAGCTGGTCAAGGCGCGGCCCCGTCGCTCGCCTGCCGTGTATAGGGTGAGGGTTCCCTATCTCTGTCGAGGCCGCGTCGCGCAGCAGGCCCCAGCTCTCGCCGGCCGTGTCTGCATGCGGGCGCCTGCCCGGGGGAGGCAGAGAGGGGCAGCGCGCCGCCTGCGGACACGAGCGCCTGTGTCCGCGCGGGGGCGCAGTGTCGCCTGCAGGTCGGCCGGCAGGGCACGGTCGGCGGCGGCAAGGCCGCGGCCACCCCATATGCGAGCACGGCGGCGTGCGTGCGCCACCTGCTCGCGACGGAGGGTGCGAATCCCTAGCTCGACCTTAGCTGACCCTAGCTTGCCAGCCCACCACCAGGCGCTCTCATCTCCGAGGCTCACTCCTTGGTGAGGCTGTGTCGTTCGGCTTATACGCCCGGTGCGGCCCTGGACGGGCAGGGCGGGCGGGCAGCGGGGCGCGGCCGCCGCGCAGGCGTGGCCGGGCTGGGCCGCGGCGTCTGCGCGACTGTGGCGCGCGAGACGCCCGGCAACGCGATCTTCTTCGTGACCTACGAGGGCCTGCGCCGCGCGCTGCCCGGCCGGCCGGCGCCCGCGGCTGCCGAGGGCCGCGGCGCGCTCTCCACGCTCGGCGATGCGGCATCCTCGGTCGTGTGCGGCGGCCTGGCCGGCATGGTCATGTGGCTGGCGGTGTGGCGCGCCCACCCACTTCATTCCTCCTGCTGCTCTGCTTTACCCAACCCCGGGTATTGCTTGGCGCTTGGCGCCCGCGTCCATGGAGCCGGGGGTGCACCCGCGGAGCTGCGTCTGCTCGGCGCCGGCGGACGCGCGCAGCGGCCCCGCCTGCTCGGTCCTGTGGCGCGGCCTGCGCGTCAGCCCGGCCCGCAGCCTGCCGCATGTGGAGGCACATGCTATGTGGTTGTGGTACGTGGTATGTGGTGTGGTTGTGAGAGTGCGGCAGCGAGCCGAGGCGCGCGGCCGTGCGCAGGTGCTGCCGCTCGACGTCGCGAAGACGCGGCGGCAGACGGCGGGGCCGGGGTCGCTGTATGACGTCGGCATGGCGCGCAACCTGCAGCTGCTCTACCGCGAGGGCGGCCGGCGCGCGCTGTATGCGGGCCTGACGCCGACACTGCTGCGCGCGTTCCCCGCCAACGCGTGCCAGTGGCTCGCCTGGGAGGCCGCCATCCACGCGCTGCGCGAGCAGTGACGCGGGGATGCGGGCGCGCGCATGCGCCTCGCCGTCTGGCGCGCGCCGGGGGGCGGCCCGGGAGGGCCGCCGCATGTGCGCTGCGCGGGCAGCGGCGCGCCTGCCTGGGGATCGCATCATCGCGGCGTGAACGCTGACGCGGCGGCCCCGGGCCTGTCCCCGCGCCAGCAATTCTGCTTGCTCTGGAAAATGCACGTGCTGCGGGCCGGGCCGAGCGGGCCGCGATATGCGTGTTGCGTGCTGTGAGCGGTGCAAGGCAGGTGCCATTGCCGCCCGCATACCAGCGTTGCAGGGCGCAGTGGCTGCTGGCCTGAGAGCAGCCATGTGCACGCCGCGCGGGCGCCGGCACGCGCGTCTCCGTTCTCACGGGTGTGCCGGGAGCCCCTGCCATGGCCTTGCTGAGCCTGCTGCAGGCGCTGCGCGGCGTGTCCTGGTCAGCGGCCACGTGCGCTGCCTGCAGTATCAGCGTACTCGGGGCATGTTGTCTGTCAGTTTATGTTTCGCCAAGTCCCTGGAGCTCTTCGCTGCCGCAGAGATACAGGGACTATTCACGGGCTGCTGGAGGTCCTCTGCTTGAGCACTTATCACAAGGCACTACTGTTGCCTCCGCCTGTCTGGTCCGCATCCCTTCCATGCGCATTATGTGTGTGCGGCGCCAGAGTGGTTTCACATGCGCGGCGCTGCTAGTGTGACTGCCCTTCAATCACCCCTCACTTCTTGATGTGTCTGCTTGCCTGGGCAGCTGTGCAGGGAGCGTATGTCCTGAACTGATCACGTTATCTTGCTGCCAGGCGTATGGGTGTGGTAAGGTAGCATGTCAGCTTTTCCTACCAGCCGCAAAGCCATTGATGGTCCAGCTGTGAGTAAGCATTACAGCACACAATCGTAACTCAGTCGCATGCAAAGGTACACTTGAACACAGCAAACAGGGCCACACTTAGCAGAGCTTGGTTGGCAGGCCGAGGCTCATCACACAGCAGTCATGCAAGCGCTCCAAGACTGCACACCAAGCCATAGGAGCTCAGCAAGCGGTACACGGAGGCAGGCTGGGGTCTGCACAGGGCTGTGGACACATAAGGGTGCGCTCGCTGACGCCCCTTGCGCAGCGCCCCATGCAGCGCCTGGTCTGGCGGGGTGCGCATGCCCCAGCTTTGCATCAGCTCCAGGACAGGCGCCCCACACGGAGCGCAGCGGGTATAACATCGAGCCCGCCCCGCCCCCACACGCAGACCGTGTAATAGCATGGGCGCAGGCGCGGCCGCGGCCGTGCCCGGGCCGCGCCAGGCCCGGCGGCCGGCGTGCGGGCCTGGAGCTAGGCGCGGCGCAGGCGCAGGCGCGCCGGCAGCTCCATCCAGCGCGAGCGGAAGCCTGCGCACTGCGGGTCGTGGCACTTCTGCGCGATGCATCCTTCCGCCAGCGAGACCACGAAGAACACGTGGTTGCTCTTGTGGTCGCGGCCGACATTCTCGCACCAGTGGCTGCCCGGGCCTGCGCGCGCGCGCGCGGCGGCCTCGCGCCGGGCAGCGCGTCGCTATCTTGCAGCGCGCTGCTGTGTCGCAGCGAACTCGCGCCTTTTTTTTTTTTTGCTCACCCGGGAAGCTTGAGGCGCAGCGCGCGCCCCAATGACGCACATCTACATGGCGCTCGCCCTACTGCGCCGCGCCCGTCTCGAAACGTGGGCACCCAGCATGCACGCTAAGTCGCAGCGGGACACCGCGGCACGCTCGCATGCACGCCAGTGAGCAGAGCAGCTCGATGTCAGGCACACATGGAGTAGCGCGCAGCCCCTCGGCACCCACTGTCCAGCTGATCTGTGCAGTCGGCAAGCCCACGGGGCCCAAACATATGCGGCGGGCTTGCGCGCCGATCATGGAATTGCGACCACATAGGGTTAGGGTAGGGAACGCGCACCGATCATGGAGTACGCAACCGTGCCGGCCACGCCGCATAGGCAGACCGTGCGCGCGGTTGCGGGCTTGCCCGCGCGCTCCGTTGCCGTGCGCTCCACGAACTGCAGCGCGCCCTGCGCCCAGCGCCGCACCTCTGCGCCGCGAGCCGCCCACACCCCGTCAGCTTTGGGCTCCCTCGCGTGCTTTGTGAGGCGCGTAGCTGTGCTACCATGCTCAGCAACTGCGAGCGAGGCAGGTACATGTGTGCGCTCGTCGCTTGCGGGCACGACATGCTGTGTCCTGCACAGGGTGCAGCTAGCCCTACAATACGCCCCTGCGCACCGCACGCCCGCCAGGCGCTGGTCCGTGCAGCAGGCATGGCGCAGCTCCTCAGGCACGCACAACTCTCCCACACAGACACTGATCAACCCTGCTTAAACAAAAAAACAGGGGCCACAGCCGGGGAACAAAACATGCACGGCCGCGCCGCTGATAGCCATGGATGGATCGCGCGGCGGTTTTCGCTGCGCGCGCTGCTGCTGACGTGCTTGGGCGCCCGGCGCAGCGCATCGGCGAGCGGGGCGCGCGCACCCTCCATGGACGCGGCGGGCGGCTCCGCGGCGTCGCCGGCGTCGTGCTTCCAGGCGACCTTCACGGCCGCCGCCGCGCGCTGGATCACTTCCAGCTCCTGCGACACCAGCGCTTCAGGGCATGTTTTCTAGCACGAGCCCGGAGACAGGGGTGCTGCTGTGCATCTATGCGCCTTACGTCACATGCGCACAAAGGCTGCTCTGTGCTGTGGTGAGCGCTTTTGGGGCCGTTGAAGCCGTGTCTGGCAGGCTCCCTGCCGTGCGCTGGCATGCGCAGGGGCCCCAAGCGGGGCCGCTTAGCCACCCGCGCGCTCCTGTACGGCGCAGAGCAGACATGGTCGCTGAGTGCCAAAGCAACAGAAAAGAGCAGACATGCGTCCTGTGCGTGCCTCAACGCTGGCGCCGCCGGCCACTGTCGCGGAGGCGCAGCGCGGCAGCGGGCAGGGCGCGCCGGCGGGCGCGAGCAGCCGCGCGCCGCGCGGCGTGTTGCACACCAGCGTCGCCAGAAACAGCTGCCAGGGCGACGCGCCCGCCGCTGCGCGGCACGCCGCGGCTCCCCGGCTTAGCGCCTCGGCTCAGCATGGTCGGAGGCGCGGGGAGGGCCGGCGCTAACACGGTCGCATGGGCATGACATGCAGCCTGAGCATGATCGCGCGCCGCCCTCCACAGGTCACACAGGGTGCTGTGCTGGGACTGAGTGCATGGAGCCCGGCAGCAGGCAAGCGCGCCCGCTGCGCATCAGCCTGCCGGGGCGCGGCAGGCCCCGGGCGCACCGCCCGCGGCCGCGTAGCGCTGCGTGGGCCGCAGCACGGCCGCCTTGCCGCCCTTGGCGCTCCAGATCATGCGGAAGTGCCTGTTCCTGCCGCGCGCGCGCGCGCGCCCCCTGCAGCTCTCGTCGCGGCCCTCGCGGAAAAGCAGCGGCTGGCACGCGGCTGCGCATGCCATGCCACGCCGATTGCCAGGCTGCCACAGCCGCCTGTGCAAGAGCGCAGTCAGAGCTGGCAGGCGGCGGCTTGGCTTAAGCGCTCCGGCGTGTCCGTTAGGCATGCGAGGCCGGGCACAGCCGGCGGGCTATGCTCGGTAACATCACAGCGCAGCTCGGCCGGGACCCCACGCAGCGCGGCCTGACTCGAAACCAGCACAGCCCGGGGGCGACGCGGTCGTGCACTCCCATGTGGGTCGGGGGGCCGGGTCGGCGGTGTTGCAGGACCCCAACCCTAGCCGGGGCCACCTGGTGTACACGGCCGTGTCCACAACGGACGTGAGCTTCAGCGCGCCCGGCGCCGCGTCCCTCTCCTCGCAGCGCACGCGCAGCGCGGCCGCCTGGCCGCCGGGCCGAGGGTCCCGCGGTGAGGGGCGCGCGCGGGCCTTGCAGCCACAGGGCGGCGGGCACGGTGCCGGGGGAGGGTCGACAGTGGACATGCTCGTGATACCCCTCTACCTCACCAACGCTGCCGTGGTCGTCGTTCCACCGCAACCCCCATGGCGCTTGCTCCTGCCAGCTTGTAGATATTTGTTTCAGACGAGTCAGACATGAAGCATGTAGGGCAGCAGGCTCGTGATGCAAAGATCACAGACTTTCAGGGACAGAGCGCAGGGGTCTGCGTGGAAGAATATCATGCTCCACTCATGCATGGAGGGCGAAGGGGGGAGAGGGCGGGGGCGGGAGGGCGCTCGCCTCAGGGCGCGCCAGCAGCTGCGCCACGAACGCGCCGGCGGCGGCGGTGTCGCGCAGCGCGGCGCCCGGCAGGCGCACGAGCAGGTGGCGGCTCCACTTGGCGCCCGTGGTGCTGTCCAGCTCCCAGACCCAGTCCGGCGCCAGCGCCAGGCCCCACTCCCGCCTGCGCTCGGGCACATCCCCGGTGCACACATGCATGCCGCAGCGCGGCCCGCGAGAGCGAGCCCGCGAGGTTGCTGACGCGGGCAGCCGGAGAGCATGGGAGAAGCGGCCGCAATTCGCCCGGCGCTTCCGCCCAAGGGCCAGAAGTGCAAGAGGCGTGGCAACACGAGCAACAGAGGCGCCGCCCAACACACGCCCTGCTTGCGCCAGAGGGGACCATGCCGAAACGCAGAGGCCGCCGGCCGCGGGGGGCGCGCGCCGCAGCTTGTCGGCGACCAGGCGCAGCAGCGCGGCCACGAGCGCGTCGCCGTCGGCGCCCGGGTTGGCCGCCGGCACAAACTCCAGGTCGAAGTACAGGTGGCAGGGCCGCGCCTCGCGGATCACCTGCGCGGCGGAGCGGCCCTGGCTAAACGCCCGCCCCATGCACGGGTCGTCATAGGGCACTGCCGCCTGTCATGTGCCCAGCGGGCGCGGCGTCCTGACGTGCCAACACCCTGCACCAAAGAGAGCGGGCATGATCTGAACACTGCTCACACACAGGATAGGCAGCTGCCCGGGAGAGGAGAGCAGACGCCGCAGGGGCCGGCTTTTGAGCACACCTGTGGCACCCTTTTGCAGCCCGGCACGCTGCATGTCAGGCTGCCGGCCCCAGCATGGAGCGGCGCCTCTGCCCAAAATGCGGGGCAGCGCGCGCCTCGTAAAAGTGCCGGGGCTCGCCAGCAGGCGGCCCGGGCGCGCTGTACGTCGGCCACAGCGCCGCATACGCGGCCGCCACGAAGCGGCGGTAGTACTTGCCCGCCTTGCCGGGCACCTCCTCGCAGAACACCTGCGGCGGCTGTGTAGGGTAGGAAACCCCGACCCAGGCGTGCACCCATAGGCACAGCGGGGGGAGCTGCACGCGGCTGTGAGCTTATGCAAGGAGCCAGCGCAAAGACGGCGGGCAAGTTAGGCATGCGTGCACTGGCACAGAGCCAGGCTTGCTCGAGCAGTTCAATCACTGGTGATAGGCGCGGCCAGCGCGGCAGCGGCGCACCCGCACGATCTCCTCGCTCGCCACGCCTGCGGCCCCTGCCGGCGGCGCGCCCCCGGCCGCACTGGCCGCCGCGGCGCCGGCCGCCGCGGCGGCGTTGCACGCGTCCGCATACGCGCAGGCATCAATCTGTTTGCCGAACACGCGGAGCACGGCGTGCGCGTCCGCCGCGCACCGCACCGGGCACGGCACGGGCGCGGCCGGCGCCGAATCAGCGTCCAGGCCCGCCGCCTGCCTCGCGCGCGCAAGCTCACGGTGCTGTGTCGCCCTGCTGCACCGTGCGCGGGGTGCAGGCAAAGCTGGGCCGGATGTGACGCATGAGAGGGCGTCTCACATGAGGCGCTGCGCCGCACGGGCTGCGCTGCGGCGGCGCGCCGGGCGCGCGCAGCT